>Ga0116210_1002618_pt1 | contig 10786 bp, 10 predicted proteins | sample TshhotsprinmetaG_FD_94483 | JGI IMG/M metagenome (GOLD analysis project Ga0116210, IMG submission 94483) | Hot spring microbial communities from South Africa to study Microbial Dark Matter (Phase II) - Tshipise hot spring metaG | ecosystem: Environmental > Aquatic > Thermal springs > Hot... | reverse complement strand
CTGAAAACCCGGCAGAAGGCGACGCGGGAAAAGCAGTCGATGGCCGTGAACTGATAGAACTTGATGCCCCCGAAACGCAGGTGCTTGGTGTCTATCTGGATGAGGCAGCCCGGAAAGGCGTGTTTCATCCACCACTCGGCGCGCAGGCGCTGCTTACGCCGCTTGGCGGCCTTGCTCCTCTTGCGCGAGCCCCGCTCGTCGTAGAGGCCCTTGCGCTTGAGGATCCTGCCCACCGTGGAGGCCGAGAGCTTTATGCCGTGATCCCGGGCCAGGATCACCGCGATCTTGTGCTTGCTCCGGGCCGGCTGTGCCTCTCGGATGGCCACGATGAGGTCTATGGTCTGCCAGGGGACAGGCGATGTCCTCCTCCGCCTGGGGGCCCGGGAGAGGTCCTCCAGGCCCAGTGGTCCTTTCTCGATATACCTCTTGACCCACTTATACAGGGTGCTTCTGGAGATCCCGAACCTGCGGCAGGTCACTCTGGCGTTCTTATGCTTCTTGTAGTGCCCCAGCCAGTTAAGCTCACCCTGGCCTCCTTCGAGAGGTCCACCGTCCTCGTCATCCTGAATATCTTGCGTTGATGTGGTAGCCTCGTGTGGTAGATACTTGTACTGGTGCCGATACTGCCTTTCATGGACACCTCCTTGCTCTGCTTTTCTTACTACAAAGCAAGTATAGGGGGTGTCCACCATGTTTCTGAACCTGGGCACCTACTGCTAAGTTGGGATGAAATGCTGTTATTTAACTTGTTCTTTGTTCAATCCTTATCTTTGCCTCTGTCCGCGAGTTTGAATCCAGCAGCGAGCCAGACCGGGTAAGTAAGGAAGAGCAGTGCCGCGAGGATGTGCCCCTTGGTGCTCACGTTCTCGTGGTCGAAATTGAACACCCCGCTGTTTATCATCCAGTCTCTGCCGGACTCGGCGCCGCACATTTCCCAGATCCAGCGGGTCCATTCCTTGTTGAAATAAAGCGAGATGCTCGTAACCCAGAATATGAGTATGGTGCCAATCCCGAGAATCCATCGAGTCCGCTTGTTCTGATTTTCGTCATCGACGAACCTGTTGAGGATTTTGCCTGCGAGCCAGCCGATTGACACGAGCCAGGGTCCGTCGATCAGGAAACTGTCGTAAGGCAACAATCTAACCACCCCTTTCGTTTTCCCTTCCCTTTTCCGCGCGCTCCGCTAAATTATAGCAGTGACATGCTATGTTGTAATTATGTTGTGATCAGGCGCACTCGTTCATGTGAGGGGGAACCTCGCAGAATGCCAAATCAAACCTTAGGGACCCAGGCAGTAATTGGAAATACAACTCGTTCTTATCAGGGAGAACCTTTGTAATCAGGCGCACTCGTTTTTATCAGGGAGAACCTCTCGAAATCTCAAGTTACAGCATTGACATACTGTATTGTAACCAGGCGCGCGGTTGTAGGTTGTCTGGTAAGGAACGGCAGCGGTGCTTTCATAATCTTCCATAATAAATTTCTGGATGTTCAATCTTATTGAATGCTTTTTACAATGAACGTTGCGGATAATGCCTGTTAATCAAACTTGAAACCGGAATTTGCTCTCCGTGCGTTGTTGGCTTTGTTGTCACAAGGTTGTTTGGACACTAATTGCATTTTTCGCAGAGGGCATAAGCGAAGCCTTCGCCACCCAGATCGTACAGCGCGCCGCCTGGCCTTCTGCCGAGGTAGGTGAACCAGTTGATCGATGACTGGATTACTCTGCGTTTGCGGCGCTTAATACCTTTGACTATCTTTGCTGCCATCTTTTCAGGCTTGGAACCGAGAGCGTTTATGTACCATAGGACAAATCTCTGTGGCAGTGTCTTTGCCTGGATACTGGAGTAGAAAGGTGTGCGGATAAGACCCGGGAAGACCGTGGTTACCTTTATACCCAGTGGCGCGAGCTCCCATGTGAGGCATTCGGAGTAAGTTGCGAGGGCGGCTTTTGTTGCGGCGTACGCTCCCCATGTCGGAACGGGGAAAAACACCTGCCCTGTCGAGATGTTTACGATTTGCCCCGTTTTTCTTTCAAGCATGCCCGGAAGGAATGCGTTCGTCACATATATGGGTGTGAAGAAATTTATCTTTGTAAGACGTTCCCAGACTTCCTCAGGGGTTTTTCTCAGGTCGCATGAGTAGCCGATTCCGGCATTGTTGACCAGTATATCGATCGCCCCGATTTCACCGGTGATTTCATCGGCAAGTTTGGAGATTTGATCCTTGTCGGTTACATCCACGATTTTTGGGATTACCTTGACCCCGAATGATTTGAGCTCGTTTGCAAGGGAGAACAGACGCTCCTTATCTATATCCACGGGAATCATGTTGCAACCTTCGCGGGCAAGAAGAAGGCATGTCTCCCTGCCAATTCCGCTCGCTGCGCCTGTGAGTAGAACCCATTTTCCTTTAATGTCCCTTGCCATGATAGCCCCCTAAATCTAATAATGCCTGACCTTTTCCGCCCTATTTTCCCCATATCATACGCTTGATATCATACGTTTACGTCTTCATGACCGCAATCCTTCCCGTAAGTTCCGTGATATTTCTCTGCTTTTCCGTTTTCCTGCCTTTGTGCGTGCCTGGGGTCATGCCAGTTGTTGCGGTAATCTCCAGGTTGACGTAATGGCTCATTCGGGATAAAGAGGCGTTAATAGCTTGCGTCGGGCTCGTTTTTAGGGGGTGTTCAGGGGGTGTAAACGCAATGTTTCCCTCTGCTGTTTCTGCTATAATCAATGACGAATAATTAATCATGACCCACCATAGCCAATCTCGGAGGGGTGCCCGAGAGGCCATAAGGGAGACGCCTGCTAAGCGTTTTACCGGGGAAACCTGGTACGTGGGTTCGAATCCCACCCCCTCCGCCAAAAACGCAAAAATGCAAAAATGGTGCCAGGCACCAAATTGGAATTTTGGGTGGGTGAGAACCCACGACGGGTCCCCACGAGCCGGACAAATGCTCATGAGTTTTGCCCCGCAGAGTGATTCGATCTTCCAAATGGATTGATATCTGGATTGAAAACAAATTCGAAACTCTCTTTTTTCGCATAAGGCAAGTGGGTCGGGTTCGAATCCCACCCCTTCCGCCAAAAACGCAAAAATGCAAAAATGGTGCCTGGCACCAAATTGGTGGCACCAAATTGGAATTTTGGGTGGGTGACGGAGAGGGTTTTTCATTGATAGCGCAAACGGGCCCGTCCCCCACTAAGCGCTGCGATTGCCAAGGTGAGCGCCGCGCACAATCCGACTGCGACTGATAGCGTCGGTGCAATCTGCTTGAGGCTTTCACCTCTCACAGTCACACCGAAAACAGGATCTATTATCCAGTAGGTTGGAAATATTTTGGCAATCCAACGTGGCCACTCCGGGAAAAGGTAGAAGAAGACCGGCGCCATGAACAGTATCCCCGTGCTTTTCATCAGCGTGAAAAGCCCTTTAGAATCCTCGCTTAAAAGTCCGAAGATCAATCCCACTTCAACCAGCATCAGAGCAGCAATCGCAAGTGATGTAATAAGCGCAGAAGGGCTTCCCGAAAGGGCGCCGTTTAGAAGGAGGGTCACTACGGACATGACCAGCGCAAGCGCGAAACCGAGCGCGCCTTTAGAAATCAGTATCTCTGTCAGGGTAGCAGGCGTCACAAGTGCTGCTTGTAGCGTCCGTCCTTCACGCTCTTCGACAAAACTGAAGGACGTTAGGAAGATGGAAGCTATCATCAAGGCGTAGAAGACAAGCAGCGGCACAAGTCTGTCTGAAACCGTGTACACCTCGTAGGTTTCCTTCTTCCCAAACCTACTCACGGTCACTTCCGCGGGGGATGGCTCCTTGTCAAGCTTGCGAATCAGTTGGAGAATATTTGCAAAGATGATTAATCTGTTCGAAGCCACGCTTTCTTTTCCAACGTAGAATCTAAGATCGGGTCTCCGGCCTGACCTTACGAGGCTGTCAAACCCGACAGGAAAAACCACGCCCGCGTCAAGGTCGTTACTCTCCACCATTTGCCTGAGTTTTTCGGAACTTTTTAAGCGCACAGTTTTGATTCCATCCAATTCCTCCATGGCCTGACTTACAGCAGATTTTCCAAAATCAACGATACCCAACCGGGGTTTGGGGGCGAGTATGTCGCCGAAAATCAAGCGGATGAGGATTGTGAGGAGAACCGGCATCCCAATGACGAATAAGAATACGGGAGAGCGAGGACCAACCCGCAAATCTTTCAGCAGAAACCGAAAAACGCGGCCCGCGCTCACGGGAAAGCTACCGCTCACAGGAAAGCCACCTTCTTTCTCAAAGACGCGAAACCTACCGCTAAAAGAGCTATCGCCCAGCCTAAGCTCATCCCAAGGTATGGCGAGATTTCGGTAAGACTTTTACCACGGGACGTCACCCCCATGATGGCCTGTATGATTCCGTAAGAGGGCAGGATCTTGATCCAGATGGAGGCGGTCCCGGGGAAAAGCGCGGCAAAGCCAGGTATGACCATGGGAATGAGAAACGCCATGCTTATGAAAAGCGTCCCCATAAAATCACGTCCCGCCGATCCGCTCAGCACTCCCACCGCGGTCGCGAGCATGGCGCCTGAGAATACCGTCATGAGAAGCGAAAGCACATTCCCGCTTGTAAACGAACGCGTTGCGGCAAGAAACACGATAACCTCGCCCATCGCGAGTATTGTGCCGGTGAGCGCTTTTGAAGCGATTATCTCTGCGGTGGTGGCCGGCGTGACCGCGATTGCGGAAATGGTCCTTGAGCGCACCTCCGAAGAGATGAGCGACGAGAGAGCGAAAGCCTCAACCAGAAGCACGGTAAAAGCAAGTAGCGGCAGCAGGCGATAGCGCATCGATTTTGTCGCTCCATCCATTCCGCTCTCGAGCATGATCTTTTCTAAGTTATCGATTTCTACCGGCAATTTTCTGCCCGCAAGTGCGTATGAGATTTCATGAGCGAAACTTTTTACCGCTGTTTCAATTTCCCTGGGCGCATCATGGGTCGTGTAGATCTTGACCCTCGCTCCTTTCCCGGATGCAACCTTTTCTGCAAATTTTCGACCGAAATCGATCCCTATGTTGATGGTTGTCTTTCCGCCTCCGGGTGATGGGACCTTTTCCCTGTTCTTGATAGCCTCAATCATCTTTGAAGGCTCATCAAACCGGACAAAAACAGCGCTTTCCCCGCCCATGGCTGGCAGAGAGGACCCCGCTGGAAATCCACTGATTTCCACATTGCACACCCCGATGGTGATCTTTTCGGTTGATGCGCCCGGGATTAGCCAGAAGATCAGAACAAAAGCCACGATTGTTAGCGGAGTGAGAATCATCCAGAGTCTGTCCCGCGAAAAGCTTTTCAAATCTTTCGCGAAGATTACATGTATTCTCAAAAACGAGGACAATCTTCCTCCGGGGGTTTTCGCGCTCATCCCTCAAGCCTTCTTCCAGTGAACCTTATGAATATATCTTCCAGAGTTGCCTCCTCCGTGTGCATGTCAAATACCCCGTATGTCCTCATTATTGATTCGATCCTGCGGGGTGTTTCCTTTTCCTCGAGCGAAAGGTCCTCTTCGGTAAGTTCTCCTTCTTTGAAGTAGCGGACCTTAACGATCCTTTTACCGTATTTATGCTTGAGGTTATCAGGGGTGTCGAGCGCGACAATCCTTCCCTCGTTGATGAAAGCAACCCTGTCTGAAAGTATGTCGGCTTCCATCATATCGTGAGTGGTGAGGAAGACTGAAACTCCTCTTCTCTTTTCAGTGAGGATCACTTCTCTGATCGCGCGGGCTGAGATCGGGTCGAGCCCGTCAGTCGGTTCATCCAGCAGGAGTATCTCCGGATCGTTAACCAGAGCGCGGGCAATCATCAGGCGCTGCTTCATTCCTTTAGAATATGTCTGCACCCGGTTCTTGTTCCCTGGTTTGAGCCCAACTCTTTCGAGGAGCGGTCTTGGGTCTAGCTTGCGTTTTCCGAACAGGGCTGCGAAGAATTTGAGATTTTCCTCCGCGGTCATGTCCTCATACAGATTTTTCTCCTCGAATGTGACACCGATTTTTGCCTGACACTCTTTCCGGTTTCTCGATATGTCTATCCCGAGCATGAAAATCTTTCCTTCCTGCAGGGGTAGAAGACCAGAAAGCAGTTTCAATGTGGTGGTCTTACCCGCTCCGTTGGGACCCAAAAAGCCAAGAATCTCACCTCTCTTGATACTAAAGGAAATTCGGTCAACAGCGGGTTTCCCGTCATAGGAATAAGAAAGATTTTCAACTCTAATGATGTCTTCCATCGGGGCTAACCTTTCTTAACAAACCTTGAGGCTTTAGCGTGTGTTCGGAGAATCACCCATCCTAATTGTTTCTTTTTTAAAGATAGGGTTGATTCATCATAAGTTACGCTTCCTTTCAGGATTATAACAGTAAAGAATAGTCTTAAGCCCAACCAATATGTTCAGCTTATCAGCAGGATTAAAGAATCAGGGTAAATAAGGATTCGAATTTTGGGAAAATCTCTATGATTCGCGTTTGGATTGTGAGAGATTATTTTTGGCGGTAGTCACAACAAGCAGCCCCGGGGTATTCAGACATCTTCCGGATGCGTTTAACCGCATCTTACCAGATACTGTCAATCAGGTTTGAAATGTTTTAATGATCGGGATAATATCCGTTATGAAGCATGCGTCCGCTTTCGCGGTTCAAGGGGAGAGGCGAAATAAAGGGATTTCACAAAAATAAGGGGCTTTCGTCATGGAGCTTATCACGGGCGGCGCCGGTTTTCTCGGAAGAGAGCTTACAAAGCAGCTTTCATCAAGCGGCAAAGACGTGAGGGTTTTCGATATCAGAGAGCCCGAATCTTTGCCTGAGGGTGTTCAGTTCCAGCGAGGGGATATTTGTGACGCCGGAGCGGTAATGGAAGCTTGCCGAGGAGCGGGCACCGTTTATCACCTGGTGGGGATTGTTCCGCAGGCGCGGGCACCGAAATCTGTGATGAGGTCGGTGAATGTCGACGGCACGAGAAACGTTGTCGATGCCTGCGTGAAGAACATGGTAAAACGACTCGTGTTCGTTTCAAGTTCCGAAGTGTATGGTTTTCTTGAGAAGGTGCCCTGCCCGGAGACCGCCATTACCGCGCCCATAGGCGAATATGGTGTGAACAAATTGGCTGGTGAGCTTTTGTGTTTGGAGGCGATGCTGGGGCACGGTTTGAAAGTTTCGATAGTTCGACCCACGACGATAATCGGACCTTACAATTGGGACAATTTTTTCGAAATGCTATATAAACTTCTCGACGCGAACACCGCCATTCCTGTTCCCGGCAAGGGCGATGCACGATGGCACGTCATACATGTTGAGGATGCGGCACGAGCCATCATCCTTGCGGGAGAGCGAGACGAGGCGGCGGGGGAAATATTCAACCTTGCAAGCTCCGGGGATGTGCCGACCCATATGGAGATCGCGCTCACCTTGAAAGAGCATGCGAAAAGCCGCGCGCGGGTACTCAAAATCAACAAGAAATTAGGCACGTGGGCGCTTAGAGCGCTCTGTACGTTCGGGCTTTCGCCCCTCGAGCCGGACCAGTTCTTTGTTGGATTTTCCGATTATGTTTTGGATGTTGCCAAAATAGAAAGGGTGCTGGGTTGGCGCTCAAAGTATGACAGCCTCGGGGCATTCAAAGCAGACTACGACTGGTACATAAGCGAGATAAGCCGGGGCTGATTGTGGTAAAATTCTGCGCGCATAAGTGTGCAAATCGATAAGCGCCCGTAGCTCAATTGGATAGAGCGTGTGGCTACGGACCACAAGGTTGGGGGTTCGAGTCCCTCCGGGCGTGCCAGGAATGTCCGGTGGAGATGCTCATCTCCACCTTTATATATTGTTGTAAGATTTTGATCTGGGTAAGCACTGAAATCTCGGTAGCGAAGCGGTGTAGTTTAGGTGGTGTTGTTTCCGGAGGCCAGTGGTTTTTGTTTGCTGTTACTGTTTGCTTTTTGGCCGTAAATTATCCGGTATTGTTTGGGCTGATTTTGATAACAATGTTGTCAGTAACAATGTTGTCAGCGCGGAAAGAGAGGAATTCTTAATGGTTGAGGAAAGGTCGCATCGCGATTTCATGAAAGAGGCGCTCCTTGAGGCAGAGATTGCCGCGGGCGAAGGAGAGGTTCCTGTCGGGGCTCTTGTAGTTCGTGGTGGGGAGGTTATCGCGCGTGACCACAACAGGCGTGAGAGAATTGGTGACCCTACCGCTCACGCCGAGTTGCTGGTTTTAAGGAGAGCAGCCGCTGCTGTCGGCGACTGGAGGCTGAATGAATGTACGCTTTACGTGACTCTCGAGCCCTGCCCAATGTGCGCGGGCGCGATCGTTCTTGCAAGAATCGACCTTGTGGTTTTTGGCGCGTCTGATCCCAGAGCGGGCGCGGCCGGTTCCCGGTATAACATCTTGCAGGACGGAAATCTCAACCACAGGGTGGAAGTGATTGGGGGAGTGCTCGAATCTGAATGCGAGAATTTGTTAAGGCAGTTCTGGCGCACACACGCTGAAGAGCGGTAAAAGTAGAAGAAAGGGATTTTTAAGAGTTTTAAGAGTATTTTTTCAAGGATTCCCCCGAGAATAAGGATTAATTGAAATAATTTCAAAAAAACCAATGCCCATTGATGGGGCCGTCTACATCACACCCCTCGGTTTTTGATAATGCCAACAATCATGCGAAACATACAGACAAAGATTCCAACAGGTTTTTCGTCTGCTAATATATTTTCTGGAGAGGTGTCCGAGTGGCCGAAGGAGACGGTCTCGAAAACCGTTGTGGGCTCAAGTCCACCGTGGGTTCGAATCCCACCCTCTCCGCCAAAAACGCAAAAATGCAAAAATGGTGCCAGGCACCATTTTGGAAATTTGGGTGGGTGAGAAACCACGGCGGGTCCCCGCGAGCCGGACAAACGCTTATCAGTTTTGCCCCGCAAAGAGATTAGAGTTACGTCTCCACTACAGCTTCCGACTGAAACAAGAGATTTGAAGCTTATTCAGGCTGCCGGCGAGTGGGGCGGGTGAGAATCCCACCCTCTCCGCCAAAAACGCAAAAATGCAAAAATGGTGCCAGGCACCAAATTGGAATTTTGGGTGGGTGAGAAACCACAGCGGGTCCCCGCGAGACGGACAAAGGCTTATCAGTTTTGTCGTGCAGAGAGCGACGACCTGGAACCCGGACGCGAGCGCTCGTGTCTGGGCCCTCGCGGTCTCCGGCTCCACTATCTACGCGGGGGGATACTTTTCCTGCATCGGGGGAGTGGCGAGAGAGTGCATAGCAGCGCTTGACGCCTCCACAGGTCATGCCACCTCCTGGGACCCGGACGCGAACGGCCCTGTCTACGCCTTTGCGGTCTCCGATCAATACATTTATGTCGGAGGGGATTTCAGCTACATAGGTGGCAAGGATTGCTCCCGTCTCGCACGGTTTGACCTGGAAACACTTCCAACCCCTACGATATCCTCGATCTCACCCACCTCAGGAAAGAAAGACACAACGGTTACCATAAACGGGGAGAACTTCGGGGATTCCCAGGGAAGCTCATATGTGAAGTTCGGCTCCGTAAAGGCTACCTCCTATCCGTCCTGGTCAAACACCCAGATAAGAGTCAAGGTCCCAGGAGGATCGGGGGGAAAGGTGAATCTGACTGTGACAACATCGGGCGGGACCTCAAGCGCAAAATCATTCAGCATTCTTCCCTCCATATCCACCGTATCCCTCACCTCAGGAAAGAAAGACACAACGGTTACCATATCGGGAAGCGCATTCGGCACCTCAAGGGGAAGCTCATATGTGAAGTTCGGCTCCGTAAAGGCTACCTCCTATCCGTCATGGTCAAACACCCAGATAAAAGTTAAGGTCCCCTCGATCTCCCCGGGTAAGGTAAAGGTGACCGCAACCACTTCAGGGGGAACCTCAAACTACAAATACTTTACGGTTTTGAACTAGGCAAATCCCTCCTGTAACAATCAGGAACAATCAGGAGAAGAGGGAGGGCAGGTCATCTGTAGCTGGTCCCCTGTTCCTCAAGGTGGAGCAGGCAAGGAACGCCAAAAAAGCTTAAATGAAAGCTTAAATGAGTCAGGCCCTCTGAGGCTTGGTCCCCTGTTCCTCCTGCCTGATTTGCGGGGAAACGGGTCATTGAAAACCCAGTTCGATAAACGTGTTAGCTGCCCCGAACTCAGCCTTGGCTGCGGACTTAAGATCTATTCCCGGCCGTTATCTGCATTTCTGAACTTACCAAAATGTGTTACTCGAACAAGATCAGAGGCATTGCTTTTGGTTTTAGTGGAAATTATGGTGAATAAAACGATACATTCCACTCCCTCAGCGGCACCCCTGCGTTACTTATGAACATAGCCAGCTTGTGGATCAATAACGATTCTGGTATTTTGCCCCGTCGCTCCGCCTGCATTACTGATGAAAATAGCCAGCTTGTGAATCTGCCATTTCATACGGTTCTTCGGGGATGAAGCGAAAAGATGTGGTCTTCGAGCCGGAGATAGAGGGCATCGCTAACCAACCAAGCGTTGCAAGCTTACTTGCAGTGGCTTAAATCTGTAAACCACTATAATATCTTTACCCATTAGTAGGCTTATCCAGCAGTTGAGGCTGGGACTGTTAGCGTTATGATCCGCTCAAAAGCAACAAACAGCGGGTTGCGTCACGGCCTCCCGGACAGAATCGGCTCCATAAGTGTTATGGTTTCTGCTTCCTGACGGTCGCCCCGTTCCTGGTCTGATTCCTTGCCTTCAATCCCCTTGTTGTATCGTATTCT
>Ga0116210_1002613_pt1 | contig 10792 bp, 13 predicted proteins | sample TshhotsprinmetaG_FD_94483 | JGI IMG/M metagenome (GOLD analysis project Ga0116210, IMG submission 94483) | Hot spring microbial communities from South Africa to study Microbial Dark Matter (Phase II) - Tshipise hot spring metaG | ecosystem: Environmental > Aquatic > Thermal springs > Hot... | reverse complement strand
CGGGATCAGGTTAGTTTTGAAATAAAACGACTAACCAAAGGCAGGTTTCCAAAGTTAAAATTATTAAAAAGAGTGGAAAAAGAATGAAGAGAAAGTTATTACCAGTTCTTTTTATAAGGTTGAGAGAAAGAAATCAAAAATCTTCTTTACCCTATCCTCAATCTCCGAGGGCTAAAATTAGATTTTAAAGATATCATTGAGTCAACTTTTTAGAGCTTTATTCTAAAAAGAAAATCTCCTTTAGGTGATGGATTCAATGTCTGTTTTATGGAAAAGAGAAAAATTAAAGAAACCTTATAGTTTTGATGGAAAGTTCGATAAAATAGAGAAAATTAAACTAATTCTTCCTTAAAGATGAAAAACTTGGTTAAAAATTTTGTCTTGATTTTGCTGATTTTTCTGACCATTTCGGCAGTTTTCTCTTTGATTCAAAAATCATTTGAAAAGGTGGAGGAAATTTCCCTCACCCAATTGGTTGGAGAAATAAATCAAGAGAAAGTGAAAAAAATTGTGGTGGCTGGTAATGAGCTTCAAATAATTTATCAAGATGATTCAAAAGCCAAATCAAGAAAAGAAGCCGAGGCCGCTTTATCAGAGTCTTTGTTAAATTACGGAGTGGAAAAAGGAAAATTAGCTAAGGTAGCGATTGAGACAAAAGAGGTTGGAGGAACCTGGGCTTGGTTAGGCCCAGTTCTATTTGCCATTTTACCCCTTTTGTTTATCATCCTCTTTTTCTTTCTCATTTTCCGCCAGGCCAGAACTGGAGCCATGCAGGCCTTTGATTTTACCAGGGCCAGAGCCAGATTATTTGGAGCCGAAGGCCATCCAAAAGAAAAAATCACTTTCAAAGATGTGGCTGGTTTGAAAGAGGCCAAGGAAGAATTAAAAGAAATAGTTGATTTTCTCAAAAATCCCAAAAAATATTTACAAATGGGAGCGAGAATCCCCAAAGGAGTTTTGTTAGTGGGAGCGCCAGGAACCGGAAAGACAATGTTAGCCAAAGCAGTGGCTAATGAATCAGGGGTTTCTTTTTTTTCAATTTCTGGCTCAGAATTCATTGAACTCTTCGTAGGGGTTGGAGCCTCGAGGGTCCGTAGTCTCTTTGAACAGGCGAGAAAAGTAGGGAGGGCAATAATTTTTATTGATGAAATAGATAGTATCGGCAAGGTGAGGGGATTAGGAATTACCGGTGGACACGAGGAGAGAGAACAAACCTTAAACCAAATTTTAGCAGAAATGGATGGAATAGGGAGAGAAGAAGGACTGGTGATTCTCGGCGCCACAAATAGGCCAGAACATCTCGATCCGGCCCTTTTGCGACCAGGAAGATTTGATCGGAGAATTGTTTTAGATTTGCCTGATGTTAATGACCGAGAAGAGATTTTAAAAATTCATTGTCGGGGAAAGCCCTTGGCTTTAAATGTCAATTTAAGAGAAGTAGCCGAAAGAACTCCTGGATTTTCGGGAGCAGATCTGGCCAATGTAGTCAATGAGGCGGCAATTTTGGCAGCCAGAAGAAATAAGCATCAGATTTTTCAGGAAGAATTTTTGGAATCAATTGAGAAGGTTTTATTGGGACCGGAAAGAAAAAGTCATATCTTGTCAAAAAAGGAGAAGGAAATCGCTGCCTATCATGAATCAGGTCATGCCTTGGTTTCGGCAATCTTGCCAGAGGCTGAACCAGTCAGAAAAATTTCAATTGTTGCCCGCGGATTGGCCGCTGGTTATACTTTAAAGATGCCAGTTGAAGAAAGGAAAATTAAGACAAAATCAGAATTCTTAGCTGAAATGACCACCCTTTTGGGAGGTTATTGTGCTGAGAAATTAAAATTTGGAGAAATTACCACCGGAGCAGCTAATGACTTGGCAAGGGCTTCCCAATTAGCCAGAAAATTGGTAAAAGAATATGGAATGTCCTCTTTAGGACCAATTGCTTTTGGAGAAAAAGAGGAATTGGTCTTTTTAGGAAGGGAATTGGGAGGATATAAAAATTATTCTGAAAAAGTGGCTGCCCAAATTGATAAAGAAGTAGAAAAATTTGTTAAAAATGCTGAGGAAACAGCTCGGAAAATTTTAACCAAAAGAAGGCATTTACTTGAGAAAATTGCCAAAACCCTAATTGAAAAAGAAACCATTGAAAAAGAAGAATTTGAAAGTTTGATTGGAAAAAAAGAAGAAATTTCAAAACCCCTTGAAAGAGGAGAGAAATCAATAAAAGTAAAAATCAAGCCGGTCTAAACTGTTGAAGGTAGAACCTTAAACATGGGCGTGTAGCTCAGTGGTTAGAGCGGGGTCCTTATAAGGCCAAGGTTCGTTGGTTCAAATCCAACCACGCCCATATCGGGGCGGTTAGCTCAGTTGGTAGAGCGCAAATTTGACGTATTTGAGGTCATAGGTTCGAGTCCTATACCGCCCACTATGGCAACGAAAATTGAGAGATTTTTAAAGCCGTTTTTAAAGGAAGATTTACCTGATATTCGACCAGGTGATACAGTTTGTATTTATCAAAAAATCAAGGAGGGAGAAAAGGAGAAAATTCAGAGTTTTGAAGGAGTGGTTATTGCCAGAAAGCATGGCAAAGAAATTGGAGCAACAATTACCGTCAGGAGAGAAATTTCTGGAATCGGGGTGGAGAGAATTTTCCCAATCCACTCCCCTACCATTGAAAAAATAGAAATTTTAAAAAGAGGGAAGGTCAGAAGGGCAAAGCTTTATTATTTAAGAAAGGCAAAAGGAGAAAGAGCAAGAATTAAAGTCAAATAGTGGTCTAAGCCCAGGTGGCGGAATTGGTTTACGCAACGGTTTGAGGTGCCGTACCTCGCAAGAGGTTGTGGGTTCGAATCCCACCCTGGGCACTAAATCTATGTTAACAATTCGGAAATTTAAACTTTCTGATTTAGCTGGAGTGATGGAAATTGAAAAAGCTTCTTTTCCCAAAAGCCAGGCCTATCCGAGAAGTTATTTTGAAAGATATTACCAAAAATATCCTCAAGGATTTATAGTTGCTGAGAATAAGGGAAAAATTATAGGTTATGCCATTGGACAATTAAAGAATAATTCAGGAGAATTTATTTCTTTGGCGGTAAGACCAGAATTTCGCCAAAAAGGAATAGGGAAAGAATTGACTAATTTTTTAATCAATCACTTTAAGGAAAAAGGGGGTAAAGAAATTTCCCTCAATGTTAGAACCGGGAATAAAATAGCCATTTCTTTTTACAAAAATCTTGGCTTTAAAATTTTAAAAACTATTAAAAATTATTATCAAAATGGCGAAGATGCCTACTTGATGAAAAAAGAGGTATGAGAATTTTAATTTATGGATTTAAACCCTTTAAAAAAATATAAGAAAAATATTTTCCAAGAAGTTATAAAAAGAATTGATAAAAGAAAATTTATCAAAGTTATTCTACCGATTATTTCTAAAAAGAAATATATTTTAAACAAAATTAAAAAATATCGGCCAGATATTGTTATAGGCTTTGGCCAAACTGGAGGAAAATTAATAAAAATAGAAAGGAAAGCTAAAAATATATTTGAAGTGGAAAAGGCAAAAGTTAAAAAAGTAATTAATCCGAAAGGGCCAAAGCAATATTTAGTAAATTTAAAACTAAAGAAAATTCCGAGAATAAAAATTTCCTATGATGCCGGGAAATATTTGTGCAATTTTACAACGTATACAATAATGGATTTTATCAAAAAGGAGAGCTTAAAAACAAAATTTGCTTTTTTGCATATTCCAAAAAATTATAAACTCAAAAGGACAGTAAAAATTATTGAAAAATTACTATCCCAAATCGAGGGCGGTTAGCTCAGAGGAAGAGCATCTCGTTTACACCGAGGAGGTCGTAGGTTCAAGTCCTGCACCGCCCACCCATTTATGGTTGAATATGAATATATCGATATTGTAGACGAAAATGACAATGTAATTAGTAAAGATACTCCCGGGAATGTTCGGAAAAGAAATTTAATTCATAATGTTCGAGTAGTAAATATTTTTTTATTTAATCCTAAAGGAAAGTTACTTCTGCCAAGACGATCCAAGAACAGAAGAATGTTTCCTGGATGTTATGATTTCTCTGTCGGCGAACATGTAAAATCAGGTGAGGATTATTATGATGCCGCCATTCGAGGTTTAAAAGAAGAGTTAGGAATTACCAATTTAAAGCCTGTTGAATTAGGTAAGTTGACTCCCAAAGACGGGGTAAATTGTTTTATGAAGATTTACAAAATAATATACGATGGCGAAATAGTTAATTATGATAAAGATGGTATCGCTGAAATGTCTTTTTATGATCTCGAAACAATTAATAAAATGATTAAGAAAGATAGAACTAAATTTAAAGAAGATTTTCCAAAGGTTTTAGAATGGTATCTTAAAAATTAAAATATGGCTCTGGTTTGTCTCCATTATTCAAAATTTTTTGAGGATAAACTTTTAAGGAAAGAAATTAAAGGTACAATTTTGAAAGGAAAATGGGAAATTCCAAAAAATGAAGAGTTATTTTTGTATATCGCTCCAGAGAATGTAGAAACCAGTAAAGAAGATAAGAAAGTTGGAATGGTAAAAATTATTTCCCAAAAACAAATGAAGGTTTCTGATTTATCTGATAAAGAAGCAAATATCTGCGGTTATGAAAATGGAGAAAAACTAAAAGAAGGAGTAAAACACTGGCATAAAGTCAGTGATTCTGATATAATTACCTTTGTAGAATTTGAGTTTAGGCCGCGGTAGCTCAGTGGTAGAGCATATAGCTGAAAACTATAGGGGCGTGAGTTCAATTCTCACCCGCGGCAATAGGTTATGTACATTGACACAAATATTGAACCTGGTTATAATAAAATAATTATAATTGACTCTATCTAAATATGAACGAAAAAGGACAACGCATTATTGCCTTGCGTAAAAAGGGTAAAACTTACGGGGAAATAGTAAAGATTTTAAAGCTTCCCAAAAGTACAGTTGGCTGGTGGTTAAGGAATGTAAAAATATCAAAATCTCTGCAGAAGAAAATTTTAGAAAGGTCTAGAGAAAAATGGAGAAGAAACATCGCTACCTACAACAAGGCTTATGGAAAACTTCGTTCTCAAGAAGCGGCGAGAATAAGAAATGAGTGGATTGAAAAAGCTACAAATGAGATTAAAAAAATATCAAAGAACGAACTTAAATTTATCGGGGCTGCGTTATATTGGGCGGAAGGAGGGTTGAAAAATAGGAATAGTTTACGGTTTGGTAATTCCAATCCGCTAATGATAAAAACGATAATAAAATTTTTCCGGAAAATTTGTAATATTCCTGACGAGAAAATTAAAGCGAAAATTCACCTTTACCCAGGAATAAGTCAACAAAATGCAACTCATTATTGGAGTAAAATCACTGGATTACCGAAAAGGAACTTCCATCCACCTCAAATTCAAGTTAGCAGGGCGAGTAAGGGTAGAAGGTCGAGAGATACTCTTCCTTATGGGACACTTCATTTAATCGGGAATAATACCGAACTTGCTTGTAAGGTTAAAGGATGGATTAAAGGCATTTCAGAAAAAATTTAATGCGGGAGTAGTTCAGTGGTAGAACGTCTCGTTGCCAACGAGAAAATCGCGGGTTCAATCCCCGTCTCCCGCTCATCTATGGTTCAAAGAAGATATAAAATCAAGAATTATTTTGAGGGGGTAGAAAAACTTCTTAAAGATTCGGTTTTGTCAGGCAAAGCTAAAAAACTAATCGAAATTGGTGGAAAGCCAATCAGATTGCCGAAAAAGATCCGCCAAGGAGTAGAAGAGTCTTATTGGAGATTTCCCAAAAAGTTTAAACAGGCTAAATAAAATAGCTTGACAGGCCTCTAAGGATAAGCTAATATGATAAAACCCCTTAAAAGGGGTTTTAAGATGAGGAAGCGTTCAAAGAGAGACCCAAAAAAACAGCCTTTTTGGAAAAAAGGCTGGCTAATTACTTTATTGAGTTTGATAATTTCCGGATTGCCTATCGGAGTAATCCCATTTTTTGAGCCCACTCAGGAAGTCGAGACCGAGTTTACTTTTGAAAATTTAACTTTCCTAGACCAAAAGCTGATTATTATTCAAGGAAATAGTCTCTTTTCCATTTCTGAACCTCTAAATCATCAATCTCCAGTCCCTCAGAGAATTAGGGTAGTAATTACTGGTTACTCCTCTTCAGCCTGGGAGACTGACGATGATCCTTATATTACCGCTGCCGGAACCTGGGTGAGAGAAGGAATTGTTGCCAATAATAAGTTGCCGTTTGGAACAAAAATCAAAATCCCAGAATTATTTGGCGACAAAATCTTTGTGGTCGAAGATAGAATGAGTTGGAAAAAAGGGAAATATCATATTGATATCTGGTTTCCTGATTACTGGCAGGCTCTAAATTTTGGCGCCAAAAGAACTTATATTGAGATTTTGGAAAACTAATTTTTTTAAGGTTCTACCTCCTTAAATAAAAACCACCTGAAAGAGGTGGATTTTATATTGGTGCCCGGGGAGGGACTCGAACCCTCAAGGGATTATTCATCCCAAAAGGTTTTAAGCCTTTCGCGTCTACCAGTTTCGCCACCCGGGCCCAATTTGAGGCGGTGGTGGGAATTGCACCCACGTATAACTGTTTTGCAGACAGTCGCGTTTTCTATTTCGCCACACCGCCACACTTATTCGGATATTAATTCGTGGATAATATTTTTCATTTTATCCTATTTTTCATTTTTTTTCAACTTCTCTAAAATCTCTTCAATTTTTCCAGCTTCAACCGTCTTTTTTTCTTCCAAAAATTTTATTTTCGGAATTGGCCTCATTTTTAATCTTTTATTTAATTTTTGTTGTAAAAAATAAATATTTTTGTTTAAAATTTTAAGAATTCTTTTTATCTTTTCCTCAGGCAAAGCCGAAACCCAGACATTACTATCTCTTAAATCAGCTGAGGTTTCAACCCTAGTTATGGTCACTAAAACATCCGAAGGAAATTCAACCTCCTTCAATAAAAGTTGGCTTAATTCTCGCTTTATTAAAGTATTTACTCGTTGAATACGTTTAGATACAATCACTTGGTTCAAATTCAAAAGGCAAAAATCAAAATGCAAAATGAAAAATTAAATTTTAAAAAGGATAAAAAGAGTCTTTTACATTTTGAATTACATTTTGATTTTTGATTTAAAGTTCAACTTTCTTCCTTTCCTCCGTATAAATTACCAAAACGTCTCCTACTTCGATTTTGGCATCTCCTTCAGAGAGTATTCCTACTTCTTCTCCTCTTCCCGCCTTTTCGATATCTTTTCTATCTTTTTGAAGATTGATCAATTTTCCTTTACCAATCAGTTCTTCTCCTCGAAAAACTTCAATTTGGGTTCCTTTTTTCACCTCTCCCTCAACTACCCTGCCACCAACAATCTGGCGATTCTTTTCAGTTAAGAAAATGACCAGAATTTTAACTTTTCCTAACTCCTTTCTAACTACTTCAGGTTCGATAATTTTTTCCATAAAATTTCTGATCCCTTCAACTAAATCATAAATTACCTCAAAATTCATTATTTTTATTTTCTCTCTTTCAGCCAATTGTTTTGCCACTGGATTTGTCTTCACTCGGAAACCTAAAATTACTCCTGGATAGCCACCGAGAGGTGGGTGACTTTTTGCCAATTTAATATCTGATTCATTTATTTCTCCCACTTCTGATTTCAAAATTCTTAAAATTACTTTCTCTTGGGCCAATCCTTTTAAAACTTCCTCAATGGCCTCAGCTGAACCTAAAACATCGGTTTTCAAAATCAGATTTAAAATTTTCTGTTCAGGTTTAATTTTTAAAACTACTGGCCATTCTTTTTTTCCCGCAATTCTTAAATAGCTTCTTGCTTCTTCTAAACTATTGAAAACTTTAAAATTCTCCCCAACTTTGGGAATGGCCTCAAAACCAATGACAATGGCTGGCTCAGAAGGAAGAGTTTTCTCAATAGCTAAGCCTTGAAAGTTCTCTAAAATTTTAATTTTTCCCAGAGCAGTTGGAGTTCCAATAATATCACCTCGTTTCAAAATTCCTTGACTCAAAATCAAGGTAGCAGTTGGCCCTCTTTGACTATCTAAATAGGATTCAATCACCACTCCCTCGCCTGGTTTTGAAATATCAGCCTTCAAATTTTCCATTTCAGCTACCAATAATATCAATTCCAAAAGTTCATCAATTCCCTGGCCAGTTTTGGCTGAGGTCTCAACTGCAGGAACTTTTCCTCCCAAATCCTCAACCAAAATCTCCTCCTTTTGGAGTTCCCTTTTCACTTTTTCGGGGTTAGCTTCTGACCTATCAATTTTATTTAAGGCGACAATGAAAGGAATCTCAGCTTTTTTGATATGGGAAATTGCTTCTTTAGTCTGCTCCTTTACTCCCTCGCAACTATCGATAACTAAAATAGCAATATCAGCCACTTTCGCTCCCCGTGATCTCATAGCTGAAAAGGCCTCGTGGCCAGGAGTATCAATGAAGGTAATTTTTTTGCCATCCTTTTCAATCTGATAAGCTCCGATGTGTTGGGTAATTCCTCCAGCTTCTTTTTCGGCAACCTGGGTTTTTTGAATATAATCCAGAAGTGTAGTATTATGGATGAAAACCCGCTCAGCTACGAAATTATGAAGATGAGGAATTGTCAAATCATAAACAAAGTCATATTTATTTTCTAAATACTCTATTTTTCTAATTTTAACGCAACTAATCTCTCCTGGATTAATTAAATTTTTTACTCCCGGCTCTGAAAATATTTTAGGCAATGAAACCCGATTGCCCCATTCTAAAAGTTTCCGAAGAAAGTAACGAGAAAGAAATTTATATTTTCGGCGTTGGGTAAAATAGGGGAAGAGGCGGTTATTTATATAGAATGAAAGCAAATTCTGACCAGAAATAGGCGTAAGATCGAAAATACGACTAACTGAACTTTTGGCTATCGCAGCTTGAACTCTTTTCTTTTTCTCTTCGTGTTTTATCGGAAAACAATTTAAGAATCTTGCTAAATAAGGATCATTTGCAACTCTTAAATAATAGTAAGTTCTTTTCTTTTTAAATCCAGGGCCTTTTTTCTTTGCTTTATAAAGAGTGGAGTGGATGCCGAAATATAGAAGTAAAATCGATATTTCCTTAACTAAATCTCTACTTTTGCTGCTAAATTCGATAGAATAATTGATCGGAGAAACATATCCATCGGTATCGAACCATCCGGCAATAAAACCTCGGATAAAGGAGAGGTTAGAAAAAAGCTGGGGAAATTTTATCCTTCCACTTTTTTTCCATCGTGGGAAACCAGCAATATCGGTTAGAAATCTCGTCAACGTTTTGTATCCAGAACTCTCAATTTTGTAAGAGGTTTTTGTTTTTATTAATTTTGTAGTAACACCAAAAACTTCTTCTATATAACTCCGAAAGGTATTCTGAATCTCGGGATTACTATTGTGGAAAATTCCGCTCTTCGTCTGCCCATCGCCTGCTAAACAACCAATAATATAACCCAATTTTTCAAGATCTTTTGGAATCTTAGGTAGTTTTATTTTATTACTTCGACTTGCCACCCGATATCTCCCGCTAGAATTCTTAAGGAAATCTATCATTTCATAAAGCTTGCTCGGAAAGAAGCCAAAATATTGTCCAAGTTTAATGAAATCCCGAGATCGAAACTGGCGATAGCGAAAAGTCTTATAGGGATTAGTTGAAAATAGACCTTTTCGATGAAGTTCCTGTTTATTAGTTTCCTGGAGTTTTTGGAAAAGCTTTCCCCCTTTTTCTCGGTTTACGAAAATGGCGAAATTATTTAAAGCTCTTAATCTCTGGGCAACTCTTTTTTTAACCATTGGGCTTGAAGCGAAGAGATGCAATTTTTGAGGAACAATAACAAACTCTTCTTTTCTTAATAAATCTGCTTTTTTTTCTTCAATTTTACCTTCGGAATTCAATAGAAAAAATGGGTGTTCAGGGGTGACAATAACTTCATCGCCAGAAGTTAAAACAATTTTAATTAATCGAGAAGGGGCTTTTAATTTCCAAATCCATTGAACTTGCCGAGTTACTATTTTTGAGCCATCAAAACTAAACACCTTAAGTCCTTTAGGATTAGCTATCCAGCCTTCTTTCTTACCTTCTTTAATATACCAAATATTTAAACCTTGGGTATATTTTTTCCAAATTCCTTCAATACTTAAAATCTCTCCATTAGCTAAAGGCACTAAAGTCTCGGGAGCAATACATTTTCCATGATCAATGTGTCCCAGAACCACCACTACCGGCGGTTTTGTTATTAAATTTTGATTGATTTTTTCGGCCATATTTTGCTTGTTCAATTGCTTTTTTCTCTTCCTCTGATAATAAATACTCTGACTGACCGTTTTTTATTGGCTTTCCATAAACTCGGTTCCCCTCTCTAGAATATAAACTAGTAATTACCACTCCATTATCATTTCCATCTAAGATAGCTATTGAAAAACTCTGATTCCCACCGAGCTCTTTAAAAGGATTAAACCTGATTATACCAATTTTTTGGAGATTAAATTTACTTTCTTTTTTCAAATTCTCCAATTGGGCAGAAATTCTCTCAAAACTTTTCCCTAAATCCTTAAACTGAGCCGAAATCTCAGTCAAACTTTCCGGTTCTTTCTTTTGTTTTTTGAAAAATTTAAACCCCATATTATTATGTTTAAGGTTCTACCTTAAACATGGCGGGCAATAATTGATAATAGTCGAACTTATTTTAGACGAAAATTTTGATTCTGCCTGCCCGCGCTTCGCGCGGGCAGGCAGACCCTTCAAAATTTT
>Ga0116210_1002600_pt1 | contig 10845 bp, 7 predicted proteins | sample TshhotsprinmetaG_FD_94483 | JGI IMG/M metagenome (GOLD analysis project Ga0116210, IMG submission 94483) | Hot spring microbial communities from South Africa to study Microbial Dark Matter (Phase II) - Tshipise hot spring metaG | ecosystem: Environmental > Aquatic > Thermal springs > Hot (42-90C)... | reverse complement strand
CTGGTCAGCGACGTGACCAGCAACGAGCGCTGGCTATCCGTTCCTGAGGGATCCCCGTATCCCCGGGAAGGGGCGGTGGTCGCCGTACCACTGATCTTCCAGGGAGAGGTACTCGGGGTCATCACCCTCGCGCACCACCAGACCGGTTTTTTCAACGAAGACTCCCTGCGACTGCTGAACGCCTGCGGCGGGGCCATCGCCATCGGCGTCCACAATGCCAACATGTTCCAGGCGCTCAGCAACGAGTACGAGCGCCGCTCTGAACTGCTGCGCCAGCAACATACCGAAACGAGTAAAATCAACGCCATCCTGCAGAGCCTGAACGATGGCGTCATTGTGTGCGACCTCTACGGGAGCATTCTAGCGGTGAATGCCGCAGCCGCGCCGATCTTGCAGCGCAAGTTCGAGGAACTGTTGCTCTGGAACCTGCACGACCTCCTCCAGCGCTATCTTGGCCCGCGGACGGTCGAGCTACCCCTGGACGAACTGCTGCGCCACCCGCTCAGCAGGGAGGGGCATCCCCGCATCTTTACCTCCACCGTGCGCGTCGGGGTGCGCGTCATCAGCCTGACGCTCGGCCCGGTGCTCAAAAATGCCGACGACACGGAACTGCTCGGCGCTCTGCTGGTGCTCCGCGACATCACCCGCGAGACCGAAGCCGACCGTATGAAGACCGAGTTCATCGGAACAATGTCGCACGAGTTGCGCACGCCAATGACAGCCATCAAGGGTTTCACCCAGTTGCTGTTGATGGGCAACCTCGGGCCATTGACGGCGACGCAACGAGAGTTCGTCACCACGATTTACAACAACACCGAGCGCATGATCGCCCTGATCAACGACGTGCTGGATCTGACCAAGATCGAGTCGGGCAGCGTTGAACTGGAATGGCGCTCGCTGCACCTGGCCGAGGTGCTCAGCAGCGTGATCGCCGAACTGAAGGACCTGATCACCGAACGGGGCCATCATCTGACGATCAGTCTGCCGCCCGGCCTGCCCCTGGTGCGCGGCGACGCCCACCGGCTGCACCAGATCGTCTACAACCTGCTGGTCAACGCGGTGAAGTACACGCCTCGCAGCGGGCAGATCTGGGTCGAAGCCTGCGAGATTACCACCGCCGATCTGCCCGACGATGTGCGCAACCAGGTCGCCCTCGACCGGCGCTACTTGCAGGTGATCATCCGCGATACCGGGGTAGGTATCAGCGCGGAGGACCTGCCACGCATCTTCGACCGCTTCTACCGCACCGACAATCCTCTGAAGATCGAAGCCGGCGGAACGGGCCTGGGACTATCCCTGGTGCGCCCCCTTGTCCACATGCTGGGCGGGCGCATGTGGGTGCGCAGCACCCTCGGCGCCGGCAGCACCTTCGCCTTTGTGCTCCCCGCAGTCGATACCTGAGGTCAGGTGGGAAGACCCTTTCCAGGTGCAGGGTTTTTGGCAGATGGCATCCTGATGCGCTGCTGGTCCTCACCCCCCTACCCCCCTCTCCCTGAGCGGAAGTTCAGGGGCGAACAGAACATATGGACGCCGACGGGCGTGATGGCGTTGTGATGCGCTGGTTGGTCCTCACCCGCACCTTTCAGCCCCCTCCCCATCAAATGGTATTATAATGCTTTGCAAATGCGGCGCCGCAGGCGCCGTCACTGTGTTGCCTGGAAAAACGAAGGACCCATAGATGAAGCCTCTGATCGGTATCTCGTGTGGCACATTTCATGATCGGGACTGGTGCCCGCCCTCGTTCGGACACCGTCAGACGTACGTTGACGCGATCCTGCGCGCGGGCGGCGCGCCGCTGCTTATCCCCCCTGTGCCTGACGAGCTTACCCTGCGGATACTGTTTGATCGCCTTGATGGCCTGCTGCTCGCCGGTGGCGGTGACATCGCGCCGGCCAACTACGGCGCCGAACCACACGCCAATCTCGGGACGGTTGACCCGCTCCGCGACAGCGCCGAATTGCCGATGGCGCGCTGGGCGGTGGCCGAGGGCAAACCGGTCCTGGGAATCTGCCGGGGCATTCAGGTATTGAACGTGGCCCTGGGCGGTACGCTCTACCAGGACATTCCCTCCGAGATCGAGAACGCCCTGGCGCACAACCTTTCCTACGAACGCGAGGACTGGACGCATCTGGCCCACGAGTTGCGTCTGGCTCCGGGATCGCGACTGCGCCAGTTGCTGGGCGTGGAACGGCTGCTGGTGAACTCGCTGCACCACCAGGCAGTACGGAAGCTGGCGCCCGGTTTGCGGGCAGTGGCCTGGGCGCCCGACGATGTCATCGAGGCAGTGGAGGGTAGCGGTGAAGGCTTCGTCGTGGGCGTGCAGTGCCATCCTGAGGCTCTGCAGGGTGGCGCCGATCCGCGCTGGCAGCGGCTCTTCGCCGCCTTCGTCAACAGTTGCGGCACCGAGCAGCGCCGCGCCGCGCGCGCGGCATAGCGGCGCGCCCCCCGGTCGCCGGGAAGGCCGTGCTGAACGTGGGGAAGCCGGGTTTCCCCCGCCTCTCCCTGGCGGGAGGGTTTAGGAGGGCTGCGCCCTCCCAGGAAATAGCCCGCCAGCGGGGAGGGTTGGGGAGGGCTTCGCCCTCCCAAGAACAAATATTTTCATTCCGGTGTTGTGCGGCGCAGCCGCATGGACGGCCGATGTGAAGATATGGGGAAACCGGGGTTCCCCGTACCCGGCCCATCGGGGCGCCGACCCTGGTCGGGGAGCTTGCTAACAACGAGCCCGTTCAAGGGGCAGGGGCGCGCCCCACACCCGCGCGAGGGACGGGGCAACCAGCGCGGGATCGCCGGTTGTGGCACAGCGCACGATCCCATCCCCGGGGCCAATCCTGGCGGCAGCGGCCACCCGGGCCGTCTGCGCGGCTACCGCCGGCCCGGTATCAATGATTGTCGCTCCGGGGGCCGATTCAGCGATCAACGGGCGCAGCGGCGGGAAGTGGGTACAGCCAAGCACCAGGGTATCCACCCCGCGGGCGCCGAGCGACTCCACGCACGCCGCAACCACGGCGCGGGCGCGCGGCCCATCGAGTTCCCCGTCTTCCACCAGTTGCACCATCGCCGGACAGGCCACCGTGATCACCTCGGCTCCGTGGGCGAAACGCTCGCGCAGGCGCTGAAAGCGCTCGCCCCCCAGGGTACCGCTGGTGGCCAGCACAGCGATGCGGCCGCTGCGGGTAGCGGCAACCGCAGGCTTCAGCCCCGGCTCCATGCCCACCACCGGCACACTGAGCCTGGCGCGGAGCGTCTCGATGGCAGCCGAGGTAGCGGTATTGCAGGCGACAACAACCACCCCGGCCCCCTGCGCGACCAGCCATGTGGCGCAGGCCAGGGCGCGCGCGCGCACCACCTCGGGGGCGAGCGGACCGTAGGGGCAGTAGGCGCTATCTGCGAGGTAGATCAGGTCGTGGCCGGGCAGCAGCGCGCGCACCGCCCGCGCCACCGACAGCCCGCCCAGGCCCGAGTCAAAGATGCCAATCATCGCAGGGTAGGCTATGCCGCCCTCACAGGTCCACGACAACGGTGAGGGCGGCACGACACGTCTCATCCATCAGCGCCAGCGTCTCCCTCAGCGGGCGGCTGCGGTGGCTCGGGCTGCGGCGGCACGACCGGAACGATTTGCCCATTATCGGGCAGCCCGGGCGCCTGGCCGTCGGCGGGCGCGGTGGCGTTGGGATCAGATGTGGGCGCAGCGTTCGGATCAGGAGTGGGCTGGTAGGGGATCGGCCGCCCGTCGGGGCCAAGGTCAGCCGGGTTGACCTCGTAGATGTTTGGCCAGGGCTTGAACTTCGTTTCAAACAGACGCCGCTCGATAACCTGACCATCGCGCTCGATCACCCGCGTAAAGTGGATGGTCATTCCGCCACGAGCCTTGTCACTCTGGCGAATGGAGCCGCGGGGCCGCCGGGGATCAGGCACGTACCGCGGCTGGGTTGGCGCAGGAATGCGCTCGGTAATCGTCGGGCCGATCAGCGACACCTTGCGGCCATCGCTGGTGCCGTAGATCCGCACCTCGGCCAGAGCCTGGCTCGGGTCGGCCAGGGTCTGGATGAGCAACCAGTTACCGGTATCGTTGAGAAACTTCAGATCGAGGGCCCCGGTAAAGATCGTCGCGTCCATCCCCGGGCCATTGCCGTACTCACCGAACCCGTACTTATCGTACCAACTGATGTAGAACGAATGGCCCCAGCGTTCAGTAATCGGCAAACCGGCCCAGAACGCAGCACGGAACATGGTGGTCGAGTCCTGGCAGATCCCGCCGCCCCACTCGAGCTGGGTGCGGTTTTGCACAATGGCGTAGCCTTCGACAAAACCGTTGGAGGCATCAATGCGACCAATAGTATCGTTAAAGGAAAACTCGGCTCCCGGCGGCACCAGGATGCCGTGGAGCAGCCGCATACCCGCCTGGATGTTGGTGACACGATAGGCCGCCGAGCCACTGAAGTCGCTACGACCCACACCCAGTAATTCGGTGATGCCAAGCTGATCGAGTGTGGCGGCGGTGACCGACGGCGGCTCTTCCTGCCTCACCAGACTCACCTGACGGGCAGTGGCGGGGGCGGCAAACGCAGCCAGCACGGCCTCTTCGGCCTGCGCCACGTTCAACCGACGACCAGGGGCGCCCTCCTTAAAGATGCGCAAGTTACCCCCGTTCCAGTCAACCCGGGGCAAACGGCCCGGGATTGCGGTCGCCTCGGCCAGCTCGGCCAGTTTTGCCCGCAACCGCGCCTGATCCACCGTTACCGCGAGCGTATCGCCTGTAGCGCCCACCTCTCGATCCAGGCGCACCAGGCGGGCGAGATCCTCAAGCGACCAGACAACCGGCGCCTGGACGCCCTCGATGGTGATGGTGATCGGCCCGGCCAGCAGGCGGGCGATCTCCTCACGGGCGGCCTGAACAGCAGTATCACTCAGTCGGGGAACCACCTCGCGGGTACGTAGCGTCACGGTCCGCGGGGTCAGGCTCTGCACAGCGGCGGTCAATTCCTGCAGGGTCTCATTGATCAGCACCTGCTGGCCGGCCATGGCAGGGGTCACGGCGATGAGCGTACCGTCGAGGGCAATCTGCGCGTCTCGCGCCGGGCGTTCAACCTGTGTTGCGCGGCTCATAAGGTACGCCTGCATCGCCGCGTGATCCACCGTCAGGTGCAGCGGCAGCTCCAGGCCGTCACGGTACACGGCGAACATCTCGCCCAGGTTGGTGAAGGGATCGTGACCCCGCCCGGCCAGGTAGGCCTGCTGGACGGCCCGATCGATCTCCAGGCGCACGCCCAACTCTGCCAGAGTAGGCGTCCAGATTTGGTCGCCATAGGTAAGGAGCACCGGTTGGGCCAGGAAGGGGGCGAACTGCCGTTCAAGGGCCGCTCTGGCCATATCAGGCGTCAGTTCGCCAACGGGCACCCCGCGAACGCTCACGTTAGGGTAGATTCTACCGGCATAGCGCTGGTCAAAGGCGAGCACCGTGGCGCCAGCGGCGATCACACCAAGGAGCAGGACAAGGGCAAGAACGCCCCCGATCTTTCCGCCGCCCCTGTGAGGCGCCCCGGGGTTGGCCTGAGACAGGCGGCGCGGGCGATCCTGATCGAAAACCTGGTCGGCGGTCTCAGACACCGATGGATACTGGACATGCTCTTGATGGATATGGCCAGATGGCGAACCGAGGGTTGAGGAATGCTCGACCGACACCGGAACCTCCCACGAAAACCGCGCTACGTTGAAAGCAATACGTACATAGGCAACTATAGCTGCAAGGTATTACCATTGTCAATGACGATTAGCTTATCGGCAGGGCTAATGCGACGTCCGTCTCCGGCGGTGGGGTGGCTGCGCCGCCCGACGAGCTGTTTCTGATATACACGTGGGGAAACCGGGTTTCCCCATGCTCCTGCCCACGGTGGCGCCAGGCCCCTCAACCGCGGTCGGGGCGTGGGGAAACCGGGTTTCCCCACGCCCCTCCCCGCTGGACGGCTGATATGAAATATGGGGAAACCGGGTTTCCCCATGCTCCTGCCCAGGGGGGCGCCAGGCCCCTCAACCGCGGTCGGGGTACGGGGAAACCGGGTTTCCCTACGCCCCTCCCTGATGGACGGCTGATATGAAATATGGGGAAACCGGGTTTCCCCATGCTCCTGCCCAGGGGGGCGCCAGGCCCCCTCAACTGCGGTCGGGGTATGGGGAAACCGGGTTTCCCCATGCTCCTCCCTGATGGACGACTGATATGAAATATGGGAAAACCGGGTTTCCCCATGCTCCTGCCTGTGGGGGCGCCAGCCGCTCCCACCAGCGATTGGGACATGGGGAAACCGGGTTTCCCCATGCCCCTCCCCGCTGGACGGCTGACATGAAATATGGGGAAACCGGGTTTCCCTATGCCCCTGCCCATAGGGGGCGCCAGGCGCCCTCAACCGCGGTTGGGGTACGGGGAAACCGGGTTTCCCCGCAGCCCTCTGTGGGAAGGGTGTGGGAGGGCTGCGCCTTCCAACGAACCCCTTGTTCATCACGGTGGTGTGCGGCGCAGCGCGACGTTGCACCCACACTGGTTCATCGTGGCACACAACCCGCGTGGTACAATGACCACGCTGTTGAAATCAGCGATGGCGCAATCGGGTTTTCCATACCCCGGCTCGCCAGCAAAGCAGACAGCCCGGCGCCAGGTTGAGGCGGGAAGGGAAAGCGCGTTTCCCCACCCGTGGCAGGCCGAGACGGCCGCAGCGAGCGGGCCTGTCTCTGGCTCCTGGCCCTGGCCGGAGCGAAAGCTAGCATCGAAGGAGAACATTATGGCCCAGGCGGCAGAGCGCGCCCCGGCAACGGATAGGGAAGCGCGTGAGGTGGAGGCGACCCCGGCGATTGATCGGCTCACCGCTGCCACGCGCCACATCGCCCTGCTGGCGGCGATCGTCGCCACGTGCGGGAGCCTGTTTTTCAGTGAGGTGCTGTTCTGGATCCCGTGCAAGCTCTGCTGGTACCAGCGTATCCTGATGTACCCGCTGGTGCCGATACTGCTGGTGGGGATCGCCCGCGACGATCGCGGTATTCACTGGTACGGGCTGCCGCTCTCGCTGGCAGGCCTCGCTGTCTCGCTGGCGCACTACCTGGAAGTCCTGGGCGTTATCCCGCCCTCGGCCTGTGTGGGCAGCGTGCCCTGTAGCATTGATTATCTGACGCCGATCCTCACCGGGCCGCTTTCATTTATCAAGATCCCCTTTCTGGCCCTGGTAGCCTTTGCCATCATCAGCGTTATGCTGGGCAATTACGCCATCGCCGGAGCGCCGCCCACTCCCCCCGCCCGGCGCCACGCGACGGTGATCACCGCCGTCGCAATAGTTGCGGTAACGATCGTGGCCTTCGTTTTGCTCGGTGTGCTGTGGTGACGGGGAACGCGGGGTTCGCCCCTTTCGGCGAACAACGCTGGAATGAAAATATCAATTGTTCTTGGGAGGGCTTGCCGCTGCCACGGGCAGGGGGTTGGGGAAACCCGGTTTCCGCATGTCCCAACCGCTGGTGGGAGCGGCTGGCGCCCCCGCCGGCAGGGGTATGGAAACCCGGTTTCCCCATATTTTCACATCAGTCATCCATGCGGCTACGCCGCACAACAACAAGATGAACATGGGTTTTTCTTGGGAGGGCTGCGCCCTCCCAAACCCTCCCGCGCGCGGGCTATGTTCACCTCAGATTCAGGCACACCTTGCGCATTCGTTTATTCGTTTCCCATTCGTTGGCCCATTTTCCCTCTGCGTCCCAGGAAGCCCATTCCAGAGCAGGTGAAACCCGTTGAAGGGCTGCGCCCTCCCAAACCCTCCCCGCTGGCGGGTTGTTTCCTGGGAGGGCTTCGCCTTCCCAAACCCTCCCGGTGGGGAGGGCTTGCCGCCCCCACGGGCAGGGGTGCGGTTCGACAGGCTCACCGCAGGTGGGGAAACCCGGTTGCCCCATATTTTCACATCAGATTTGACAATCCTGTCAGATCAGACGGCCCGAGCCATGCTATACTTCGCCGTACAGCGATAAGGGTTGCGCGGGGAACGCAACCGGGAGGAAGGCCAGACGAAGTACATATCGCAAGCGCATGGGCTCCGCGGTAGTGCGGAGTTGACGAGGTGGAGGTTCCTCGCCGCGAGGCGAGGCTAAGGGTCAGACAGGGCCGCAGCCAACCCGCGGCCCCCCGGTGCAGGTGGATCAGAAACTCCTCACAGGCTGCACCGGTCGCCCGAACATCGAGAGATCAGCGGATGCCTCCCAGGCGCCGGCGCCGCCTGTGAGCGGATGGAGCAACGCCTCCCGGTAACGGGCAGGACAAGGCCAGCCGCAGCGACTACCACTGTCAGACTTCCCCACAGACTCGGTAATCCAGGCCCTGACACACTGCACCCGACGTTGAGCGGGCTGCTGTGGTCTGATGTGCCCTGCACAAGTAGTGGCATATCCGGCGCAGGCTTGCTGCGTCGTGCAGTTCCCTCCCGCCGGAAGCGGCGCGGTTCGAGAGACTCACCGCCTGCGGTGAGCCTGTCAAACCGCGGGGGGAACCATGGTTTTCCCTCTCGCCGACCACCTGTTGGGGCCACCCGGCACCCCGGAGGTCAGAGGCACAGGGAAACCCGGTCTCCCCCTTTAGTAGGGGCGCAGACCTCTCACACCCTCCCATAGGGCGGGGGGATGGGGAAATCCGGTTTCCCCATACGTCAGCACGCGCACTTTCGTTCTGGCCAGCCTGAGGCTCGCTTCCACGGGCCGGGCAACCATTGTCATTGTCATCACCAGGAGGATCAATCAGTATGTGTGGCATTGTCGGCTACGTTGGATCGCGAGAGGCGACCGAGGTGGTGGTCGGAGGGCTGCAACGACTGGAGTACCGGGGCTACGACTCGGCGGGCATCGCCATTTTCGACCCCGACTGTGGGCTGCAACTCCGGCGCAGTGTGGGAAAGCTGCACAACCTGGTGCTGCGACTGGGCCAGGAACCGGTCACCGGGCGGGTGGGGCTGGGGCATACGCGCTGGGCCACGCACGGCAATGTTACCGAAGAGAATGCCCATCCCCACCGTGATGCCAGTGGTCGCATTGTGGTCATCCAGAACGGCATCGTCGAGAATTACCTCGAGTTGAAGGGCCGGCTGCTGGAACTGGGGTATCACTTCCATTCGCAGACCGACACCGAGGTAATCGCCCACCTGGTGGGGCACTACTACCGCGAAGAAGAGGCCCTGGAACCGGCAATGCGCCGGGCCATGGCCGAATTGCGAGGTGGGAACGCCGTCGTCGCCTTCTGTGTTGACGAACCGGACCGGCTGATCGCCGCGCGCCTTGGCAATGCTGGTGGCGTGGTGATCGGTGCGGCCGCTGGTGAGACCTTTATCGCCTCGGATGTGCCGGCCATCCTCGACTACACGCGCGAGATGATCTTCCTGGAGGATCGCGAACTGGCGGTGATTACCCGGCAGGGAGCAGCCATCACCACCCTCAATGGCGCACCAGTTACGCGCCGACCGGTCAGTGTGCCGTGGGACCCGGTATCGGCGGCCAGGGGCGACTACAAGCATTTTATGCAGAAGGAGATCCACGAGCAGCCCCGGGCGCTGATGGACGTGCTGCGCGGGCGGATCGACCAGGAGGCGGGGCAGGTGCATCTGGAGGATCTGCGGCTCGATGACGCTGCGCTGCGCCAGGTGGAGCGGATTTACGCTACTGCCTGCGGCACGGCCTGGCACGCCGGGCTAGTTGCCAAATTCATGATCGAGAGCCTGGCGCGGGTACGGGTGGAGGTGGACTACGCCAGCGAGTTCCGCTACCGCAGCCCGGTGCTTGGCAGCGACGCGCTGCTGCTGGCGATCACCCAGAGTGGCGAGACGGTGGACACGCTGGCGGCAATGGAAGAAGCGCGGGCGCAGGGAGTGCCGAGTGTGGCGATTGTCAACGCCATTGGCAGCCAGGCCGCGCGGGTCGCCGACGGCGGGCCGCTCTACCTGCACGCCGGCCCGGAGATCGGCGTGGCCTCGACCAAGGCTTTCACCTCGATGCTCGTGGCAGCCTACCTCTTCGCCCTGCGGCTGGGGCAGGCGCGGGGCACGCTCAGGCCCGCTCAGATCCGCGAGCACCTGCAGGCCCTGGTGGAACTGCCCGGCAAGGCCGCCACGGTGATCGAGCGCGCGCTGCCCATCTGCGAAGACCTGGCCGAACACTACTACCGGGCCAGCGATGCCCTGTTCCTCGGGCGCCAGGTCAACTACCCTATTGCCCTGGAAGGCGCCTTGAAGCTCAAGGAGATCAGCTACATCCACGCCGAAGGCTACCCGGCCGGTGAGATGAAACACGGACCGATTGCGCTGATTGACGAAGCCATGCCCGTCGTGTGTATCGCGCCACGGGACGCGATCTACGAGAAGATGATCAGCAACATCGAGCAGGTGCGCGCCCGCCACGGCCATGTGATCGCCATCGGCACCGAGGGCGACACGCTGCTGGCCAGTAAGGCCGACCACGTCATCGAGGTGCCGCCCACTCTGCCGCTGCTGCAACCGGTGCTGACGGTCATTCCGTTGCAGATCTTCGCCTACTACATGGCGCTGCGGCGCGGCTGTGATGTGGACCAGCCGCGTAATCTGGCCAAGAGTGTGACGGTGGAGTAGAGCGATCTGCCCGGCACACAACGCAGCGCCGTTAGACCCCGCCAGGGGAGGGAATCGGACTCCTCCCCCGGCGGAGGTCGTCCTGATGGGCTGCTGGTCCTCACCTCCCTGCCCCCCCTTCGGCTCCGCTCAGGGCAGGCCTCTCCCTGAGCGGGAGCATACCCGTACCCAAAACATTTGGGGGTTGCAGGGGCTGCGACGATCTGAGAAAGGCCGCCTGTGGAGGAGG
>Ga0116210_1002595_pt1 | contig 10865 bp, 9 predicted proteins | sample TshhotsprinmetaG_FD_94483 | JGI IMG/M metagenome (GOLD analysis project Ga0116210, IMG submission 94483) | Hot spring microbial communities from South Africa to study Microbial Dark Matter (Phase II) - Tshipise hot spring metaG | ecosystem: Environmental > Aquatic > Thermal springs > Hot (42-90C)... | reverse complement strand
GGGATCGGTCTCCTTTCGGATCCCATGCCCGAGGCTGAAGATGTGACCCGGGCGGCCGCCCGCCCGGCGCAAAATGTCGTCCACCCCAAGTCCAGCCGCTCCTCGGGCCCGAGGAGCAGGTCGGGATCGAGGTTGCCCTGAATAGCGCGATCACCCGCCAGGCCTCGTCGAGGTATACGTCAGCACCGACGCTGACGACCTCTGCGCCAACGTCGGCCACCAGTTCGAGCAACGCTCCCGAACGGCCGGCGAAATGGATGCGCGGGACGTGGCCGGCCACTTGGCGAAACACCTCGGCGGTCTTCGGCCGGACGCGATGGCGGTACTCGTCGACCGACAGCAACGGCGCCCATGTGTCGAACACCTGCACCGCCCGCGCCCCGGCCCGGACCTGCAGCGCGAGAAAGGCGCCGGCGGCAGACGCAAGTTTCTCAAGCAACAGGTCGGCCGCGGCGGGCTGGGAGCGGAAAAACTCCAACGCGAGCGGAAACCTCCGCGAACCGCCGCCTTCGATCGCGTAACAAGCCAGCGTGAAGGGCGCGCCGACGAAGCCGATCACGGGCACACGGTCCGCAAGCACCCGACAAACGCGGCGGATCGCTTCCAGCGTCGGTTCAAGCCGCTCGCCGGCCGGCGCCCACGGCAGGGCATCCACGTCCGCCGCCGAGCGGATCGGACGCGCGATGCGCGGCCCCTCGCCAGGGGCAAAGTCGGGGCCCAGATCCATCGCATCGAGGAGCACGAGGATGTCGGCGAACACGATCGCGGCGTCGAAGTCGAACAACCCGAGCGGCTGAAGCGTCACCTCCGCGGCGAGGTCGGGTGAACGAAGCAATTCCAGCATCGAAGCCCTCTCGCGCAGCCGGCGATAGGCGGGCAGGTAACGGCCGGCCTGGCGCATCAGCCAAATCGGCGTGCGGTCCGTCGGCCGGCGGTGGCACGCAAGGAGGAAGCGCGAAGCGGAGGCCTGATCGGCGGGGCCTCCAGCGCTCATGGCGGGGCCTCGACCTTGACGCGGGCAGCGGCCTCGAAGGCGGCGGACCACGCCGGGAGCGAACGCTCGAGCAGGTCGTCGCCGTGGGCGGCGAGAGGAAGGCCACCTCGTAGGGCGACGGCGGCAAATAAACGCCGGCCGATAACAGCGCGTGGAACAGGGGGCGGAAGCGGGTCGCATGGGAGGCCGGGATGTCCTCGAACGCGCGGGGGGGGCGATCCATGAAGAAGACGGAGAACATGCTGCCGAGAACGGGGACAACGGCGGGAACGCCGGCGGCGCCCGCGCGCGCTTCGATATCGGCCGCGAAGCGGGCCGTGCGGGCATTCAGTTCGTCGTAGGAGAAACGTTCCCGCAGGGCCCGGAGCGTCGCCAGCCCGGCGGCGACGGACACGGGGTTGCCGCTGAGCGTGCCGGCCTGATAGACGGGGCCGAGGGGCGCGAGAAGGTCCATCAGTTCGGCGCGGCCGGCCACCGCGCCCATCGGCAAGCCGCCCCCGATGATCTTGCCGAGACAGAGAAGGTCGGGACGGACGTCCGAAACGCCGAGGGCGGGGCCGGCGCTGCCGTAACGAAGCCGAAAGGCGGTGATGACCTCGTCCCAAATCAGCAGAGAGCCGCAGGCGTCCGCCAGTTCGCGCAGCCGCCGGAGAAAGGCCGGATCGGGCAGGAGCAGGCCCACGTTGGCGGGGGCGGGTTCGAGAAGGATGGCCGCAAGGTCGCCGCCATGTCGTTCCACGATGCGTTCCACCTGCTCCGCAGAGTTGAAGCGGGCGACCACGGTTTGGGCGGCGTACGCGGGCGGAACGCCGGCGGAGGTGGCCTCGGCGAGGCCGGCGACGCCGCTGCCGGCGCGCACCAGCAGGCCGTCGGCATGGCCATGGTAACAGCCGCTGAACTTCAACACGAGGTTCCGTCCGGTGGCGCCGCGGGCAACGCGAAGGGCGCTCATGCAGGCCTCGGTGCCGGAGCTGACGAGGCGGACCTTCTCGGCCGCGGGAATGGCCTGGCGCAAGGCTTCGGCCATCTCGATTTCGGTGGCGGTGGTGACCTCGAAACTGGCGCCGCGGGCGGCGGCATCGGATACGGCGCGAACCACCTCGGCCGGCGCATGGCCGAGGATCAGCGGTCCGAACGAGAGGCAAAAACGAGCAGACGGCGGCCGTCTTCGGTGATCAGCCAAGGTCCCTCCGCGCGGGCGGCGAAGATCGGTTCGCCGCCGACGGAGCGGAACGAGCGGACGGGGCTGTTGACGCCGCCGGGCATGGCGACGCGGGCACGGTCGGCCAGCGTGGGCGGGCGGGCACCGGCGTTCACGGAGCCCTCCGGCGCGCAGTGAGGCGTTCGATCCGGGCGCGTCGCCGGACGCGGGCTGGGCGCGGCTCGGCGCGATCGCCGGCGAGCCAGCCCATCAGGCGAGGAGCGAAGTAGGTGACGACGGCCGAGGCACCGGCACGGTGGAACGCGGCCAGGGTCTCGAGCGCCGCCTCGCGCAGGTCAACGGCACCGGCGGCGGCGGCGTGGCAGAGCATCGCGTACTCGCCGGAAACCTGATAGGCCAGCACGGGAACGGCGACGGCGTCCCGCGCCTCGCGAACCAGGTCGAGGCACGGCAGGCCGGGTTTCACCAGCACGGCATCTGCGCCCTCGTCCACATCGCGGCGCAGCGCGCGCAGGGCAAGCCGGCGCGAAGGTGGAGGCAGTTGATAGGCCCGGCGGTCGCCGAAGGCGGGGGCGGACCTGGCCGCTTCGCGGAAAGGGCCATACAGGCAGGATGCGAGCTTGGCGGCGTAGCTCAGGATCGCCGTCGTCGAGCGGCGGACGGATTTGAGCGCCGCGCGGATGGCGGCGACGCGGTTGTCCATCATGTCCGACGGCGCGACCACATGGGCGCCGGCCTCGGCATAGGCCGCCGCGATCTGGGCCAGTCGCGCGATGGAGGCTTCGTTGTCCAGGCTGCCGTCCGGCCGCACGATTCCGCAGTGGCCATGGGAGGTGTAGGCGCACAGGCACACGTCGGCAATCAGCAGGAGATCGGGATAGGCGGTGCGCAGCAGGCGCAGGGCGCGGGGCACGGGGGCGGCGGGGTCGTCCGCGCGCGAACCGCGTTCGTCGCGGCCCTCGCCGATGACGCCGAACAGCAACACCGCACGCAGCCCGGCGGCCACGGCCGGGTCGAGCACCTCGCGGAGACGATCCACTCCCCAACGGCACTGGCCGGGCATCGCCGCGATCGGCTCGCGGACGCGACGGCCGTCGGCGACGAAAAGGGGCCAGATGAGGCGGTCCGGCGAGGGCCCCCCATCGGCCTGCCAGAGCCGCAGCACGGGATGGCCGATGCCGGGATGGAGTTCAACCGGCGTCATCGAGGAGCTCTCCTTTCATTCCGGCGGCGTCGAGGGCGGCGAGCGTGGCCGGTCCGATCGCCAGCCAGCGTCGTCGCGCGCCGCGTTCGGCGGGGTAGTGGCGGAGAAACGACGCGACGGTGCTGGGGCTGGTGAACAGCGCGCCGGCAAACCCGGACGGCAACGGTCCGGGGCAATGATCCAAGGTCTCGTACAACACGACGGGCACCAGCTCGACGCCGCACGGCGCCAACGCGCGGCGGCGCTCGTCGGCCGGCGCACGATCGGAACAAGGGTAGAAGACGCGGGCGATCCCGCCGGGCCAGCCGGCCGCCAGGCCGGCTACGCCGCGCATGTCGTGCACGACGTGGTCGGGCGCAAGGCCCAGACGCTCCATCGCGTCGGCCGTGGCCGGCCCGACGGCGAGCAGGCGGCGACCCGTGAGCGCCCGCACATCGCGCCAGTGGACAAGCGCTTCCACGAACGCGGCGGGCGGCAAAGGCGGAGGCAAACAGGACGGCATCGCAGGCCGCCAGGCCGCTTTCCAGCGCGGCCACCCGTTCGGCCAGCGGCCGCGGGCGGCGCCGGATCATCGGCCAGGTGGCGGTCTCGCCGAGCCCGGCCAACCGATCGGGCCGCGTGCCGAGGATCAGCAGCGTGCGGGGTCCGATGCGGCCCGGCTCGGCGGCAGGAGGAACATCGCCGCGTTCGTCGAGCAGTTTCTGCCGAAAGTCGAGAGGCCGCAATGCGGCAAACCACTGGTCGTCCGAAGACCGCGCAACCACCGCGAGGTGGCCTTGCAGGGGTGCGGCCGCATCGAGCAGATACGAGTGGATGCGTTCAGCGAGCCCGAGGCGGATCAGCGCGCAGGCCGCGACGACGATCGCGTCGTAGTCGCCCCGGTCGAGGGCCGCCAGCCACTGTTCGATGTTGCCGCGGAGGGGGACCGTTTCGGCGTTCCGAATAACCCGGCGGACGGCCGCATAGCGCCGGGGAGTACTCGAGCCCACCCGCCGGACAGCGGCGAGGTCCGGCACACCTTCGCGGAGGACGAAGGCGTCACGAAGATCGAGGTTCGGCAGGAACGCGGCCACCGCCAGTTCGGGCCGCAGACGGCGGGGAAGGTCCTTGGCCGAGTGGACGGCCAGGTCGCAGCCGTCGGCCAACAGGAGGCCGTCGAGGTCGCGGGTGAAAAAATCGTCCGGTACGGAGGGATCGGCCAGGGCCGTCACGCGGTCGCGATCACCCGGCGTCTCGGCCCAGATGAACTCGAAAGCCACCTGCGGGCCCAAGGCCGTCCGAAACGCGGCGACGGCCTCGGCGACCTGCGCGCGGGACAGGGGGCTGGGCCGAGCGGCGATCCTCAGGGGGCGGCCGCCCATGTGCGCGCTCCCTCGGCAATCAGGCGGGCCGCGATCTCCGCACGCCGACGGCGGTCCTCGAAGTTGACCTTCGCCCGGGCCTCCACCTCGCCCAGCGAGACATAGCGCAGGTCCTTCAGTTCGCGCACATCCGTCGCGCAATCCGGTGGCACGCCGAGGTACACGATCACCAGCGGCCGGCGCGCCGCAGCGAGGTGCCGGGCATCGAGGACCGGATGGGGGGGCCGCGGTCGCGCAGATGATCCCGCCGGCCCCCTCCAGCAGCGAGGCGAGCGTGTCCAGACCGCCCGCGAATCCGCCCACGAGGGCGGCGACCCGCAACGCGTTCTCGGGGCACCGGCCGGCGACCCGGACCGCTTCGACGCCGCGCCCGGCCAGCCTCCGCGTCACCGACACCGCCAGCGATCCGGAACTGACCACGGCCACCGGCCAGCCCGCCGGCATATCGCTCAGCAGCTCCCGCACCGCCAAGGTCGCCAGCGAAATCATGGACCGGTCAATCCCGCTTTCCCGCCGCGCGCGACGGGCCAATTCGAGGACGTCCTGAAAGACGCGATCCAAGGCCGCATCGTCCGCACCGCCCAGTTCGCGGAACCGGCGGTAGGATTCTCGGACCTGGCCAAGGATCTCGAGCTCGCCCAACACCCGGCTTTCGAGGCCCGCGGCGATGCGGGCCAGCCGTTCGAAGGCCTCCGCGCCGCGCCATTCCTGTCGGATGGCGTGCGGTTCCACCACGCCCGGCCGCCCCAGACCATACCATTCGAGGCGCTGATACGTATCCAGGACAAGGCCCCGGCCGGCCGACGCCCCCATAGCGCAGCGACCCGCTCCGCCCGGCCGGCAGGTTCGTCCAAACGGAGGTCAAGGCCGGTCAGGCCGATGAAGCGACGCCGAGGCTCGACCGTCGCCGTGGCGGGCTTCAACGCGGCGGTTGGGGACTTCGAGGGCATGGAAACCAGCGCGGCGCACTTTGGACCAGGCTAGCGGCCGCCAGCATGGGTGGCAAGTCTGTGAACCGTGACGATACGAAGAGGTCTCGAAGGTACGTCCCCGACGGCCCTGCGTTTTTCGAGCAGAGATCCGCTCTCCCCTTCCGTGAGACGACGATGGGAATGGCGCGGCGTTTTCCCGGCGGTGCGAATTTGACAAAGGGCTGGCGCCGGCGATGGTTTAAAGCCTTCCCATGAAGTCTCGAGAACGAGAAGATGACGTGAAACCATCGAACGGAAAAAAGAAGCCGGCGCCGTCTTCCAATCTGTACGATACGGCGGTTCGTCGGCAACCGTTGTACCACGCCCGGCCGGGCTATCCCCCTCCGCGAGACAATCGTCGCGGCGGGAAGGGAACCGTGATGGGCTGGGGCGTGGTCGCGGGCGCCGCTGGCGCGATCGCGGTAGCGGCCGCAGTGGCCGCCCGGCTCGGGTGACCTCGTCGGCCGGCGCACCGTTCTGGTGGTTGCGCGCGCACGAGCGAGATGGCGTACGCCCTCCAATCCGGAATTGCCGTACGCACGCCACTCACAGGGCCTGATCTTGGCGAGGACGGTCCGGGGAAAAACGGCTCGAGCAAGATCGAACCCTACCATCGTTGGTGAATCGCGAGGACAACCGATCGCCGCAGGGTCCGACGTTGTCCGGCCCGCGCACTCGATTGATCGGCATCCGGCGGACAAACGTGCGCTGGTTACCGAACTACGGCGTTGCCCTGCTGACTTTGCGTCGGCTTCGTTTCGTGCATGACCGACGCCGCCGTCTCTCTCCTCACCTCCGCGCCCCGAGCCCTCGTCTCGGAGGAGCGGACCGCCTCCTCACGCCCGATTGTGGTGAACAGATCGGGGGCCACCCAAGCGATGGCCCCGCTGTTGATCTCCGCCCGCTCACCCCTCCGGCAATCCAAATGCGTCCAAACCTTGGAACGCCAGCCGCACCGGATTTCCAAACATTGGAACCACGGCGACCGGCCACGACGAGACCGGCGGATACCGGCAAGGCGTGTCGAGCAGCAAGATCGCCAGCGCCGTTGCGCGAACCGAGGCGACGCCGCGGCTGTCGGACCAGACCCCGCCCGCGTCGCGCCGGCTCAACACCGAGGCCGCCAGGGCGCCATACCATTTCATCCACGACGGTCCGCCCTCGTTGAACCGGCACGCGGTGGCCAGCAGCAGTGCCTCACCACCCGCGGACTCCCCGCCGGTTCGCGGCCACGCCGGCGACATCGAATCCAACGCCTTCAGGCCCCGCAGCGCGCGCGTGCCGGCGTCATCGCCGGCCATCTGTAGCGTCAAGACGGCGCCGGCGATCTGCGACCAACGCAATGGGGAAACGCCGCCGGCCGACGGATAATACAGCGACCCGCTGGCGGGGTTCAGCGATCGGTCCATTGCATCCGCCGCACGGGCAATGGCGGCGTGGATGGCGGGCTCGTCCGCCCCGGCTGCCAGCGCCAACCGCAGTCCCCAGGTCATCCAGGCGGTGATCACGGGATCGGCCGAGGACGAGGCCCCCCACCCGCCGTTGGAGATCTGGTCGGAAAGCGCCTGCCGGACCGTCAAGTCCATCGCCGCGCGGACAGCGGGCAGACGGGTGGCGGCGGAGGCATCGGCCATCGCATGCAGCCGCAAGGCGGAGGCGCGTAGGTCGGAGGGACGGCCGGTGGTGCCGGTCAGAAACGCAAGGGCCCCCCGCACCACGGCGGCGTGCGGTCCACTCCGATGGGTGTCGCCACGCCCCAGCAACGCCAACAACGCCAGGCTGGTCAGGGCCTGCGGGTCGCTGCCCTCCTCGCGCCAGGCGCCGTCGGTGGATTGTCGCCCGGCCAGCCATCGTGCGGCGCGTGCGGCGGCCTCGTCGGCCTGCCGGGCCACAACTCCGCCGGCGGCCAGGTACGCGGCCCGCGCAGTGGCGGTGCGCCGTTCGGTCAGAGGATGGGGCCCCGTCAACGCCACATCGCCGCCGGCGCGGGAAGCGGACACAGCGGCGTCCTCCGGATCCATCCAAACGGCCACGGGGTCCAAGGACTCGCCGGGCCGTGTGGCGGCCGCCGATGCCGGCGGGGCACGCACCTCGACCGGCGGGGCGGGCAGCTCGCCGGGGCGTCCTTCCAACGCCGTTCGCTCGGCCGGCCGCTCCAGCGCGATCTCCACCCCATCGGCCTCGCCGCCGTCGTCCCTCCGCGGGGGGGACGGAAAGATCACCCATCGGATCAGAAACACCAGCAACGCGGCATGGGCGACGATCGCGACCGCCGGGCCCCAGATGTGCTCGCTCAGCGGCCGGCGCCCCGCCAGGGGCCGCGAACCGGGCGCCACCACCTGCTCGCTGCGGGAACGTCTCACCGCCCGCTCGATCGTCGAATCCCAGCGGGCGGCCGACGCGAACCTTCGGGCCGCCTCGGGCGAGGCGCGCAACTCCGCCTCGAGCCGCGCGAGCCCCTCGGCGTCGAGGGCGTCGTTCAAGTACGCCTCGATCAGTCCGTCGAGCGGATCCGGAGGCCTTACGGTCATGCCCCTGCCTCCGCCCATCGGCGGTGGACGCACTCGCGCAGCGCCTGGCGCAGACGAGACAGCGCCTTGTTCACCGCGTCGAGCGTGCTCGACAGACGCCGCGCGATCGCGTCCAGCGTCAGGTTCTCCTCGTAGCGCAACGCCAGCAGACGGCGAGATTTTTCCGGCAACATCTCGATGCACGCCCGGAGCGCCGCCTCCTTTTCGGCCAGCTCCTCCGCCTCCCCTTCCGTGGCATCGAAAGCGGCCAACACCGCCTCCATCGTCTCGGGCGCCAGTGGAACAGGCACGCGCTTCTGCCGGGCAAACGACTGCAACACCTTGTGGACAGCGATGCCGCGCGCCCACGCACCGAACGAGCGCGCCTCGTCGAAGTCGTCGAACTTCCGCCAGAGGGTCAGCGCCACCTCTTGCAGGATGTCTTCGCGGGCATGGCGATCCCGAACCATCGAGCCGACGACGGCGGCGATCTCGTCCTGATGGCGCAGAAAGTACGCCAGAAACCGTTCGTGCCGTTCCGATTCCGTCACGCTTCCTCTTCCGGGCGGCCGGGCCGGTTGGACATCTGGCGACCCCGGCCGGAAAAGCATAGCCGCGCGCCACCGAGCTTCCAAGGGCGACCGTGAGTCGGCCACGCGTCCGACGGGCCTGCCGCCTGCGTCCGCCATCCCTCGACCTCGCGGGGCGCGCCGGCCCCCGCTGCCGCCGGCCGCTTGCGAAAGGCCGCGCGGGATGGGACATTGGGGCGGCCGGCGCCGCCCTACCGGCGGCGGAGGCGCGACCATGAACGACACCGCCCGCCCATCCGTGGCTCGCAAAGGCCCGCCGTTATCGGTCCTGTTGTCGATTTCCCTCCTCGCGGCGTCGGCCGCGGTGGCGCTGACTCGCGGGGCGCGCGCAACGGACACGGAGGTGATCGTCGAGCGCATCCCGCCCGGGACGGCGACGCCGGACATCAACCTCGGCCTCGTCGGCGACGCGGCGACCGCCGCGGAACCGAGAATCGGCCGGCGATACCTCGCCCGAATGGTCGAGGCGTCGCGCACCAGCCCCGATGCCGTTGCACGAATCGGCGGGCGCGTGACGTTCGTCGCCGGCGCCAGGCCGGGCGAGACGCGCGTGGTCGAGGTGACGGCGGTCCGGGCGACCGTCGCCGAGGCAGTAGCGGTGGGGCCCCCGCAGGCTGCGCCCTCCGATGCGGTCCCGGCCGCCGCGCAAACGTACACGGGGGCTGTCGAGGGCGTCGGGACGCGGGGGGACGGCCGGGTGACCGTGGAGGGCCTGCCCGTCTACGTCCCCGGCGCGGCGAAAGGTGAACGCATTGTCTTCGAGATCGTCCGCCGGTCCGACCGGTATGGGACCGGCCGTCTGATCGCGAAACTGCCGACGGAGCCGGCGGACGGGCGACCGGACGTCGGCGCGGACGGGCTGGTCACGGGAGTGGTGGAGGGCATCGGTTCGCGCGGCGACGGGCGGGTTATCGTGGACGGCCTGCCGGTGTACGTCCCCGGGACGGCGGTCGGCGATCGCATCGTGTTTGCGGTCGAGCGCCGGACCGACCGGTACGGCACTGGCCGTCTGGTGGAGAAACTGTCGGCGGGCGGTGGGCCGCCGGTCGAGCTGAAGGTCGGCGACATCCTCGAGGTGACGATCACCGAGCGCTCCCGCCGCAACCCCGAACGGGAGGGGGTGGCGCGGATCGGCGGCCGAGCGCTGATTGTGCCAGGGGTGGCCAGCGGGCAGACCGTGCGGGTGCGCATCACCGAGGTCCGCGAGCGGGTCGCGTTCGGGGAATTGGCGCCGGCCAGTCCGCCGGCCGAGGCCTCGCCGTAGGAAGGGGCGGTGGCGGTCGTCCGGTCCACCGAGACGAGTCTGACGCGTCGCCGGCGCGCGATGCAGACGGAGGCGCGCTGGCTGGCGCGGCTGGCGCCGGTGGAGCTTGGGGCGGCCGTACTGCTGGTGGCCGTCGGCGCCTGGGCGGCGGCGAGGCAGCGGCCCGCCGCGGGCTGGTGGATCGGGGCCGCCGCGGTCGGCCTGCTCGGCGGGGGCCACCTCTGGAAGGCCCGGCAAAACCGGGATGAAGGACGGGCGCTGCGCGCCGGCGCCAGCGGCGAGGAGCGGGTGGCCGAGGCTCTGGCGAGGCATTTCGACGACCGCCATGTCCTATTCAATGACGTCACCTTGCGCAGCGGGCTACGCTCGGCGCAGGTGGATCACCTCGTGGTGGGGCCGAGCGGCGTGTGGGTGGTCGAGACGAAGAACTGGGGCGGACGCATCGAGGGCGAGGCCGACGCCGCCGTATGGACGCAGATTCGCCCCGCCGGCGCACCGCGGCGGCTGGACAATCCCGTCCGCCAGAATCGCCGTCACGTCGCCGTCGTGCGGGGCTTTCTGGAGGTGGCCGGACTGGGCGCCGCGGAGGTGCGGGCGGTCACGGTCTTTGCCGGGCGCGGGACGGAGCTGGCCATCCGCGGCGCGCGGTCGGATGAGCCGGTGCTGACGCTCGACGAGTTTCCTGCCCGCCTCACCGCAGTCGTCGCCAATGCGCGGGAGCTGCCGACGGCGACGGTTGAGCGGCTGGTTGCACGGATCTCGGAGGCGGCGTAGGGGGGCGGGCGGCGGATGCCAGGAGGGTGGTCCAG
>Ga0116210_1002589_pt1 | contig 10876 bp, 8 predicted proteins | sample TshhotsprinmetaG_FD_94483 | JGI IMG/M metagenome (GOLD analysis project Ga0116210, IMG submission 94483) | Hot spring microbial communities from South Africa to study Microbial Dark Matter (Phase II) - Tshipise hot spring metaG | ecosystem: Environmental > Aquatic > Thermal springs > Hot (42-90C)... | reverse complement strand
TGCCGTTCCCCCGGTGCAAGGGCAACATCTACGAGCTGTCGAACCACATGCCGCTGGCCGTCGCGTGGCCGGCGGGGCTCCGGCAGCCGGGCCGGAGGTCCGCAACGCCGCGCCTATGCACTGGCCCGCCGGCAACCCGTAAACCGGTTATATGAACACCGACGGCGGCGCGACGAAGACCCTGCTTCTCGACGTGCGACGGCGCGATCCCGCCAACGCCGACGCCCAGCGGTTCTGGCAGCTCAACTTTGGACGACGCCCCTCGGAGGAACTCTACGACCTGACCGCCGACCCGGACTGTGTGGTCAATCTCGCCGACCGTCCGGAGACCGCCGCGACGCGGGCAGCGCTGCGCCGGCGCCTGGAAGAGCGACTGGCCGCCGAGGGCGACCTGCGGTCGGCCGGCGGGGCCGGGAGTACGAGGCCCACCCTTACGCCCACCCCGACCACGTTCGCTTCTACGAGCGCTTCATGGCCGGTGAAAAGGTCCGGGCCGGCTGGATCCGACCGACGGACATCGAACACGGATCCTATTCCGCCCCCCGTCATCCGCGCATTTGCCGCACTCCCCGACGAGGATGGCGTGCGCCTGAGGTGGGACGTGGACGGCCGCGAGCCGACGTGCGCGCCGACGGAGCTGCGGATCGAGCCGGACGTGGGCTTCCTGTCATCGGACCGCGGAGAGGTCCGCGTGGCGAGCGGGGGGCCGTGGACCCTGATGGCCCTCAACCCCGCCGGCACTAACCGTCAGACCGTCGCCGCCGTGCCCTGACGCGCCGTCCGTTCTTTCCCCCACAAGGCTTCCGCGCTACTCTCCGCCTGTGCGACGCCACGTCCAGACGTTCTTGGCTGTCGCCGGCCTGACGACGCGCGAAATGGTCCGGCAGCCCCTGACCCTGTTGGTGACCGCCTGCGCCGTCGCCGTGGCCGCGCTGCTGCCGCTGCTGACGACCCACACCCTCGACGAGGGCGAAAAGATCATCGCCGACAACGCGCTGGCGCTGCATTTCTTTCTCGGCCTCTTTCTCGCGGCTATGTCGGCCAGCCATGCGATGTCGGCCGAACTGCGCCGCGGGACGGCGGCGGCCGTGCTGGCCAAGCCCGTGGATCGCGCGGTGTTCTTTCTGGCCAAGTACGCCGGGCTGGCCGCCGGCATGGCCATGTATTCGGCGATCCTTGCCCCGGCGACGCTGATGGCGGCCCGAGTCGTCGCGGTGCCGTTTTTCTGGGATTGGCGCGTCGAAATCCCGTTCCTATGCACCGTCCCCCTCGCGCTGCTGGGTGCGGCGGCCGCAAACTTCTTGACGCGCCGCTCGTTCGCCTCGCTGACCTGGTATTTGTTGCTGCTGTTCGTCCTGGGCGCCTTCGTAGCGGGCGGGTGGCAGCCCAAGGAGGGTATCGCACCGGAGCGTTTCGGCGCCTTCTACCTGAGGCCGATGTTCGCCGCGAACGGGCTGATCGCAGTGGCCCTTCTGGTGTTGACCGCGATCGCGCTGGCCGCCTCGACGCGGCTGGAGGCGGTGCCGACGATGGTATTGTCGGCCGGCGTCTTCCTGGTTGGACTGGTGAGCGACCACCTGTTCGCCGGCCGGGCCGATCGGTGGTGGTGGGCGGGCGCGCTTCGCGCCGTTGTGCCGAACTGGCAGCACTTCTGGCTGGCCGACGCCGTGCTGTTGGACGCCCCAGTCCCGCCCTCGTACATCGTCGCCGTCCTCGGGTACGCGGCCGCGTACTTGATTGGCATTCTGGCGGTCGGTATCGTCATGTTCCGCTCGGCGGAAGTGAAGACCTGATGGACGCCACCGCGGAACGCACGGCCCTTGCCGCCGCCGTCGTTTGCGCGGCCGCGGCGGGGATCACCCTGGCGGGCGGTCCACCGGGCCATGCCTCACGGCCTGACGCCGCCGCCGGCGTCCTTCAGGCGTGGGCCGCGCTCGTGGCGCTGGTGGTGGCCCTGCGGGAGTGGTTGGCCGGCGCCGAAAGCGCCGAAGCGGAGGAGGCAGAGGCGCTTCGAAGGCGAGCGGGCACAGGGTTGTTTGCGACCGACGCCGCCCCCTTGCCCTTCTCCGCCGCACGGTCGCGCGCGATCCTTGAGCGCCGGATCGTCCCGCTGGTGGCGCCGCTCTTTGGCACGGTCCTGCTGCTGGCATCCCGAAGGCTCTGGCAGAAACTCCCGCCGCCGCATGAGATCGGCGCCCCCGCCACGGCCGTTACGGACCGCCTCGCCTGGTTCGGCGCCGCTACGTTTGTCCTCCTGATCCTCGCTCGGTACCTTATCGTCGCTTCTCGCGCTCCCTCGCGGGTGCGTCTGCGGGCCGCCGGCGTGGCGGCCGCCGCGGCCGCCGGCGGCGCCGGAGCCGCCTTGGCCAGCGCATTGGCCCTTCGCGCCGGCCTACCCGGGGCCCCTCGCATGATCAGCGCGATGCTGGCTGCCGGTCTGGCCGTGCTCGGCCTGGAACAGTGGGTATTCGCGATTCTGGAACTGTACCGGCCGCGTCGTCCGGAAGACCCGCCTTCCTCCCCTTACGAGAGTCGGCTGGTCCGCCGACTGTGCGATCCGACGGCCTGGCTGCGCACCGCCGCGGAATCGCTGGATTATCAGTTCGGTTTTGCGGTCTCCCGAACATGGGTCGCCGCCTTTCTGGCGCGGACGGTGGCCCCCCTCGCCGTATTGCAGGCCGCCGTGCTCTGGGGCCTGACGTGCCTAGTCGCGCTGGGGCCGGAGGAGCAAGGGTTGCGTGAACGATGGGGACGCCCGGTGGGCGGCCGCAATGGAACGACCCTTGGGCCCGGCCTACACGCGAAATGGCCCTGGCCGATCGAGATCGTCCGCCGCGCCCCGACCCGCCGCCCTCAACGCCTGTTTTTGGGCTTCGATCCGCACGGACCGGAGCCGGCCGACCTGTTGTGGAGCCGACCGCACCACGCACGGGAGGACCGGTTCCTCGCCGCCGTCACGGCGCGGGGGCCGGAGGTCTCCGCCGCATCGGGCGCCGCCCCGGCAAGCATCGTCAATGTCAACCTGCCTGTCGAATACGCAATCACCAATCTCTACGACTATTTGTACAGCGCGGCCGACCCGGCCGCCCTGATCGGGCAAATCGCCCGACGCGTCCTCACTACCGAGATCGCCGGGCGCGACGTATTCGACATCCTCGGCCCGGGGCAGGCCGGGTTCGCCGATGCCCTCTCGCGCCGGCTGGGGGAGGAAGTGGGCCGCCTGCGCTTGGGCGTGGCCATCACGTTCGTCGGCGTCCAGGGCGTCCACCCGCCGGTCGAAGTCGCGGAGGCGTTCGAGTCCGTCGTCGAGGCGATCGAGGAGCGGGAGACCGCCATCCTGTCGGGCCGCGCGCACGCTGCCAGGGTAGTTGCCACGTCGGAGGCGTCGGCGCGGCGGATTGTCCAACTCGCGGAAGCCGCCCGCGACCGGATCCGGACCGTATCGGCGGCCGCCGCCGACAGGTTTCGTTCGCAGAAGGCCGCTCACGACGCCGGGACGCGTGTGTATCCCGGCTTCGTGGCACTGGAGACCCTGCGCCGCGCCCTCGCCGGCCCACGACTGTATGTGGTCGCCGCCACGCCGGAGCGGGAGGTCCTTCATTTGAACCTCGAGCCGAAACTGTCGTCGGTCCTCTGGGACCTAGACGATTTGACCACCAATCGTCCTGGCCCCGCCGCAGCGGGCGCGGGCCGTGGGGAGGGCTCGCGATGACGCAAGTGGACTCCGGTCCCCGTCCAGGCCGCCCGTGGCTGGCCGCATTGGGTGCGGTCGTCGCGGCAGTGCTGATCCTGTCCCAGACGGTCGTCATTGTCCGCGAAGGGGAAGTGGTGGTGCCCACCACGTTCGGCCGAGTGGCCGGAGCGTCTTGGACGTCGCCTGGACCCCGGCTGCGGTGGCCGTGGCCGATCCAGGAAATCCACCGGTTCGACGCGAGGGCACAGACCTTCGAGAGCGGGATGGAACAGACGTTAACGCGCGACGGCCGGCCGGTGGTGATCTCGCTCTTCGCGGTGTGGCGCGTGGCCGATCCCATCCGGTTCCTCGAGCGCGTCGGCGGTCTCGCATCCGCGCGACGGAACCTCAACGGTCTGCTGGCGCACGGCCGGAACACGGTGCTGGGCCGCCACGACTTCGAGGAGTTGCTGAACACCGATCCGGCGCGGTTGAAGCTGGCCGCCATCGAGTCGGAGATCGCGAACGCGACGGCCCGGGAGGCGATGGAACGGTACGGGATTGCCATCGAGACCGTCGGCATTCGCGCCCTCGGACTTCCGCCCGCGATCCTGGACAAGGTGTTCGAGCGGATGCGGGCCGAACGGCGGGCCGTGGCCGAGGCGCAGCGCGCCGCCGGCGAAGCCGAGGCCGCGCGCATCCGCGCGGAGGCCGACAGCCTGCGAGAGAAGCGGCTCGCCGAAGCCGACGCCGCTGCCCTGCGGTTGCGCGCGGAGGGCGACGCTCTGGCGGCCGAGCACTTTCGCGTCCTGGACGCCGATCCGGATCTGGCCCTCTTCCTGCGCAAACTCGAGGCCTTCCAGGAGATGTTGGGACGGCGATCGACCGTGATTCTGGGCACCGACACGCCGCCGTTCGATCTTCTCAGCCGTCCGCCGGCCGACGGCGGACTGACCGGTGCGGCGCCTGCCCGCGCCGCCTCCGCGCCATGACCATGGACGATCCGGTTCGAACGACTTCCGATGCCGGCCAGCCGGCCGCGGCGGCCGCGCTTGCGCTGGCGGCCCGCCTCCTTCGAGGGGTCATGATTGCGTTGGTGCCGGCGTACCTGTTGTCCGGCGTCCACATCCTCGGGCCGCGCGAACAGGGGGTGGCTTTGGTCCTCGGCCGCCGGCCCGCAGGCGCGAACGCGATTTGGGGGCCTGGCGTGCACTGGACCCTCCCCCGTCCCTTCGCCGAGGTACGGCGCATCGAGGCCGGCCGCGTCCGTCTGCTGGCCGCTGGCACCCCTCCCCGTCCGCCCGTCGGCGCGCCGGCTGAGGAGGATGATCTGTGGCGCCACGGATTTCTCACGGCGCACGCCAACCTCGTCCGGGCTCGATGGGGATTGCGCTACACGATCGAGGACGCGGGCGCGTGGCTGCTGGCCGACGCCGCCCCCGAGGCCGCTCTTTCGAACGAGCTGATGAGGGCGGCGGTCCACGCCGCGGCCGCCGTCGAGATTGACGCATTGATGCGGACTGACCTGGAAGGGGTCCGTACCCGCATCGAAGCCGCCCTGCGGGACCGCCCCGCGGTGCGGCGTCTGGGTGTGCGGATCGAGCGTGTCGAGGCGGTGGAGATGGCACCGCCGGCCGCGGTCGCCGCCGCGTTCGACGACGTGAACCGGGCGGGCCAGGAGAGGAGCGCGGCGGTGGAGGAGGCGCGCAAATATGCCGTCCAGACAGCCGCGCGGGCCGAGGGCGAGGCTGCCCGCCGCGAGGCGCTGGCCGCTGCGGAACGCGACCGCTGGATCGCCACGGCCGCCGCCGCGGCCGAACAGGTCCGCCGGCTCCGCGCGCGGTACGCGGAGCATCCGGCACTGGTCGCGGGCATGTTATGGCAGGACGCGGTTCGGGAAGGACTCCGTCGGGCGGCCGCCGTGTATGTCCTTCGCCCGTCCGCCGACGGGCGTCAAGAATTGCGACTGTGGATTGGGCCCGAAGTGACGCCAGAGGCACATGCAGACCTCCCGCAGAACTGAGCCGACCGAGGCCGACGCGCCCAAGCAGGCCGAGGGCCTGTTGTTATGGGTCCTCGCGGCGGCCGCCTTCGTCGCGGCCGGCTACGTCGCCCCATGGTGGATGCCCGACGACCCCCTAGTTGGTCACCTCGCCGCGGCCGTGGGAGCGGTGATGCTCGCCATCCCCATCCTCCGGACCGCCGTCCACGATCTCCGCCACGGGCACGTGCACATGGACGAACTCGTTGCCATCGCCGTCCTGGCGGCGATGGCCGGCGGAGATTTTCGGTCCGCGGGGACCATCGCGTTTTTAATGCTCATTTCGATGGTCATCGAAAGCCGCACAGCCGCCGGAGCCTTTCGCGCCATCGAAGGCCTCGTCCGCATGACGCCGACCACCGCCCGACGAATCGCCCCCGACGGTTCGGAAGAGGAGGTCCCCGCCCACCGGCTGCACGCCGGTGACCGCATCCGCCTTCGGCCCGGCGACCTGGTCCCGGCCGACGGCCGCGTCGCCTCCGGCCGTACTGCCCTCCAGGAGGCGACGATCACCGGCGAATCGCTCCCGGCCGAAAAGGGGCCCGGCGACGAAGTCTTTGCTGGCACGCAGAACCTCACCGGAGCCGTCGAGGTTGAGGTCTCGAGGACGGGCGAGGACACCACCCTCGGGCGCGTCCGGGCGCTGATTCTCGAAGCCGAGCGCACGCGCCTTCCGTTCACCACGATGATCGACCGGTACGTCGGCCACTACACGCCGATGGTGCTCTCCGTCGCTGCGCTGACCTGGTTTTTCACCGGCGACTGGGACCGCGTCGTCGCGTTGCTGGTGGTGGCCTGCCCGTGTGCGCTGGTTCTGGCCACCCCGACGGCGATGGTCGCGGCCCTGTCCGCCGCCTCCCGCGCGGGCATCCTGGTGCGCAATGTTGCGGACCTCGAAGCCGTCGGGCGGACGACCGCGGTCGTCTTCGACAAGACGGGGACGCTGACGGCGGGCGAACTGGCGGTCTCGCGCCTGGCGCCGCGCGACGGAGTGCGCCCCTCGGAGCTGCTCGCCGCGGCCGCGGGCGCCGAGGCCTACAGCCCCCACCCCGCCGCCCGAGCCATTGTCCGGCTGGCCCGGGAAAGCGGCGTGGAGGTGGCCAGCCCCTCCGAGACCCACGACGAGCCGGGAATGGGCGTGCGCGCCATGGTCGGGTCGGCCCGAATCGTCTGCGGCCGCGCCGAATGGCTGGTCCAGTGCGGCGTGTCCGTCCCCGCGGAAGCCCCCGGCGGCGCGGCCGCCGCCCTCAGCCTGGTCCACGTAGCCGCCGACGGGCGTTACCTCGGGTGGATCGGACTGGACGATGAGGTCCGGCCGACCGCCGCCGAGGCGATCCGCCGCCTTCGCGACCTCAAGGTGCGGCGCATCGCGATGGTGACGGGGGACCGCGACGCCGCCGCGCGCCGGGTGGCCGAGCAGATCGGCTGCGACGAGTACCGGGCCGGCTGCCTGCCGGATGCCAAGGCAGAGTTCGTCGCGGAAATCCGGCGTGCGGGTCTCCGTGCCGCCGTGGTCGGGGATGGCGTCAACGACGCGCCGGCGCTGGCCGCCGGCGACACGGGCATCGCGATGGGCGCGGCCGGCAGCGACATCGCGCTGCACAGCGCCACGGTCGCCCTGATGAACAACGACCTGCTCCGCATCCCGCTGCTGTTCCGCCTGTCCCGCCAAGCGCGCCGCATCGTGTTGCAGAACATCGTCGTCGGGGTCGGGTTCATTTTCGGCGGAATGGCGCTGTCCGGGACCGGACGGATCTCGCCGATCCTGGCGGCTGTGCTGCACAACGCCGGCACGCTGATGGTGGTGTTCAACAGCGGTCGGCTGGTGCGGTTCGGCGAAGGCGACGCGGCGAAGGCGGCCTGATCAGCGCCGCCCGCCCGCCGCCTCGCGCTCCGCATCTTTCCGCGCTCGTTCGATCAGGCGCTGTCGCGCCGCCTCGCCCAAGCCACCTTCATGGAGGGCGTAGTTCAGGGCCGCGCCGCGGTCCAGGCGGTACCACTCCCAGACCACCTGTTCCTCCACCTGCGCCCGCCGCCGCGGGTCGTGGATCTGGCGGACCGTCTGCACCGCCTCCGCCGGATCGCGGCGCACAACCCACGACGCCCGCTCGGCCCGGATCCGGTCCAGCAGGGGCGACGGTGGCTGCGCCCGCAACCACTCCCCGCAAGCGCCGCCGTCATACTGCATCCAGCGCCGCAGCACGCGGTCGAAGATCTCCCCCTTTTGCTGCTCTGGCGGGAGGTCCAGAAACCAGGCGACCGCCCCAGCCGGATCCACCCGCGCCCACGACTCGCCCAGCTCGATCTGCGCCGACAACAGGTGCTCCGGCGTCACCCGCTGCTCCATCCACGCCTTCGCCCCCCAGGGATCGTGGCGGGCCCAATGATCGATGACGCGGTCGATAGCCTTCCGCCGCATCTCGCCGTCCGGCATCGCGTCAATCTGCGCCAACACTGCCGCCGGATCCCGTCCAAAGAGCGACCAGAATATGTTCGCCGCCTCCTCACCGTAGCGTCTGGGATCGGCCTGGGCCGCAAACGCCAGTGCCACCGACGTCTCCGCGGACCTCGCCCCCTCAAAGACGTCGCGGATGCGCTGGCTGCCCAGTAGCCCCCCTGGATTCTCCTCGGCGTAGGCCAGCGCCCGGGCCGGATCTACGGACGCCCATCCCATCAGCGCCTGCTGGCGAAGCTCGTAGCGGCGCAGGGGCTCGGCCACCGTCCGCGTCCATTCCATTGCGGAGGCCGGGGCGAGCTGTCCCCAACGTCGGAGCAGCAGTCGTTCGGCCTCGGACCTCACGGGGGAAGGCCCGATCGCTTGCAGTTGGTCCAAGGCCTGGCGGACCTGCTCGGCCGAAAGCCCGGCCGCCTCGCCGGCGAAGCCCTCCCCCACCCGCCCGGCCTCGCGGCGAGTCAGCCGATCGTAAAAGTCGGCCAGCGCATCCCCCTCCACATCGCGTTCCTCGCGCATCGGGTGCCGATGCGCCGCGATCCCAGTCGGCCAAGCGGCGATCCGCGGCGGCGGGACCAATGGAGCGGCCTCATGAACTGGGAGTGGCCGGACATCCTCCTCGGTGCTCTGTTCTTCGGCGGGTGGCGGCGGCCCCGGGTGGACCGGCGCCGTCCATCGGCCGATCAGGTACCCTGCCGAGGCGGCCGCCGCGGAGGCGATCACCGCCGCAACCCATGGCGGGCACCGCCGCGCGGATGGGCGCTGCACCGGGCCCGTCGTGAGGGAACCCGAAGCCAAGATGGGCATGCCGCCATCATGGCCCCAACCCCGGATCCCTTCAATCCCTCGGATCTCGCCTTGGCCCTCGCCCAGCGCGCGAGGCCGGGGATCATCGCGTCAGGTACCCTGCGCCATCCCAGCCCCTCGCCGCCGCCGGATCAACAACGGTAGGCTCACCGCGTAGGCCAGCTCGAACGCCGTGGCAGCCGCCCACCCACGCGCCACCCCCGTAGAGAAACCATAGGAATGGAGGCCGATCCCCAATAGGTTGACGCCCAGCCACGCCGTGAGCACCGCGGCTACCGTCGCAACCGCCCCGGCGGCCAGCCCGACGTCCCCGACCAGCCGCGACGCCCGAGCATGGAGAACTGCGGATGCCCACAGCACGATCAACAGGGCGCCGTTTTCTTTGGGATCCCAACCCCAAAACCGGCCCCACGATTGGTCCGCCCACATGCCGCCCAGCATCGTTCCGAGAAACGTCAGCACCAGGCCCGCCGCCAGGTAGCGGCGCGTGGACACAAAGAGGTCAGCGTCTTGCGCTGGTCGCAGCCATCGCCGCCACAACGCCACATGGCCAAACCCGCCGGCCATCAGGCACGCGGCATAGCCGAGCATGATCGTCACGACGTGAGCCGTCAGCCAGAGGTTGGAATCCAGCACCGCCACCAGCCGGGCCATCGTGTCGCCCTCGGCTTCGTAGCGGCCCGCAATCCTCAGAAACACCGCTGCCAGCGCCGGGCCGACCCAACGTCCCGCCCCCCCCCGCGATCCGTGTACACGCCACAGCCCGGCCATCCCGCACGCCCAACTGACAAACACGAACGTCGAGTAGAGGTTCGTCACCGGCGGCCGCGCCATGATGAACGATCGCAGCGCAAGACCGGCGGTCTGCGCGGCCAACGCCAGCCACAACGCGGGGTACCCCAGCCGTCCGCGCCAATCGGCTCTCGTGCCGAACATCGCCAGCAACAGTGCCGAGGCCGCATGCGCCCACAGCGCGAGGGAAAATAAACGCAGGCGAAGAAGTGCGTCCTCGGCCGCCAGCCGCCGGGCCGCCCGGTAATCGTCCATTCGCCGCAGCACCTGCCGGCGGATTTCGCCCGCGATCCTGACGACCACCTCCTCCTTTCCCGCCAGCCACGCCACTTGAAGTGCTCGCCACGCCATGAGGTGTCCGTTGGCCTCCTCGTCGCCGCTCTGTTCGAGCTCGGCCACCGTCTTCCATGAAGCGTCGCCCGGGCCCTCGGGCCAGATGCGCGGAGCGTCGCCGTTGCGCAGCGCTGTAAACAGGTTCACCGCGGAAGAGAGGCGCAGCAGTTCGCGGTCGGCCGGCGACCTTTCCGCGGCCGCGAGGGCCGCGACGCGAGCCACCTGCCCGGCCATCCGCTCGAGCCCCGGCGCCGCGTCGGCATACGCGATGCGGCGACGCGGCGGAGTGGGCGCCAGCCCCAACGCGTCGAAAACCTCGGGATGAGAGACCAGCAACATCGATTCCTTCTCGATCCCGTCCGGATCGAAAATAATTCTGGCCAGCCACTCCAGCGCCGACCGGTCGGCAGGGGCCTCGCGTCCGCTCAACTGCAGCAACGCGAGACGGGCATAGGCCCGCATAGGCATCGGGCGGCCACCTTCCAGCACGGGAATCGCGCCGAAGGCGTTCAGCATCGCACTCGACGGCCCCGCGCCGCCGGCGTCGACGCGCACGGCAGCCACCACCAGCCAGCAGGCTGCGCAGCACATCCGTTTTCGAACGCACGCCCTCACGGATCGTCCTCCCGAGGCCGGGCGTAATGCACGATCATCCCAGCCAGCATGACCACCGTCGCTATATATGGGAGAAGCCGGACGTGGTTTTCGCTGACCGCCAGCACCGAGATCTCCGGTCCGCCGGCGGGCTCCATGTACGACGACTGAAACACCGCCCACT
>Ga0116210_1002578_pt1 | contig 10901 bp, 10 predicted proteins | sample TshhotsprinmetaG_FD_94483 | JGI IMG/M metagenome (GOLD analysis project Ga0116210, IMG submission 94483) | Hot spring microbial communities from South Africa to study Microbial Dark Matter (Phase II) - Tshipise hot spring metaG | ecosystem: Environmental > Aquatic > Thermal springs > Hot... | reverse complement strand
CCCCCGAAGCGCGATGCATCTACGTCCAAGTCAACCGCGCGTATTACAGTCCACTCGGGCAACAAGCGCCACGCCGAGCCGCGCAGGTTCGAGAGCACAAATTGGAACAGCCCTAGTCCACCCATAATAAACGAGACATACACCACTGTGCGTCCAAGCAGATTCACGTCACGCTGGTCTGTGCGGAGGTGTGCTAGCGTAGCGAGCAACGTTGTACTGAATACAAGAAAAGCGAAGGATTTCTGCCATTCCAGCTCGGTGACCAAGCCTGCAAGTAGGCCGTGCACGGCGAGCTCATAACCGACGAACAGGATAAGAGGCACAACCACTCTGGGCACACGAAGAGAGCTGGTAGACCGAAGCCAATCAGGGACACCAAGAATGGTCAGCAGAGCTGCAAGTACAATGGTAGGCGGCAGTTCGAAGCCAGGCAGACGCACCAGCACGACATTGTTGAACAAGCTACCGCTCGCTACCAGCACCAGTCCTACCACCTGAGTAGAGTGCTTCAGCTGTGCGAGACTATTCCGTCGCGATTTCAAACCGCACCTTTTTGATTAAGTCCCATATGATCCGGCAACACATTGTGATTGTATTGCATGGAGCTCCCTATTCGGATAATTGCCCATTCTCTCAGAGTTGACCTCTAGCTACTCGACCCCTTATGAACGCCTTGTCTACAGGGCCCATCGCTGTCAGTTTGTCCTTGCATAACGGTCGCCACAATGCGCCGCAAGCGCGGCCCCAGCACGCGACGCCAATCCAAGTGCCGCTCTGCAACCGCTCGTCCGGAATTTCCGATTCGGGCGGCCAAATCGGGTTGCTGCAAGGCGCGCACAATTTGCTGTGCGAGCTCTTCGTCAGTCGATCCAATCAACACGCTTTCGTTAGCAACGACCGGCATCCCACGCACACCGCCGGGGAAGGATACAATACAGATACCCATCGCCAGTGCCTCGGCGACCTTTAGCTTAGAGCCATAGATCTCGTCAAATGGGTTCACGAACACAGCGCTCTGGTGATAGTAGGGCCTGAGATCGGCAACCTTGCCCGTCAGAATTATGCCAGGAACGCCGGCAAATTCGGCACGCGCTGACTCTCGGAAATCCCCTGCAATCACAAACGAGACCTCCGGAACGGCAGCTCGCACGCGTGGATAGATGCGTGCTATGAACCGCCGCAACGCTACCATGTTGCGCGGTGCTGAGGTGCCAGTGAACAGCAACTGACATTGTCTAGCAACCGTAGGATCCGGTGCAAACTCGTCACAATCCACCCCATTTTCAATCACTTCTACTCGTGCAGCGGGATCAATTTGCTGTGTCAGTGCTCGATCCTCCTCGGATACTGAGATAAGGCATCCAGCATTTGGATACACAATCCGACAATAACGCTGCATCAACCGCTTGTTGAGTTGTGCAATTATACGCATCAGCGCATTAGGATGCTGACGCCCGTACAGATCCCAGAACTGCACATCTGCATCGGGCTGATCAACAATCCACCGCGGTCCCCTACGACGCTGGATCGGAGATGTCCAGGCTATGGAACTAGCATATACTTTGCCGCTTGCTTCAACACGTACTAATGGCACACTACCGAGCGACTCAATGGAACGTTGCACCATAGCAACGTGATATGGGATCTTGCACACAGCCGCTGTCATAAGCGTTGCCAGTTTCTCGTGTAATGGCTGGTCTATTCTAGGTATCTCAACGATACGAGACGCGAATTGTCCCAAGTGGGCTCGCTGCTCGACAGTCAATGGTTTGCGGCATATGAGCCGCAGATCAAGCTGATAAGCGCGTGCCAACTCGACAAGCAACCCATAGGATCGCTTTTGAGCACCCGAAAAGGGCGGCCAAGGACTTTCAAAGCACAGGAATACAATCTCTTGAGCTGACTTCTCTTCACGAACACCAACTTCAAAAGGTGCCTTCAAAAGGTGCATATGCTAACAGCTGATGCTCACGAAAGTTTCCCTCTGGTTTGCAACCATTCGTAATTATGATAGAGATAGATCGTTCCCCTATACCTCAAGTACTTCGTCCAGAGGCTCAGAATTTGTCAGTCGGCGTTGTTTGATGACATCTGCCAGCCCTCGCCACCACGACCACGCCGATAGTACCCCCAAGAGGGACAATGCCAATGCCACACTCGCCGATGCCTGAAGCGAGAACGGACGAAGCCACACTAACAAGATGGTGACCGTAACACTGATAACTAGATTGACCATGTTATGCGGCCACTCGGTGATTGCATCGAGTGGATTACGCAGGATGGTGTAGAGTACATATGGTAGAGACCCCAAGAGGAACCAGCGCATCATGGGAACAGCAGGGGCAAAGGACGACCCCATAAAAAGAGGAATAACTGTGGCTAAGGTGAGCTGCAACAGCACAACCGCCAGCAATGTCACCCCGAGTGACAGCCATACTGCTCTACTGACCACATTCCTGATCTGATCCCAACATGCCTGGGAAGTTAATCGGCTGACATAGGGCAATAGTAGGATACCCACAGCTCTAAACAGCCCGCCGATTAGCTGCAGTATTGAGACGCCAAGCGAAAAGAAACCGGCTGCTTCAATCCCGTCACGACTAGCAATTATGAAGGTCGGGATAGAAAACAACCCAAACAACGCGAATTCTCCAGGCACCCGAGGTAGTCCATACCATAACAGATCACGTATTGAGTCCCACACGAGTCGAAAGGTCAGACCTGTAATACCCATCCTGGCAGTAAGCAGAGCGGTGGTCCCCAGCGAAATCACGAGCCAGCCAACGCCGGTCAGCGACAGCACGCTGGGCGCCTCTCGTTGAGCCAAGATAATCGCAAGAGGTGGCACTAATCCAATATTCACAAACTGCAGGATACTGGCTGACCACATCTGCAAACGCCCGCGCAGGTATCCGTATAGTAAAGTGTGTAGGCTCACGCCAGCGGTGAGCAACACTAAAGGCATTAGCAGGTAATCAAACTTTGCTTCGCCGAAGAACGCCTGCGCAAAGAACGACGGTAGCAGTAGCACCACAATGCAGAAAATACACAGAACTGGGCTGAGAGTGGCCAAGCCAGCAAAAAAATAGCCACGCTGGCGGTTATTGACCATCTCCCTGGACGTCTCGCTCAATGCCACATAGCGTGGCATGCTTGTACCCAATCCCAAAAGGAGCGGATAGGCAATGATATTCATAGCACGTTTGGAGACGGCATAGGCACCGAACTCGATGGTGCCGAGTAGGTAACCAGCTAGCTGAAGCGTCAGCAACCCACTTACCAGAATCAAAGACTCCATAGCAAATGTGAGTAAGAAATTCCTCCGCTGGCTCCCCCCAAGCAGCTTTGCTGCCTGATTGTGAATTTTCACTCGCAACCCAAGAGAATCCACATCACCAACACAGGATGGGTCTGCCAGCTCGCTCTCAACCTGTACTACGCCAAATATCCGCGACTGTCGCATCATTCTTAAACTAGCTTCACTATACTGTACTCCAGACGATTTGCACTTAATCCATGGAATAGCAACAGTCCAACCAGTGCTGAGATCGCTAGTGCCAGCGTCAGTCGCTATGTACCTTGACCGCAACCCCAGTTTTCATCTGGTTCATATCCTCCAACCCATGCAAGAGGCAAACGCAAGGATGGTTCATTGATGAATTCCACTGGCGTTTCACTCGCTTCATCACTGCCTCTTGGCCAAAGCCAAGGGTGTCCTCAGCTGTTGTTTTATTTACACCTGCGCCGGAGAGGCATCCGGCAAGCCATTCGGATAGCACCTCAGAATATAATGCGTATCCAGAATGTCCCGCTTTTCGGCGCTGGGCACCAAGGTGGACTCACGCTCGGCAGCGCATGCACCGAATGTGCACACCGGATGACCAATTACCATCCCTACTTGAGCATATAGGAATGTCCTGGGCCCCTTCTCAGCCACCTGTTGCGCCAGGAAACAGGCCAGGTGCCAGCCACCTTCACGCGCAAGCAACTGAGCCCACTCCAAGTCAGCTCTGGCCTGTTGCCACCAGCGTTCTCCTTCATCAAGGGGCCTTCTTCGCATACAACACCCGCCCTGTTGCCAGCGCATGTTTCACAAACCCATAGTGACGCATACGCTCAAATTCCTGCGGTGTATAAGCTAGCAAATCCATATCCACCTCGACCGCCAGCTGTTGATACAGCGCTGCGCTGCGGGACACGAAATCCAGGTCTGATTCCATAACGACTAGGATGTCCAGATCGGTAAACAGGTCACGCCTACCTGCAGCGTATGAACCAAACAAGATCACCTGTTGCACCGCCGGCATTGCCCGCAGCTGCGCCACCAGGCGGTCCAGCTCACGCTCAAGTGATCGGATGTACTCTTGCCGTCGTTCTGCTAGAGAGGAGCCCGTTAGCACCAGATCCCGCTCGCTCTATACCCCACTGGATAAGGTAATGCGTGACCATCACTCTTCGCAAACAGAACTTCACTTTGTCTCACACATCGCAGCGAGTTGGCTGTGCCCTCGCTATCGCACCTCCCCTGAGTATGCCGGCGTAGTAGGCCCGCCCTGGCGCCAATACTCGGCGAAGAAAGCGCCAAAGGCGCCCAGCACCACCGCTACCATGCCTGCCAGCGCTGTGTTGAACATACGTCGCGGGCTGCTAGGCTCCTCCGGCACCACCGCGCGGCTGGCGATGCGCGCCACCTCGCCGTTTGCTTCGACACGCGTCTCCTGCAATTTGTTGGCCAGAGTCAGATAGGCATTTTGATTGACTTCCTGCTCACGCAACAGCTGCTCCAGCTGCATCTGGCGCTCTGCCACCTCCGCCTGCAAGGAGCTCACTTCACTTTGGAGCTGAGCAATTGCCTCTCGGGTAGCTGCCTGCTTGGCCTCAAGCGCCTCGGTCAGAGCAGCAAGGCTAGTCTGCACATCCAGATCGCCTAAATTGATGGTTACCTGTGGCATCCCGACTGTATTGAGCTGACCCAACCCGAGCATATCGGCGATGAGGCCGCTCACTATGGCCGGCGCAGCGCCATCAGCACGCTCCATCACGGCGCGCGCTTCCTCGAGTAGCTGGGCGATCTTGCTGGCACGCGCCTCATAGTCAGCCAGCAGCCTCGTCCTGGCCTGGAGCTGATACACAATACCTAGCGGCTCCGCCACATCCGGCACTGCTGAGGGGCGAAAACCGACGCCGTACTCCTTCCGCAGCCGCGCCAGCTCCTGATCGGTGCGCTCTACAGCTGCCTTGGCCTGCGTCACCTGCGCTTCCAGGGCGGACAGCTCCTGCTTCTGACCGTAGAGCATATTGAGCTGGGCAACGTAGCGCTCCGCCCACATGTTGGCGAGCTGCGCTGCCTCCTGTGGCTCTCCGATGCGCGCAGTCAGCTGCACCAGGTTGCCATCTCCAACAGCCTGAGCATTCAGCGCTCCCTTTAAATCCCTCAATGAAAGCGCTGCGCTGCGCGTGGATGTGTCACTGCCCATCTCATTCAGCAGCGCTGCCAACAGCTCATCCCCTGTGGCAATCGCGGCGTATCCCTTGGTGAACTGTTTGGGGTCGAAGGGCACATCTTGCATACGCTGATCGAACTGCATACGGTAACGTGGCCCAGTGATAGCCACCAGCGCTGTCGCCTCGTACTGGGGAGGTAGAATGGAGCTAATGCCGAAGGCCAGCGCGGCTGCCAGAAGCCCTAATCCCACGATCCAGCGCCAGTAGCGCAACAGCGTACGGATATATTGACGCAGATCAATCTCGTCTTCAAGCGGCTGGTATTCTTGCACTGCAGTGGTAGTGGTAGCCAATTCATCTCTCTCCCGGTCAATGGCGTCACTAATGGAGCTGCCCTAGAGGGGGCAAACCAACTCGATTATACAAATATAAGGCTGAGGTTACCAGTGAGTCAAGTTACGTATTCATTCACCTAAAGTGTTACCCAAGCGGTATTGCTCCCTCAAATGAAAATGGTACCGAGGGAACGATGTTGGCTGGCGAAAAGATGAGCGTTAGTGAGCGTCGCCAGTATCTGTTCACGCTGCGCCAGCGCTACGTAGCCAGCAGCAAGGTCGAACGGTGCTGTTGGACGAGATGGAGATGGTCATGGGCATGCACCGCAAGGCGCTGATTCGACTGCTGCGCGGGCTGCTGGTGTGCAAATGGCGGGTGGAGCGACGCGGCAACACCTACGGTGCCGCGGTGGATGCAGCACTGCCCATTATCGTCGAAAGCCTGGACTACGGGTGCGTCGAACGTCTCCAACCCAATCGGGTGGGGATGGCTGAGTATCTGGCCGCCCACGGCGGGTTGGAAGGTCACGCCGAAGTTGCGCGAGGCGTTGGCCCACATTAGCGTCTCACCGTGCGCCGCCACGGTCAAGGAACTTGACATATATCGTAATTCGCGATATAATAAATTCGAGATAATTGCGCGCCACCAGTCGCGCATATGGACCAGACTGCTATCGATGCAATTTTGTATTCTCCATCTCTCCTTCTCGGGTGAAGGCGAGTAGGGAGATGGGGGCTGCTTTCGGGGAGGTGTTCACAATGTCTCTTAAACTACGAGTCCTGCTAACCTTGGCAGTGTTGGCGTTGTTGCCAGCTTATTCTGCGCTGGCCAGCGGCGAGGTGACTGCACTGAGTTTCACCATCAATCCAACCGGAGGCCCCCAAGGAACTCCCATCACGGTAAGTGGTCAGGGGGCTCAGGTGGGATTGCCGGTCCAGGTGATGTTGGTGGTAGATGGCGAAACGGGCGCGGGGGCGCTGGCGCTGGTGCAGACAATGCCTGATGCGAACGGCAACTTTACCGCCACCCTCACTGTGCCGGCAGAAGCGGCAGCAGGACGCTATGCCGTGCGCGCCGAGCAACGTAACGCACAAGGTGGATTGGTACAGTATTATTGGATCAGCTTTAGTGTTGGCCCGATCTTAAGCCCAGTTACTGGCGGATTACGGGGCAGCTCCCTGACGCTTGCCGGCGTGCTCGCTGCTATCTTGGTGGGCCTGATCACTTTTCAGGGGGTACGTCTAGCGCTGCGGCGCCCTTGACGTCAACTATGTTCCCGACCTGGCATTAGATCGTATGCCAGGGATGCAACGCTAAAGCGTTTCTCTATAAATCCTCTCAGCCTTCGCCGCGCCGCGATAAACGATCAGGCTGCTGGTGCAGTCTGGTATGGAAAACACCCGGATCTCCTGCGGCGCGCGATAGCTCGGGGGTCAGTTAAATTTCCCCGCTCATGCTGAGCACCACCACGTCGGCCAGTAGTGAGTTCGTATTTCCCTTATCCTTGATAATGGCATACAACGCTCTAGAGACTGACCCTGTTCTCCTTGTCATTGAGGCTTATGACAGGTGGTGCATGTCTCCTTTGTGAATCCCTCGTGGTCTGCTGGGAAAGGCTTCATTCCTCCTATGTTGTGGCACGTTATGCAATCTTCATATCCCTCCAGAGGGTGAGGGATCGCGCTGGCAGGCGCGCTTGCTTCCTGTGTCGGCGTCGCAGTAGCTGGCGCGGGTGTGGCTATGACGGCGGAACGCTGGTCGAGCGGCACGTGACACAACAGACAATCGCTGTTGGAGAAGCCGGCTGTCTTGTGCGTGACAGGCAGCAGGTCGACTGCATGGCACATAAGACAATTCTGACGACCTGCTAGGTCGTGCTTCACCGTGGCAGGCAAATGCCCTTCCTCCTCCGAGGTGCCGTGACAGATCAAACACGTGGTAGACGGCCGCCCCACGTGATCCGGTGGGTAGGGTCTGATTCCATCCTCGCTGTGGCACATCAGGCAGTCCTCGTGACCCTCCAGCGGGTGAGGTATCACCATCAAGCTCAGCAGGGTCTGGCGGCTGAGAGTAGGTGTCATCTCGGGCGACGGCTGGGTAGCTGCCCTAGTGGGGGTGGGAGATGGTGTTGGTGTGCTAGTCGGCGTGGGGGTTACCGTCGGCGTGTTGGTCGGGGTCGGAGTCGCCGGCACAAATACCTGCACCGTCTCGACAGGCGGAATGGTAGTGATAGCGGTCTGCTCGAACGTGACAAACCAGTATATCGTCCCCAGCAAACCAGCCCCTAACACCGAAGCGACCGGCAGAAAAACGCGTAGGCGGCGCCTGATCACCTCTGGCGGATCAACAATGATCTGACCTGTCTCGATTGCCTCCAGCTCGGCAGCGTGTTCCTCTTCCATCTCCTTGCGGGAGAGCTTTCCCGTGAACATGGAAAGGTTGAAGCGCTTGAGATGAACGGAATAGAAGTGCCATATAACTACCGCCAGCACGGCCAGAAGCGCCTCGGCGCTGTGCACCATCTTGGCGGCAGGGATGAACTCGCCGGGCAGGAGACGCGTTGCGAACACAGGGTTCCAGAGCAGAAAACCGGTGATGATCATCAGCACCGAGCCCCAGACGAGTGCCCAGTATTCGATCTTCTCCACAAAATTGTAGCGCGGCAGGCGAGGGTGCTGATCCGTCAGGTGCAAATGGTAACGCACCATGTGCAGGAAATCTGTGAAATCGCGCAGGCCGGGCAGGATAGTGGGCCGTGCGTGCTCAACAAACAGCTTGTACATCAGGTGGAAGAAGTGATACAGGGTTACCAAGATGAAGACAATCGCGGCAGCTCGATGGATAATCCGTGTGCTCTCGATGCCACCCAAAGCCTGGATCAGTGTCTCTGCCCACGGAGAAAGCGCATAACGCTGAGGCAGTCCCGTGACAGCCAGTATGGTAAAGGAGATGAACATTACCCAGTGTTGAATGCGCTGGGAGATGCTAAAACGCTGGTAGCTTACCTGGGCGGACATCAACTAGCCTCCTCGTCCGGTCGGCGGCGCAATCGTCTCCTCAATCTTCCAACGAAATCTAACAGCACATAGAAACCCATGAAGCCCAGTACGGCTGGGATAAGAATCTTGTAGAAAAGATCCACGAAGAAAACCAGTGGGAACTTACGGACGTCTGGGCGATAATGACTCAACCAGCTGGCGGAGAAATTCTCCGAAGCGTCTGGATGGCAGCGCTGGCACGTCTTCAGCAGATTGTCACGGTAGACCTGCGAAGTCGGATCCTGGGCACTTTTCATGTCATGCACCCCATGGCAGTCATAACATACGGGCTTGTTGGTAGGTAGATCAGGTGATTGGCGTTCGAACAGGATAACTGTGGTTCCGTGAAAGTCGGCAACATATGTGTCGAATACGTCGGCGGAGAGCCCGTATCTTGCCATTTTGGCTGGATCGGCGTGGCAAGTCGCACACAACTTTGGTGAGTTAAGCCGGAATTGGGTCGTGCGCGGATCCTCTTGGGTATGGACACCGTGACAATCAGTACAGGTGGGCACGTCTACGTTGTCTGCCTCGACCAAGGCTTTGCCGTGGACACTCTCTTTGTACTCGTTGTATATGGCGGAATGGCATTTGGAACACGTCACCGGGATCTCGATGCGTGCCGGTTGCGACGGCGCTCGGTGTGGATCGTGACAATCCGTACAAATCGCCGCTGACCAGTTACCGGAGGCGATCTGGCGGGCGTGCACACTGTCTAATGCTTCGCGATAGACCTGAGGATGACACGTCTCGCAGCTTTTGTAGTGTTCGAGCTGGTAGTAACGACTGCTGGCGACCGTGAGCGGAGGGTGAGGATACCCAGAAATATCAGTATGACACGTCATGCAGCGAACCCCTTTCTGGCCGTGGATGGAAGCATTGAAAGATTCCTCGTCAATGGTCAGCGGCCAGACTTCTCCGGAAGGGAACTGGTAATTAATAGAAGGGTTGCTGTGACAGGCTAGGCAAGCAGCGTTGTCCATCCCTTGGGAGGGTTCCTCTGCCATTGCTGTCCTGGCCATCGTGAGGAGAGCCATGATCACAATGAGCACGTAACCAACACATCTGAGCAATCGATCCATGGGGTTGATCCTTGCATGGGTAAAGAGAACCAAACCATCCGGTGAATCTCTATGGACAAAGCGCGATAGACAATTCGTAACATTGCAGTACGACAAAGCGCCAAGAGACACAATCAAGGGATTAGCACAATTATAGGAACAAAGTGCTCTGGCGTCAACAAGGATTTTTTTCCCTGCTTCTGGCCAAATGCATTTGACAGCTGAGCAGCTATGGCATATAATATATAGCGAAACGATCCTCGGTAGCTCAACAGGCAGAGCGGCCGGCTGTTAACCGGTTGGTTGTAGGTTCGAGTCCTACCCGAGGAGCTGACAAGCACCTTCTGCCTGACCCTGTTTGACCTGATCTTTCCCCTTCTTGCTTGTTGCATTTCCGGTTTTGTCTTGCCGCTTCGCGTCGCCCAGTTTATGAGAATGACCGAGTGGCACGGACAAAGCACCAGGCATACATTGCTGCGGGGTGAGAAGGCCCTTCTCTGAGGTGGACTGCACTTTTCTACGTTCGTGTGACATAGCCCTAGATGGCGATAATAGCGGTCGCCTGTCTGAATGGCTCGTGCCCTGACCCAGATATTCCATTTCCATTTTGCACCGCGTAGCGGGGTAGCCTGCCACCACGATCAACCAGCTCTCGGAAGGCCACATAGGGAGGAGGGCACATGACTTCCACAGGGGATCGCTCAGGTCTGCTGGCAGGCACGCAACTTGTTGCATTCTAACGCCCCAGGCGGGACTCGAACCCACAACCTACTGATTCGAAGTCAGGCGCTCTGTCCACTTGAGCTACTGGGGCAGATATTTACTTCGCTTATATATATTATAACACACGTCTTGGCAGCAAGCAAAGCATGTTCAACCTCCTAGCATTCTACGCGCGCGTGTCAAGTCAAATGATAATGTTACCAAGGCGTCCTCTCCTTTCAGCAAGTTGTCAGAGGTGTTCAGGGTCTGGTGCACATCCTCGGTGACACCTGGGATGGCGCCAGGCAGTGCGAAGAGT
>Ga0116210_1002570_pt1 | contig 10919 bp, 8 predicted proteins | sample TshhotsprinmetaG_FD_94483 | JGI IMG/M metagenome (GOLD analysis project Ga0116210, IMG submission 94483) | Hot spring microbial communities from South Africa to study Microbial Dark Matter (Phase II) - Tshipise hot spring metaG | ecosystem: Environmental > Aquatic > Thermal springs > Hot (42-90C)... | reverse complement strand
TGACGATCCCGATGTCGCGTGACGCGATGACGCGCGCGGTGATCGAGACGTGCCGGGCCAACCGCCTCCGGGACGGCTACATCCGGCTGGTCGTGACGCGGGGTGTAGGCACGCTCGGATTGAACCCCTACCTGTGCAAGAAGCCGCAGGTCATTGTCATCGCCGGCTCGATCCAGCTGTACCCCAAGGAGCTTTACGAGCAGGGCATGTCGGTGGTCACGGTCGGGACGCACCGGAACCTCCCGGAGGCGGTGAACCCGCGGATCAAGAGCCTCAACTACCTCAACAACGTGCTGGCGAAGATCGAGGCGATCAACGCGGGGGTGATGGAATGCGTCCTGCTCAATGCGCAGGGCTACGTCGCGGAGGCGTCGGGCGACAACATCTTCGTCGTGCGCGGGCGGACGCTGCTGACGCCGCCAACGTGGTGCGGCGCGTTGCGCGGGATCACCCGCGATGCGGTGATGCGGCTGGCGTCCAACTTGGGGTACGAGGCGCGGGAGGAGGTGCTCACCCGCTACGACCTGTACGTGGCCGACGAGGTGTTTCTGACCGGCACCGCCGCCGAGATCATCGGCGTGACGACGATCGACCGGCGTCCGATCGGGGACGGGCGGCCGGGGCCGGTCACCCGCAGGCTTTCCGCCGAGTTTGCCGCGTACGCTCGCAGCACGGGCGCGCCGATCGGTACGATGGAGGAAGGACGGGCGGACAAATGAAGTGCGACATCTGCCACAAGGCGGCCGCGACCATTCACTGGACGCAGGTCGTCAACGGCGCGGTGCGGAGCATGCACCTGTGCGAGGCGTGCGCGCGTGAACGCGGCATCAACCTCGAGGACCCGGGGTCCCTGAACGAGTTGCTCGCCAACATGGGGTTGGCGACCGAGGCGCCGCCGCCTGCGTCGGAGGGGCCGGAGCCGTGCTGCTCCTCCTGCGGCCTGACCATGCGGGAGTTCCGCAAGGCCGGCCGCCTAGGATGTCCGTCTTGCTATGGGTCGTTTTCGTCCGAACTCGAGCAGCTCTTCCAACAGATGCAGCGGGGGGAGCGGCACACCGGCCGCCGGCCGCCGGGCGCCGTGGTATCTGTCCCCTCTGTGGACCCGGCGGACGTCCAGCGGGCGCTGGAGCAGGCGATCGCCGAGGAACGCTTCGAAGACGCCGCCCGGCTTCGGGACCACCTGGCCGCGCTGCGACGCCGGCCGACGCCCCCGGCGGGGGAGGGCGGGTCGTGACCGACGTCGCCCCCTCCGCGCCCTTCGCCGGCGGCATCGCGGTCAGCAGCCGGGTTCGTTTGGCGCGCAACGTGGCGGACGCGCCGTTTCCCACCCGGGCCACGGCGGCGGAACGGCGGCGAATCTGGCAACGGCTGCGGGCCGCGCTGGTCTCTCTGCCCTCCTTGCAGCTCTGCGTGGCGAGGGGCAACGAGGACATCCCCGAGGCCGAGGCGCGGTTGCTGGTGGAACAGCACCTGGCCAGCCGGGAGTTTGCCCAGCGGCGTCCCGGCGGGGGGCTGGTGCTGAGCGCCGACCGCCGGCTCTCCGTGATGGTCAACGAAGAGGATCATCTGCGGATGCAGTCGCTAGCAGAGGGGCTGGCGCTGGAGGCGGCTTGGCGCCGCATGGACGCCCTGGATCGTGAGTTGGAGGAGCGGCTGCCGATGGCATTCTCCCCCCGATGGGGCTACCTGACGGCCTGCCCCACCAACGTCGGCACGGGTCTGCGGGCTAGCGTCATGCTGCACCTGGCCGGCCTTGCGATGGTCGGCGAAATGCCGCAGGTCGTCCGCGGCATCCAGCAGCTCGGACTGGCGGTCCGCGGCATTTGGGGGGAGGGCACGGACGCGCTGGGGAACATGTACCAGATCTCCAACCAGGCCACGCTGGGCCTGTCCGAGGAGGAACTGATCCAAGAGCTGGCGCGGGCCGTTGGCGAGGTGATCCAGCATGAGCGCAACGCGCGCGCGCGGCTCCTTGCCGACCACCCGGTGATCCTGCGCGACCAGGTCGGCCGGGCCGCGGGCATCCTGGGCCATGCGCACAAGATCACGACCCAGGAGGCCCTCGGGCTCCTGTCGACCTTGAGGCTGGGGATCGAATCGGGTATCTTCGATCCGCCGGGCGGCGTGACGGTGGACGACATGTTTCTGCGCGTGCAGCCGGCCCACATCCAGGCGATGGCGGGGCGCGAGCTCGACGCCGCGGAACGGGACGTGGTCCGCGCCACGATGCTTCGGAAATGGTTGTCCCCGCCCCGTCGCCGGCGACGAAAGAAGTCCGCCGAATGAACAACTTTACGCACCGGGCGCAACAGGTGTTGCGGCTGGCCCAACAGGAGGCCGAGCGGTTCAACCACGGATACGTGGGCACCGAGCATCTGCTCCTTGGTCTGGTCGCCCTGGGGCAGGGGGTCGCCGTGTCGGTGCTGCAAAAGATGGGCGTCGAGCTGGAGACCCTCCGCCTCGAGGTAGAGAAGGCCGTCGGCGTGGGCCCGGAGACCAAGACGATCGGCAACATCCCATTCACGCCCCGGGTGAAGAAGGTGCTGGCGCTGGCCGGCAGCGAGGCCCGGGCGCTGAACCACTCGTACGTGGGCACCGAGCACATCTTGCTGGGACTGCTGCGCGAGGGAGAGGGCGTCGCGGCCCGTATCCTGAAGAATCTGAACGTGGATCTGGAGAAGACCCGCATCGCCATTATGCGGGAGCTCGATCCCGACTACGAGCCGGGGGCCGCCCCCGCGGCGGAGGGCGAGTCCGACGCCGGCGAGGCCGAGCTGTTCGGGCCATCCGCGCCGGCCCAGGCGCCCGGCCGGAAGGCCAAGACGCCGGCGCTGGGCACGTTTGGCCGCGACCTGACCGAGCTGGCCGCCAAGGACGCCCTCGACCCTGTGATCGGCCGGTCGGCCGAGATCGAACGGGTCATCCAGATTCTCTGCCGCCGCACGAAGAACAACCCCGTGCTCATCGGCGAGGCGGGCGTCGGCAAGACCGCGATCGTCGAGGGATTGGCGCGGGCCATCGCCGCCGGGGACGTCCCCGAACTGCTGCGCGATAAGCGCGTCATCACGCTCGACCTCGCCCTGATGGTCGCCGGCACGAAGTACCGCGGCCAGTTCGAGGAGCGGCTCAAGGCCGTGATGGACGAGATCCGGCGGGTGCGCAACGTGATCCTCTTCATTGACGAGATGCACATGCTCGTCGGCGCCGGATCGGCCGAGGGCGCGATGGACGCGGCGAACATCATCAAGCCCGCCCTCTCCCGCGGCGAGATCCAGTGCATCGGCGCCACCACCCTCGCCGAGTATCGGAAGTTCGTCGAAAAGGACGCCGCCCTTGAACGGCGATTCCAAATCGTGATGGTCCGCGAGCCCACCGTCGAAGAGACCGTGCTGATCTTGCAGGGCCTCCGTAGCCGGTACGAGCAGCACCACCACGCCACCTTTAGCGACGAGGCCCTCCGCTTGGCGGCGGAGCTCTCCGCCCGCTACCTCAGCGACCGCTTCCTGCCCGACAAGGCGATCGACGTGATCGACGAGGCCGGCGCCCGCGCACGCATCCGGACCATGACGCGCCCTCCGGAAATCCGAGACCTCGAACAGCGCGTCGAGGAGGCCCGCCGCGGCAAGGAGGCCGCCAGCGCTCGGCAGGACTTCGAGCTGGCCGCCCGCCTTCGCGACGCCGAGCGCACCGCCCGGGAACAGCTCGAGGCGAAGATCGAGGCGTGGCGCCGCAGCCGGGACGCGACGATCGTGCCGGTGGACACCGACGACATCCTCCACGTCATTGCCAAGTGGACCGGCATCCCCGTCACCCGGATGGAGGAGCAGGACATGGCCCGGCTCCTCCGCATGGAGGCGGAGTTGTCGAGGACGGTCATCGGACAGGCCGAGGCCGTCGCCGCCATCGCCAAGGCGTTGCGCCGGTCCCGGGCCGACCTCAAGGATCCCCGGCGGCCGATCGGCTCCTTCGCGTTCCTGGGCCCGACCGGCGTTGGGAAGACCCTGCTGGCCAAAGCCCTGGCCGAGTTCATGTTCAACGACGCCGACGCGCTAATCCAGATCGATATGTCCGAGTACATGGAGAAATTCAGCTCGTCGCGTCTGGTCGGCTCGCCCCCTGGCTACGTCGGCTACGAGGAGGGCGGCCAGCTCACCGAAAAGGTCCGCCGCCGCCCGTATTCCATCGTCCTCTTCGACGAGGTGGAGAAGGCGCACCCGGACGTGATGCACATGTTGCTGCAGATCCTCGAGGAGGGAAAGCTCACGGACGGGCTGGGCCGCACGGTGTCGTTCAAAAACACCATCATCATCCTGACCTCGAACCTCGGCGCGGAGTTCACGCGGAAGGGGGCGTCGCTCGGGTTCGGCGCCGGCGACCAACGGGAGGACTACGAGTCGCTGAAGCAGAAAATGCTCGACGAGGCCCGCCGCGTGTTCAAACCGGAGCTGATCAACCGCATTGACGAAATGATCGTATTCCGGCCCCTCGGGCGCGAGGACATCGTCCAGATTCTGGATCTTGAGACCGACAAGGTGCGCCAGCGCCTGGCCGCGCGGCGGATCGAACTGAAGCTGACGCCGGAGGCCCGCGATTTCCTGATCGCCAAGGGCTTCAATCCGCAGTTTGGGGCCCGGCCCATGCGCCGCGCCGTTGAGCGGTACCTGGAGGATCCGCTCGCCGAATTCATCCTGCGGGGCAACCTGCAGGGCGAGCTGATCGAGGTGCGGGTTGAGGGCGACCGCCTCGTCTTCGTCCAGCCCGCCGGCACCGCCGCCGGCTGAACCGATGGCCGACGCGCCACCCTCCGCGGGAATCGGTCGTTTGATGCGGATCGCCCTCGGATGGTTTCCGTCCCTTCCCCTCCCGGCGGCCCTCGGCCTTGGCCGTGCGCTCGGCCGCTTTCTAGGCGGGGGATTGCGCTACCGCCGCGGCGAGGCCGCCGCCGCCATGCGCCGCAGTCTGCCGGGGATGGACGCGGCGGCCGTGCAGCGGGTCCTCGATGAAATGTACGAGAACATCGGCCTGTCCTTCGCCGAATCGCTTTGGCTAACCCCGGGGCGGATCGAGGACTACCTCCGCCAGCGCGTGCGTTTCGAGCGGTTGGAGGTGGCGCAAACCGCTCGCTCCGAGGGGCCGGGGGCGCTGGTCCTGACCGCCCACACCGGCAACTTCGACCTGCTTTGCCGCGCCGCGCCGGCATTGGGATTTCCGCTGACGATCATTGCAAAACGATTGCGCAGCGCAACGTGGGACGCGGAGGTGCGACGCCGATGGGCGGAGTTCGGCGTGCGCGTCCTCCCGCCGCGGGGAGCCTACCGCGAATGCCTGCGCTCCCTGCGCCGCGGGGAGCTGGTCGGGTTCATGCTCGACCAGAACATGACACGCGACGAAGGCGTGTTCGTCGAGTTCTTCGGCCGGCCGGCCTGCACCACGCCCGGCCTGGCGCACCTGTCGGCCCACTCCGGCGCGCCGGTCGTTCCGGTGTTCATGGAACGCCTGCCTGCCGGCCGCCATGCCCTCCGCGTCGGCGAGCCGATGTCCCCGCCGGCGCGCGATGCCGACTCCATCGTCGCCGCCACCCAGGCGTACACGCGCGTGATCGAGGACTGGGTTCGCGCCCATCCCGGCCAGTGGATCTGGATCCATCGCCGCTGGAAGACTCGCCCGGAGCCCGCGCCGACGGCGGTCGGAGGCGCGGCGTGATTGGCCGGTGGACGGACCGCGCGGTGCTCGCGTTGGCCACCGGCGGCGGGCTGGGCTGCCTGCCGTGGGCGCCGGGCACGTGGGGAACCCTCCCCGGCGTGGGGCTCGTGGTCGCGCTTTGGCCAGTGTGCAGGGGCTGCCTTGCATGGCAGGCGATGCTTGCGATCCTCTTGCCGCTGGCCGTCGTCCCCGTCTGCGGCCGCGCGGAACGGCTGTTCGGCCGCTGCGACGACCGGCGCATCGTCGCCGATGAATGGGCTTCCTTCCCGCTGGCGATGGTCGGGCTGCCGGTCACCCGGGCCGAGTGGTGGATCGTGCCCCTCGCCTTCGCGGCGGCGCGTTGGCTCGTCATCCTCAAGCCGTGGCCGGCTGGCCGGGCCCAGCGGCTGCCGGGGGGATGGGGGGTGATCGCCGACGACGTGGCGGCCAACCTGTACGCGCTCGTTTTCGTGCACGTCGTGGTGGCCGCCGTCCGCCGTTGGACCTGACGGCCCGGTCGGTCAACCGGAGGACAGCGCGCGGTTCATCCGCTCGATCGCCTCGTCGATCTCGGCGACGCTCTTGAAGCCGATCGTGATCGCGTCGACCTCCGACAGCGACATCGCGAAGCGGATGGACTTCTCGCGGTCCGCCGGGTCGCGGAAATCCCCGTTGCCGATGATCTTCATTCCGATCACGCCATGCCCGTTGCGGCGCATGACCCGGATCTGCTCGAGCACCGGGGCGATGTCCGTGCCCGAGCCGCCGACCTTCATATCCGGCCCGTCGATGTGCCGGGACTGCGGGTTGATCCGGACGAGGTTGACTTGGACCCACGGGGATTCGGCCGCCGGTTTGAGGGCCGGCAGCGAATGGCACGAGACGCCCTTCGAACGCACCTTCTTCTTCGCGATGGCCTCGTCGATGGCGTCCATCAGCCTCTTCTGGTCGTCGAGCCAGGTGTTGGTGACCTGGCAGTGCACCAGGAGGCAGTCGATGTAGTCGGTGCGGTAGGTGGCCAGCAGCTCGTCGATCACGGCGGCGGGGTTCTCGGGCCGCCCGCCGATCTTCGTGAGCAGGAACACCTTCTCGCGCGGCAGGGGGGCGATCGCGTCTGCGATCCACGGAAGCGTCCGGTAGCTCTTTGCGCAGTCGAAGTAGGTGATGCCCCGGTCGAACGCCTCGCGCACCAGGCAGTTGAAGGCCTCCTGGCCGAGTTCGAACTGGATGCGGCCACCGTTGGAGCCGGTGCCCATGCCGAGGCGGCTCAGCTTCAGGCCGGTGTTTCCCAGCGGGACGAGGTCGGTTGCGGTGCGTTTGGGCGTGGCCGCCGGTGCAGCGGTCGCTCCGGCCAGCGCGGCGGCGGATCGGACGAGGAATTCCCTACGGTTGATGGAGGACAGCCTCATGGCCGCGTCTGCGAGGGCGCCGCGTCGGCACTCGCCGTGCGCCGCAGGGCGGCGGCCATGCCGAACAGGAGCATGTAGGTCATCAGCACGGTGCCCGCCCCAAAGTTATACTCGACCACGCCGTTCATCAAGAGGCCGATCGTCGCGGACCAGGTGCCTCGCGCAAGGGCGGATTCGGCAGCATCCGTCGACGGCCCAGAGCGGCGGACATTGCTCGCCATCAAGACCAGGGCATGCGCCATCCATGCCGCCCATGTGGCCAGACCGATCCATCCGGTTTCCGCCAGCACCTGCAGGGCGTTGTTGTGCAGGTGATTGAGCTTCGCCTCGATGGCCGGGACCACGCGGCGCAATTCGTAGTTGCGCATCGCCCCGAAGCCGATGCCCCAAGGGGCTTTGCGGATCAGCTCGGGCGCGGCGCGGGTCCACAGCTCCCATCGTCCACCGCCCAGAAAGAGGTCGCGCGATGCGGTTGCGAGCCGGTCTCGTACCGGTGGCAGCGCCGCCAGTACGGCGGCGACAAGAGATGCGGCGGCAAGATGACGCCGACGAAACACGGCGGGGCCCAGCGCCGCCATCCCCGCCACCGTCGCTGCCCAGACCCCGCGCTTGAAGTGCAACAGAATTCCAAGCCCGGCGACGGCCGCCAACGGGCCGCGGAGCCGGCGCCATCGCGCCGGCAGGCACGCCGCCCCGGCGAGCAGGAACAACAGCGCCGCCATGTGGAACTGGGGGGTTCTCATGCTGCCCTGGTGAAAAAGCCAGAACATCTGCGACGTCCCATCCGGCACGCGGGTCATCGCCCAGGCCACCTTGACCGCGTGGAGCGCCAGCGCCAGCACGCCTCCGGCCGACAGCGCCCCCACCATGCGGTGGAGGAACGCGATCGCCTCCCTGCGCCGCTCGCCGGCGGCGTCGGGGACCGCCGCGATCAGGAGGAACCAGAGGAGGCGATGGAGTTTCGGCACGGCGACGGCCGGTCGCCAGCCGAGCACCGCGCTGACGACGGCGGCCGCCGCGAACAGGGCTGCCCACAGCATCAGGGGGAGCCGAAAGAGAGACGTCGCGCGCCGGCGCACCGCCTGGGCGATCCACGCCGCCAGCGCCACGGCCGCGGCGGCCTGGCCCCCCGCAATCGACCAGGGGAGGAAGAAGATCGTGGCCACGAGCGCGGCGCGCGCGACAGCGCGAGGGTCGGCCGAGAGCCTCCGCGCCTCCACCGCCATCCACCCCAGCGCCATGTGGTCATCATAGCCGGTCCCGCCGCGGCGGGACAACGCCGGTGTCGGCGCATGGAGGCGGCCGCACTTGTCCGCGAGGGTGGCCCGGGGGTATAAGCGCCGGCGTTCATGGGCCTTCCGGCCATTACAACTCGTAGAAGGCTCGGCGCCGTAGCCGCCCTCGGGCTGATGCTCGGCGGACTGGCGCTGCTGCTGTCCCGCTGCTCCAATTCGCCGTACGCGCCGGGCGAGGCGGAGGCCTCCACGCTGTTCCTTGCGATCTCGGCGCCTGTGAACAAACTCGATCCTGCGACGTCCTACTACTCCCACGAGGCCGAGGTCCTCGACAACGTGGTCGAGCCGCTCTACGAGTACCACCACCTGAAACGGCCCTACGAACTGCAGCCGCTGGCGGCGGAGGAGATCGCCGAGCCGGTGTACCGGGATGCCGAGGGGCGCGAACTGGCGGGCGATCCTCCGCCGGAGCAGGTGGCGCGGGCGGAATACGTGATCCGGATCCGCCCCGGTATGCACTACGCAGACCATCCCTGTTTCGCGATCAACTCGGCAGGCCAACCCTATTACCGTGGCTGGGGTGAGCGGGAATTGGCCCGCTGGTCCTCTCCGGCCGAGTTTCCCGCGCAGGCCACCCGCGAGGTGACGGCGGAGGATTTCGTGCGGGGAATCCGCCGCCTTGCCGATCCGCGTGTGCCCTGCCCGATCTACGCGACGCTCCGGCGGGTGATCCTGGGTTTCGACGAACTGCAGGTGGCGTTGGCCGCGCAACTCGAGGAGGCGCGTCGACGGCGGCGGGAGGCCGGTGGGCCGGCGGACGAACAACGGCATCCGATCCTGCTGGATTACCTGGCGGTGTCCTGCCCTGGAGTGGAGGTGATCGGCCGGCACGCCTTCCGCATCGTGTTAAAAAGAAAATACCCGCAAATCCGGTACTGGATGGCGATGCATTTTTTCGCGCCCGTGCCGCGAGAGGCCCTCGAGTTTTATGCCGAGCCGGCGATCGCGGCTCGCCAGTTCGACCTCAACCGATGGCCGGTCGGCGCCGGACCGTTCTACGTGCGCGAGTGCCAGCCCGAGCGGCGGATCGTGCTGGCGCGCAACCCGCGGTACCGCGGCGCCACCTATCCGGCCGAGGGCGCTCCCGGCGACCGTGAGGCCGGACATCTGGACGACGCCGGCCGGCGGATTCCGTTCCTCGAACGGGCGGTGATCACGGTGGAGAAGGAAACCATCCCTTACTGGAACAAGTTCTGGCAGGGGTACTACGACATCGCCCTGGTGACGCCGGAGGTCTTCGAACAGACGCTGCAGGTGGGCCCCGCCGGTGATGTGGCGCTGACGGAACGCATGCGCCGCCGGGGTATTCGGCTAGCCTCCTCGGTCGGCGCGGCGATCTACTGGTTTGCGTTCAACATGGCCGACCCGGTGATCGGCGGGCTGGATCCCGACCGGGCGCGGCTGCGGCAGGCCCTATCGGTGGCGCTCGATTATGAGGAGTTTCTGGACATCTTTCTCAACGGCCAGGGGCTGGTCGCGCAGGGGCCGATCCCGCCGGACATCTTCGGCTACGAGGAAGGGGAGGGGGGCGTCAACGCGGAGACGGACCTCTGGGATGCGGCGGCGGGACGGCCCCGTCGGCGTCCGATCGAGGAGGCGCGCCGCTGGATGGCCGAGGCTGGATGGCCGGACGGCCGCGGCCCGGACGGCCGGCCCCTGGTGCTGCACTTCGATCACGCGGCCGGCGGCGATCCGGCGTTTGTTTCAGTGTTCGAATGGATGCGGAGGCGTTTCCGCCTGCTCGGCGTCGAACTGAGGGAGCGCGGCACGGAGCTGAGCCGATACCGCGACAAGATCGAGCGCGGCGCGGCGCAGACGTTCCGGCAGGGCTGGTTCGCCGACTATCCCGATCCCGAGAATTTTCTGTTCCTCTTCTACGGACCGAACGCGAAAGTCCGTTCCGGCGGGGCCAATGTCTGCAACTACCAAAACGGGGAGTACGACCGGCTGTTCGAGCGGATGGAGGGCATGCGCGACGGGCCGGAGCGCAAGGAGTTGATCGACCGGATGGTGGCGATGCTGCGTCGCGACGCGCCGCTGTGCTGGGGATTCCATCCCAAGTTTCACTTGCTGAGCCATGGTTGGGTTCAAAATGCCAAGCCCAGGGGTATGAGCCACAACACGCTGAAGTACATCCGTGTGGACGGTCCCGCCCGTGCCCGGTACCAGCGGGAATGGAATCGGCCGGTGGTTGCGCCGGTCGTCGTCCTGGTGGCGGCGATGGTGCTGGCGGCCTCGGCCTTGGGGCGTCGCCCGCCTCGCGCGCCGGCCGATGTCGGCGGGGAGGACACCTGATGATGGCCTATCTTGCACGCCGGCTGGCCTACCTTCTGCCGATCCTCCTTGGCGTCAACCTCCTCACGTTTGGGTTGTTTTTCTTTGTCCACGGCCCGGACAGCATGGCCCGTACCATCCTGGGGGAGCGACACGTGGACGCGGAGATGATCGAGCGTTGGAAGCGGGAACACGGCTACGACCTGCCGCGCCTCTGGAACCCGTCGGCGCGGGGTGTGGAGAAACTGACCCGGACGAT
>Ga0116210_1002565_pt1 | contig 10935 bp, 6 predicted proteins | sample TshhotsprinmetaG_FD_94483 | JGI IMG/M metagenome (GOLD analysis project Ga0116210, IMG submission 94483) | Hot spring microbial communities from South Africa to study Microbial Dark Matter (Phase II) - Tshipise hot spring metaG | ecosystem: Environmental > Aquatic > Thermal springs > Hot (42-90C)... | reverse complement strand
TGGCGCGAGACTATGAGCGGCTGGCTGAGACCTTGCGAGGTTGGCACTGGTTGGCTTTTTCGATTCTGATGACAGCGAAAACTGTGGAGCTTTTACGAACAGCTAGTTAGCAGGCTCTAGCCTGGGAGATGCCCGCTGCCCGGCGCTCGATGCGGCCAATGGCCGTCAGAATCTGTAAGATAACCTCCCGGATCAACTCACGGTCAGACATAAATGGCCCCGCGCTCGATGCGTGCTTTTAGGAAGCCGTTCATGAAGGCGGAGTAGGGAATTACATCAACAGGACGCCGGAACCCGGACTCCAGCTCCTCCTTGATATGCACCAGCGCAAAGAGATCTGGTTCGCTTAACTCGACAACAACATCAATATCGCTGCCAGGCTGCGCCTCACCCTGAGCGAAAGAACCAAACAGCGCGAGGCGGTTCACCCCGTAGCGGCGGGCAAGCTCTGGTTTGAGCCTGCGTAGTTCGGTGAGGATGGCATCGCGGGTTAGTGGCAGTTTGGTCATGGTTCTATCCTTCAAGGTCGTGGCTATTTACGTCACAGGAAACAATGTCATCAATACAACCATTGTATGCAGCACGTGTAGCAGGAGCAAGGAGAAAATATGCAAACGCAGGCTCTTGTGAGTGCCTGAGGTGAGCACTGGGGGGCTCGAGCACCGGCAGTTATGTCCAGCGACTGTAAAGAAGCTGCCCTCGATTGTGCAAAATACCCTAGGGCGGTTTGACAAGCTGCTAATCTTTAGCAGTATGAGAAAGCGTTACACGGGGTTTGTATTGCCGCTGCTGCTGGCGGTGGCCTGGGCTGCTTGCATCCCCGCGCAACAGCCCCAGGGCGCGCCCCCACCCATCGAGCGGTACCGCTTTGTGTTTCTGGTAGATACCTCTGGCTCCATGATGGGCCTGGGGGACGGGAAGGCGGTTATTTTTCCCAAGGTGCAGGCCGAGCTGGTGCGTTTTCTGAGAACCCTGCCCGCCTCGGAGGTGGTGTTTGTGCCCTTCCACCAGGGGCCCCAGGGGGAGCGCCGCTTCCGCCTGCCCGATGAGCTGGGTCAGGCGGTGGCCTATGTACAGAACCTGAAGGCCAACGGACAGAATACCTGGATCTATCGCACCCTGATGAGCGTTTTGCGCTCCACCTCCTCCAGAGAAGGGGTGGCCACCATCTACTACATCTTTACCGACGGCATTGACAACGACCGCCAGGGGCCTTACCGCATGGCCGACGTGGTGCGAACCCTTCGGCTCCAGCAAGGGCCCTACGACTGGGTGTACTACATCGCCCTGGGGGTTTCCGTCCCCGAAGAGGTACGGCAGGGTTTGGGCAGCCTACCTCGTACCCGCATCCAGGAGGCGGGGGTGGGGGAGGTGCCCACCCTGGGGGCCTACACCTTCAAGCCGGCGGTGCTCCAGCTTGGTAACCTGCTGCAAACCCCCGAGGCCCGGGTGGAGGTGGCCCTCGAGGCCCAGGGACGGCCCCGGCCTCTGCGCCTGGTGGTGGACGATGCGAGCCTGCAGAAGCAGGGGGCCTTCCTGGAAGTGTCCCCCAACCGCCTGGAGGCGGGCAACCGCACCCTGACCTTCCGCCTGCGGGGCCAGGGCCTCCGGGAAGGGGAGTACACGGCCTGGCTCTGCCTCGAGGCCGCCGAGGGCACCCTGGTGCGCCCGGAGGCCATCCCGCTGCGCTTCGCCTACCACCCCCCTGCTGCCTACACCCTGACCCCCGAGAACCCCCCCGAGCGGCTGGAGCTGCGCCCTGGGGAGAGCGCCACCCTCCAGTACCGGCTGGAGGGCAACGCCTGGGCCCGGGAGCCCCTCTCCCTGAACATCGAGGTTCCCCAGGGTCTCGAGGCCACCCTGAACGGGCAGGAGGGCCCTGTGAGGCTGAAGCCGGGGGAAAGGCTCGAGGTGCGCCTCACCAACCAGGGCCTGACCCCCGGGCAGAGCGTGCAGCCCAGCTTCCAGGCCCAGGCCCCCTCCGGCAGCCAGCTCGGCCCCCTCCCCCCCATGCCCCCTGTGACCCAGCCCAAGACCCTGTGGGAGAGGCTTCTGGACTACTGGTGGCTTTTGCTCCCCCTTCTTTTGCTCCTCCTCTATCTCCGTTCTCGTTGGTTGGCTGCCCAAAGGCCCTGGGGCGAAGCCCAATACGTCGGTCCTCCTCCCGACTGTCCGCAAGAACGCTTGAGGCTGAAGAGGCGGGTGGACCTGGGGCGGTTGGACAGGAACCTCCAGGGCGTGCAGATCTATCCCCAGGGCGGTGAGGTGGGCCTGACCCTCCCTCCCCACCTGAGCGCAAAGAGCCTGCTGGGGGGACGGAGACCGTTGCCCTTGGAAAACGGCGAAACGTTCTCGTACGGCACACCCGTTTACTTCTACGGGGACAATCCTAACCAAGAGATTGCAAGCCTTACCGTTTACCCCTTAAGAGGGGAGTCTTATGGAAACGAAAAAGCTTAAACGAACGGTCCTTATCGGCCTGGGCGGCACGGGCAAGTGGGCCCTTCTCCACGCCAAGAAGAAGCTGCTCGAGGCGTTTGGCGAGGAGCCCCCTCTGGTCAAGTTTCTGCTCATCGACACCACTGCCGCCAACAACGATCACCTGCTCACCGCCGATGGCAAGAAGGCCCGCCTGCAGGCCAGCGAGATCCTCCACATCGAGGCCCGGGGGGCGAGTCTCCTGCCCAAGGTGCACGACGAGATCCGCGAGTGGTTCCCGCCCAAGGCCGACCTCAAGGCCAACATCCTGGCCGGGGCCGGGCAGATCCGGGCCCTGGGCCGCCTGGCCCTCTTCGCCAACGCCAGCCTGGTTTACGAGAACCTGCGCGACCTGCTGGCCCTGGCCCGCGACTACAAGGACGAGCGCCCCAGCGGGGAGCGCCGCTACATCTACGAGCCCTACACCCCCCACCTCACGGTGGCGGTGGTGGGCTCCCTGGCGGGGGGCACGGGCTCCGGTACCTTCCTGGACGTGGCCTTCCTCCTGCGCCAGCTCATGAAGGACGAGGACCAGCTCTTCGGCTACTTCCTCCTGCCCGATATCTACACCAACCGCCCGGGCACCCAGAACGTGGAGGCCAACGCCTACGGGGCCCTGAAGGAGCTGGATCACTTCATGAACTTCAAGGAGAACCTGAGCTACACCTTGGGTGGGCGGCGCATTCAGGTGGAAAAAAAGCCCTTCGATATGGTTTTTCTGGTCAACCGGCAGAACCGCGCCGGGAAAACCTTCAACGAGGTGGACGACCTGACCGAGCTGCTGGGTCTCGGGCTTTTCCTCCAGGCGGGCCCCATGGGCAAGGAGCAGGCCGATGTGTTCGACAACATCGCCCACCAGCTCAACGAGCAGAAGGGGCGCTACTACGGCAAGACCGCCCACTACGCCAGCTTTGGGGCGGCGGAGCTGCGCTTTGAGCTCGAGAAGGTGCTGGGGGAGGCGCGAAAGCAGGCCACGGCCAGGGCCATCCAGGAGCTCCTGGCCGAGAACCCCCCCTGGGAGCCCGCCGGACTCCGACAGGCCATCGAGGAGGCCCTGGGGCAGAGCTCCCCGGAGCCGGAGGATCTTCCCAGGGTGCGGGGCGCCTCGAGCCCGGAGGACAACGCGCAGGTTATAGCAGAGCTCGAGGCGGCCCTCAACCTCCTCAAGAACCGCGCCAGGGAGACCGCCCGGAGGGCCTGGGAAGAAGTCCGCCTCGACCCCTGGCCCCACCTGGAAAAGGCCTTCCTCGACTACCCCCTAGGAAGCCTGGTTCGGGGGATGGAGCGACTGAGGGAGGAGCTGAACAAAAGCAAAGATGACCTCAGGGCCAGAGCGGAGGAAAGCGAGCAAAACCTTCAGGAAAGCCTGGATTCGCTAAAGAAGCGGTTTGGCGCGTCCCAACCCAAGGGATTCCGCCAGCTCTGGAACCCGTCCCCACCCGTGCCCCTTCTTACCAGCGCCCGCGTCAGCGATACGCTGAATCTGGCCTGGGATCTGGGCGTTGACCAGGCCCGCGCGGAGCTGGCCCAGGAACTCCTGCGGCAGTTGGAAGCAACCCTCGAGCGCATCAAAACGCTGCGCCTGCGCCTGAGCAACCACACGCAGGCCGCTCCTTCCGCCGCCTCCGCCCCCGCCCTGAACTGGGATCGCGCCCCCTTCACCCTCACCCTGCCCCCGCCCTACCTGGCCCAGGAGGCCCAGGCCGTCCAGGAGGGGCGGGTGGAGCTTAGTTCCCTGAGGCAGAAAGGCCTCCGGGCCCTGCTGGAAAACACCGAGGAGGTTTTGCAGTCGCTGAGGCTGGAGGAGGTCGGCCTCTCGGACTGGCTGCGCGGGGCGCTGCAAAATGGGGACGAGACCCTGAAGGAGTCGATCAAGCGGGCTTTCCGCGAGCTGGATCACCTGGCAGCCCCCGCCTGGGACTACCAGGACGCCTGGGTTTCCAACCCCAACCTGGGCTACCGGGAGATGGTTTCCATCCTGGGGGTGGGGGAGAAGGACGGCACCCACGATCCCCTCGAGGTCTCCGAGGATATCCTGAATATCCTGGCAGGCAACATCCACGAGCGGAGCAAGCTCCAGAAGGTGTCCACCGGGGACGGGCGGCGGGTGCTGCTTTACCGCATCGAGGCCTCCATTCCAGCCTTCGCCCTGCGGGGCGTTGAGGCCTACCGGGAGAAGTACCAGGCCCTTTCCAAAGACCGTAGCTTCCACCTTCACCGCTCCTGGGAGGAGGGCCTCGAGGATCTCTTCCCCCTGCCCGACCCAGGGGAGGCCGCCCGGATATGGACCCGGGCCCGCCTGCTGGGCATCATCCGCGAGGACAAAGGGGAGTACAGCTACGAGGACACCCGCGAGGTGGGCGGACGACGCATCGCCCTGGGCAGCACGCCCGGGGAAGCCTTTGAGGCTTTTGCCCAAGACTTCTTCGCCTTTAAGGAGGTGGAGGGCCAGGTGGTGAAAAAGGATAGGGCCTTGCGGCGGGAGCGGGAGCGCCTGCAGGCGTACCTGAGCAAGGTGCAGGAAGCCCTGGAAAGCCGCGAGGGCCTGCTCCAGAGCCGCGACTCCTGGATGGAGAAAGACCTGGCGATGTTCGAGCGAGAAAAAGCGGCCCTGCAAGCGCTTCAGGAGGAACTCCAGAGCTACAACCCCGATAGCGGCAAAGACACCTTCCCCTCCCTCTAGCCATGGTGCACCCCACCCTACTGCTCGTCTTTCCTAGTGCCCGCGCCCTGGTGGAGCCCCTTTATGCAGTATGGGAGAAGAGGCTGGGCCCTAAGGCCCTGGCCCTGGAGAGAGCCCAGCCGCAAGCCTGGCGGAAAGAGTTCTGGCGGCTTCTGAACCAGGGCCGCCTTCTGACCCTGCATGCGCGGGGTTTCCCCCCAGACCCCGCCCCTACCCTGGTGGTGGTGGCCAGTCCCCTGGATGGGGAGCTCGAGGCCACCCTGGCAGAGCTGGAGACATTTTTCCTGGGTGCGGGAAGCCAGGGCCTCGAGGCTCGGTTGCACCTGGTGCTTCTCCTGCGCAACCAAGAGGAGTTCCGGGCCGCCGGTCGCTTTCCCCCAGACCCCAACCACCCCCTACCCAGCCGGGTCTGGCCCCTGGCCCTGTGGAACCGCCAGGGGGAGCATCTGGCCCGGGAGGAGTACCTCCAGGTATGGGTACAGTATTTTGTGGAGGCCCTGCTCCACACCAACGCCCCCCTCCAGCCCACCCGGGGCCGGGACTGGATGGGGCTGGGCATCGCCTGCATGAAGCGCTCACAACCCCAGGCCCACGACCTGGTTCCGGGGCTCTGGGAGGCCATCAAGGGGGCCGGTGAGGGGTACTCGCCGACCCTCAGCCTCCCCCCGCCCCCAGGAAGGCCCTCCGAGGCCAGGTATCCCCCAAAGCCAGAGCGCCAGGACTGCTTACGCTACCCCGAGTGGCAGGGCTCGCTCTGGGAGAGGGCCCTGCAGGCGCTGTCTCAGGAAGAGGAGGCGGCTCTGGAGGAGGCCCTGCTATCCCTGGAGAACCCCATTCGCTTTTCTGGCGTAGACCAGGCCCTTTGCCAGGGCCCCAAGGCCCTGGAGGCCACGCTGACGGCCCTCCGCGGGGCCCAGGCCGAACTCCAAAGCAGGCGGCAGGCCGTGCTGGCGGAGCTGGATGAGGGCCTGGGGCTCCGGGGCCAGCGGGCCCGTTATCGTAGGCTGAAGGCCCGCAAAGACCAGGGACGACCCGTTGACACAGAGGAGTTCAACCGCCTCGAGGCCCTCTTCCAGGGGCTGGACGGGCTTTTGGAGGAAGGGCGCCTGGATGCGCTTTTGGAGAAGGACGGGGAGGCCCGGATCATTCAGAACAAACTGAATGACCTAAAAGCTGAGCTGGCGGAAGGGCAGGAGGCCTGGAACAAGCAGGAGGCTGTACCACCACCTCCGCCTCGAGGGCTCCGGGGTTTTTGGGAGCGGTTTCGCCCCCGCCCCACCGCTTCAGAAACCCCCTCCAGCCGCAAGCGGCTGTGCGACGAGGCCTGGAGCATCCTGGGGGAAGCTCATGAGCTGCACAAGGCTTACGCTGACAGGCTGGGGAAGTACCGGCGCATCTACCTGGAGATCAGTTACCTGAACGTGCTGCTCCCTGCCCTGGCCGAGGAGGAGCGCCAGCTCCAGGAAACGCTCGAGCGCATCCAGTCTTTTAGCCCACGGCCTCCCTCGAGAACCCACAACCCCCTGGTGGTTCGGCTTACCGGGCCCCGCCCCCCCCGCTCGGCCTACCGCCAGGAGGCCGCGCGGCTTTTGCAGGATGGGATTCTGGAGCATCTGTGGTACGGAGACGACCGGGAAGCCCTGGAAGAGGAGCTGCTGGAGGGGGCCGAGCGCCTCCTGGCCCACACCCCTCCCCCCGAGCCCCTGAACCCCTCGCCCGAGGCCTGGGCCCTCCTGGTGAAGGCGGCCACCCCCCAGGTGCCGGTGCGCACCTGGCCGGAGCACCGCGTCTACGCCTATGTGCTGGGAAGTGCCCAGGGACAGCGCTGGGGGGAACCTTACGCGGAAGAACCTGGGCGGGAGGGGGAGGTGGTGCTCTTCCGGCTCCTTTATCCCTTGACGGCTGAGGATCTGTGGCGGGAAGGGGCGGAGCCTTTCCCTGAGGAGGGGGAGGAGGTCTCTGCGCCAGAAGCCTCTTCACAAGGGGACGCTCCTACAGATGCTCTCCGACCCAACTCGCTTCTCGACGAATTGCAGGGGCTTTTGAGATGAGGAAGGTGGGCAGTGGTGCTTTTGGAAAAAGCTGAACAAGCGTTCCCGGGCCATATCCTGGACAAAGGCCTGATTCAGGAAGAGATTTTCTACCGCATCCCCCGCTACGTGGTGGAGTACCTTCTGGCCCGCATGGGGGGCCACCACGAGGCCGTGGAAAAGGTGCGCAAGCTCCTGGAGGAGCGCTACCTGGGCCCCGGCCACGAGCAGTGGATCAAGGACCAGCTCCTGCGCGCGGGCCGGTTTGTCCTCATCGATCGCCTCGAGGTGCAGGTGGATCTGCAGACCGGCACCTACCGGGGCCGGATCCCCAGCCTGGGGGAGCACCCCTTGGAGGTTCGCCCCCGCCTGGCGGAGGAGCACCCGGGGGTGTTGTACGGGATGTGGGGCACCCTGGAGCTCCTTTACGACCCGGCCACCCGCAGGGTGCGCCTGGGGCAGTTCATCCCCTTTGAGGCCCACCTCAAGGGCCTCGAGCCCTTCCAGCGGGGCCGGCAGGCCTTCACCGAGGAGGAGTGGACAGATTTCCTTCTGGGGAGCGTGGGCATCAACCCGGAGGCCCTGAGCGAGCGGCAAAAGCTCCTCTACCTGGCCCGGCTGGCCCCCCTGGTGGAGCCCAACCTGCACTACCTCGAGCTGGGCCCCCGCCAGACCGGGAAGACCTACCTCCTGCGCAACACCTCGGCCGAGGCCTTTGTGGTCTCCGGGGGCAAGGTGAGCCCGGCGGTACTGTTCTACAACCAGCTCACCCGTCGCCCCGGCCTCATCCCCACCTACGAGGTGGTGATCTTTGACGAGATCGCCCACACCGCCTGGGAGGATCCCTCGGTGATTTCCATCCTGAAGGACTACATGGAATCCGGCCAGTTCAGCCGGGGTGGGAAAACCCTGGCTGCGCAGGCCTCGCTGGTCTTCCTGGGCAACGCCGACGACCCCACCCCGCCCGTGACCCGCGTTCTGCCCAATGGGCTGCGGGGGGATACGGCCTTCCTGGATCGCATCCACGGCCTGCTCCCCGGCCATGAGTTCCCCAAGGTCACCCCCGAGCTCCTCTACCAGGGCCCGGCCCTGGTGGTGGACTACCTGGCCGCGGCCCTGCGCGGCCTGCGCCCCCTGGCCTTCTCTGTGGAAGTGAGCCTGCCCTCGGGGTACACCCAGCGGGACATCCGCGCGGTGCGCAAGTGGCTTTCCGCTTTGCTCAAGCTCCTTTACCCTCACCGGGCCTGGCCAGAGGGGCGGGTGAAGGAGCTTATGGACTTCGCCCTCGAGCTGCGGGAACGGGTTTACGAGGAACTCCATCGCCTGAACCCGGGCGAGTTCCCCTCGCGCAAGCCCCAGGCCCCGCCACCCCGCCTCGAATGGGCGGGGCTCCACGCCCTGCTGCCTGCAGAGTACACCGGCCTTTTTCAAGCCCTGCAGGAGGCGGGCCTGCCCCCGCCGGAGGAAGGCCCTGAGGATCTCACGGAAGAGGGGCGGGTTATCGGGCAGAGCCTGGCCCGCTGGGGCCAGAAGCGCCTGGTGCCTCCAGGGCTGGGGGCACACGGCCTCGAGGTTCACCCGGATACCCCGGTGGTGGATATACGTACTTACCTGGAGGGAGGGCTATGACGGGTAGTGCATCTGTTTGCATTTCGGAGAGTTTCTATAAGGGTAAGGATCGCCTTAATCAGATGGAACGGGGCCAGATAATGGATGCCCTTCTCAGCTTCTTCCAGGATCCTAGCTACCCTAGCTTGAGGCTGGAGAAAATCCATAATGACTTCTGGTCTATTCGAGCAAGCCGCGATCTGCGCATCATTCTTACTCGACAAGCCCAGGTGTGGATAGCGGCTTATTGCGGTCATCACGATGAGGCTTACCGCTGGGCGGAGCGTCGCCGGGTGGAGGTTCACCCCCAAACCGGTGATATCCAGATTGTTCGCATACCCGAGGTGGATACACCATCCAGGGAGCCTCCTGCCAATGCTCCTCTAGCCCGCTTCGACGAGGACTACCTCCTGAGCCTGGGGGTGCCCCAGGATTACGTAAAGCCCCTGCGCTACGCCACCGAGGATGGGGTTCTGGAGCTGCTGGACGGGCTTCCTCAGGCGATTCAGGAACGCATTTTAGATCTTCTGGATGGCAAACCTGTGATTCCGCCGCCCAAAATCCAGGTTCAAAACGCGGAGGAGCTCCTGGCCCATCCCATGGCTCAGCGGCAGTTCGTCCTGCTCAGAAGCCTCCAGGAGGTGCGCCAGGCCCTGCAAGGCTCCTGGGAGGCCTGGCACTTCTTCCTGCATCCCTTGCAGCAGGAGGTGGTGGGGGCCCGCTTTGGGGGGCCGGCCCGGGTGACGGGCGGGGCGGGCACGGGTAAGACCGTGGTGGCGATTCACCGCGCCCGCACCCTGGCCCAGCGCTACCCACAGGCGCGCATCCTCCTCACCACCTTCAACAAGGGCCTGGCCCGGAAGCTTAAAGTCGCCCTCAAGGGTCTGGCCGGGGAGGAACTCCCCAACGTTTGGGTGGATCACCTGCACAACCTGGCCCTGCGCCTCCACGAGGAGGTTGCTGAGCCGGTGCAGATCTGGACGGAGGAAAAATACCGTCCCATCCTGGAAAAGCTATGCCAAGGCCTGCCCTACAGCTCGGGTTTCCTCCTCTCCGAGTGGGAGATGGCCGACGCCTGGGGCCTGTACATCTGGGAGGCCTACCGGGGCTTTTCCCGCGAGGGCCGGGGCACCCCCCTGAGCGCCCGGGAGCGTCAGGCCCTTTTTGAGGTCTTCCAGCGGGTTTGGGAGACCCTGCGCGCCCAGGGGGCCGCCACCTTTAGCGGGGTCTGCCACCGGGTGCGCGCCGCCCTGGAGGAAGGGCACCTGCCCCGCTTCCGCGCGGTGGTGGCCGACGAGACCCAGGACTTCGGCCCCGCCGAGCTCATGCTCCTGCGGGCCCTGGCCGAGGAGGGGGAGGACGACCTCTTCCTCACCCTCGACCCCGCCCAGCGGATCTACCGGGGCCCCACCTCCTGGCGGGCGCTGGGCCTCGAGGTGCAGGGGCGCTCCCGCAGGCTTCGGGTCAACTACCGCACCACCCGGGAGATCGGGGAGCTGGCGGAGCGGACGCTTCCCTCCCAGGTGGAGGGGGAGGCGCGGGGGAGCCTGGCCCTCCTCCGGGGCCCCACACCGGAGCAAAGAGGCTTTAACCGGGAGGAAGAGGCCCTGAAGGAGCTTTTACGCTGGGTTCGCTGGCTCTTGGGCCAGGGTCTGGAGCCCCGCCAGATTGCCGTTTTGGCCCGGGTGCACAAGTTGGCAGAGTCGGTGGGGAAGCGTTTGCTGGCAGAAGGCCTCCCCGCTCAAAAGCTGGATGAAGACGGGGAAGGGGTCTGGTACGGAACGGTGCATGCGGCCAAGGGCCTGGAGTTCCGGGCAGTGGCCCTATTCGGGGCCAGCGCTGACCTGTTCCCCTTGAAAATCCTCCTGAATAAGGCCGCCGACCTTCAAGAAAAGGCCCTGGTGGAGGAGAAGGAGCGCAGCCTGCTGTACGTGGCCCTCTCCCGGCCCCGGGAGTACCTCTGGGTGGGTTACTGGGGTGAGCCCAGCCCCTACCTACCTTCCTAAGATAACCCAAGTTGCCACCTATCCTGACTACGCAGAAAATAAAGGCCACTATGAACTGGACTGTTCTAGTGGCCTTCTGCATTATAGACGATCTGCTCAAGACCCTCGGACACAAGGACGACCCCCAGAG
>Ga0116210_1002556_pt1 | contig 10968 bp, 6 predicted proteins | sample TshhotsprinmetaG_FD_94483 | JGI IMG/M metagenome (GOLD analysis project Ga0116210, IMG submission 94483) | Hot spring microbial communities from South Africa to study Microbial Dark Matter (Phase II) - Tshipise hot spring metaG | ecosystem: Environmental > Aquatic > Thermal springs > Hot (42-90C)... | reverse complement strand
TCGTGCGGCGTGGGCCGCGCGCTAAGTCGCGTACCACCAGCAGCGTCCACCGGTCGCCTACCCACTGCAACGCGCCCATCACGGGACAGCCATCGCCTTGGCGTCGTTTCATGGCTCGCACTCTTGGCCCGCAAAGTCCGTCGTCAAGCTTAAAGGCGAATCATCCGCACGCGCAAGCGACGCGGCAAACGCCGTCTCTGGCGCGCACGGCAGCAGATCAGCCAACGCGGTCTGACTGCGCTAGCGTGATCTCGGGTACGCGCGCCGGGCGCGGCAAACGACGCCGATTGCGGCGTTCGCAGGCCGCCATCGCAATTCGCCGGTCGATGCGATCCTCTCCGCGCAAAAGTTCGTCTTCGGCAGCAATGCTCGTCCATCATCATCCTGACGTTTACTGCCTTGAGGCAATAGGCATAGCTAAGCATGAACGGGAAAGAGAATTTCGCTGTGTTCAATGCTCTCGCGACGTTCGGCAACAGAGGTCCCCCGTGCGTTTTGCGAGGGCAAGCTAGCAGCAGAAGCAAAGAGGTTGCGCGCTTCACGCGCGACGGCTATTGCGAAGTGCAAAGCACGTGCGGAGAAGACGTGATTTGGTAGAAAGCAAGAAAGGCTGTCGCGCGCGACAGCCTGATCTTTGGCAGCGCATACGGGACTCGAACCCGTGATCTCCGCCTTGAGAGGGCGGCGTGTTAACCAGCTACACCAATGCGCCGCAAAACTTTTGCCCCTGCGGCAAGGGGAAAATATAGCAGATTGAAGTGCTTTTTGTCCACGCTTCCGCCCGCTTTCGCCGCACGGGGAATCGCCAACGCCTTCGGTCGAAACGCCAGAAGAGCAGTTGTTTGCCGTTCGCTTTGGACGCGCGCGAAGCCATCAGACGACCCGCCCGTCACGGTTCGCGCCGCAGCTCGTGAAATGTTATACTTACCGGTTCGCGTGCGCTCGTCGTCGGGTTCATAGGGGACAAATCTCGGATGGCGGATCGTCTATTCATGCAGAATGTCATCATCGAACAGGATCACGGTACGCGCGATTTCGTGCTCGCGGAAGATTCGGAGCTTGGAATTGCGGGCTTCACCTATGCTGATCTGTACCGGCCGGAACGTTTGCGCGATCTGGCCGAAGCCTTCTACGCGCAGGTCGGCAGAGAGTCCCCGGAGCTTCACAGTCGCCTGATGGAGTACGTGCGCACGCGGGGCACGGCTTTCCGCGGCAAAGATGAATCGGATCTGTTGACGGCTGCTGCGCCCCACCTTTCGCGTTTCATCGCGCGTCTCTTTCGCCTCGAAGAGGCGAGATCCGCGCAGATCGAAGCCGTCCGGCGAGAGGACCCGATTTTCGTCTTCAAGTATTTCGTCGCGCGCCGTGCCACGAAGAACTTTCCGCCCGAAAAGGTTGCTGCCTTCGATCCGGACGAGTTGAGCGCCGCGCTCGCCGAACTCGGTCGCGTCCTTTTCCCCGAGGATTTTGACGAGGACGAAGAGTTGAAAGTCGCCCGTCTCGCGGTTCGCTTGCTTGAGTGGGAGAAGGCGCTTGAAGCGAGCCGCAAGCAGAACGCACCGTTGCCGGTAGAAATCGCCCACGCGCGCGCCGCGGTTGCCCGCTCCGCTCCCTTGGCCTGCAAGGTGATGAGCCGGTGGGAGGACGGCGGCGATCCGGGCGCTTTCGTCGGCGCGGCGCTCCGCCTCGTCGAAGCGTGGGCGGGCACGTGCGCCGCCAAAGCGCGTGCGCGCGTGCGCGGTTGGGTGTCGTTCCGCTCGCCGCATCATTTCGACTACGCGAATCTGGTCCAGATCGAACGCCCGCGTGCCGATCTCCCCGAATTGATGCGCGGACTCGCAGAGCACCTGCGGCGGCGCGATGGATTTCGCTTGACCGACCGTCGTGGCACATTGCGTCAAGTGCTCGACGAAGTTCACTACTGCTTGATCTGTCACGAGCGCGACAAAGATTCATGCTCCAAGGGGATGCGCGAGCGCGATGGTTCCACCAAGCGCAATCCGCTCGGCATCGAGCTTCAAGGCTGCCCGCTCGATGAGAAGATCTCCGAGATGCACTCGCTCAAGCGCGAAGGCGATAGCATCGCCGCGCTCGCGCTCGTGATGATCGACAACCCGATGTGCCCAGGGACCGGCCACCGCATCTGCAACGATTGCATGAAGTCGTGCATCTTCCAGAAGCAAGAGCCGGTCAACATCCCGCAAGTCGAAACGGGCGTGCTCACCGATGTACTCAAGCTGCCCTACGGGTTCGAGATCTATTCACTGCTGACGCGCTGGAATCCGCTCAACGCCAAGCGCCCTTATGCGCTTCCTTACAACGGCAAGAACGTGCTCATCGTGGGGCTCGGTCCGGCAGGCTACACGCTCGCGCAGTACCTTTTGAACGAAGGGTTCGGAGTGGTCGGCATCGACGGCTTGAAGATCGAGCCGTTGAAGCCGGAATTGATCGGCGATGAGACGAAGCCGCCGCGTCCCATCCGGGATTTGAGCGAGATCGCCACGGAACTGGACCAGCGCGTGCTCGCCGGATTCGGCGGCGTCTCCGAGTACGGCATCACGGTCCGATGGGACAAGAACTTCCTGACGATAATCCATCTGGCGCTCGCGCGCCGTCGCCACTTCCGCTTCTACGGCGGCATACGTTTCGGTGGAACGCTCACCATCGAAGACGCTTGGGCGCTCGGTTTCGACCACATCGCGATCGCGGCGGGCGCCGGTCGCCCGACGATTATCGACATGAAGAACAATCTGATCCGTGGCATCCGCAAGGCGTCCGATTTCTTGATGGCCCTGCAGTTGACCGGCGCTTTCAAACGCGATTCGCTCGCTAACTTGCAGGTGCGCCTTCCGGCGGTGGTCATCGGCGGCGGTCTGACGGCGATCGATACGGCGACGGAGTTAGCCGCTTACTATCCGGCTCAGGTCGAAAAGATGCTGGACCGGCACGAAAGACTGGTCGCCGAATTCGGCGAAGAGCGCGTCTGGGCGATGTTCGACGAAGAGGAGCGCGCGATCTACCGCGAATTCCTCGAACACGGGCGCGCTGTGCGCGCTGAGCGGGCGCGCGCCGCCGCTGTTGGCGAGCCGCCCGATTTCGTCAAGCTCGTGCGCGCGTGGGGCGGTGTGTCGATCGTCTATCGACGTCGGTTGCAGGACTCGCCTGCTTATCGCTTGAATCACGAAGAGGTCGCAAAGGCGCTTGAAGAAGGGATCAACTTCGTCGAGAACATGAATCCGGTGGAAGCTGTGCCGGATCGTTACGGTGCAGTGGAAGCCATCGTCTTCGAGCGCGTGCAACTCGATCCGGAAACGGGCAAATGGAAGTCGAGCGGCGAACTTGTCCGCCTCCCAGCGCGCACCGTGTGCGTCGCGGCGGGCACGAGTCCGAACATCACGTATGAGAAGGAGCATCCCGGAACGTTCGTGCTCGATGAGCGCGGAGCCTATTTCGCTCCGCACAAGGCGGTGCGCGATGAGGAGGGCAACTGGCATCTCGTGCGCGCGGCAAAGGGCGAACCGGCCTTCTTCACTTCGTACGAGCATGGCGACAAACATTTCGTCACCTTCTACGGCGATAACCACCCGACCTATGCGGGCAACGTCGTCAAGGCGATGGCCTCGGCCAAGCACGGTTACGAACAGGTGGTGGCGCTCTTTGCCGACGAGATCGCCTCTCTCAAGCCCGAAGAGCAAACGGCGCGCGAACTCGATTTCAAGCGGTTCATCAAGCATCTAGACGAAGAGTTGATCGCGCGCGTCGTGCGCGTCGAGCGCCTGACGCCGACCATCGTCGAGGTCGTCGTGCGCGCGCCGATGCAAGCGCGCAAGTTCCATCCGGGCCAGTTCTACCGTTTGCAAAACTACGAAGCGGACGCGCCCGAAGTCGAAGGAACGCGCCTGATGATGGAAGGCTTGGCTCTGACGGGCGCGTGGGTTGATAAGGAGCGCGGCTTGCTCAGTCTGATCGTGCTCGAAATGGGCGCCTCATCGCGCCTGTGCGCGCTGTTACGACCGGGCCAACAGGTGGTGGTCATGGGGCCGACGGGGGCGCCGACCGAAATCCCAGCGGGCGAAACGGTGATGCTCGTCGGCGGCGGTTTGGGCAACGCCGTGCTCTTTTCGATCGCGCGCGCGCTGCGCGAGAACGGCTGCCGCGTCATCTACTTTGCCGGCTACCGGCGCGGCGAAGATCTTTTCAAGCGCGAAGAGATTGAAGCCGCCACCGATCAGGTCATCTGGGCGACTGACGCAGGGCGCGAGATCGAGCCGCACCGCCCGCAAGACAGACATTTTCGCGGCAACATCGTCGAAGCGATGCTCGCCTATGCGGAAGGCCGGTTGGGACGGAAGCTCTTCGACCTGCGTGAAGTGGATCGGATCATCGTCATCGGCTCGGACGGAATGATGGCGGCGGTCAAGCGCGCGCGCCACACGGTGCTCGCGCCCTACTTGAAGGGTTCGCACGTGGCGATCGGCTCGATCAACAGTCCGATGCAGTGCATGTTGAAAGAGATCTGCGCGCAGTGTTTGCAGCGCCATGTCGATCCGCTGACGGGCGAAGAGAAATGCTTCGTCTTCTCCTGCTTCAATCAGGATCAGAAGCTCGATGAGGTTGACTTCAATAATCTAAGCAGTCGTCTGCGGATGAACTCAGTACAGGAGAAGCAGGCGAACCTTTGGCTCGATCTCGTGTTCCGTCGAATGGGAGCCATAGCATAAGAGCTTACATCGGGAACAAAAGATTCGGCTTTGACATCGACTGCGCTCCAGATTCAAGAACGTCGAAGCTCTTTTGACCAGGCTCCGATTCTCAACCGGCCCACGTCTCCCACGCGTAGTAGAAGCCGAAGAGGATGCTTCCCAGACCGGCGAGCACTCTTATGGGCACGTTGAGGCGCGCGAAACGCTCTGCCGTGAAGACGAACGGCAAACCGATGAGCGCGCTCATCAGAAGCATCCCGCCGATCGAGCCGATGCCGAAGACGAGTAGATAAGCCAGTCCGAGCGCGCTCGATCCGCCGCGCATCACTTCCGTCAAAACAAGCAGCGTCAACGCTGCTGATCCGGCCAAGCCATGCACCATTCCAACCAGAAGTGGTTTCCAGCCGAGGTTGCCGATGACGTGCGTGTGGTGCGCGCCGTGGGCCGCATCGCGCGAATCGTGCGCGCTTCGCTCATCGTGAAAGTGAAGGTGCGTGTGCGTGTAGCCGTCGTGTTCATGCGCGTGAACGTGAACGCGGCGGTTATCGCGCAGCACGCGGTAGAGGACGTGCGTTCCCAGAAGGATGATCATCAGGGCAACGCCGAACTCCAGATACGCCGCTATCGTCTCCGGGATCGCCACACGAAGTGAGATGACGATGATGCTGGCGATGAGCAGCGAGGCGGTATGGCCTATTCCCCACAGGGCTCCGACCAATGCCGAACGCCAGACGGAGCGCTGTTCGCTGACGATGGTGCTGACGGCGACGATGTGATCGGCTTCGGTGGCGTGCTTCAAGCCGAGCAGGAAGCCGAGCCAGAGAGCGAGGTTGACTGTTTCGTTCATCCGCAACGCTCCACTTCAATGGCGAACTTAACTCTGTGCGATCCGTGCAGCAACGCCTCGCGGGCGTCAGCCGAACGCCTGGGGCTCGCTGCCGACGGATGATGAACCGGCCCAGCGCGTCGCACTCCTCAGAGAATCTTGCCGAGCAACCAGTAGAACAACAGAAAGAGCAGAATGGTCGTAATGCAACCTCCGCCGAGTTTCTTTGCGCCCCAGGCAGCGATGAGCGCGCGCAAGATGTTACGCATCAGACTAACCCCCCACAAGGCGATTTCGCTCGGCACATTCTCGCACACACATCGAGCGGAGACCAGCCATCCGGCGGCTCATTCGAACACGCGCTCGACCGGAACAACGCGAACATGCTCCGGCTTGACGTTGATCGGGTACTTTTCGATCGCCTTGTCCTCTTCGAGGATTTCGCGCGGTTTGGGCGACGTGTAGGTGATCGGCGATGGACGGTTGCCGACGATCGCTGCGCGCAGCGCATCTGCGTCTTCTGTCACGATGACGATGCGCAGCGAGTCGTTGCGCAGGTGCTTGCGGATCGCGCGATTGACGTCTTCGAGCGTCAATCGTTTCAGTTGTTCGCGCACGTACGTCGCAAAATCAGGGATGCGGTAGTAGCGACTATCGAGCGCGTAGCCGAGTTGCGCATCCTGCGTTTGCGTTAGCACATCGACGTACTTCGTCAAAAATTCGCGCGTCGCTTCGAAGCTTTCGCGCGTCAATCCATCGCGCAGGAGCTTATCGAACTCGTAAAGAGCTAGGCGCAGCGTGAAATGGGCGTTTTGCGGCTCGACCGGACGAATCCAAATTTGAAAGATCTGTTGTTGACGCGCCAGATTCGGATCGGGCGTAAACTGGAACATGCCGCGCGGGAAATACTCGATATAAGCGTAGTCGCCGTAGTTCAAACCGCGCAACTCGCGTATGCGCTGGTAGAGATAACTGTTGCTCGAACGGTGTTGGCCGAAGTAAGAGGCGACGAGCGCGAGCGCCGGCCAATCCGGATCGCCGCGCTTGACCGCGATGGGAAAGCCGATGGAGATGGCCGTTGAACGCGTCGGGCGGCGGATGATCTCGATGTGCGTGCCCGGCTCCAACTTAGGCGTGGCGAATCGCACCGTCGTCCGTTCGCCCAGCGGAAGCTTCGCAAAATCGGAAGCCATCTTTGAGACGAAAGCGGGCGGGTATCCGCCTGCCAGACCGATCACCAGATTGGCTTGCGTGTAGTTGCGCCGGTAAAAATCGCGCACGTCGTCGAGCGAGAGCTTTTCGAGCGCGCTGACGCGTCCCATGTTGTGATGGCCGTAAGGATGATCGGCGTAGATGACGTTGTAAAGATGCTCTTTCCCTAGTTCCTCGTCGTTGCTTTGGCGCAAGTTGATCTTCAGGAAGTTGATCGCATCCGCCTTCAGGCGTTTAAAGTCCTCTTCGCGGAAGCCGGGATCAAGCAGCATTTCGCGAATGAGCGCGTAGTAACGTTCGAGATTGTCGAGGTGGGTTGTACCATAGAAAACGGTCATCTCTTTGTCGACTTGCCACTCGAACGAAGTCGCCAGCGGATACATCGCTTCGACGATCTCTTCGTAGGAGCGCGTGCGCGTGCCGCCTTTGGCGATCATGGCGGCAGTGAGCGACGCGAGTCCTTCTTTGCCCGGCGGATCGAAAGCGGCGCCCGTATTGAAGAGGATACGAAACGTGACGAGCGGCGAACGATTGGGCAGCAATACGGTAGCGATCTGTCCGTCCTTCATCTTCGTTTGACCGAAAACCATCGCTGGTCCAAAAAGAGCGCAAAGCAGAACGAGCGCCGTGAAGTTCCGTCGCATCAGCGTCCTCCCTCCTTTCGAGTAGCATCCGGGCGAGCGGCGAGCGTGACGATGGTGCGGTTCTTCTCGGTGAAGTAACGCGCCGCCGTCTCGCGTATGTCTTCGGGCGTGATCTGATCGTAGAGGGCGTAAAGACGATTGATCGTCTCCGGCGTGCGGCGCAGAGCGACGAAGGGCGCGAGCGCGCTGGCGATCGCTTCGGAGCTATCCATCGCGAGCGCGAAACCGTAGCGTAAATGCGAGCGCGTCGCATCGAGCCTCTTCTGGTCCACCAACTCGCGCGTGAATCGGGCGAACGTTTTCAGGATTTCGTCGCGCACGTACTCGACATCTTGTGGGTTCTTGACGCGCGCGTAAACGGTGAAGAGTTCGGGATCGATCTTGTTGTCGAACTCGACTTCGAGCAGATCGGCTTTCTGCTCGCGAAGAACGAGCTTCTGGTACAGATCGGAATTTTCGCCGAACGCGATGGGGGCGAGAAGATCGAGCGCAGCCTTATCCTTGCGGTCGTCCGCATAAGCCGGACCGCGAAACGCGATGGCGACGAGCGGCAGCGTCTGGGCGGGCCAATCCACATGCGCCGTGCGCGGCCTATCCTGCGGCGGTTCGCTCGGGATCTCGGGGCGGTAGTCGCCGCGCTGCCAGTCGCCGAAATACCTGCGCGTCAGCTCGAGCGCGCGGTCGTGTGTGACGTCGCCGACGAGGATGATCGTCGTGTACTCGGGTCTGTAGTAACGTTTGTAGAATTGAATGCTGTAGTCGTACTGATTGGGCATGTCCTTGATGTCTTCAAGAAAGCCCATCGTCGTGTGCGCGTAGGTGTGGCGTCGGAAGGCCGTGGCGCGCAGCGTTTCGTAGAGTTTGAAGATCGGGTTGGAGCTGTTCTTGTTGTATTCGCCGAGCACCGCGCCCGTCTCGGTCTTGTAGACTTCCGGCGAATACTGCAGGCGTAAGAAGCGATCGGCTTCGAGTTCCATGATCTTCTCCAGATCATCTTTGGAGAAGACTTCGTGATAGACGGTGCGGTCATCCGTCGTGTAAGCGTTGGAGCTGGCGCCCGCGCGCTTCAATATCGCGTCGCGCTCTTCGGGCGTGAAGTTCTTGCTTCCGCGAAACATCATGTGCTCGAACAGGTGCGCGTAGCCGCTCTTGCCCGGTTCGACTTCGTTGCGCGAGCCAGCGGCGACGACGATGTAGAGCGCGACCAGGTTCGGATAATCGGTCGGCACCGTGATCAGGCGCAGCCCGTTCGGCAGATCATCCATCGCGTAATCGTAAGGGAAGACTTTACGCTTCTGCTGCGCGAGCATCGCCAGTGGCAGACAGAGCAATAAAGAGCAGGCGAGAAGAGCCTTCATCTCTTGAACTCCTTTGCAAACCCGATCGACTTTCAGAGGAGAACGAAAGTTAAATTCTACCAGAGATCGTCTGCGTTGTCGTTTGCGTGCGACATCTCTTCGGCAAGATCCGGCGGCAGCTTCAGGATCTGTTGCCAGCCCGATTCGTCGCGTAACATCGCCGCGGTCAGTTCATCGCGCAGGCGGCGTAACCGGTCGCTGAGCGTCACCGGGTAGCGTTCGATGTCGCGGAAACGATGACGTTGCTCTTCAACGAAGGCTTTGAGTTTGGTGATCGAAGGGATGGGTTCGTAACGACCGCTCTCCCAGAAAGGTTTAAGGAGGCGTTCGACGCGCACCGCGCCCGGGATCTCCACTTCTTCATCGTCCAAGCCGATGCAGTCGCCGACGTAGTTGCCTTCGGCATCGCTTCCGCGAAAGAGTTGCAGTTTACCGGGGAGCGTGGATTTCTCCGGCGTGTTGGAAGCTTTCAAGGTGGGCCGCCCTTCAATCAAGCATTGTTTGAAGATGACGCCTGCAACGCGCGGCACTTCGGCTGAAAGTTTGGTCCCGATGCCGAAGCCAGCGACTTCGGGAAACTCGCCGACGATCTCGCGCACGCGCTCGACGTCGAGATCGCCCGTCAAGATCGGCATCAAACCGTGCAATCCATTAGCCTCGAAGAAGCGCACACACCATTTGGCGAGCCTTGCGTGATCGCCCGAATCGATGCGAAACCCTTTGAAGGCGCGTCGCCTCTCTTCGTTCGAAGTCGCTGCCATCACGGCGTGAACCGCGCCCATGTAAACGTTGATCGTATCGAGCAATAGCACGGTCCCTTGCGGGTTGGCGTCGAGCCAGCGCTCGAACGCGACCTGCTCGAAATGCTTGGGCCGCCCGGTGCGCGGGTCTATTTCGGGCTCGTAGAGATACTCGATGTATGACTGTTGCCAGTAGTGCGCTTCCGTGCCCACGGCTGGAATGTCGAGCCGGTAGGCGGCTTCCATGTTTGAGGTGTCGTTGAACCCGCCGATGTAGGCGTAGGCAGCGACTTCGACCGCGCGTTCGATGTCGCCGTTTCTGCGCAGTGAGAAATCAGAAAGCCAGCGATTGCCTGCCGCCATGCGAAAGCGCATCGCCGTGCTCGCGATGGTCATCGGAAGGTCGAAGGCGTGCTCGAACTTAATCTCTTGCGCTTGCGTCAAGGCGAACGGCCCCGTGATGTCGGCGAAAGGCTCGTTGGCGAAGACGATCGTGCCGGGCGGAACAGCGCGCACGCGCCCGACAAAGTGCATATCCTCGACGGCTTTGGCGAACAGCTCCAGCCCGCCACGATCTTGCGCGATGAAACGCAAGCGCGGGCGGTCCAAATGGCTGTCAACCAACAGCCGGACCAGTCGTTCATGGCCCAGACACGGAGCGAAAGGGAGCTTGCGTTGCGTCACATAGAAGGTGGCTTCCGCTTCGCTCAAGGATTTAGCACGCAGCCGCGTCACGTCCTTGTACGCGGCTGAACCCATCGTCGCATGGTAACGGTCGAAATTAAGCGTGCCCATGGTCGGCAACGATTGGTAGATCGAGATCGATCAAAACGACAGAGACACAATCCCACATCTCTACCGCTGGATGATGAGTGCGCAAAGTCGAGCGACGCGTTCACTCGCGGCGGCGCGCTTGCACCTTGCGACAGAGAAATCGGATGATGACTATGCGAACCGGTCGAAATCTCCGCAATACGACGCCGAACGGCACGCTGCTCGACCGATTCAGCAAACTCTTCAGCCCCAGTTGCCGTCTTCAATGCCAAAGAACATTCTGAATCCTGAGCTCTTCTCAAACTATCTCCGCCCCTGCGCGGCGCATCTCTGCGATGGCGCGTTCTTCGTCGTGCGGATCGAGGTTGACGGCGCGCGAGGCGTCGCGCAAGACGCGCACTTTGAACCCTTCGCGCAGCGCGTCGAGCGCCGTATGCTTGACGCAGTAATCGGTCGCTAACCCGCCGATCCAGACCTCTTCGACGCCGTGTTCGCGCAAGATCTTCTCCAACCCCGTTTGATCGAAACCCGAGTACCCGTCCGCATCGCCCATGCCCTTCGAGACGACGATGATGCGCGGATCGTCCCGCAGTTGCGGATGGAACTCCGCGCCCTTCGTCCCTTGCACGCAGTGAACCGGCCACTTGCCGCCATACGCGGCGAAGTGTTTGGTCACTGCAGGATGCCAATCGCGCGTTTTTATCACAAGAT
>Ga0116210_1002551_pt1 | contig 10985 bp, 14 predicted proteins | sample TshhotsprinmetaG_FD_94483 | JGI IMG/M metagenome (GOLD analysis project Ga0116210, IMG submission 94483) | Hot spring microbial communities from South Africa to study Microbial Dark Matter (Phase II) - Tshipise hot spring metaG | ecosystem: Environmental > Aquatic > Thermal springs > Hot... | reverse complement strand
ATAACCTTTCAATAAATTAATTATTTCGTCATAATATTTCCTATTTTTAATTTTCGATTGATAAATACTTACTCGGTGGCAACATCTATACTTCCCTGGTCTCTCCACACTTCCCTCACTTATTATCCAAGCCATTAATTTTATTTGCTCGTCACTGATTTTCGCATCGGGATTTTGATTTTTGCCAGCAATAGGAACAATAATTGGAGATTTCAATTTCAGAACATCTTCTATTGGTTCTAAAACATATCTTTGAGTATTAAATTTTTTCCTTAAAACTCGGTGTTGAGGAGAAACCAGTTGATCTTGAATTCTATTCATTAATCGATACATTTTCCCTTTATATTTTCTCCTAAAAATAAATTTTACTTTCTTATTTTCTATTTCTTTAGTTTGGAGATTTAAAGTTTTAATCTCGTCGCCTTCTTTTATTTCATCGTGCTTTTTCCATCCTTCGGGAGTTAATATTTCAGTATCTTCTGATATACACTGAAACCCTACCCTAGTCGGCGTAGCCATGTTAAACAAAAATTCCTGAAGAGCCTGTTTTACTTGAGGATAGCTTAATCTATCATAACGAATAAAGGGAGCTAAAAGAGTATCAAAGTTTGAAAAACTGACTGCGCCTGCTACTTCACCAGCAAGGGTGAAGATAAAATTTACTGCCTGACCCAAAGCTGATTCAAGATGCTTTGGCGGTTTTGAAGATAATTTTCCGGCCACTCCACCAAAACCTCTCAATAAGAGATCATAGAGATCCCAGCCAGAACAATAGACACCCAAAGTATCCAGTTTATCTAAATGCAAATCTCCAGATTCATGAGCTTCTCTAATTTCTTTAGGATAGATTTTGTTTAACCAGTATTTCCTAACCACATGGGAGGTGACATAATGATTTAATCCTTGTAAAGAAAAAGCCATATTGGCATTTTCTTTAACCTCCCAATCCAATTGCTCTAAATATTGATCTACTCTTTCTACTGCCTCTTCGGTCGCCCGGACTGCCTCCCTGATTCTCCTTCTTTGTTCTCTATATAAAATATAGGCCTTGGCAGTTTCAACCAGGCCTTCCAAAATTAAAACTTCCTCAATAATGTCTTGAATCTGCTCAACATGGGGAATTTTTTCTTTTTTAAAGCGAAGATTTAAAATTTGAACTACTCTCTTAGAAAGTTTTTTTGCTCGATTGCCATCTCCCTGACCGGTAGCAGTTAAGGCTTTAAAAATGGCCTCAGAAATTCGGGTCGGGTCAAATTCAACAATTTGACCGTCTCGCTTTTTTACTTTGGTGATTTCATTTTGAACCATTATCATATTTTACTTTAACAAAAAAACTAGGTCAAACTTATTCAGGTCCTCTTAAAAGCTGAATTTATCCACCTGACTTTTAAAAAATAAATCAGGCATTATCTCTCCTTGGCCGATGGGTGAGGTAGCATCCCCAATCTAAAATCCAGTGACAATGACGGTTACTTTTATCTCACCTTTTCTCAATTTTTCATCCGGACCCCTTTGGGAGGCTCCAAAAATCACCTTAGCTTGGGGGTTAATTTCCTGAGTCAAAATTCTTCCAATTTCCTCAATCTCAGAAAGGGAGAGGTCCTGGCCACCGGAAACATTAAATAATATTCCCTTTGCTCCTTTGGGAGAAATATCTAATAAGGGTGAAGTAATAGCCGCTTTGGCTGCCATTTCAGCTCTTTTTTCCCCGGCTGCCCGGGCCATTCCAAAAAGGGCAGTTCCTGAATCTTTTAAGATTGTTTTAACACTAGCCAAATCAACATTGATGATACCAGGAAGGATTATTAAGTCAGAGATTCCCTTCACCCCTTCTCTCAAAATATCGTCGCAAAGCCAGAAGGCAGTAATAAGGGAAGTTTTTGGGTCTAAATTTTTTAATAATTTATCGTTTTCAATGGTAATTAAGGCATCAACCTTCTCTTTGAGTTTTTCTTTTCCAGCTAGAGCAATTTTTCGCCGATAATTTCCTTCAAAAGAAAAGGGTAAGGTGCAAATAGCAAGAGTTAAAATTCCTAAATTTTTAGCAATTTCAGCCACCACTGGAGCAGCTCCCGTAAAAGTTCCTCCACCAAGACCTCCAGTTAAAAAAACCAGATCTGACCCTTTTAAAATTTCTTCAATCTCTTTTCTTTGTTCTTCAGCTGAGGCCTTTCCAATTTCTGGATTCATTCCAGTGCCCAAACCCTGAGTGGTCTTTTTTCCGATCCTCAATTTCAAATCAGCCTTAATTTTCTTTAAATCTTGGTAATCAGTATTGATGGCAATTAATTCCACGCCCTCAATTTTAGATTTCTTCATTCTGGAAACAGCGTTGCCACCAGATCCTCCAATTCCCACCACTTTTATTTTAGGATTCATGGTATGAATATTTTAAAAATTCTTTTTAATTTAGAACCTATTCCTTCAGTGGAAAAAGAAGGTTTGATTGTTTCTTTTTCCAAATCCTGGCCCCAGAGGACTAAGCCGGCCACCGTGGCTAGGCTTAAATCTTCATCCAAGTCTTCAATTCCTTTTGGTTTTCCCAGTCTGACCGGCAAATGAAATTCTTTCTTAGCCAGTTCAGTTATTCTTGGCAATTTCGCTCCTCCACCAGTCAAAACTATTCCGGCTGGTAAAAGTTTCTCTTTTGAAATTTTCTTTAATTCTCGGTTAATTTCTCGAAAAATTTCAGAAACTCTAACTGAAATAATATTTGTCAGCTGTTTCTGAGAGAAAACTAAAGTTTCTTCTCCATTTAATTTAATTTTCTCTCTTTTTTTGCCATCTTTTAAAAGACAATTTCCAAATTCAATTTTGATTCTTTCAGCAATATCAATATCGGTTTTTAAACCAATGGCAATATCATTGGTAATATTAGCTGAGCCAATTGGTAAAATAGCTAAATGGGTTAAATTCCCTTCTTCAAAAACTGCCAGATCACTAGTTCCGGCTCCAATATCTAAAATCGCCACTCCCAATTCTTTTTGCTTCTCAGTCAAAACTGCTCGGCCAGAAGCTATTGGGGAGGGTACCATATCTAAAATTTGTAATCCCGAATCTAAAACTGCCTTGGTTAAATTTTTAAAATAGGGAGAAAAGCCACCTAAAACTAAAACTTCAACTTCCAATCTTACCCCCTTTAAACCTAAAGGCTCTTTTATTCCTCTTTCTCCATCAATGATAAATTCTTTTGGTATGACATCAAAAATTTCTTTATTAGAAGGAAGATTAATCGTCTGGGCAGCCTGTAAAACCCGATTGATATCTTCTTCCGAAATTTTCTGGTCAGCCCGAGAGACAGCAATTGTCCCCCGAGAAGGCATTGAAAACAAATGCGAGCCGCCAATATTCAAATAGAGAGATTCAATTTTCTGAACTTCCTCTTTTATTTTCAAAAAATTTTCTCTCAAAATTTGAGAAACTTCCTCAGGATGAATAACCACTCCCCTTCTAATTCCTGAAGAAGGTGCCTCTTGATAATTGAGAACTTCTAATCCCTCGGGCTTTCTCTTTGCCACCAAAATCTTAATATTTTGGCTCCCAATATCTAAACCACAAATTAAATTGGTTTTAGCCATTATTTAAAAATTAAACTTAAATAATAATTTTCTTTTTCTGCCATTTTTTGGCCTGCCTTTTCCGATTTCTCATGGTCATATCCCAAAAGATGGAAAATCCCATGGATTAAAACTCGGATTAATTCCTTTTCAAAAGTCTCTCCAAATCTTTTGGCATTTTTCTTAATCTCCCTTAGACAAATTACTATTTCTCCTAACCCTAAGTTTTTATTGGGAAAAGCTAAGACATCAGTGACTCGATTTTTTCCCCGATATTTTTTATTCAATTTCCTCATCCTTCCTTGACCAACCAAGGCAATTGATAAATCAGCCTCTTTTTTATTCTCGCTCTCCAGAACCTTTTCAGCAACTTTTTTTAAAAATTCTTCATCAATCTGAACCGTAGTTAAATTATTAATCTCAATCATGAACTCTTTAATATTTCATTTAAAATTTTAATTGTTGACTGCTGAACTGCCCAATTTTTAATATAATTTAGGTCTAATTTGTTTTTCTGGATATCTAAAACAGTTTTGATATCTTCTAAATGTCTTGATGATTTACTTTCTTTATACCAAATGAGTTTACTTAAAACTAAATCTTCAGGTGAAACAAAGAATATTTTTTGTTTATCAATTTTTTTAGCTATCTTTCTTTCCAATTTTAATTTACCATAAATATCAACTCTGCCACCCTTTACCCAAAAATCTACTTTTAAACCAGTTTGAGGATGAATGAAATTAAATTCTCCTTTTTTTTCTAAGGCTTCTATCATTGCCTCTTGGCTTACATAAACATCTTTGTCTAGAGATAAAAGCTTCTTTGAAAGAAGGGGTAATTTTTGTGGAGATAGTTCCACAATTATATCAATATCGGCAGTATAACGAGGCTTTCCCCAGGCAGCTACTGCCATTCCACCAGTAACAGCGTAAGGAATCTTAAGCACCTCGAGAATTTTAGCTATTTTAGATAGGAGCGTTTCAGGAGTAATCATTTTGATTTATTTTTATTTGATTTCGTAATTATTTGAGATTCTTTTATTTTTTTTCCCAACATGAAAAGTTGGCTGGCAATTTTTATCTTTTTCTTTAGTGACATTTTTTGATAAATTTTATTTTGAAGCTTTTCCGCTTCTTTTGGGGTTAAAATAGTTTTATTCATTTTTTGATGTTAGTAGTTCTTTGACTATTTTATTAACTAAACTACCTTCGGCTTTTCCTTTTACTTTTGGCATGAGTTCTGCCATTACCTTTCCTATATCTTTGAGTTCAGTCGCCCTGAGTTTTTCAATAACTTCCTTGGCTAATTTTTTGATTTCTTCTTCAGATAATTGTTCTGGTAAATATTTTTGCAAAATAGCAAGTTCGGCTTTCTCTTTGTCTATGAATTTCTCTATTTTCCCTTTTTCCCCACCTTCGCCTCTGGCTTCGGTGCATCCGCCGTAGCCTTTGGCGTAGGCGGAAAATTCTAAAATTGCCTCTTTTCTTTTTTTAATTTCAGAAGTGACAACTTCAATTACTTCATCATCAGTTAGGCGACTTTCTTTTTCTAATTCTTTCCCAGTAAATTCTGGTTTTTCCTTGCTCAATTTATATCTTTTTTCTTTTTCCTTATTAAAAATAGCTGCTGAAAGAAGGCGTAAAACCGAAACCTTTAGTTCCTTTTTTTCTTTTAAAGCCGAATTTAAATCTTCTTGAATTTTTTCCTTTAACATTTTAATTATTCTATTTTGCCCAGTTTTTTCAATTTCTCATATTCTCTTTTCTTTTCTTCTCTTCTTAAAGCAGCTCTTTTTTTCATTTGCTCAGATTTTTCCCTTTCCTTGAAACGAACTTTTCTTGCCCTAACTAAAATTCCACTCTCTTGGAGAGCTCGGGTAAAACGGCGAATCAAGGCCTGAGAAGTTTCCCTTGGCTGTTTTTTAATTTCCAGGGCCATAGGCTAATAAATGCAAATGTAAGTGGTCAATTACCTGACCACCTGGCCGACCAACATTAATTTGTAATTTATATCCTTTTAAATTTTTCTCCCTGGCAATTTTTTGGGCAGCTAAGATTAGCTCCCCCATCAATTCTTTATCCTCGAGTTCTAAATGATCTACTGAAGCGATATGTTTTTTTGGAATAATCAAAAGATGGATGGGAGCCTGGGGATGAATATCTTTAAAGGCAATGATCTTCCCATTTTCATAAACTATCTCAGCCGGCGCTTCCTTATTCACGATTTTACAAAAAACACAGTTTGGCATATTTTTACTTTTTAAGTTTTTTTTCAATTTCTTTAATTACCTTTTCTATTTTTATCGTTTCCTGTCTTCCGGTAGCCATATCTCTGATTATTATTGTTCCTTCTAAGGCCTCTTTTTGGCCTAAAATTAAGGTATATTTTGCTCCAATTCGATCAGCCATTTTTAGCTGAGCTTTAAGAGAATCCCGGCCAAGCGACTCCCCAACCAAAATTTTGGCCTCCCTAAAATCCTCAATCAATTTTAAACTTTTTCTTTTGGCTAAATCTCCCAATTGAGCCAAAAAAACTTCAGCCCTCTTTTCTTTAGGAAATCTGATCGCTTTCGTCTTCATTAATTGAATTATTCTCTCTACCCCACCAGCTCCACCAACAGCTGGAGTCTCTTTTCCACCCAAAATTTTGACCAAGGTATCATATCTTCCACCAGCAACCAGAGTTCCCAATGCTTTGCCTTCCGGGGATTCCTCCATTATTTCAAAAACGGTTTTGGTGTAATAATCTAAGCCTCTAACTAAATAGGGGTTTAAATGATAAGGCAATTCTAACTCATCCAAAAATTCTAAAACTTCTTTAAAATGTTGATGGCAGATTTCACAAAGATGGTCTAAAATCTGGGGAGCCTGGGCTTTGAGTGGCTGACATTTCTCTTCTTTACAATCTAAAATTCTTAAGGGATTTTCTCTCAACCTCCGTCGACAATCTGGACAGAGAGCACCTTCCCGCGACCTAAAATAATTTACCAAGAGTTTTTTATAGTAAGGCCGGCACTGACTATCGCCAATACTATTTACCTCAACAATTAAATTTTTCAATTTCAATTCTATTAAAATATTATAAAAAATTTGGATAATTTGGGCATCTACGACTGAACTCTCTTCTCCTAAAACTTCAAAGCCAAATTGCCAAAACTGGCGAAATCTACCTAACTGGGGGTGTTCGTAGCGAAAATAAGGACCGAAATACCAGAGCTTGACTGGTTGGGGAAGATTTTCCATTCCATGTTCAATATAGGCTCTGACTATTCCCGCTGTTTGTTCTGGTCTTAAAGCTAAATAATCTCCACCTTTGGTCCGGAGGGTAAACATTTGTTTTCCAATAATGTCAGTAGCTAGTCCTATTCCTTTGGAAAAAAGTTCGGCTTCTTCTAAAATTGGGGTCTCAATTTTTTGAAAATTATAAAAATTGGCCATCTCCTGGCAGATGTCAAAAATCTTTTGAAAATATCTCTGCTCTTCTGGTAAAATATCATGCATTCCGGTTGGGGTTTGAAATTTAGGCTTCTTAGCCATATTAATAAGTAGGTACTTCAAATTTAGCCAGGGCAGTAATTGGCCAGAGTCTAAGGAAGACTCGACCAATGATCTCTTTTCTTCTTAATGGTCCCCAGCGTCTTGAATCAGCCGAGGCCTCTCTATTATCTCCTAAGACAAAATATTCTTCCTCAGCTAAAGTCACTTTAATCTCTCCAGGAGTAAAAATACCGGGAGGAAGATATTCCGATTCATTTAAAATTTGCCTCCCTTTTTGATTATAAATTATCACCTTGCCTTCTTCAATCTCAACCCTTTCTCCTGGCAAACCAATAATTCTTTTAATATATCTTTGAGATGGATTTCCCGGATATTTAAAAACCACCACTTCTCCTCGCTGGGGATCTCTAAATCGATAGGAAATTTCATCAATAATTAAATAGTCACCACTTTCAAAGGTGGGTTCCATTGATTGGCCTCGGACAAAAAAGGGCTGAAAAATAAAATAGCGAATAGGAACCACTATTAATAAAGCGATAATAACAATTTTTGTAATTTCCCAAATAAAAGTGAGGAAGTTTCTCATATTCTCCATTTTTTGGACTTTAAAAGTTCATAACCAATTATCACCCTATTTATCCTCATCTGGCAAAACCTGGCCATAGTGCCATCTTTTTGTTTTGGGAACTCCTTCATATAAATTAAACTTTTAATTTCCTCAATTGATAAGGATTAGGCTCATCTTCAATAACAATATCAACATTATCTAACTTTTCCAAAAATTTTTCAGTAATAGCCCTAATTTCTTTATTTACCAATTTTTCAAATTTTTTTCGTTCCATGATTTTACAACCTTTTTTAAAAAGCTTCTAATTACTTATCACCTTTTTGCCAATTTTTTAAAATTTTTCTTTTTTACAATTAAATCTTTTAAGATCTTTTTTGAATTTTTTTCTCATGGCTGCCTCAAATCCATCTAATTTATAAGTTATCTCAAATCTATTTTTATCATTTACTGGATAAAAAGGAGTACTGAAATATAAACAGACTCCATTTCCAGGCATTGTCCGATAGGAGAGAAACGGATCAATATCTAAAGTAATGGTCTGAATTCCAATTATATCTTCCAGCCCTTTCAATTCTTTTCTATCTCTCAATCCAGCATAGCCATTTCTCTTTCCATTCCAGATTTGACAAGTTTTAACAAAATCATCTTCTTTTTAAAAATCTTAATTCGCTGATCCATTTATGATTCAAAAATCAATAAAAAAGCGATATCTTCCTCATTTTTCTAAATTTTATATAATTTTTTTATGGAGCTCAAGGGGCCGGTTTTTTTGATGCAACCTATTCCCTATTTTGGGGAGAAAATCAGGGGAAATTGGATTATTGAACCAAAAATCGATGGCTGGCGGCTTCAGATTATAAAATACAAAAATGGAAAAATTGAATATTGGGGAAGGAGATTGGAGAAAAAGCCAAATTGGACCAAATTTTTAAATTATTTAAATAAATTTTTAAAGAATATCCCAAATGGAACTTTACTCGATGCTGAGCTCTATTCAACCAAGGGAAGGAGAGGAATTCCTTCGGTAATCAGAAGAACTGGAAAAGCCAAACCCTTGATTTTTGTTTTCGATCTGATATTTTATAAAGGGAGATTTGTTGGAGGAAAATCGCTGAAAGAAAGGAGAAAAATTTTGGAAAAATTGAAATTGAGGGAACCTTTCACTCTTTTACCATCCCAAAAATTAAAAAATTTAAAGCAGGCATTGAAGAAATACTCTCTGGGTCCAGCTAAAAAAGGTTATGAAGGGATAATTATCAAAGAGTTAAATTCTAAATACCAAATTTCACCAGAAGCACCAATTGCCAGCCATTATTGGAAAAAAATAAAATTTTAAATGCATGGTCGGGAGATTCCAAGTCATGGCCACCTTACAAGCAGCCAGGGCCAAAACCCTCGGATTTTCTCTTGAAGAAGCAAAAAGTTTTGGATTAAACAGAGCTATTTTTTATGCAGCAGCCAAGAGAGGATTTAAAATAATCAGGCCTCCATTGGCAAAAATCATCCTGCCCAGAGAAATTTTTAAGCCAGCTGAAAGAAAGAAAATTGAAAAGACTTTTGGAATAGAGAGAATTGGAGATGAGATAGCCTATTGTGTTAGAATTGGAGGAAAAAGAGTCTTTACCATTGGAAATGAACTCCAGAAAGTTGAGGATTTTAAAAAGCAAATTGAGGAGAAGTTTGAAGGAAAGTTTCAAAAAGCCTGGAAAGAGGCCTTAAAAATTGTTAGGGCTTATGACCAAGGAGTATTACTTTCCCAGAGATATTTTTATGAAGTGATTTATAAGCCTCGGCGAGATGAACTAGCTAAGAAATGGTCAAAATTTTAAAAAGGTTATTTTTCATTCCAGTTGCTTTTTGATTTTTTTAGCAATGGCAAAACTTTTTAAAATTTTTGAAATCTCTTGAAGAGATTTCTTTTTTAATTTTGAGATTTTGTCTATCCCGGCATCAAAAAGCAATCTTGCCCTTATTCTACCAATTCCTTTTAACCTAACTAATGATAATAACTCTTCTTTAATTCCATAATTCAAACGTACTCTCAATTTTTTTATCTCCCTTTTTATTTCTCTTGGCAGTCTAATAATTTTTCCTATTTCAGACAGGGAATAACATAGCCAATCTAAAATCTCCAATCTTGAATGAAGTTCTCCCGGAGTCATTCCAAAATTTTTCAAAATCTCTTCTTCCCTTGCTTCATTTAGCCAAGAGAAAAGAGAAAGGGCCAATTTAATTTCCCTTAAAAATTCCTCATATTCTTCATCAAAGGGATCGGGAAGGGGAATTAAAAAAATTTCCTCATTTTTGGCAATGGCCTCTTCAATTCCTGGTAAATCTTTGGCCCTCAAATTCAGAGCTGGTTTCATTTCAGTTGAGGTTGTCAGAAGATGGAGCAAAGTGAAATCATTAAAGCCGGAAAAAGCAATTTTCATTCCCTCAATGAATTGAAAAGCAGTTAAGGGATCAATATATAATTCAGAAATTCTCTTTCCTAATTTTGTTGGTAAAAATCGAATTTCGCTTTCATCATTGGTCATTATTTCCATTGACTTTATGAATTGACAATCTTCTAGAAATTCTAAGATTTTTTTAACTTTCTCATAAATCAAAATTGTACTTCCGAACCTTGAACCAAAAAAGGTCTTTGAGAAAAATTCCATCAGTTCTCTTTCACTATTACAAAATCGACTGGAAATTAAAGCTAAGGTATGCATTCTCAAGGCTGATTCCTCTGAAATTTTACTGGTAATCTCTTCTAATTCTCCCTTAATATAATGTTCTTTTAATTCTCTCTCTTCCTTTTTATTCTTAGCAATCAAGATTCCTTCCCCCCACTGATCAAATTGGGGCCTTCCTGATCGGCCAAACATCTGTTGGACTTCCAAAATTGGAAGATAAATTGATCCTAGGCCTGGAGAATATCTTTTTATATCCCTGACTACTGCCCGAAAATTGGGCAGATTAACTCCATAAGCTAAGGCGGTAGTTGAAGTTATTACTTTAAGAATTCTTTTTTTATAAACCTCTTCAATCAAGGCTTTTTGAGAATAGACCAGGCCAGCATGATAAAAGGCTACTCCATTCCTAACACATTGAGCTAATTTTTGACACTGGGAAGTTGGACTTTCCAAAGCCCTTTCAATTTTTTTAGCCACTTTTTCCAATTCAATTTTTTCTCTGAAATCTAAATAGGCTGGAACTATCTTTGAAAGTCTTTCCGCCAAAGCTTCAGTATTTCTCCTGGTGGAAAGAAAAAAGATAACTTGTTTTTTCATCAAAAGGGTATCTTCGGCAATTGACTCTTCGGGAGGAAAGCCTTTTCTCAAGTTATAGATTTTCTTTCCAAAGACCTTGATTTTATTT
>Ga0116210_1002546_pt1 | contig 10994 bp, 12 predicted proteins | sample TshhotsprinmetaG_FD_94483 | JGI IMG/M metagenome (GOLD analysis project Ga0116210, IMG submission 94483) | Hot spring microbial communities from South Africa to study Microbial Dark Matter (Phase II) - Tshipise hot spring metaG | ecosystem: Environmental > Aquatic > Thermal springs > Hot... | reverse complement strand
GAGCGTACTCTTGCTTGGAAGCCGCAACCGACGGCTGGCTCGGGACTACGAGCGCCTTCCCAGGCACTCTGAAGCCTTCATCTACATGCTCAAAAGGCTGGCCTGATTTTCAAGACGGTCTCTACCCTGTCCCCCCAGGAGCGCCGGATGCGGGGGTTGGTAGCGGGCCAGGCTTTCACCGACGCCCTGGCCGACCGAGCCCTGGGTGCGGCCGAGACGCCGGGCCTCGAGGCCATCCTGCGATCGATTGCCGAGGCCCGCGATTACGCTGATTTGCGCCGGCGCATCCTCGAGCTATTCCCCGAGATTGATTTTTCTCGCCTAGCCAGCCTGCTGGAGGCCGGCCTGACCCTGGCCGAGCTGGCCGGCCAGCTGGCCCAGCGGCAGGACAGTGGCCTGGACGGTTGAGCCCGACCCCCTCCAACCCGAGGCGGCCATTGACTGGTTCCGCCGCCGACTGCCCCTGCCGGATCCGGACTTCCGCCAGCTCGCCGAGGAGGCCCGCCGCCGGGCCTTCTGGGTGGCCGGCCTGGCCAGCCTGGACCTCGTGCAGGAGGCGATGGAGGCGTTGGAGCAGGCCCTGGCCCAGGGCGAGACCTTCGAGGTATTCCGGCAGCGGCTTTCACAGCAGGTACAGCAGGCCTGGGGCACCGGGAGCCGGCATAGACTGGAGATAATCTTTCGCACCAACCTGCAGCTCGCCTACGGGGCGGGGCGCTACCGGGCCGCGGATGGCCTGCGCAAAGAGCGGCCCTACTGGGGGCTTTCGGTGGTCCTGGATGGCCGCACCAGCCAGATCTGCCGCCCGGTGGCCGGTGTGGTGTTGCCGGCAGATGACCCTTTCTGGAAACGCAACATCCCCCCACGCCACTTCAACTGCCGCACTGCCCTGATCACATACGACGCCGAGGAAGGAGCCCGCCGCGCCTGGAAGAAAGCTCCTGCAACCAGCACCGAGCCCGGCTTCGGCGCTCCCCCTGACCAGAATGGCTGGAGCCCCGAGCCCCGCGACTACCACCCCGGGCTCTGGGCAGCCTACCTGCGCGCTTTGGGGCAGGATAAGACTACCGATGAGCGGGCCGCTCCACTGCTGCGGCGGGAGATTTCGCCTGAACCGGGGGAGTGGATGTATTTCGCCGGACGGGTGGCCATAGCCCCATTCTCCCAACAGGTACAGAGGGTTCCGCAGCCACTCCAGAATTTGCTGGGGCTGCGTGCTACGGTCCAGCAGATCAAGTGGGCGCAGCACGTTCTGGCGGAGGAGCAGTTTGTCGCCATCTCCCCGGAGCGCTATCTGGAGCTGATCCGGCTGGCCGCCACCCATCCCGACCCGGTCCTCTGCCTGCACAGCCCACAGGGCAAGGAGGGCTTGCCCCGGTTGCTGCTCATCGTCCCGGCGGCCGAGGTTATCCCCGAGGCCGAGCAGGGGCCCGGGTTTCTACCCTGGCTGCTGGTGGTCTATAACCCAGTGTTCGCTTCCATAAACACGGCCTACTTGTTTTCCAATGTTTCAGCGATTACCATAAACTCTAACGTTGTATGGCTGAAAAAGCGCTCCGACTTTCCCTAGGCGACCTGCTGGCCTGGGCGGGCGAGCTCAGGGCCAGACTGGAAGCCTACGACCGCCCCGGATTCGAGCAAGAATACGTGGACACTGCGGAGGAGATCGCCGAGCTGTACGCCTGCGCGGACTCCTTACACTACCTCCCCGCGGACGAGCTGCAGCAGTACAAGGCCGCGCTGGAGGAGCTGCGGAACCGAGTCCTGAATTCTGTGCTATAATTCAGCTAATCTAGCCACACTGCCCCCGGACGCCCGGGGGTTTTCCTATGCGCATTCTTTGGCCTGTCCCTCAACCCGAGCGTTTCCGCATCGACGTGGGCTTCCTCGACCCCAGCTACCCCCGCTGGCGGCAGCAGAACCGCCTGCCCCCCGCCGAGCATCCCGGCATTGACCTCAACCTTGGGGCGGGGGATTTCGATCTAGGTTGGCCGGTGGTGGCCATCGCCGAGGGGCGGGTGGTGCACGCCGGGTTCCACCGGGTCTGGGGGAACATCGTCCTGCTCGAGCATGATCTGCCCGGGCTGGGGCGGTTCTGGAGCCAGTATGCACATCTGCTCCACCTCTGCGTGGCCGAGGGGCAGTGGGTCTGGCCGGGGGAGCCCGTGGGGGCGATCGGGAAAGGAGACCCCAAAAGCCCCTTTTTGGCCCACCTGCACTTTGAGCTGCGCAAAACCTCTTTTCCCGCCGACCACTGGCCGGGGATGGACAGGGCCTACATTCAGGAAAACTACCTCAATCCTCTGGACTGGCTGCGAACAAACCATCGGCCGATCCGGCGACTTATCCGATCTGCCGTCATTATCAACGGCCAGCGGCGCGGCGAGGCTGTCATTAACCTCGAGCGGCCCGATCTGGCCTGGATCAATACTGGGCAATAACGCATGGTCTACGCCCTTCAGGCCGTCTTTGACCTAGTGGATCGGGTTTCGGGCCCGGCCCGGCAGATCGCTGGGCAGTTTCAGCAGCTCAGCGCACTTTCGGCCCGGCTGGATGCCCAGCTGGACCGCATGGGCCAGGGTCTCCAGCTGGCCGGGGTGGGCGCGGCCCTAGGAGCCCCGCTGGCTCTGGCCACCCGGCAGGCCATCGCCCTGGAGGATGCGCTGGCCGATGTGCGCAAGGTAGTGGACTTCCCGACTCCAGAGGCCCTCACCGGATTCCAGCGGGAGCTTTTGAACCTGGGCCGCCAGATTCCGCTCACCACTACCGAACTCACCCAGATCGCCGCCGCCGCAGGCCAGGCAGGTATTGCCCTCAATGAACTCATCCCCTTTGTGCAGGACGCCGCCAGGGTAGCGGTGGCGTTCGGCATTCCTGCCCTCGAGGCCGGCGATGCGCTGGCCAAGCTCCGGGCGCAGCTCAACCTGAGCCAGCCGCAAGTGGTGCTGCTGACCGACGCGGTCAACACTCTGTCGAACAACCTGGCCGCCACCGCTCCGGAGATTCTGAATGTATTGCGCCGTGTAGGTGCCACCGGCCAAATATTAGGCCTCAGCGGCGAGCAGGTAGCAGCGTTCGGCTCGGCGCTCCTGGCGGTGGGCACTGCGCCTGAGGTGGCCGCCACCGGCCTAAACGCGCTCTTTATGCGCTTGGCCACCGCCCCCCAGCAGCCCAGGGAGTTCCAGGAAGCCCTCGAGCGGCTCGGCCTCACCGCCCAAGGGCTGGCCCAGGCCGTTCGGAAAGACGCTGCAGGAGCAATCGCCGGCCTGCTCGAGCGCATCCGGCGAGCACCAGACCAGCTCGCCATCCTCTCAAACTTGTTCGGGCAGGAGTACTCGGACGACATCGCTCGCTTGGCCAACGCCCTGCCTACACTGCAACGAGCCCTGGGTCTGGTGGCCGAGCCGGCCCAGTTTGCCGGTAGCGCCCTGGCCGAGTTCCAGGCCCGGGTGGTCACCACCCAGAGCAAGCTGGTCCTCTTAAAAAACGCAGTAGAGCGGATAGCCGTGGTGGTGGGAAATATCCTCCTCCCCCCTTTCAGCCGGGCGGTGGAGGGAGCGGCGGCATTCTTGCAGCGCCTGGGCGATCTGCTTGTGGCCTCCCCCTTGCTGCGCAATGTGCTGGTGAGCCTAGCTGCCGGAGCAAGCGGCCTATTGGTCGTATTGGGCACCGGTGCAATAGCCTTGGCCAGCTTTGGTTTCGTCGCTGCACAAGCCCGAATTGGCCTGCTGATGTTTGGGGGCGTCGTGGCCCGGCTGCCCGTGCTGCTGGTCGGTCTGCGGGCCGGATTGGTGGGCATGGCAGTGAGCCTGCGGGCGGTTGGGCTGGCGCTGATGGCGAATCCGCTAGGGCTGGCCATTGCCGCTTTTGGCGCTTTGACCGCGGTCATCGTTCATGCCTGGCGCAACAGCGAGGAGTTTAGAGCCGGGATTCTAGCCACCTTCAAGAGCATCCGAACGGCCTTTGCACCGATGGTAGCGGAGGTTCAATCGCTCGGTGCCGCCCTTGCCGAGGCATTCCGGCCCATAGGTGGAGTTGTTCAGGCTAGCATGGTGCCCGCCAAAGAAGCGTTTGATGTGGTATTGCGGGCTATCTTCTTTGGCCTGGGCCTCCTGGTGGGCATCCTGGAGGGCCTGGCCAAACGCATAGCCCCCATCTTCGCCCAGGGCTTGGCCGGCGTGGTGCAGGTAGTGCGAGGGTTCGTGATGGCTATCGGCGGTCTGCTCAGAGGTGACCTGAACCAGGTAGTGGCTGGAGCAAAACTCATCTGGGAGGGGCTGCGCAATGTCCTGCTGGTACCTATCAAACTGGGTGGGGTGATTTGGGATGTGCTGCGTCGTAGCCTCGAGCAAATCCTGGCCTGGGTGCGCGGGTTGGCCGCACCTTTCTTCGAGGCCGGTCGGGGGATCGTGCAGGGGCTGGCCCAGGGTATTGTCTCCCTGGCCACAGCCCCAATCCAAGGGATTCGCAACATCGGCCAGCAGGCCCTGGACGCCCTCAAAGGCTTGCTAGGGATTCGTTCCCCCAGCCGGGCTTTTGCCCAGCTTGGCGCTGCGAGCGCCCTGGGCTTCCTGCTGGGCCTCCAGGGGATGGCCCCAGCGGTGGAGCGAGCCACAGCCGAGCTGGTGCGCCTGCCGGCGGTGGAGGTGTCGGCTGGCTTCGGGCCGCTTGCCGTCACCCAGGCGGGGCCCGTGGTGCAGGCCAGCCCAGGGGCTACACCCCAGCGTCCCATCCAAATTCACATCGAGCGCCTCGAGCTGCCCAGCGTGCGAGAGCCGGATGAGTTTGTGGAAGCCTTGAAGCGCCTCTTCTTGTCGGAGGTCTGATGCCCTACCTGCGTTTTCAGACCGGTGACAAGCTGCGTTTAGAAGGCCGCGAGATGCCAGGTGTGCTGGTTGCGGTAGAGGTGGACGGCGAAAACGCAATCGAACAGCTTCCCCGGGAGGGCCGGGCCGGGGATGTGCCGGTGTACCGGGGCTTTCGGGACTTCCGCGTGCGGTTGCGCATAGCCCTGGCCGGCGAGCACCCCTTAGAGGAGGCTAAAATTCTCCACGCCGCTTTTGTCCGTTATAAAGACAAACCCCTGAGGGTAGTGCACCCCCATTTAGCCGCGCGTGGGGTGGAAAAGGCCCTGTTTTCCCGGCTTATCACCCGAGAGCGGGCCGATGGCGAAGGTGTGGAGTGCGAACTCGAGCTATTGCAGACCGAGAGCCGCCCCGCTCAGCGAGAGGCCAACGCACGGGCGCAAGCAGCTGCTGGCGGAAGCGGGACTACTAGCGCCTCCCCCCAGGCTGGCCCACCGCCGAATAGCCCCCAGGCCCGGCGCAATCCACCCCAGAAGCCCCAGCCATCGCCACCCCGGTACATACAGGATTTTCTTAGTGGTCGGCAGACTGGTTTGAATCTGGTAGACGGCCCATGATTCGCCTTGAGCTTGAATCAACCCTAGGTACCCCCACCGGCTTGCTCTTCTCCGAGATAACGGGCCATCCGCCCCGGGTAGGGGTGGTAAGCGGAGTTGATGCCGCCGATGAGATCGAGGTGCGGCTGGCCGGGAAACCGCTTCTAAAGGGCGCTATCTGGCGCACCCGCACCCCACGCAAATACCGGGTGCAAAGCCTACCAGCCTGGAGGCGGATGGTAGGCCCCCAGGGATTCAGCGACGTTACGGCGGCCACCGTATTGCGCTGGATTGCCAATACCTGCGGAGGCGAGGCCCGGATTGCCTACGACACCAACATCCGCCGGCATTACCAGCTAGCCCGGCAGCCTGCACTCCAAGCGGTGCGGGCGGTGGTGGCGGCCTGGGGACTGCTAGACGGGGTACACGAGCTGGACGGAGGCGGGCTGTACATTGGCCCGCCAAATAAAAGCCCGCACTGGACGGTTACTCACCAGGTAGGCCCGGAGGTGCTGGCCGTCCGGCGGAGCAGTTTGGTCACGCTTATCTGCGCCCCGTTGCCGGAGCTGCGGGTAGGCCACCGGCTTGAGATTGACCATCCGGAGTACCAGGGCCGAGTGCGGGTAGTGGAGCACATCCTCTATCTCGAGCCCAACCGGGCAGAGCACCACATCTACGGGAGTCCCCTATGAATGCCGGAACCCTGCGCCAGGCGCTGCGTCAGCTGGTTGAGACGCTGTGGCCAGAACTCTCAAGCCGCACCCACCTACCGCACAAAGGACGGGTGGTTGCGTTACGCAGCACGGCAGGTGTTGCCGGGCCTCCGGGCGAATGCCGTTACAGCGTGGACGTGGAGCCTCTCACTCCGGACGGTCAGCCCGATTTGGCTCGAGGCCTCCTGCGCGATGTCCCCCTTGATGTGCCCTGGATAGGCCAAACGCGGGGTGTCTATGCCCTGCCGGAGGTGGGGGCGCTGGTGCGGGTGGCGTACTACGACGGCAATCCGGCCTATCCGTACATTGATGGTCTGTTGGCCGAGGCTCGCAAACTGCCCCACGTGGCCCCCGGCGAGCTGCTCATTCAACAGGACGCCAACACCTACATCCGGATTGCGCCGGATGGCCAGGTTTTCGTAAAATCCAACGCCGACGTACACGTAGACGGTGCTCAGGTTATCCTCGCCGGCGGCGGCCCACCAGTGGCACGGGTTGGCGATCAGATTCGCGTGAGCGGAGTGCAGCCGGGAACAGCCACCATCATCGGCGAAATCATTACAGGCAGTCCGCGCACCCAATCGGGGTGAGATATGGCCTACATTGATTGGCTCTGGAGCGGCGACCTGGTTATCAACCCTCGAGGCGACGTGGCCCTGGCAAAAGACCTCGAGGTGGTACGTCAAGACCTGTTAGCCCGGCTTATCAGCCCTCGAGGCAGTCATTGGGCATTCCCGGCTGAGGGCAGCCAGGTGCCCGACTACGTACAGGTCACCGACGATGCTCTGACCCGGCTGGAGCTACGCCAAGAGGCTGAGCTGACCTGCCTCGAGGACGTCCGGGTTTTGGAAGCTCGGACTGAGCTCACCTCCAGCGGCTTGCGCATCATAGCTGAGCTGGATCAGGTACTTCTGGAGTTTGACCTATCCTTATGAGCCTTACACCGCCAATCCCATCCCTCGAGGTTCTGACACAGGAGCTGCTTGACCACCTTCCGGCCAACTTCCCGGCCAGAAACCCGGATGCTTTTAGCACCTTCGGCACGTATATCCGCCTAGCCGCCCAGGTAGGGCTGGACGTCTGGTCCTCCATTGAGGCCCTGGCCCCCCAGCTTCTGGTAACGCGGGCCACAGGAGCCTGGCTGGATGCTCATGCAAAAGGACTGGGGCTGCAGCGCAAATCGGCCCGGGCAGCTATTCTGCGCTGCCGGGTTCAGGCCAGCGCCAGCGGGAGCTTCCCGCCGGGCGCTGTTTTCGGTACCAGCAACCTGAGATATTTTCTTGAGGGAAGCTTCGCCCCCAACACACAGGTAGAGGCCCGAAGTGAGGGCCTCGGTTCGCAGTACAACCTTCCGCCGGGAACCCTGCTCTACCCGATTACGGTGGTGCCAGGGGTGGAATACCTTGATGTGCTGGAGATTTTGCAGCCCGGCGAGGATGAGGAAGCCGATGATGAGCTACGGCAGCGCTGCATCCTAACCTGGCCGGCCCAGGGCCTGGGGGGTACCCGCCACGCCTACGTGCTATGGGCGCTGGAGGACACCGAAATCCGGAAGGTGCGGGTGCGGGATGACCACCCCAGAGGCGAGGGAACCGTTGACGTTATCATAGCGCCATCCTCAGGCTTGCCCAGCTCGGCAGCCATTGCCCGGGTGCAGCAGACCGTGAACGAGCGGAAGCCACTCACCGTGGACGCCCTGGTGCGTGCACCCGACACCATATCGCTCAACATCACCGCTACGTTCTACCTGAAGCCTGAGGCCGATCCTTTGAGCGAATGGGCCAGCCGCATGGCGCTTTTTGTAAATGGCCTCGGTATCGGCGAGGCTTTCTACCCAAGCCGGCTGGCCGACTTCCTGCACAACTACCCCGGGCTACAAGCGGTTGAGCTGGTGAACCCCAATGCGCCCCAGTTTTGCGACCCAGATGAGATGTTCATGCCCGGAACCATGCAGGCCCTGAGTCCCTAGTATGTTTGAGCAACAGAGCTACCAACATTTAGCACGTTTGCTGCCCCCTGGTCGCCGAGGGCCGGATGGAGGTGTAGCCGACGGCATCGTGCGGATGCTAGCAGGGCAGGAGGGCTGGCTACTGGAGCTACTCTTCACCGTCGCCAAAAGCTCGTTCCCGCAGCACGCCCCTGAGCCCTGGCTGACAGAGCTGGCAACAGGCCGGAATCTGCGACGGTTCAGCGGCGAGGCCCCCCAGTTATTCCGAGAGCGGATTCTGGGTGCCTTGGATTTCTGGCGGCTGGGCGGCACCGAGTTGGGGATGAGGCTGGCCCTACTGCGCCTAGGTTACCTGGCCAACATAACCCCAGTGCGCCTGTACGACCCCCTTCGCTGGAGTCAATTCGACGTTTACCTCTACCCCTACACCCGGAGCTATGACGGGAGCATAGAGGAGCGGCAACAGATTCTATCCCTGATCAACGAGATCAAACCTGCCCACACCCGACTGAACAGCCTGCTTTACGTGCCCGGCGTTGGGATTACCTGGAACCCCTCGGGCCTCACCTGGAATCCGCCCGGACTCACCTGGGGCGAGCCCCCGATAATGCTGTACCCATAGATAGGAGGAGACAATGCCTAAAACCCTTAACCCAAACAACGCTTTTCCCCCTAACATCCCCAACTTCCCTATTTCAGGGGCCAACGAGCCGGTAGCTATCGAGCCCCTCGAGGCTGCCATCCAAGCCGTACTGGATCGCACAGAGAACCTGCACCAGTCCAGGCTCGAGGTAGAGAGCACTGGCGTGCGCCGGATTCGACGGGTGCCCGATCTAACCACCTTGGCCAACCTGACCGGGATGAACGATGGGGACACAGTGGATGTGGACGGCCTGGGCCGCTACCGCCTCTATTTGCCTAGCGGGGCTACTCCTGACGGCCTGTGGGTTGTGGCCGCTTCCGGCGGCGGCCGGTGGGTTCACATGCTGAACAACATGCGGGGCGGCCCCCATCGGCTTGCTACGCTGAACAGCGATGGCCGCCTGGCCCAGGATGTGCGGGATGGGAGCATTGCTACAGCACATATCGCCAATGGAGCCGTGACCGCCCCTAAGCTTGCATCAGGTGCTGCGGTGGCGAACATTGGTTACACCCCCGTCAACCGCGCCGGGGATACCATGACCGGTAACCTTATCACCACAGAACGTGTTTTTGTGCACCGGCAACTTGGCACTGGGTCGTCGCACATATCGCTAGCAATAGGAGATGATGACACCGGCCTCAATTGGGGCGGGGATGGAGCAGTCCAGCTCAGGGCGAACGGGCAGGAGTTGGCATTTTACAACGGCAACCAAATGCAGTTCAAACCTAATAAAAATCTGATCTTTGACCCAGGTGGAGGTCAAATCGTTTTCGCCCCCCACATCACTGAAACTACCGCACGCATATGCATGTACTCTGGGTACCTCGGCGCCCCGTTCACCCCAAATTACGGTTATACACAGTTTTTTTTGTCTAACGGGTCTACGCAAAATCACGTCTCCGGCTTTTACGCATTTTATGGCGAGAGTCTGGGTAGTAACGCTGCCATGCACATACATGGTCGCGACGGAGTTTTGTACTTTTTTACACGCCCCAGTATCGGCAACTATACCATCTATACCCACTACAACACTATTGAAATGGATTCACAGCTCAAGATAAGCTCCTCGCAGATAAGGGTAAACGGCCATCTGATTCCAGACTCGAATAATACGTATCAGCTGGGTAATTCCCAACATCGCTGGGCCAGTATATGGGCCGCTAATGGCACTATTCAGACATCAGACATCCGCCTCAAAACGGATATTGAGGACTCGCCACTAGGGTTGGAGTTCATTCGCGCACTACGGCCAGTTAGGTACCGGTGGAAGCAGGGAGGCCAACAGGTTGATCCGCCTCAACCGCGTATAGAAAAAGATGAGGATGGTAAGGAGATCGAGATTTACGACAGCCCGTCCACTGTCAGACCCATCGCGGGCCGCCGATACCACTATGGGCTGATTGCCCAGGAGGTTCAAGCGGTGCTAGACCGGCTGGGCGTCGGCGATTTTGGAGGCTGGGTGCTCGATGATGTGAACGATAAAGAGTCGGTACAGAGCCTTCGCTACGACGAGTTCATTGCACCAATCATCAGCGCCATTCAACAGCTGGCGGATCAAGTTGATTCACTAAAGCGTCAAATCAAAAAAGGCTCTACGAACCAATCATCACTTGACATTCAACCCTGACCGGCAGCCAACAGTTAACTCTTGAAATATCAAGCTCTAGCGCCGCTGCAACTTAGCAGGCACTGGTGGAATCTTGAACCACCAGTATTTTCCCGCCGCCATGAGTCTATTTTCATGAGTACAGTTTCATATTTTCTCATCTCATTTGCTTCACATTTCGCATTATACGGTTTCAAATTTCACAAATAAATCGTTACACGACACTTAGCCGTCCAGGCCGCGAAAAGTCTGGATTTGGCTCACCGATAAGACGGCCCTGGCTGGCTCGGTTGAGCGTTTGATGGCAAAGCCTGGTGAGGGGTCTTAATGTTTGGAGGGGTTGGTCTCAACTGATAGATTCCTGGGGTGGACCGGGCCGGAATCTATTTCGTCGCGCTATCGGCCCTAGGGTTTGCTACCCTGGGCATCTTCGGCAAAATAGCTTTTGACTTGGGCTGGTCGTCTGCCGATTTGCTCTCCTGGCGCATGGGCTTGGCGGCGGCCCTGGTTTGGGGCTGGCTGCTGGGACGTGGGGGCTGGCGCTTCAGGTGTTCCGAGGCCCCGATGCCTTTTTTGCTGGGGGCGGTGGGCTATGCAACCCAGACCACCCTCTATTTCGCTGCCCTGCAGCAACTTCCGGTGGGGGTGCTGGTGCTCTTGCTCTATGCCTACCCTGTGTTTGT
>Ga0116210_1002535_pt1 | contig 11027 bp, 11 predicted proteins | sample TshhotsprinmetaG_FD_94483 | JGI IMG/M metagenome (GOLD analysis project Ga0116210, IMG submission 94483) | Hot spring microbial communities from South Africa to study Microbial Dark Matter (Phase II) - Tshipise hot spring metaG | ecosystem: Environmental > Aquatic > Thermal springs > Hot... | reverse complement strand
GTTATCTCTTGGAACATACCGAAGGTTTAGACCGGGTGGTTTTGAGCGTCCATTGTCACAACGATTTGGGTTTGGCGGTGGCCAACTCGCTCTCCGCGGTAGTGGCGGGAGCCAATCAGGTAGAATGTACCATAAACGGTATTGGTGAGCGAGCAGGGAATGCTGCCTTGGAAGAAATCGTGATGTCTCTCTACGTACGTCAAGACCGTTTTCAGGCGCAAACTCGACTCAATTTCCAAGAGATTTACCGCTCGAGCCGCTTGGTGAGTCGTTTGACCGGAATGTTAGTCCAGCCCAATAAGGCCGTTGTAGGGCAGAATGCTTTTGCCCATGAGTCGGGCATTCACCAAGATGGAGTACTCAAAGAGAAACTCACTTACGAGATCATGGATGCTCATCTCATCGGTCGGGAAGAACGGGTGCTCGTTTTGGGAAAACATTCGGGACGCCATGCGTTTGCCAAGAAACTGGAAGAGCTGGGATATCGTTTGAGTAACGAAGAGTTGGACCAAGCCTTTGCCCGCTTCAAGAAACTCGCTGATCAAAAGAAGGAAATCACCGAGGAAGATCTCAAAGCCATTGTTTCGGAGGAAATGACCAAACCCGAAGAAGTGTACCGTCTCGATTTCGTCCACGTGTGTTCGGGGAATAACATTCTCCCCACCGCTACGGTGCGCTTGATCCGGGAAGGGAAAGAAGTCCTCGAGGGCGTGGCCACGGGAGTGGGGCCGGTTGACGCGGCGTATAAGGCGATCAGTAAAATCTTGGGGATTTCCTCCAATCTCGTTAATTATACCCTGCAGTCCATCACCGGCGGAACAGAGGCCCTCGGGGAAGTGGTGGTGCGTATTTTCGGAGATAACGAAGAATACGTGGGGAGAGGCTCCAATCAAGATGTGGTAGTGGCAAGTGTCATGGCGTACCTTTCCGCCATTAATAAAATGGCCCAGAAAAGAAAGCGCCTAAGTCCCCATGAAAGCGAGGCATGAAGTATGGGTATGACCATCACCGAAAAAATCATTGCTCATCACGCGCAGAAAGAGCGGGTGGTTCCTGGAGAACTGGTCCAAGTCCGGGTAGATCTCGCTTTAGCCAATGACATTACCGCGCCCTTGGCGATTAAAGAGCTCAAGAAACACGGAATTCACCGGGTGTTTGATCCCCACAAAATTGCGCTCATTGCTGACCACAACACCCCTTGTAAGGATATCCCCTCTGCAGAGAATGTGAAGTTGATGCGTGAGTTTGCTCGGGAACATGGTATACCCTATTTCTTCGAAGGAGGACAAGTGGGGATCGAACACGTTTTAGTGCCCGAGCTTGGTTTAGTGGTACCAGGAGATCTCGTTATTGGTGCCGATTCTCATACCTGTACATATGGAGCCCTGGGGGCTTTTGCTACCGGTATGGGGAGTACCGATATCGCCGCCAGTTGGGTTTTGGGGGAGACGTGGCTCAAGGTCCCTGAGTCCATTCGCTTTGTGTATGAAGGAGAACGTCAACCCTTTGTGACCGGAAAAGACTTCATCCTCTACACCATCGGTCAAATCGGTGTGGAGGGGGCTCGTTACTGTGCCATGGAGTTCACCGGAGGGGCTATCACTGCCCTTTCCATGGATGAGCGTTTCACCATGGCCAATATGGCCATCGAGGCAGGAGCGAAAAATGGAATCATGGAGCCCGATGAGAAGACCTTGCAGTACGTCAAGAGTACCGGTACTACCCGCCAACCCCTCCTCTACGCTTCTGACCGGGATGCTTCTTACCGGGAGGTCATGACCATCGATGTTTCCAAGATTGAACCACAAGTGGCTCTTCCCCATCTCCCCGAGAACGTGCGTCCGGTGGATAGTCTCTCCCGGATTGAAATCGACCAAGTGGTGATCGGTTCATGTACCAACGGACGGATGGAAGATTTGCGCATGGCGGCTCAGGTCCTCCGGGGGAGGAAGGTGTACCCAAGGGTGCGAGTGCTCATTTTTCCGGGAACGCCCAAAACCCTCCTTGAGGCGGAGAGAGAAGGATTAGTCCGTATTTTCCTTGAAGCCGGCTCGGTCATTGCCCCACCTTCCTGTGGACCGTGTCTCGGGGGACACCTTGGGGTTTTGGCGGAAGGGGAGCGGTGTGTGTCCACCACCAATCGGAATTTCGTGGGGCGGATGGGACACGTGAAGAGCGAAGTGTACTTGGCCAACCCCTATGTGGCAGCGAGTTCCGCCGTTTTGGGGTACATTGCTTCACCGAGGAAACTGTGAGGTGGCTACCATGCATATCCGGGGAAAAGTCATGAAGTACGGTGATAATATTGATACCGACGTGATCATTCCTGCGCGGTATCTTACTTCTTCTGACCCTTTGGAATTAGCGAAACACTGTATGGAAGACCTCGATCCCACCTTTACCCAACGGGTGACCCAAGAGACGGTTCTTGTGGCCGGCAAAAATTTTGGTTGCGGCTCCTCGCGAGAACACGCTCCTTTAGCTATTAAAGGGGCAGGGGTGCAGGCGGTGATCGCCACTTCGTTTGCCAGGATTTTTTACCGTAATGCCATCAATGTAGGCTTGCCGATCTTAGAGTGCGAAGAGGCTTCGCAAGCCCTCGAAGAGGGAGAGGAAGTGGAGATTGACCTCAACCAGGGCGTCATTCGTAGCCTTACCACCGGTCGCCTCTTCCAGGCTCAGGCTTTCCCTCCCTTTTTGCAGGAGGTCATCCGTGAGGGAGGGCTTATGAACCTGGTGAAAAAGCGCGTTTCTTAGTTGCGGAGACTGGTAATGGGGGCGGGAATGCGTCCTCCTCGGCGGATGAATTTCCCGCCTCCGAAGGGATTCACCTCGATAATGGTACACTCCCCCAAAAGCCCACCGAAATAGGCTTTCTCTCCCGCTCTTTTCCCGGGAACGGGAATGAGGCGCACTCCTACCGTTTTGTGATTCACGACCCCGATGGCGATTTCGTCTCCGATGATCGCAGAGATCATCTCTTCAGGAGTGTCTCCGGGGATGGCGATCATGTCAAGACCCACCGAGGAGACGCTGGTCATGGCTTCCAGTTTTTCTAAGCGTAAGGCTCCCAGGCGGACCGCTTCACTCATTCCGGCATCTTCGCTCACCGGTATGAATGCTCCGCTCAAACCTCCTACGAAAGAAGAAGCCATTGCTCCCCCTTTTTTACAGGCATCAGTGAGGAGCGCCAAGGCCAGAGTAGAGCCCCATCCACCACACCGCTCCACCCCCATCGCTTCGATGACTTCGGCAACACTGTCGCCCACTTGAGGAGTGGGAGCAAGGGAGAGGTCCACAATACCGAAGGGTATCCCCATCTTTTGAGCGACTTCCCGACCGATGAGTTCTCCCACTCGGGTGATTTTGAAGGCGACTCTTTTAATGATTTCGGCGAGTTCTCCTAAGGAGGCATGGGGATGACGGGAGATCATCTCTTTCACTACTCCGGGGCCACTGACCCCCACATTCACCGCGCAATCCGCTTCTCCGGGTCCATGGAAGGCACCGGCCATGAAGGGATTGTCCTCGGGAGCATTGGCAAAAACTACAAGTTTCGCACACCCGATCCCGTCTCGGGAGGCAGTTTTTTCTGCGGTTTCACGGATCACGCCACCCATTCTGAGGATCGCATCCACGTTGATTCCCGCTCGACTGGAGGCGGCGTTCACCGAGCCACAGATACGCTCGGTTTGGGAGAGGACGAGAGGTAAAGAATCTACGAGGAGATGGTCCCCGGGGGCGAAACCCTTGTGCACCAAGGCAGAAAAACCGCCGATGAAATCGATGGAGAGTTCTTGAGCTAATTGGTCGAGTTGGTGGGCGAGTTCAACTACTCTTTCTCCTTCCTTTCCGGTGAGAAGGAGAGCCACCGGCGAGAGGGCGACCCGGCGGTTCACGATGGGGATACCGTATTTTCCCGCGATTTCTTCGGTAACCTCCTCGAGGGGGGTAGTAATGCGTCGGATCTTAGCCAATACCCGCTCGATGGTAGTGGGAAAGCTTTCTCCCCGGCAGTCGAGAATATTGATTCCCACCGTGACGGTCCGGACATCGAGATTCTCCAGTTCCAGCATACGCAGAGTTTCGAGAATTTCAGCGCGATCAAAGAGCACGGGTTTCCCTCCCTAAATGCGGTGCATGGCTTGGAAAATTTGGGCATGCTGCAGATACACAGTAACACCGATTTCTTCTCCTACGTGGTTGAGTCTTCGGCGCAGCTCTGTAAGATCCACAGACGCTTGAGAGGTATCTCCTACGAGAATCATGGTGAAGTATTCTCCTAATATTTTCTGGGTGATGTCTTCGATATTCACCCGACATTGGGCAAGGCAGGAGGTGATTGCGGCAATGATACCAATGCGGTCTTTCCCCACCACGGTGATCACTACCTTATTGGTGGTGCTTGTCGTTTCCTCGGGAAAATCGGGTAAACGTTTCTCTCCCATCGTTTCACCTCTTTTCTCGCTCGCTCAAGATATGGGCGAGACGGGTTGGTTCGGGAACGCGGTATTTTCCGGTAACTTTGAGTGTCCAGTCTTTGGCCTCTACAATGCCGATGCAGTTCCCTGGAGAAACGAAAACCGGTTTAACCGCTTCTTGAGTCCGTAACACTACACCCACTACTCGTCCTTTGTACTCTACCGGGGAGAAATCGCCTCGCTTCTCTCCCGGAGGGAGAAAGGAACCGACTAAGGGTTTCTTTGCCACTCCTATCGAAACCACCCCTAAGGCTACTCCCATATGGGTGGCCAATCCTACCCCTCGGGGGTGGGCAATACCCTGACCATCGAAGAATACGATTTGAGGACGGCGGCAAAGCTTACTGAAAGCTTTTTCGATGACCGGACCCTCGCGAAAGGAAAGGAATCCGGGGATATAGGGGAAAGTTGGTCGAAGCTTCTCCACCGCAACTTCTAAGATCTCGAGAGAAGGAAAGGCGAGAACCACCACCACCCCTATGGAAAAACCATCCTGGTCGTAGGACACATCTATCCCTGCAACTAAGGTAATGTCTTCCTCCCGATAGGGGAAGAGGAAGGTGACCTCTTCCCTCATTTTGGCCTGAATGATTTTTGCCTCTTCGAGAGTGATGTGCGAGTTTCTCTCCATTACCCTTTCATTGTAGAAGAAAGAAGGAAAGAAGAGAAGGGGTGGGTTCGTTTTTTCTCTTTGGGCCTCGGATGCTTTTTGTGTTTGCCCTCTCGCCGAGGATCATCCTCTTCGCACGGTACTCAGTGAAGTGGCATCTTTCTCCTTCCGAGGAGGGTGGAACACACCGAAAGATGTCTTTGGATTATACGATTTCTACTTCTACAGCTTTGGTGAGGATGTCAACGTAGTTAAAAGAAATTCGCTGACAGGAACCGTCAACATCAACGCGGAGAGTGAAGAAAAAGGGGTAGGTTTTTTCCACGATACCTTTTCTTACCACGGTTTTCTTGCGTCCTTTGTTAACCTCTACCACGACTTCTTTGCCTACAATGAGACTAACCCACTCTTTAATTTGTTCCAAGTTTTGAACCGCCAAAGAAGCATCCTTCCCAGAAATTTTGGTAAATATTATACACCATTTTTTACATAAATGCAAGAAATAAAGTCATGCGCCTTGGTTACGTAGAGAACCGTGGGAGGGAGAGCGAGGAAAATTTCCTCGCTCTCCCTCCCACTTCCTCTATCTCTAAATCCAGACACTTGGCCACATTCCGTAACGCTACCGAGTGATCACCAGCTACAAGACACACGTGATGAGAAGGAAGGCGTTCCATGAGCATGTGTCCACAACCCACCCGGACGATACCCCCATTGCGACAATCAGAACCTGGATATTGCACATACCCTTCAAGATTTCCCTTGACAAGCAGAATTTTGGAGAGACTGGAATCGAGTTTCACAAGCGTTACCGGCCCTTGGGGGAAACGAGCGTCTACGGCATGAGCATTTTGATTCACAATGGCTAACACTGGGGGGCGGACCGTCCACTCACTGGCAAAAGAAGGAGGCATGAGACCGAAATATCCGCAGTGGGCAATGAGTAGGTGGTCTTCTGGTGTGTTTACTTGGGGGAAACTATCGATTCTTTCGTGTTTCAGTGCCGCCTGACCCATGAGGAAGGGGTAGACATTGCTCATGAACACCGGGGCTCTCAGGGCATGGTAAACAACGAATTTGGTGAAGAGAGAAAGAGTATCACCTTCGCATCCCCAGATGAGTTCTTTTTCTTCAAAGAGCATGCACCAAGTAAGGCAGGGAGTGGTATCGGAGTAAAAAGATTCGTTGAGGCAATTCATGCTCACTCCTCTTATTGCTGGATGGACAGCTATTTCCTCTTTAACTGCGAGGTAGAGCTTGAGAGCACTCCGCAGGGCTTGAGGGGAAAGGTCAACACCAGGAAGGTTCCACTTCTCCCATACTTTTTCCACTTCGTAGTCGGGAATGGTTTTGGCTCTCTCGGCGAGCATTTTGAAACTTTTTTTGGTGATGGTAACCCCAAATTTTTCCTTCATGCGCTCGGCACATTCGTTTTCCCACCAGAAAAAGCGCTTGAATATACTGGCTTGCATTCCCTCCCCAGGATTATCCTGAAAAACTAAAAAAACGGTTTTTTGCAACTCTCTTTTGAGCGCTAAGCTTCGGACAATACTCTTCGTGAGCTCCGGAGTGTAAGGAGCGAAAACCTTTACTCCGTGATTCCTCAGATAGCTCACGATTTCCCAATCCCACATGTTCACAGTACCGAATTCGGAAGTAACCACGAGGATAGGGAGGGGGATTTTCTCGATTTCGTGTACTCTTTGGTAGGCGTCACCCAACACTTGGGGGAAGAGAATTGCATCGGCCAGGGGGAGAGGGCCTTCAAAGGGTACTGCTGGCAAAATTTCCGCTTCCTCAGCGAGGAGCTCGCGTAATTTCGCACACTGTTCCAAGAATTCCTGGTCTTCCCCTGACCGGAAGTATACCGGAAGAAGAGTCGCTTTCATGAAGAAACCCCCTTTTTGTTTGTGATTGTCTCTATTGTACTCTTAAAAGCGATGAAGACAGGTTAGTAAAAACGAACGGAAAAAGTTTTTTCTTATGCTCTATATTTTTCTCTTACGGAAAATGGGAAAATCATCCCCAACTGACAACCAGAGAAGTGCTTTCACAACGAGTGTCGCTCTTCATTCTGTTCGATGGTTGCTATCTTTACCTCTATGCCCATTTCTTCAAGGGCTTTTCGGTTTGACTCTGCAATATAACGATCAGTCACCAAAGTGTGGATAGAGGAGAGATCGGCGACTTTGAAGAACGCTTGTTCGTTGAATTTATTACTCTCTGCTACTACCACTACTTTGCGGGCAGAACGAATCATCACCTTTTTCAAATGGGCTTCGAGCTCAAAGGCGTCAGCGATGGCTTTTTGTTGAAGAGAAATCGCTTTCACCCCTAAGAAAAGACAATCGGCAAGGTAATTTTGGATGGCGTTTTCTGCCTGAGGACCGACGAAGGAAAGAGAAGGAGCGTGAAGGGTACCACCGGTGGCAATGACATTGAAATTAGGATTACGCGCTAAGGAAATGCAGATGTCTAAGGAAGTGGTGAGAATAGTCACCCGTTTGGCCGGATCGATATGACGGGCAACCTGTAGGGCAGTGGTACTGGCATCGAAGATGAGCGAATCTCCATCTTCAACCATTTTGGCTGCTTCTCTACCGATGAGCTCTTTGACCTCGCGGTTAGTCACCTCACGGAGAGAGAAGGGAATTTCCACCCCACCTTTTTTGACTCGTACTGCACCACCGTAGATACGCCGAAGGAGTTTTTGGTCATCGAGGATTTTGAGGTCTTGGCGAATGGTATCTTCGCTCACTCCAAAAATATCTTTCAGTTCCTTGACGGAAATGGTCTTTCTCTCTTCAAGGATGGCTAAAATTTTGAGTCTACGCTCTTCGGCAATCACCGTAATCAATCCCCGCCTCTCCAAATTATATAAATAATTTTGCTATTTTATAACGTAGTTTGGGAACATTGTCAAGATAAATTTCTGAAAAAGTTTGGTATCATCTTGGAAAAATATGTCAACATGCATGGAAAAAGTACGAAGAGGGAACACAGGTGGTTGGGAAAGAAAACCTTCTCCCCTTCGTTAAAGGGTTTAGGAATAAGAGTGGAAAAAACTGGTATAGAGAGGGAATTGTGTTACAATAGGAAGCTAAAGAAGGGACGATCATGAGACGAAAGTGTCTTTTTGGACCGATATGGTCAAGGCGTTTAGGGAGTTCCTTGGGGATTAACCTGACTCCCTATAAGACGTGTAGTTTGGATTGCGTGTACTGTGAGTGTGGGATAACTACCACCCTTACCGTGGAACGGCAAGAGTACATCCTTCCCGAAGAGGTGATCGAGCATCTTGAAACCTACCGGCGGTCGCCTCGTTTTCGGGAACACCCTCCTTCCTATATTACTTTTGCCGGTTTTGGTGAACCAACTTTGAATAGTGGCTTAAGAAGGATTATCCGTTTCCTCAAGGAGTCCTTTCCTGAACAGAGAATTGCCCTGATTACCAACGGAACCCTCTTCGGTTTGTATCCAGAAATAGTGGGGGAAATACGGGGAGTGAATGTGCTCATCCCCTCTTTGGATGCGGGAACTCCTGAGGCCTTTGTCACCGTCAATCGACCTCATCCCGTACTTCGCTTTGACCAGTACCTCCAGGGGCTCATCACCCTGCGCCAACACTTTCAAGGGGCGATATGGCTTGAGGTTTTCATCGTAGAGGGGATTAACGATCGAGTTGAGGAAATAGAGCTTTTGCAAAAGCACATTGAGCAGATTGCGCCTCACAGAGTACACATCAACTCCGTGGATCGACCTCCGGCAGAGAACTGGGTACGTTCTCCTGCTTTACCGAAATTACAGAAAATTGCCCACGCTTTGCGAGGTGAAGTGATTACCGTTCCTCCCCAGTCGCAGATCTTTTGTCCACCACGTTCCGTATAGCTTGGATGTAGTGCTCATCGGTACCGCAACATCCCCCGATAATTTGGACACGAAGGGAGAGGAGTGGGGGGACGTTTTGGGCGAAATCCTCGGGGGTTTCGTTGTAGATAATTCTTTCTCCCTCAAGCTGGGGTATTCCGGCGTTTGGTTTTGCCGCAAGAATGAGAGTGGGATGAGCGTTACGGTACTCGGTGAGAATGTGAATCATTTCCTTGATTCCGGTACCGCAATTGGCCCCCAAGGCCAGAATGGGGAGGGAAGAAAAGGTGTTGACCAAGGCAGTCGGTGTTTCTCCGAGGAGAGTGGTGAATTTACCTCCCCGATTTTCAAAAGTAAAGCTCACCACTGCTTTTCCACCTGCTTCGGTAACTGCTTCCAAGGCTAAGAGGGCTTCTTGTGAGAAGTTGAAAGTCTCGAGATGGAAGAATTCTATCCCGGCTTCGCGCAAGATGTCCACTTGTTCGCGAAAAATGTCCTTGGCTCTCGCTGGGGAAAGGTCTCCGAAGGGCTCGAGGAATTCTCCTAAGGGTCCTATCGAGGCGAGGAGGGTTACCGATGGGGTTAAAACCGAGCGAGCGATGCACACGGCAGCGTGGTTAATTTCCCGGATTTTCTCGGCCAGGCCATGCCGCTCGAGGCGGAGACGGTTGCCACCGAAGGTATTGGTTTGTAAGAGATCCACCCCGGCTTGGACGTAGCTCTCATGGACTTTGCGGACCGCTTCGGGATGGGAGAGATTCCATTCTTCGGGGGGAGCGCCAGCTGCAAGCCCCATTTTTTGCAGCCGTGTGCCCATGGCTCCGTCGAAAACCAGGGTTTTCTGGGCCAGTAACTCGCGAAGCACGATCATGCACCTCCCACGAGACTCATCAATTCAGTGAGTTCGACCCAAGTTTTTCTTTTCGCCGATTCTACGCTGGCGCAAGTAAGGGCAAAAGTCCAGAGATTATCCGGGAGGGAAACAAGAGGTTGGCGGTTTTCTCGAACCGCGGAGCAGAATTCTTCCAATACTTGAATTCTTCCATCGGTTTCGTGTTTCGAAAAGGGGAGTCCTTCTTTTTTCCCCTCGCGGCTGGCGAAAAAGAGGAGATCGTTCTCTAAGGAGAGCGTGCCTTGATCCCCATAGATGAAGATATCTCCATTCCAGGAAGTGGTTTTGCCGAAACTCACCCAGCTCCCGAAGTAATTGACTCGGATATCTCCGGCGAAGATGATGGTACCAGTGGCGGAAGCATTGCCTTGAAACCAGCTCCAGGGAGGATTGAAGCTCTCCATGATCACCTTTTGCGGCTCTCTTCCTAAAACGAAACGGAGAATGTCAAAATGGTGGATGCTCATATCCTCTAAGAGAGGGTATTCCATCTTCTCTCTCCAACCGCCGAAACGCCAGGCTTTGTGGAAAGTGTAGGCAATGTAGCCCAGGTTACCACAGATTCCCTCGGCAACCGCTTTGCGGAGTGCCTGTATTTCTGGCTTGAAACGATAGTTTTGGCTCACCATGTACACAAGGTGTGATTTTTGTCGCCAGGCTTGGTAGATTTTTACCGCATTTTCAAAAGTATCGGCGAGAGGTTTTTCGGAGAGGACATGGAGATTGGTAGCGAGGGCTTTCTCTGCTATTTCATGATGGAATTGGTTAGGCACGGTGATCAAAATTGCTTGCGCTTCTATTTTTTGTAATGCCTCTTCTATGCTCTGAAAAGTGGGGATACCACGGTCACCAAAGCGTTTCTCAAACCGTTCTCGCGCTTCGAAGGAAGTATCGATGACCCCTTGCAACGTAGCGTGAGGGGAACGGAGGAGTAAATCAACCCATCCTTCCCCGAAGAGTCCATAGCCTGCTTGGAGAAAACGAATTCTTTCCATGATGACACTCCTTCTTTGGTCACTAACCTCTGTCCATTATAGCACATCGTTTTCCCGTTCTTAGTGTAAACTTATCGTAGGGGTTCCAGGATAAAGAAATGAAGAGACCTCGCCATCCAGTGTTTGGTATACAATTTGAAAAACTAAAAACTACCACAAAGGAGGCGAGGCTCTTCTCTGGT
>Ga0116210_1002528_pt1 | contig 11053 bp, 10 predicted proteins | sample TshhotsprinmetaG_FD_94483 | JGI IMG/M metagenome (GOLD analysis project Ga0116210, IMG submission 94483) | Hot spring microbial communities from South Africa to study Microbial Dark Matter (Phase II) - Tshipise hot spring metaG | ecosystem: Environmental > Aquatic > Thermal springs > Hot... | reverse complement strand
GGCACCGGTGCCGCCAGATGCTGCCGCCGAAATTCCGCGGCAAATTCCTCCGCCAAAAGTTCTTGAAATTGATTCGACTCCACAGCAAATAGGTCCGGCCGATGCTTCTCCCACAAAGCCGCCCCATCGCTCAGAAGTTGAGCGACCGATCTCCGCCCCAAATCCGCCTCCACATACATCAGGTGATCTTCCCCCAATCCCAGCACGACAAACGCCGAGTAATCCCCCCGTCGCGCGTCGGCCCCTTTGCTCGGATCCAAGGCCATCACCTTCGCTTGGAGCCGCGAGGGCCATTTTTCGAACCACAGCGGTTCAGCAAAGTATTCCTCCGGCCATTCGCACCATTGCGGCTGGATCGGCCGGTTCTGTTTCTCCCTCTCAAAGGCCGCGCGGCCACCGGTGGCCCGCTGACACATCAGAGTGTAAAGATCTTCTGCCTCGGGCCACAAAACCCGGGCACCCTTTTCCATTTCCGCTCGGTGCTCCTCGTAGAATTGTCTCGCTCTTTGTTGGGCAAACCGGTCGGCTATGCCGCCGTAGATATCTTCCCACTGCTGCCACAAGTCGATGCGATCGGGCCAGCGCTCGATGGCTGAGAAGACCCGCGATTTCCAGCCCGCTGTCCGCGTCAATTCCAGCCCCAAGGCCTCGGCGTGTAACGCGGTGGCCAAGTGGATCACGTTAGTGCTGGGAGTGCCGGCCTGCATCAACGTCCCATGAAACCATTGCCGCGAATGCTCCCGCTGTAGCGCCGATTGCATGTGCTGATCGTTCTGAAGATCATCGCATATGATCAATGTCGGCCGAAACGCCGCCCGCCGTCGCCCCCGAATCCTTTGGCCCGTGCCAAATGCCTCGATGGCCACCCCGTTGCGAAGAATGATGTAGCTCGCCCGCCACACCGGTCCCCGGCCGACCGCCTCCGGATAATCGCTCGCCAACCTCGGGTTATCCAACAATTGCTGCTTGATATTTTCCAGGTGGGCGACCGCTTGGCGCCGGCTATCGCTTACGATCCAGATGTACGGTTCCAAATCATGTAGTGCCACGAAAAGCGGATAGGCAAGCGCCGCCACCGTGGACTTCGCACTCCCCCGTGGTCCCAGCACATTGAGCTTGCTGCCGCGGTGGGTACTCATCCACATTAACTGCCGTTCCAACCAGTGATGCATCCGGCTAGGAGGCAAGCGGAAATGCTCGGGTAAATACTCGCGGCTCCAAGCAAGCAAAGACCGCTCCGGCGGCATTCGGTTGCCCGCGGACCTGGCCCGCCGATGTCCCGCCACCAATTGGCGGCGAAACTCCTCCAACCATTCTGCCCACGCTACCCCACGAAGCATGCAGGTTTGCCTACCGCTCCGCTTAAACGCTGCGAAATCGCCTTCTCCTCCCGCAGAGGCATCGGCCCCAGCGATCCTCGAAGGAGCCCGACTTTGTTGAAAAGGCAAGAAGATTTCCATCAATCCGCCCCGGGTTTTTTCCCTAAATCTCTCAGAATGCGATCGAGCCGCTTGAGGATCCGTTGCCGCGATTGGTCGGTGGGCAATTGTTCCAGCACGGCACCGGCCAATTGCTCCAGCAATTGCCGCACTTCTGCCAAAGGCATGGCCCGCGGCGATCGCCGGCCGAATTGCTCGGGCTTCGTGCGTTCCAAAGCCCACGCCGCTGCCCGCCAATACTGTTCTTTCCGCGCAGCTTTTTGGATGGCTTGGAGCAGCGTGATTTCCGCCCGAGATTCCGCACGACGCAACTGTTCGGCAAATCGTGGATCGCGGTCCGCGGTCTTCTGGATGGTAGACACCGAGCAACCGACGTAATCCGCCGCCGTGCTCCGGCTACATCCCACGGAAAGGATCGCCAACACCTCGCGGCGTTTGATCTCATCGAGTACCGGCGGCCTACCACGCTGAGCCATGAGCCTCCCCACACCCAAGAACGTTTCTCACTGTTTCAATCCACGGAGCAACCGCTACTTTAATCCAAGGACCAACCGCCCCACCTTCAAGCCTTGCGGCGGCAAATGATGGCGGCTAGGGCTTCGCCAGCAGCGGCTCCGGGCAATACTCCGCCGAAACCACGGCCCGACCCGCCGCACTCCGATACCCGGGAATAAATCGCCCGTTACCCCGGCCGGCAATCTTCCGCACGTTGATGATCCGCCAATGGTTCGAGCGCCGGAGGTGGGCAATCATCGCCGGATGTCCCGTCGTGATATTCACCCGTTCCCCCAACGCGCGGTGATACTCCGCCACCGCGCGGAGCATCGCGGAGCCGATTCCAATCCCCTGAAAATCCGGCAAAGTGACCAGGCGGCTGATCCGCCGCCGCTTCCGCCTGCCGGCTAGTGCGAGCGTTGCGCAAAAGGCTACCGGCCTTCCCTCCCAGCAGGCCAAAAAGCACTGAGCCATCGGACTAAGCGAACCGCTCAAATAATGATGCGGCGCAAAGAGCGTCCACGCACGACGGCTGGCACGAAAGAGCTCCAATTCGATGGGCGGCCGCCGAAAAAACCCCGGAGTCATTCGCCCCGTGGACATGTCAATGACCCAATCCGGCTCCAGCCACTCGGCCACATCATAGTGGCAAGTAACCGCGACGAATCGACATCCGATCCATCCTTCGCGAATCCCTTTGGAAACCGCAGCCGCCACCACCCGAGCCACGGTGCGGTCCACCACGCTCGTGAATTCGTCGAAGACCACCAGCGGCTTTTCGCCACCAGCAACGCCCGCTTCCGCCCCAGAAGCCTGCCCGTTATCCGCCGCAGCGTCCTCCGCCTCAGCCGTCCCGCAAGCCGAGGTTTCTTCTGCGGAGACATCTTTCTGCAAGCCGCCGGCCAAAGCCCGGGCCAAATCGCACCGAAATTGTTCGCCCGTCGATAAAACGTGGTAAGGCTTCACCCAGCTGGGCGGCGAGCTGAAACCCACAGCCGTCAGCAGCCGAATGATCTGTTTGATCGGCAACCCCCCAAATGCATCAACGACCGCTCGATCCGCAGGCCAGTCTCGTGGACTGTACACGCAACCGGGGAAAAGATGCCGGGCCAATGTACTTTTGCCACTTCCGGAAGGGCCCACAATGAGCCCTATCTTCCACGCTCTATCCGCAGGCGGCAACTCCACAGAAATACGCCGCTTCAACTTGGCCTCCAAGCTTAGATCGAACATCCCGGCTACTTGCTCGACCCGAAACGAGCGATACACCGGGCAGCTCACCTCTAGCGCAATCCGCCGCGGCTTTTGCCCGGAATTCGCTTGCACCTCCGACTGCTTAGTCACCGTAGTTCCTTCTCCATTACTTTCCAGCTTACTTCGGCCGATCTTTACGCCGCTACCTCCGCAGAGTATTTGCTTCACTTCCGGCCGCGGATGTATTTGAGCGTTCGAAACAAAGCCCAACTTTCGGCACGGATTAGCCCGGAAGGCTTCCGAAAAATTGCTAGGGCTTTTGCACCAGGTGGCGGGATTTGCCGCATATGATGGGAAATTCGCTGCATATCATGCAGGATCCGCTCCATGTCATGCGGGATTTGCCCCATATCATGCGGCGCTTGCGGCACATCAGGTTCACTCTCGCTTTCGCCCTGTGTTTCCATCTTCGCTGCCCGTACAACCCGGGTCTTTCGGGGCGAAAAGTGTCGGTTCCGCCTCCCACGCCACTAGACTCTGCCATTTCACCACGAAAAAACCGACTGAGTTTTGCCGGCCCACCGAACTTGCAATCTTCGTAAAATTCAGCGGCCCCGCCTACCCGCCGCTTACAGAGTCAGCAATCGGCACGAATACCCCTCGGCCGTTAGCCGTTCGAAAAGCTCTCGCTGCTCATCCTCGTCCTTGCACTCGACGACAACCTGAAAAGCTTCCGGCACCTCCAAGTCGCGGTTTGCTTCCCGGTCATCGAAAGTTCCCTCGTGCGCTTGGGCTGACCATTCTTCGAGGACCCCGTGCAATGCTGCGTTTTGCGTCTGAACCTGCTGGGCCAACTCCGCATATAGAATTTCGTCGGCTTCCGCCAAGCTTGCTAGCGGGTCCAAGAGAGCCAGAAGTTTGTCGGCCTCGGTCTCGTCAAGATCGAGGATCAGCACGGGCACCTCCATCTCCGGGGTAAGTTCGGCCCGAAGATGCCCGTCAATAAGCTGAAGCGACTTGTCGGGAAGCTCCCGAGCCAGCAGGGCGTCGGCATAGCCGATCTCCGCCAAAATTCCCCGAAGGGCGTCCTGCTGCCGCTGCGGATGAAGTCGCCAATTGCGCGGATGGGGCCGCAACTGGCTCGCCTTAACCCGTCGCAATTCCCGGATGCGATCGCGAATTTTCACGCCTCTTGCCTCCTCCGCATGATGCTCCTTCCGCGTTTTCCACGGAGTTCACCGCTGGGATCATACGGCACGCCATCCGTGATTGACCCACGCCGGCCTGTACCCCTTAATCCGGTGGTCGGATAGCCTATCGGCACTTCCACCATCCCGGCGACATATCCTCGCGGTAAAACGCCGTTGAGGCGCCGTATGCCGGATCGAGTTCAATCTGGGAAGATCGCCGCGGCGTGCCCGTTTTGCTTATCGCACTTCGTCTAACTTCTCGGCCAGTTTGCTTAGTTCCATCGCGTGCTGTTCCAACCGAGCTTCGTGCAACACGCATCGCGCGATGCCCTGCTCGTAGGCCGCCAGGAGTTTGAGCACCTTGCCGTTTAGCTCAGCAAGCTGGCTGCTCATTACCGCCAAGCGGGTATTGACGCGCGAAGCCCACGATATGGTCGCCGCCACACCACTAAGCAACACACCAATGAAGGTCAACCATTCCATCGAAGGCATGCTTCTTCCCGCCTCCTTCCGAATTTGATCCCGCCGGATTTTTCCACCTTGCCGGCACGGCTCTAAAAAGGTCTTCCAAAGTTTCTCACGAGTTTTCAACCAAAGTCTCTTAGGTCTTTCGAATCGAAAGGATTACAAGGATTTGTTTATGCAGCGCAATTGGACAACACCTCCAAGTCTCTTAGGTCTTTTGAATCAAACGGATTCCCACCGCGGGCAAAAACACGATGTTTTACCCTCGTCCCCGGAAACCACAGACCGTTCTGAATCAAATGAATTTCATTTGCAGGCAAAAAGCATCCCTTGAGAAACCCTAACTTAGAATCACTCTTTCATCGGAGCTTCCGCGCGAGCTTTTTCGCGGAGGCGCCGCTGCACACGTCGCGCCCCACGCCTCACCACCACGGCGATGGCCCGGGCGGCCAATACCGCGGCAATCGATGGTGGGCCGGTCCACCCCAAAGCCGCCAAAAGTTTCAGCAGCAGGCTTTCGGTCCACGGGGAGGCCCGCTCCGCCAAAACTCCAAGGGCCACATCCCGGACTACGGCCCGGAGATTTTCCGCCCCCACGGCTTTCTCCGCCTCTTCAACCCGGTCCCTCAGCCCCGCGAGGGTGGTGACCAGCCCTTCAAGCTGCTGAAGCCGCTGGCTCAAAGCCTGTTGGCTTCGCGCTTGGCTCAAATCGGCTTCTTGAAGTTGCTCGGCCAGCCGATCCAATTTGCCACGCATCTCCGCGATCTCAGCCGCCGATAGCGGTGGCAAGCTCCTATCTGGCTTGGGGGCGGGAGCCGGTGGCTGAACCGGCTGCGGCGCCACCGGCTCCAACGGCGGCGCCTCCGGCCCAGGCAGCACCTCCGGCACTTTCGGGCCGATCGGCCCTCCTCCCAGTCGTGCCCACGCCTCCCGAAGGAATTGGCGTATTTTGCCGCAGTAGGTGGCCAGGACCGTGCGCCCATCCGTCCCCCACAAAACGCCGACCAATTCCCCCCGCTCGTTAAAAACCGGCCCGCCGGAATCTCCCTCCCGCGCCGTACCGCTGAGAAGTAATGTCTGATGACCCGGCAAACCCCGCCGAGCCACATACCCCAGCATATTCCCCCGGTTACACACGTAGCGACCGTCGCTTCCGTAGCCGCAACTATGCAGCGACTGTCCGGGGGCTGGAGGCTCATCAGCCAGCGGCACGGCCTCCCCCCGCAGAGCTTCCACCCAAATTAGGCTGAGGTCCCACGCTCGATCCACCGCCACCACTCGCCCCGACAACACGCGACCATCGGCGAGATACACTCGCGTATCGATCGTGCGTTCCCCGAATAGATGAGCACAACTGAGCACCCACGCCCCGCGCTCATCACAGGCCACCACCGTCCCCGATCCATACACCCGGCTAAACCGACCCACCACCCCCAGTCGAACCACCGCCGGATGTTGCTCCGCGGGAGATATGACCGGAGGCTGCCCGCCGCGAAAGCAACCCTCCGGACCGCATTGGGCCAAAAGCAGGCGGTCAAAATCGCCCGAAGGGTCGGCCTGCGCAACCAGCCCAAGTACGCTGCAAAGTAAACCAAGAAACCAAACCCCGCCGCTCCGCGCAACCAAAGTTATCAAAATCCACGCGGCGTGCGTGATCGATTTGCCGTGCATTAGCCCCCTGTGCCCCCCTGTATTTCGAGGTTGCTTCAATTGGCCGACTGCCAAAGAAAAAAGCCGCTCCGCTTTTACGATTCAGAAAATACCGAATGCATGTTTCTCGAGCGAAAACTCTCCAAGCATTCTTTTCGATTGATTCCAAAAATACCGATACGATCATCCTTTGGCTCAAAAGACGCCGAGTCTAGCTGGTACCGAGTGACCCGGCGGGCGAAGCAGGGGCCAGCCGCCGCGCAAACAGCCTGGGCCGACTGCAATCACCCAAGCTGCTCCGCCCCACCAGGTTCCTCGAACTTGCTCCCCGGAGTGAATACGGCGATTTCCGCTATGTGTTCATTTGTTCATATATTACACCGCAAAGACTTTCTCGCTCCTTCGGGGGATTGAAGCGTGTCGACAATCGAGTTACAAATTCGCCGGACTTTGCTGCCCAATCACTCCTCGGATTACTTCGCGCTCAGAAACCGTAAGGCCCGGCCCCACCTGCTTCCTTTGACGGCATACTTTCAGAACATTTCGGAGGGCGGTGCTCCCAAGGTAAAACGGTACGAATAAAAGGGGCTTCTCGCCAAATCGGCCGGCTCTGTAAATCGGTCCGCTAAATGCGGCACCGGGTCGACCCCACCCCCCAAACGAGTAGCCACCACGCAAGCCTGGCTGCAAAACGGTGGCCATGGTCCCAGCAGTTGATCATCCAATTCCGGACGTAAAACCCAGCGAAGGATCGGCAAATGACGCATCGCCACCCAAAGCACCGATTTCCAGCCGTAAGCCATCCCGCAAAGCCGCCGCATCATCCTCACGGCACCACGCGGGTGCCATTCCGGCCAGCGTCCTTCGAAATCGGCGGCAAACACTTCCAGCCTTCCCGGCCAGAGATGCATTTGGCTGGCCAGGGTCACGGCACGCCCTCCATACCGCGGATGGACCTCCAGAACCAAAAGATCGTCGTCCCACCAGGCCAACATGGCCGCGTGAACATGCCGACCACGCCCGGCCCATGCGATGGGGCCACGCCCCCGGTATAGCAGCAGATCCCCATCCCGAATCTGCCCAACCGCTTCGTGAAAGGGGACTAACCTTTCGGCTGTTGCCCCGCTCATGAGTTCCGCCTTTCCGCGTCCAGAGGTTCAAAAGATTTCAAGGTCCCTTTGAGCGATCGTCGAATGGCCCGAGCCTGGCGACGGTGAAAGATTTGGCGGTATCGCCGCCGATGCTCGTCGCGAAGTTCCAGGGCCAATTCATCCACTTCGCCCCCCAGCAAAGGGGGTAACTTGCCGCTTTCGACAAGCCGACGAACCCCACAGAGTCGACACGGCAGGTAAACCTGCCCACCGCAATCCGGACAACGGCGCCGAGGACCGATCCAAGGGTCCGATTCCCATGGATCGTGATTGGTTTTTCGGGGCCTTTCCCGCCGTTTTCCGGAAGCAATGGTTGCCACCGAGCCTCGGCTAATCGCGAGCATCCGCGCGATTTGCCGCTGGCTATGGCACCCTGCGGCCAAAAGTCGCTTGACTTCCTCAACCACCGTTGCCGAAAGCATGCTCTCATCCCAGCTTCACCGAGCCAAAAGCCGCCAGAATCCCCCGCTTCAACCTCCGGTATTCCCCTCTTTTCCTACTCCCAAGGTGCCGAGCATTTTCGTTCGAAAAGAATATGCTGCTTCGTGCCGCTATAAGCTCTGCCCTATTGAGCTCTCCCTTCAATATGCCCCGCCTTGATATGCCCTAACTTGATATGCCCTAACTTGATTTGCCCAGCCTTTATTTGCCCTACCTTCATATGCCCTGCCTTAACTTGCTCGGGCTTGATATGCTCTGCCTTGATATGCTCTGCCTTAATGAGCTGTGCCTCATTACGCTCCGCCGTGAGCTCGGCCTTCGTGAATTCGGCCACGAGCTTGGGCGTTTCGCAGGAGCTTCGTCTGTTACTATGTACATATGTACACTTAACTTCCCAAAATAAAAAACGCCGTTGGCAGACGAAAGAACCTTCATTCCGGGGGCAAAACAAATCGTATCCTAAGGAGAAGCCGACTGTAGTAACCGGCAGGTCCCACGGCCGACATTGGTTCCAAACCTTAGCTCAAACGGTGGCCCAAATTCAACCGGGATCTTAGTCCCCTTGGCCACCCGTTGGGCAACCCTTTTGGAGGTCGCTAAGGCGTTAAAAGGATGGGCCACGCATAACAAAACTTCACACGATGCTCGGCAACGGAAGACCGGCAATCCGAACCGAAGAAACCTTCGCACTTTACGACAAGGCGGCTTCACCCGTCCTCCATAGAGCTTTTACTTTTTTTCATCATGCCGACAAAATTACAAATTTTTCGCAATCACCAGCAAGTTTGTGGAGGTATCAAGCATAGTCAAATCGCTGAAATTCGGATCTATACCCATCGATGTAGCCGACTGTGCGGAACGTTCTTTGCCTCATCGGCTCGGTGGCGATTGCCCCGATCGCTCCTGCCTACTATGATTGTGTCGAGCTAAAGGTAGCGGCTTTGCAACCAGTCCGCGAAATATTCGCGGAGATATGCACAACGCTATAAGTTCATGATGCGATGAGCTCCTGAAGCTATCTATCGATATAGGGTCTGCCCAAGAGGAAATCTTTAGGTATCAGCCTACACACAAATTCCGAGGAGGCGAATTGGATGACCCACACGTTACGCCGAGATAATCAACTCAAATCGGCTTCGATGGAGCGCACCGTAGGCCCAAGCTCGGTGGCAACCCAGCCGCTCGATCGCTTGCGGAAATGGTGCGGCACGTATTCACGCCGAATAGCTACGGAACCCAGCCGTCTAATCGCCGAATCGGCAGGCTTAGGTGGTGGAGAGCGCCTCCGGGCAGATTCCACGGCATATCGTCCGAGAAAGCCGCGGTTGCGGGGGGCTTTTTCTGCCCTCTACGTCCTCTGGACATTATGGGTATGGCTGGGTCTTTGCGTGGGGAGCCTCCAGGCCCAAGCCAAAAACGTGATTTTGATGATCTCCGACGGTGCCGGCTACAATACTTGGGTTGCCACCAGTATGTATCAGGGACGTTGGGAGGCTGCGACCGGCCGTAGCCGCCAAATCTATGATCAGGAAGGGTGGCTCCATTTTGGGTGTGCTACCTATCCTCTTTCGCTAGCGGACAAGCCCGCCGGAACCAACCGGCAAGACCCCAAACTGGTCTACGATCCGGCGAAGGCTTGGGATCCGGTCAAAGGCTACGATTGGCTGCGAACGACGGCGACCGACTCGGCCGCTGCCGGTACCGCGATGGCCACGGGGGTAAAAACGTATAACAACGCCATTAATTGGTCCGATGAAGATCGGCCGTTGGAACCTGCACTCCCTCAACTTGCCAAGGCTCGAGGGAAATCCGTGGGAATTGTGACTAGCGTACAGTGGTCTCATGCTACGCCGGCAACCCTCGGGGGTGCAAGGGTACCAGATCGCGACGATTACGAAGCCATTGCCCGGCAGATGCTCCACAGTTACTGGTTGGATGTGATCATGGGCGCAGGCCACCCCGAATATGACCACGATGGCCGCCCGGTAGAAAAAGGTAAGCAGTACCGTTACGTGGGTGGGGACGAAATCTGGAAAGCCCTGGAAGCGGCCCGGGCCAAGCCCGATGGAACTTATCAGGGCTTTCGACCCGTGGTCACCCGGGAAGAATTTGCCGCGCTTTGTTCCGGTAATCCGCCGCGGAAAGTCGTGGGCACAGCGCCGGTAGCCACCACGTTGCAAGTGGCCCGAAGCGGCGGCGCCCCGAATGATCCCCCCTTCGACGACCCGCTCATCGACTCGGTCCCCAACTTGGCGATGATGACCGAAGGGGCGTTAAACATCCTGGACGATAACCCCCGAGGCTTTTTCCTCATGGTGGAAGGTGGTGCGGTGGATTGGGCCAACCATGCTCGGCACCTGGGCCGCATGATCGAGGAGCAAATCGATTTTCTGCAAGCCGTGGAAGTTGTCGTCCGCTGGGTTGAAAAACATAGCAATTGGTCCGAAACCTTGGTGATCATCACGGCGGACCACGAAACCGGACTCCTTTGGGGACCGAACTCCGCGGAAAAGCCTTTCGAACCGCTGGGGGACCGCGGCGCCGGCCAAATGCCTTTGGCGTACTACAACTCCAAAGGGCATTCCAACAGCTTAGTGCCGCTCATGGCGCGGGGATTCGCTGCCGAGCGATTCCGTCAGGAAATTGTCGGGGAAGATCCCCGGTACGGAGCCTACGTGGACAATACGGCTATTTTCCGCGTCATCGCGCAGGCACTGGGGTTGGATCGCAGCCTTTCCGAACAAGCGGAGCCTCGCATGCCTTTGGTCGAGGGGTTACCGTTCCACTGGGAGTTTTCCGCGCAGACGATTCGGTTCATGGGCATTGATGCTCGCTGAGTGGCTAAGCTGCGGCATGAGCTGGGGACCAAATTGGCTGGAGCACTGACCGCATCCCGCCCCACGGGTTACCCAGTGAAATTGAGCGCTTCATCGAGTTTTAACAGTGCAATCAATTACTCAAATCAAGTACTCAAAAAGCCGTTGGCGAGCCTTGCCCGACGGGGATTTCGTGGCGGATGAATTTACTG
>Ga0116210_1002515_pt1 | contig 11120 bp, 14 predicted proteins | sample TshhotsprinmetaG_FD_94483 | JGI IMG/M metagenome (GOLD analysis project Ga0116210, IMG submission 94483) | Hot spring microbial communities from South Africa to study Microbial Dark Matter (Phase II) - Tshipise hot spring metaG | ecosystem: Environmental > Aquatic > Thermal springs > Hot... | reverse complement strand
TTTGCTTAATTATGCTGTCAATCTTCTGAATAGCATCATTATATTTACCAGATTCATACAAAGAGTAAACTATCTTTATACTCAGATCTTTATCTTCCTGAATAATACCTGGGAAATGAGCTAGTAATCTCTCAACATCTTCCATTCTGCCTTTACTTTTAAAATAATCAATACTCTGTTCAAGCTTTTCTGCAGCTCTTGAGCCAAGCCCCTGCTTAAGATAGAACTCTACTATCTTGCCGCGGTAAAAAACATTTTCGGGATCATAGGATATTATTTTTTCCCAGGTAGCTATGGCTTCGGAAAGCTTTTTTTGTTTTTCATAAATCTCTGCCAACGCCCTTAACTGAGCTATGGCATCAACATTAAGCCCTTGTTTCTTATAAAGATCAGCGAGTTTTTCATAGATATCAAGTTTTTGAGGATCTGTCCTGATTATCTGCCTATAAATTGCTATGGCCTTAAGATAAAACCCATCTTTTATATATATATCAGCCACATTTAGATACTGATTTATGGCTTCATTTTTTTTTCCTTTTCTAAGATATAAATCACCTAATTTCTGCCTTATTTTGTAATCCTTGGGATCAATACGCAGAACTCTCTCATACTCCTCAATGGCTTTGTCTATCTGCCCCTTCTGGATATACTTCTGAATATCCTCTAATACTTTTGCTTTATTGAAAGTCATATCTATTCAACTAAACTTTCATACTCCTCAGCTTCAAGAAGTTCATCAACCTCATCTGGCTCATACATCTCAATCTCAATGAGCCATCCCTCACCGTAAGGGTCTTCAGTTATAATATGGTTTTCCTTCAGAATACTGTTATTTACTCTTACTACTTCACCGCTAAGGGGTGAAATAAGATCCAAGACCTTATCCTCTGTATCTATACTTCCAAACACCTCATCTTTATCTACATCTTCACCCTTTTTGGGCAGCAATACGTTAACGACCTCCTGACTATCCTGCAAAAAATATTCTGTAATACCTATTTTTGCTCTATCACCCTTAATGAAGACCCAGATATTATCCTTTGTATATTTCAAAGTCTGCGGCAACATATCTCCTCCTATTTTACCCGCTCAATATAGGTACCTGTTCTTGTATCTATCTTAATTACATCTCCTTCATTGACAAACAAAGGGACAGTAACTGTGGCACCTGTTTCTACCTTGGCTGGTTTACCTCCGCCGCTTACTGTATCTCCCTTGATACCTGGGACAGTCTCTATAACCTTAAGTTCCACAAAAGTTGGTATCTCCACTCCTATTACTTTGCCCTGATAAAAATTAACTGCTACATTCATATTTTCTATAAGCCAATTAGTTGCTTCACCGACCAGCTCTCTGGGAACAGTTATCTGCTCATAGTTCTCGTTATCCATAAATATATATCCTTCTTCAGATAAATACAAATATTGCATATCCCTGCTCTCTAACTCAGGTTTTTCCACTTTTTCTCCGGATCTGAAGGTGTTTTCCGTTACGTAACCGGTTTTTAAATTTTTCATTTTTGTTCTCACAATGGCTCCGCCTCTGCCCATTTTTACATGCTGAAAATCGATAATCTCATAAGGATCACCGTTAAAAACAATCTTTAGCCCTTTTTTAAAATCTGCAGTCGAATACATATATTACCTCCATGAATATTGTATTATAATATTTCACAACTATTTTTTGTAACCAAAATCATCTCTTCAAATCTAACCCCCCCCAACCCCTCAAAATATAAGCCAGGCTCAAGGGTAATAATCATCCCTTTTTCAAAAAAACCCTCAGACCTGAAACTTAAAGTAGGATATTCATGAACCGAAAGACCTATCCCATGTCCGGAAGAATGAAGAAAATGTTTTATAACTCCTTCTTTTTCCAGAACATCTCTTACGGCTATATCAGCTTTTTTTATCTCATTGTTTGGAAAGATCTGTGATAAACCAGCATCAAAGGCTTTTTTAACAATTTTCAAATATCTCTCCATTATAGGATTATCCAATATAACAGTCCTGGTATTGTCGGTACAATAATTTTTATATTTTATTCCAAAATCAAAAATAACACTGTCATTTTTTTGTATAATCCTGTCGGAAGGGCTACCATGAGGCAAAGATGAGTTTTCTCCGGCTAAAACTAAGGTATCAAAACTTATGTTTTCGCCACATTTCTTAAGCCTGTATTCTAGCTCATTAACACAGGCTCTCTCTGTCATTTGCCAGATATCTACTTGATTAATAAAATCATTAAAAGCATTTTTTGAAAGTCTAACTCCTTGGGTAATAACTTCTATTTCATCATCATCTTTAACAGCCCTTAGATCTTTCAACCAGTTCTCAGCACCACTCTTTAAATCAATAGAGCCAAGCTCAGAACTCATTTTCACATAGGTATTAAAGGTCATCCAATCACCGTCAAAATAACATCTTTTAACCTTTAATCTTTCAAATATATCCTTAATATTTTCTATAAAATCTGTCATAAGGACAATTTCATCGGCTACGGCATCTTTCTGAGCTTTTTCAAAATATCTGCCGTCAACCATCAGAATGCTTTTTTTGTCTGATATGACAATAAGACCCGACGAACCAATAAAGCCGCTAAGGTAGTATAAATCTTCTTTTCCGCTTATAATGATAGCTTCATCTGTAGATAATTTTTTTTTTATCTTTTGCTCTCTGTCTTTAAAATTCATCTTATGATTGTGTTTTTTTTAAATGATCTACCAGGGCTTTAAGTGCAAGTAAGTAGCTGTCCTCTTTAAATCCTGTAATTAGTCCTAATGCAATATCGCTCAAATAAGACCTATGTCTAAACTCTTCTCGGCTAAAGATATTTGAAAGATGAACCTCTACAAATGGTTTACCAAAAATAATTAGTGCATCTCTGATAGCAATGCTTGTATGGGTGTAGGCGCCTGCATTTATTATAATTCCATCTATTTTATCTTCGGTAGCATTTTGAATCGCATTTACTATCTCCCCCTCCATATTGCTTTGAAAAAAACTTATGCGCACCTTAAGCTTTTTTGCTTCAGCTTCGAGAACCCTGTTTATATCTTCAAGGCTTTTCCCGCCATAAAAATCTTTTTCTCTTTTCGCTAACATATTAAGGTTTGGTCCGTTTATAACCAGTATTCTCATTTAAACTCTTCCTCAAGTTTTTCAGATACAAGCTTGGCTAAATATTTTGCCTTTCCTATATTCCCTTCCGTCTGAGTGATAAGTATCAGATAATAATCTCTTGTAATAAGTCTTATAACAATAATACTGCTGGCTGTGGATATGAGAACCTCTTCGAGCTTGCCAAGATTCAATATGTCAGTTACTTTGAGAATCTGCTTCATAGCTGTTACGTACTCGATGGCTAACTCATGAGCTTTTGACCTTTCGTTTTTAGTCCTATCTGCTATAACAATACCGTCTTTATCAATTATTAGTGCCGCTGAGACAGATGATTCCCTGTTAAGTATCTCTTCTATTCTTTTCTCAAGCTCCATAGATTAATAAAAGGTTAAATTATAATTACCTGTAAGTCAAGGATATTGTTAGCCTGAGCTAACCTAATTTTTTAAGATTCATGCTTCCTGAAACAGCGCGCAACAAGATGCCCATTGAAGTGTATTTCTACCCCTGCTTTCTGAGGGTTCTTTCTTAAATTATAACCAGGAATTGATGAAATTAAATCCTTTAAGTCAACTTTTTTCTCAAAATTCAAACCTGTAACCGTAGTGGCACCATCTGTACCCCCTGTTTTCATCTTTACTTAACTCCCTGAAAGAAGAGAACACTGCTTTTGCTTTATAGCATGTTCAATCCTTTTTTTCGATAGATTAAGATACTCCTCTTCTAAGTCAATACCTACATATTTTCTATTTAGCAGAACTGCTCCAACTCCTGTTGTTGAACTACCACAGAATGGGTCAAGAACTAAATCATCCTCTTTTGTTGATGCCGTTATAATTCTTTTTAAAAGCTCAATGGGTTTTTGAGTTGGATGTTTACCAAACTTCTTCTCCTCAGATGATGGTGCTGAAATCTCCCAAACATTTCTCATCTGCTTACCATTATTAAGGTCTTTCATCAGATTGTAATTAAAAAAATGTTTACTTTTTTTATTCTTTGCTGCCCATAAAATTATTTCCGTAGAGTGAGTAAAGTATCTACACGAAAGATTAGGGGGGCATTTCTTTTATACCAAATAATATCGTTCAAAATTTTATATTCCAGTTTCTGCATTGCAAAACCAACAGAATAAATAATATGTGTAGTTCCTGAAACCCAAATAGTACCATCAGGTTTTAATACTCTTTGACAAGCCTTTAACCATTCCATAGTAAATTTATAATTCTCTTCAACTCCATTTGATTTATCCCATTTGCCCTTATTTACCGACACCATCTTTCCCGCATGGCAGGTTATACCTCCATTGGAGAGAAAATAGGGGGGATCTGCAAAAATCATATCAACACTGTTTTCTCTGGCTTGATTCAATATGGCAATACAATCACCTTTTATAAGCCTAATTGAATGCTCATCATTTTGAAGATATATTTTGAAAGGCTTTTCAGAAATATCTCCGTAATAAGCCCTTTTCTCGGATATATAAAATTCTAATGGATTTAAAATGTTTGTTTTGTAATTAAGGGGTTGTGTTTTTTTATTTTTTTCCATTGAGATGATTAATTTTAAAAGTTCATAGGTCAAACTTTCAATATTTTTGTTCTATTTTTTCTTCATTTTAGACAGTTTAATTTTATAGAAAGATATCTGTCCTGTCAATAAAGTCATCATCTGGAACTTTGAACTGCTTATTAAAATTTTTAGCACTACTTTTAAAGAGAATTGTTTAATAAATACTCATCCCTAATAACTGATTTTTGAGCTAATTCTGCTAAAGGTTTTTTCTCCTAAGAGCTCTTTAAGAGATTGAGGGGTGAGTTTTTTTGACATTCTTGCTTTTATTATTTTGTTAGCTTTTTTCTCTCCTACAGAAGGGAGCCTCAATATTAACTCATAGCTGTCATTATTTACGTTTATACGTTCTGTAATAACTGTATCTCTCTGAATAATCCTTTCTACCTTATCTGATAACAAAAATACTACACAGGTGACTATAAGAACAAATATTAAGATGTTTAATTTCTCTTCCAGATTAGTTATCCTTATTATGTATCCTGTATTTTAGCCAGGCGGGGACTCTGGCTTTTATTTTAAACCCTTTATCAAAATACTCCAATTTTTCCAAAATCCCCAGTTTTTTTATGTCAGAAATCAAAGCTGACTCAGAAAAATCAAAATAACCCTCTATATTAACAAAATCTTGTTCAAAGAAAGCCCTTACTTCTCTTATTAACTCATCAAGCCCTACCTTATTCTTAGCTGAGATAAAAACCTTTGATAGTTCAGAAAATTTTTCTATTTTAATATAATTAACAACTTCCTCAGTTAGTTTGTCAATCTTATTAAATGCTAAAATTACAGGGCTCCTTGCTCCGATTTCATTTAGAATTTTATTAACCTGCTTATACTGTTCCTCCCAGTCTTTGTGACTGAGATCCACAAGATGTATCAGAAGATCCGCATCTAGTAACTCTTCAAGAGTAGATTTAAAGGCTTCTACAAGAAGAACAGGTAATCTCTTTATAAACCCCACCGTATCGGTAAACAATATTTCTCTCCCCTCAGGGAACTTCAATTTTCTGGTTGTTGGGTCAAGAGTTGCAAAAAGCTTATCTTCAGAAAGCACTTCTGATTCGGTAATTGCATTTAAAAGTGTTGATTTACCCGCATTTGTATATCCGACAATGGCAACAACCGGAATTTCTTTTTTCTGTCTGAGAACCCTCCTTTCTTTTCTTACTCTGCCTATCTTCTCCAGCTTATTTTTTAATATACTGATACGGTCTCTAATTTTTCTTCTATCCACTTCCAGTTTTGTTTCTCCAGGTCCACGAGTACCTATTCCACCTCCCAGTCTTGATAATACAAAACCTTTACCCTTTAATCGTGGCAGTAGATAGTTTAGCTGAGCAAGCTCAACCTGTAATTTGCCTTCCAGAGATTTTGCCCTTGTAGCAAATATGTCAAGTATTAAAGCAGTTCTATCAACCAGTTTTTTTTCAAAAATGTCCTCAAGATTTTTTTGCTGGATTGGGGTTAGTTCAGCATCTATGATGACAAGCTGGCAATCGGAGAGCTTTTCTTTGACCTCATATACTTTTCCTTTGCCTAAAAGGAGAGCAGGGTTGTATTCCCTTAATGAAACAAGCTCTTTTCCGCTTATTTCAGCACCTGCCGTTTCTGTAAGCTTTTCTAACTCGTCCAAAGAGCTTTCAGCTGTTTCCAAAACCTCTCGTGGATTTCTAATTCCTATTAGATAAGCTTTTTCAGGATTTTCTAGCTGCTTCACGATCAGGTATTTTTAGATAAAAATCCTTGGGAAGTTTTATTTTTAATAGAGAATGTTTATAAAGAAGGGCGCTGCCTTCTTCGGATTGAAAAAATATGCAGAAATTGTCAAACCCCCTGATAACTCCCTGATAGCTGTTACCATTAACATCCTCAATAATTATAGTTACCTTCTCTTTCCTTAGCTGGTTTAGCAAAACATCTTGAATATTCATAAATCCCCCCCAAAAAATATAAAAAATAATAAAAATTAGTTTAAACTATTTCAAGAATTTTTTTTATATGAAAAATTATATTATCAAAATTTTTTTCCGATATACCAAAAAAACAGGTGTTTTTCTCCTTTTTAAACCAGACAAGCTGTCTCTTGGCATATTTTTTGGTCTGGTTTATGGTTTTCTCAATAGCTTCTGTCTGCCTAAGCTTTCCATCAATTAGCTCCAGTGCCTCTCTGTAACCTATACTTTTAAAAGGTTTAACATCTCTTGAGTATCCCATTGAAAGGATTTTTTTTACCTCATCAGCTATCCCTTTCTGAAAAATCTCCTCAGTCCTTCTAATAATCCTTTTAAGGAGCGATGATTTCTCCCAGAGTGGCACAATTATCTTATAATCGCAGAAGCTCTTGCTGAAATTAAATTTTTCGTGTATAGCACTTAACGGTATTTTATAGGCTCTGTAAAATTCAAGAGCTCTTGTTATTCTGATAAAATCATTGGGATGTATTTTTTCTGAGCTTTTTGGGTCAACCTCTTTTAACTCATTATAGAGAGATTCCAGCCCTTTTCCCTTTAACTCCTCATCAATAATCTGCCTTTCTCTTTTTATTAATGATTCGTCCTGGGTAAAAAGGTCAAAAAGAAAACATCTGATATATAGCCCTGTTCCTCCCACTATTATCGGTATTTTTCCTCTTTTGAATATCTCCTGAACCTTTTCTCGAGCAAGCTCTTTAAACCTGTATGCATTAAACTCTTCATCAGGATTAACTATATCAATAAGATGATGAGGGATAGATTTTTTCTCTGATTCAGCTGGTTTTGCTGAACCTATATCAAAATATCTGTAAACCTGAACAGAATCGGCATTGATTATCTCTCCGTTAATCTCTTTTGCAAGTTGAAGTGCAATCTGACTTTTACCGCTGGCTGTGGGACCTGCAATGATAATAACTTTTTCCATAATCATTTTCTGCTAAATAGCTTTTCAAGATCATCCACAGTGATCTTTAAGATAAAACCTCTGCCGTGCGGACAAAACCCCTCAGTTTTAACATTTTTAAAGTCATTAATTAGTCTCTCTATTTCATCTCTACTTAATAGATCTCCTTTTTTTACCGCCTCTTTGCAGGCTACTTTTGCAGCAACCTCCCTCATCAGGTCTTTTCGGGAAAAAAGAAGCTCATCTTTTATTAGTTCAGAAAAAGCCGTTACAGCCAAATCATTTTCCAGAAATTCTGGTATATCTGTTAAAGCAAAGGTTTTTGGTCCTACCTCTTCATATAGGAAACCTATTTTTTCCAATTCCTCTTTATGTTCTATGAGAAGCGCCCTGAGCCCCTCATTGGCATTAAAAATATAGGGCATAATCATCTTTTTAGATTTTCCCATAGAAAAATGATTCAGAATTTTGTTGTAAATCAGCCGCTCGTGTACTGCATGCTGGTCAATAATATATAGCTCATTCCCCGATTCTACAAGCAGATAACATTTAGCGAATACAGCCAGAACCCTGAATTTTTCTTCAGGATAATTATCTGCAGAAAAAAGTTCTCTTTTCTCAATGGCATAAGTTGAAAATTCACTGAAATATGGTTGCCTTTCTTCAGATACGGCTATACCGGAAACACTGTTAATTTTAATATAGCTTTTCTCCTTTAAGGTCTCTTCTATGGTATCTCTCACGAGTTTATAAACCTTTTCAGAGTTTTTGAATTTAATCTCTCTTTTGGTAGGATGGACATTTACATCTATATCAAAGGTAGGAAGCATAAGCTCAATAAAAATAAAGGGAGGTTTTTGACTCTGGATTGAAAAACTATCAGTTACAGCCTTCATAATCACCTTTTCTTTTACGAGCCTTTTGTTAACAGAGTAAGCTTGAAAGTTAGCCATATCCACAATATTTTTTGAAAGATAAACTATTACTTTATATAAATTATCTTCTCTGCAACCTCTCAATAGGTTGTCTGTAAGTTGAGGGAACAGACTTCTTGCCCTCCCGTAGAAATTATCTGTAGCATTTAATAACAGGATATCCTTGCCATCACAGTTGAGAAGAAAACTGATCCGGGGATAAATTAATGACATCTCTTCAATAAATTTTATAATTAAAGTTTTTTCCCAGCTGTTGGATTTAAGAAACTTTTTTCTTGCAGGAATATTTAAAAAAAGGTCTTCAACCTCTATGAAGGTGCCCTTTCTTGCGCCTGTCTCTCTTAGCTCAACTACCTGACCTCCAACTGCTACAAGTTGCCAGCCATTTGCGAAATCTTTCTTTCTTGATGTGATTTTTAATCTGCTGATACTGCAGATACTATACAAAGCCTCTCCTCTAAATCCCAAAGTAGCAATGCGGTAAAGGTCTTCTTTCTCTGATATTTTGCTGGTAGCATATTTTTTTATACAGTTTTCCAGATCTTCCTTATCCATCCCCTCTCCATCATCTCTAACTGAAATGTAGCTTTTTCCACCATCTTTTATAAAAATTTCAATCCTGGAGGAGCCAGCATCAATGGCATTCTCTACCAACTCTTTAACCACAGAAAGAGGTCTTTCTATTACCTCTCCGGCCGATATAAGATTTGATAAATCCTCAGGTAACTGCTTAATTATTCCCAATTAGCGATTGCCTCCATGCTTTTTCTGTAAAAATATAAGCAAAGAATGCCGCTTAAAAGAAGAAATAGTGAAAAGATAAGAAAATAATCTGAAAAGCTTATGGCCTGTGCAAAAATCTTGCTTTTAAGATATATATATACAGGTCTTGCCTGCAGTATAAGACTAACTCCCACATAGAGCATACTGATTAACATGTAAATTATTCCACCATAACTGAAAGATACTTCTGTCACATTGCTGTATTTAAATTTTGGATAAATCATCCCCACAGCCAACCCTAAAAACACCAGCACAAGAGTAATGGTAATCACATTTAGTAATGTAAAAATATAAATAAATCTGTCAACTTTCAAAAGATAGTTTGATACCACAGACAGAGATATACCAAAAAATAGTAGTGGCATATAATATAAAAAAAATTTGCTTATAAATATCTCCTTAATTTTAAGTGGAAAAGACTTTAAAATCCATACAGACCTACCTTCAACGGAAAAAGCCGGGAATACAAATCTGTTTATCAATGCAGCCATAATAAAAGCAAGGATACCTGTGTTAAAGAAGGCTACCATATTGACAGTTATTACCTTTTCAATAGGTAGACTCTTAATACTAAAAAGGTAGACAAAAATCAGACCCAGTAATAACAAAAGCTGACTCCACTGCCCAGGATCTCTCAAAAGGTCCTTGATATCCTTTAAATAAAAACTTTTGAAGCTTTTTGAAAATGGCAGCATATTTACGGCTTTATCTAACCATATAGATTTGCTAGACTTCTTCCTAAAACTTGCCCTTGAACGGGTAAAACTATCAGCATAAATCCTATCGGATACTATAAAAAATATGCCGAATGAGGCTATAAAAAAACACATTAATAGCAGAACCTCCGTGATAAATCCTCTATAGGCATTATCAAAGGATATGCTTATTATGCCTTTTGATATCCATGTGGAAGGCAGATAGGGGTAATCAGGTGTCTCCAGACTTTTTATAAAAGTTAAAAATTCAGCCTCCTCAGTCTTACGAAAAAGTCTCTCAGGTCTAATCAGCCTAATCACTACAAAAATCAGCCCTATAAATATGGCAGATAAGCTCCATAATATCTGATAAGCCCTTTTAGCCGGAAAATATCTTACAATAAGCATGGTAATTATGGACCCTAACGCAGAAAGCCCTAAAAAGAACGGCAGGTATAAAATCATTATAAAAAATATAACTTTTAGGCTAAATCCAAATGAGTGTATAAAAGCTAAATAAAAAGGCATCATTGCCATTAAAACCATCCAAGAGCTGGCTATAGTGTTTTCAAAAAACCTCTGAATTAGGAGCCTCCCTTTCTTTATGGGATAAGATATAAGGAGCTCCAGGTCTTCAGACAGGAAAAAGTAATATATGGCATTGGTAAGATTGCTAAAAAAAAGCATAGATAAAAAAGTCAGGTTAAGAATATTTATCAATTGAACAGAGAGTTGTTTACTTAATATCTCCACCTCCTGTCTTAGATAAATAAATATTTTGAAAAAAAACCTATACTCTCCTATTAAAAAAAGGATAGCAAGAATAAGGATGAGAAAGGCCCTTAACCTTTTTTCACGTCCGTACTTTTTCCATGTATTTATAAATATCTCTTTTTTCAGTTTAAAAAACATACTAATTTTGACCTTTTTTAAAGATTAAATATAATAATATTTGAATACTTATAAAATATTATTATAATAATTTAGTTTAATTCATTTTATTGTTCAGTTCAAATATAAAGGAGTCAACTATAAAGAATTCATTTTAACATGGAAAAAAGAGTTATGAGACAGCATAGCGAAAATAGTTCTAACAAGCTTATGAGCAGTAGCCATTATAGCCTTTCTGAAGGGCAGAC
>Ga0116210_1002508_pt1 | contig 11128 bp, 10 predicted proteins | sample TshhotsprinmetaG_FD_94483 | JGI IMG/M metagenome (GOLD analysis project Ga0116210, IMG submission 94483) | Hot spring microbial communities from South Africa to study Microbial Dark Matter (Phase II) - Tshipise hot spring metaG | ecosystem: Environmental > Aquatic > Thermal springs > Hot... | reverse complement strand
TCCGTCACCGCCCTCCGGCTGCTCCAGGCCCTCCCGCCCGATCCTGGCCAGCCGCAGCCGCCGCTGGATAGTGGCGCCGACCCTGTACTCCTGGGCCGTCTCGTACAACATCCAAAACTCGTGCCCGCGCGAGAACAACAGGGCATGGCGGTCGATCGCTGGCGCCGAGGTCAGTTGGCGCGGGGCCGCCCACCGGCCGTCCGAAGCCGGCCGGAGACGGGCATGGACGTCCACTCGGCCGGCCCGAAAGTCATGCCATGCCACCGCGACATCGCCGGCGCCATTGATCGCGACGGAAGGATCGCAGACGTTGAACCTGGCGTCGCTGAGCAGATCGATGTTCCCGACGCCGCCCGCACCGACGCGCGTGGCGAGAACGCGGCGCCGGCCGTCCAGGCTGGCCTCCCATGCCAGCCACAGAACCCCCACGCGCCAGGCAATGGCCGGGTCGGTATCCGTACCCGGCTGGCGACCTGTCGAGGCCCGGGTCCGTCCCGCCCGAGCGGGACGACGCAAATTCCCAATCGTCGCCGAACTCGGCGGTGTAGACGAAGCATAGCCCCATCCGCCGTCGGGGTCAGACGCGGGGTAAAAGGGGCCGGCGGCCCCGGCCCTCGATTTACCATCGCGCGGCGATCCGCCACCTCGCGTCGGCCTTTTCAAGGCGAGCCACCTGAAGGGTGTCGGCGCGGTTCCGAAGCTCAACCATGCAGCCCGGACCGTGCCGTTGTTGCCGGCACGAACCAGGGTGGTCGTCCGTTGCCCGTCGGCCGGCCATCGGCCGAAGAGGGCCATTTTCACCTGCGGAGGGGCGGCGCGGGCCCGAAGCCGAAACTGATCGCGGCGCCCCGCGCGAACAGCGATGCGCTGCGTCGGCCTTGCAGCCTGATTGGAGCCGGTGACCTGGCCGACCGCATACCACCGGCCCAAAGCGCCAGCCACGTCGGTAGCCAGGCGGTGAAACGCCGGATCCGGCGTCCAGCCCTCCTCGAAGCCGGCGTTGACCGATAGGTTGGACGACGCCCCGGCCGCCGACACCGCCAACAACGCCGCCGCGGCGACGCCAACCGGCGCGAACCTCCATACCCTCGCCATGCGCCTCCACGCAAGGCGCCCGCCGCCCGCGGAACGCAACCTAGCGCGCTGGCCTCAAACCTGTTCGGGGACCGTGAAGGGCGCGCGATACTCGCCCTTGAGCATGCGGTTGGCTTCGTCGTCTCCGATCACGGCCTGCTTTTCCGGGTCGAACTGCAGGACGCGCCCGAGGCGATAGGCGATGTTGCCCAGATGGAGGAGGGTGCACGAGATATGGCCCTCTTCGATCGGGGCGTCGACGTCCTCCGGCCGCCGACTGCGCACCGCGGCGATGAAGTTGCCGAGGTAGTCGCCGCCCTTCCTGCCCTCCGGGCCCGGTTCGTGGTTCTCGCCGAGCCACGACTTGTACGTGGTGTAGCCGTTGATGGCGAGGTAGCCGTCGGACCCGTAGAAGAGGTTGCCGATCACGTTGGTCCATGGCGGCCCCTTCCTCTTCTCCTTTCCGCCGGCAGCCGGCGGGGGCGTGGGGGCGGCCGCGCCGACCACGGCCGGGATGTCATCCTCGCCGAACAACGGCGTTCCGATGCCGGCCTCGTGGTTGGTGAGCCAGTGCCTCACCTCGAACACGAGCAGCCGTTTCTTGCCGTCGGGCATCGAGAACTCGTACGCGACGTTCAGCACGTTTGGGGTTTCCTGGTCGTCGTCGAACATCGCCTTGCCGCCGATGGCGGCGACGCGGTTGGGGTAGGTCACGCCGAGCCCCCAGCGGGCGATGTCGAGCTGATGGACCCCCTGGTTGCCGAAATCGCCGTCCCCATAATCCCAGAACCAGTGCCAGTTGTAGTGAAACCGGTTCTGGGTGAACGGCTTCAAAGGAGCGGGGCCGGTCCACAGGTCGTAGTCCACCCCCTCCGGCACCGGCGAAGGTAGGGTTTTTCCAATGCTCTTCCGCCGCTTGTAACAAAGACCGCGCGCCAGGTAGAGCTCGCCGATGAGCCCCTCACGCATCTTCTGCACGGCCTCCTTCAGGGCCGGGCTGCAGCGGCTTTGGGAGCCGTGCATGACGATTCGCTTGTATTTTCTGGCGGCCTCGACGAGCTGGCGGCCCTCGAACCACCGGTGCGACATCGGCTTCTCGACGTACACGTCCTTGCCGGCCTGGCATGCCCAGATGCCGAGCAGCGAATGCCAGTGGTTCGGCGTGGCGATCGCCACCGCGTCGATGGATTTGTCCTCCATCACCTTGCGCGGGTCGGAGAACGTCGAGGGTTTGACGTTGCGGGCCTTCTCGAATTGGGCCGCCCGATCGGTCAGGACCTTCCGGTCCACGTCGCAGAGGGCCGCGACTTCGGCATCCGGCAACTTCCAGAACCCCTGGACGAGGTCCCATCCGCGGCCGCGCACGCCAAGCACGGCCACGCGCACCTTCTCGTTGGCGCCAAACACACGCTGGGGCTGCGTCACCACTTGAATCCCCGCCCACGTGGTGGCCGAGGCGGCGGTCTTGAGAAAGGTTCGCCGTGGTACGGTGGAACCGGCCGGTGAAACATGGTTCATAACGTATCCTCCATGGTGCTCTTGCATTCTTTTGCCGCCCGCGGTTAACGTCACGCCGTCGAGCCGGGCCGGCGGGGCCGGGGTGTCAAGGAATGAATCGGATGCCGGCGGAAGTGCGCGCGGTTGGGTTGGGCATTGCGTTGCGCGCGGCGGCGGGGCCCGACCTGGCGGCGATGGACACCGGATTTCGCGGACGCGGGATGACGGAGGAGGAACAGCTCGACCCGGTCCGCCGACTGGGGTATGGCGGCTTCACCTGGACGCTGACCGAGCCCGACCCCATCCGCCGCGTCGCGGAGCTGGGCGACCGGATGAAGCTGCGGTTCGTTGCGCTCTGCTGGGGGGGCGCGGCTGGACCGCGAAGGATTCTCCCCCGATCCACGCATCGAGGCGGCCATCGCCGCGCTCAAGGGGTTTCCGACGCTCATCTGGCTCACGGTGCAAAGTTCTGACTTCCCACGTTCGTCCGACGCCGGGGACGCGGTGGCCGTACCGGCGTTGGAGGATCTGGCCGACCGCGCGGCCGCCGCCGGCCTACGCGTTGCGCTTTATCCCCACACCGGCTACTGGGTCGAGCGCGTTGAGGACGCCGTGCGTCTGGCGCGGAAGGCCAATCGGCCGAACCTCGGGGTGACCTTTAACCTTTGCCACTGGCTGCGGGTGGATGGCCGAGACCTGGAGCAGCGTCTGGAGGCGGCCATGCCCTGGCTGTACTGCGGCACCATCAACGGCGCGTCGACGGGGGGCGACAAGAGATGGGCGGCACTGATCCAACCCCTTGACCGGGGCGAGTACGACTGGGCCGATCTGGTGCGGTCGCTGCTTGCGCGCGGCTACAACGGCCCCGTCTGCCTTCAGTTGTACGGCGTCAAGGGCAACTCACAGGACAACCTCAAGGCCTCGATGGACGCCTGGCGCGTTGCGTTTCCCTGACGCGGCGCCCACCCCGGCCCGTGCCGCCGGCCGTGGCATTCGCAGCGTTTCCAACCCTTGGACAGTTTTGCCCCGGCGCATTCCAATCCTTGGACATTTTCGGTGTTCCCTTGCGAACAGGTCGCGTTCCGCGTCGAAGGCATGGCGCGATCCGGGCAAGGAGCCGCAAGGCGCATCCGAGGAAGGCGCGGCCGCGGCGTCCATGGCGTGCCGGACGAAGAAAGGGGGCGCGAGAAGTTGACGAGGCCCAGGACGTGTGTAGGCTTGCGTGGGTTCGAAGCGATGGTGGAACTGCCATGAACGGAACACAGGTGGCGACCCCCCGGGTCAGGGTGGTGAGCGACCGGTGGCGCCTGATGGCCCTCGAGCCGCACGAGTGGGCGGCGGTGGCCGTCGCCGCCGCGATCGCCGCGGGCCTGTTCGGCCTTTTCCATTTCCTCGGCAACACCGTGAGCGACGCCGGCGGCCGCTCGGCGTTTTTGTGGATGTACGCCCGCTGGCAGGACAAGATCTCGTTCGGCGGGGCCGATTACTCGCACGGTTTCCTGATTCCCTTCGTCAGCCTGTGGGCGCTTTGGCACAAGCGCGACGAGTTGATGTCTGCGCGCAAATCGGTGGCGGTGTCGGGGCTGGCGCTGATCGCGCTGGGGTTCGCGATGCACTGGGTCGGCGCGAAGATGCAGCAGACCCGCGTCTCGCTGATGGCGCTGATCCTTCTGCTGTGGGCCTTACCTTACTACTTCTACGGGTGGGACTTCGCTCGCCACCTGGTCTTCCCCGTGGCGTACCTCATCTTCTGCATCCCGATGAACTTCCTGGACGTGATCGCCTTCCCGCTGCGGATGTTCGCGACGTCGGCCTCGGTCACGATCCTCCACGGCCTCGGCATCGACGTGGTCCAGTCCGGCTCGGCGATCCGCTCGTTTTCGCCGATGGGAACGGAGCGGTGGGGGGTGGACGTGGCCAACCCCTGCAGCGGCCTTCGTTCGCTGCTGGCGATGACGGCGCTGACGGCCGTCTATGCGTATGCGACGCAGAAAACGCTGCTAAAAAAATGGCTGCTGTTTCTGTCGAGCATCCCGCTGGCGATCGCCGGCAACGTCGTGCGGATCGTCGGCATCGGTCTGATCGCCGAAGCCTTCGGCGAGAAGGTCGCGGTAGGCCTGATCCACGAGTACTCGGGCTACGTAGTGTTCATCGTTGCGATCCTGCTGATGGTTTCGCTGGGGCGGGCGCTGAACAACGACTGGCGCGCCTGGTGGCGGGGCGTGCGGGCGCGCTGGTTTTCCCCGGCGCCGGCGGCCGGGACGTGGGGCGGATGAAGCGGTCGGCGGCCGCGGTGCCGGTGGTCGTGCTGATGGCGGTGACCGCGTGGGCGCTCCATGCCTTCGTGGATGTGTCGCTCTCCGACCAGGCCGGCGTGCGCATGGCGCTGCCCGAACGGCTGGGCCGGTGGACCGGCCGGGAACTGCGGTTCTGCCACAACCCGGAGTGCAAACGCGAATTCCACGTGGACGAACTCCCCTCCCGCGACGCGCCATGTCCGGCCTGCCGGGGGCCGCTGCATACGATGACGCTGGAGGAGTACGAACAGCTTCCGAAGGACACGCAGTTCGTCAAGGCGATCTATCAGAACGACCTCGGCGAGTCGCTCCAGGTCTCGATCGTGCTCAGCGGCCGTGAACGCGAGAGCATCCACCGGCCCGAACGCTGCCTCGTGGGACAGGGGTTTCACCTCGCCCGCGGCGAGGTCGTCGCGGTGCCGATACCGGGGCGGCCGGACCTCCAGGTGCAGGTCTTCCTCACCCAGCGGAAACAGGAGGCCTTCCTCGACGGCGGCGAGGTGTTCGGCTTCTACGCCTTCTGGTTTGTCGGCCAGGGCCGCGAGACGCCCCGGCATTTGACGCGGATGTTCTGGCTGGCGTGGGACCGCGTCGTCCGCGGCGTCGCGCATCGCTGGGCCTACATCGCCGTGGCCGGCCGCCGCGATCCCTCGTCGGATTCCTACCTCGATCGGTTGAAGGAGTTTCTGCCGCTCCTCCATCCGTCACTGTTGCCGACGGACGGGCCGTCCGCCGCCGCCTCCGCGTCGGCGGCGACCCGGAATCCGACGTCCGCGTCCATGTAATCGGCCCTGAACCGGGCGATCCGCTGGACCTCGCAGATCGCGGGATCGCGCTCGGACCAAGCGCCGCCGCGGGCGGGAAGCTCGCCGCCCCGGTCGGCCGCGCACCACTCCCAGACGTTGCCCGCCATGTCGAACAGGCCAAACGGGTTCGGCGGAAAGCGGCCTACCTTCGCCGCGGCGTCCAGGTTCCAGGCCATGCGGCCCTTCGGCGACCCCCATCCCCACGGCCAGGGCGCGCCCCGGATTCCTCCGCGAGCGGCCACCTCCCACTCCTCGATCGTCGGCAGGCGGCAACGCCGGCCCGTACGAATCGACAGCCATTGGCAGTAAACAACCGCCTCGTCGTGGCGGATGGTCGTGATCGGCTTGCGCGCCCGTCCCGCGGCCGGCACCCACGCCGTGCCGCGACGCCGCAGGTCGGGGTGCGGCTGGGCCGCGGGCGAGCGGCCGGTGGCGTTGAGATATTCGGCAAAGTCCCTCACCGTCACCTCGTGCCGCCCCAGGTCGAACGCAGCCAGCTTGACGAGCCGGGGCGGGTTATCCCGCGGGGCGAGCCGGCTTCCGATCTCGTAAGTGCCGGCGGGGATCCGCACCCAGCCGGGCCGCGGGGGCGCGCAACCGCAGGGCAGCGCCGCCAGAACGATCCCCACCAGTGCGCCGGCCCGACGGCGCGTCCGGCCGGCGCGGCCGCCTTTCAGGCGCAAGGCCATATTTCCGAGGGACGGTCGGGATGGGTCAGGCGGACGCGTACCCCCGCCCGTCCGGCCATCCGAAGGCTCTCCTCGGCCCACTGCGCGGCCATCGCCGGGTCGTTGCACTCCACCGAGAGGTGCGCCAGAAACACGTCCGACAGCGCCTCGCCAGCCGCCTCGGCCAGCAGGCTCGAGGCGTCGCGGTTGGATAGGTGCCCCTGGCGGCTCCGGATCCGTTGCTTCACCGGCCACGGACGTGACGAGTCGAGCAGCATCCGCTCCTCGTGGTTGAACTCGAGGACGATCGCGCGGCACGGCCGCAGCCGCTCGCACACCAGCGAAGTGGGCGTTCCGAGGTCCGTGACGATGCCGATCGTCGCTCCGTCGTGCTCGATCAGGAAGCCGACCGGGTCATACGCGTCGTGCGGCACCGCGAAGGGGTGGATCCGCAGGTCGCCGATGACGAAGGGCTGACCTGTGACGAACATCCGCCAGCGGAGGCCCTCGAACGCCGGATCCCGTTCGACCCCCTCGCGCGTCCCTTCGTTGGCGAAAATCTCCACGCCGTACTGCCGCTGCAGACGCGGCAGTCCCGCGGTGTGATCGGCGTGCTCGTGGCTGAGCACCACCGCCGCCAGGGCCGAAGCGTCGGCGTCGATGGCGGCCAGGCGGGCCTGAAGCGTCCGGGCGCTGAAGCCCGCGTCCACCAGGATCGCGGTCGTGTCCGAGGCCACCCAGGTGGCGTTGCCGGCGCTGCTGCTGCCCAGCACGCAGAATCGAAGACCCATGGCCAAAGTATACCCGTCGCGGCGGGCCATGCCCACGGATCGGCCCGGTCGGGCGGGCTGTGGTATACCTTGCGCCATGGTTCGCGCATCCGCGCCGGGTAGCGTGATGCTACTGGGGGAGCACGCCGTGCTCCGCGGCCGGCCGGCCGTCGTTGCGGCGGTGGAGCCGCGCCTAACGGTCGAGGCCCGGCCGCGCCCCGACCGGCGCGTCGGCGTCGAATCGCCGTTCGGCAGCGTCTCGCTGTCGCGCGAGGAACTGCGGCCGCCGTGGACGGGTCCGCTGAGGTTCGCGATGGCAGCCACGGCGGCGGCCTCGGAGGTGTTCGACGGAGGTTGCGCCCTCTCGATCCGTTCCGACATCCCCTCGGATGTCGGCCTGGGGTCCTCCGCCGCCGTGACGGTAGCGACGATCGGGGCGCTGCATGCGCTCGCGGGGCGTGCGCCCGCGCCCCACGACGTGCATGCCGCCGCGCTGGCCGCCATTCGCGCGGTGCAGGGCACGGGCTCGGGCGCCGACGCCGCCGCCAGCATCTGGGGCGGTGCGGTTCAATACCGGGCCGACCCGGTCGAGGTCCGGCCGCTCGGCGCCGTCCCCCCGTTGACGCTGGTGTACTGCGGGTACAAGCGTTCGACGCCCGAGGTCGTGGCCCGGGTGGGCCTGCTGTGCCGGGCCGCGCCGGCATTCTGCGAGGCGGTGTTTTCGGCGATGGGAGCTGCCGCGATGGAGGGGGCGGCCGCGCTCTTGGGCGGCGACCTTGCAGGGCTCGGGCGCTGGATGAACGCCGGGCATGCGCTGATGGCGGCGCTGGAGTTGGAGACGCCGGAACTGCGCGCGATCGCGGACTGGCTCCGCGCCCAACCCGGCGTGCACGGGGCGAAAATCTCAGGGTCCGGCCTCGGCGACTGCGTGGTCGCCATCGGACGGTGCGCGTGCGCGCCTCCGGCCGGCCGGCTCATCGCTGCGGAGGGGACGGCATCGGGCCTGGTGGTGGAGGGAGGGCCGTGAGCCGACGCGCAGTCCTCCCCGATGCGCGGCGGCGCGCGGTCACCGCCGTCCTGGGCCGCCAGTGGGGGCGCCCGCCGGCGCGGGCGGTGGGCGCGGCCTACGCGCCGGCCAACGTCGCGCTGGTCAAGTACTGGGGCAAGCGCGACGAGGTTCTAAACCTGCCGAACACGGACAGCCTTTCCCTCTCGCTCGGTCCGCTGGGCACGTGGACGTCGATCCGCCCCTCGGACCGCGACCGTTTCCGGATGAACGGGCGGTGCCTTGCGGCGAACGATCCGGCGTGTACGCGGTTGCGAGCGTACCTGGACCTGTTTCGGGGGCCGGAATGCCCGGCCTTTGAAGTCGAGTCGCGCAACACCGTTCCGACGGCCGCCGGCGTCGCGTCGTCGGCCTCGGCGTACGCCTCCATCGCGATAGCCCTTGACATGCTGTTCGGCTGGAGACTGGCGCCCGGCGAATTGTCGGTGCTGGCCCGGCTTGGCAGCGGCAGCGCCGCCCGCTCGATCGCGCTGGGGTTTGTCCGGTGGCGCCGCGGCCGCCGCTCGGACGGCCTGGACAGTCGTGCCGAGCCCCTGTCCGCGACATGGCCCGGGCTTCGGGTGGGCCTGTGGATGGTGCGCCGCGGCGCCAAAGCGGTCGGATCGAGAGAGGCGATGCGGCGCTGCGGGCGGACCTCGCCGCTGTACGCCGCATGGCCGGCGACGGTCGCCGCCGACCTGCGGGAGGTCCTCGCCGCGCTTCGCGCGCGCGACCTCGAGCGCCTGGGCACGGCCGCCGAAGGCAATGCCTTGGCCATGCACGCCACGATGATCGCGGCCCGGCCGCCGGTGATCTACTGGACGGGGGCCACCCTCCGGGCATTGGCCGAGGTCGCGGCCCTCCGGCGCGAGGGGGTCGCGGTGTGGGCGACGATGGACGCCGGCCCGAACCTCAAACTGCTTTTCGAGGTCCGCGAGGAACGCGCCCTGCGGGAGCGCATCCCCGCGCTGCGGATCGTCGATCCCTGGGACGTGCGCGACGCCGGCGCTGGCGGAGCCGAGATGCCGGGCGTAGAGTGACCCGTCGGACCGGTCGTTCGGCCGTCCAAGGCTGGAGAGACCACGATGAAGGCAATGTCCGTTGCGGCGGTGCTGGCCTCTATCCTGGCCGCCGCCCGCGTGGAGGCCGCCATGACCAACGCCGCCGAGGAGGTTGAGGTCTATCTCGTGGAGTCCAACGCCATCGTCCGCGCGCCGCGGATCGTGCACACCGACGAGGAGTGGCGTCGTCAGCTCACGCCCGAACAGTACCGGGTCACCCGACAGGGCGGAACCGAATGCGCCTTCGCGGGCGAGCTCTACCGGCACAAGGGGCGCGGACTCTACCGCTGCGTCTGCTGCGGGTTGGCGTTGTTTCGCTCGGTCGACAAGTTCGAGTCCGGCACCGGGTGGCCGAGTTTCTTCCAGCCCGTTCACCGGGCCAATCTCCGCGAGCTGATGGATCGCAGCCACGGCATGGTGCGCACGGAGGTTCGCTGCGTCCGTTGCGACGCGCATCTCGGGCACGTCTTTCCCGACGGTCCTCGCCCGACCGGCCTGCGGTACTGCATCAACTCGGCCGCGCTCAAGTTCGAGGAATCGTCGCCCGCTGCGTCGAAGTAAGGTGGAAGCGGCCCGGAGGCGGACCGCGGCTCCAGGCCGTGGTCCTCGAGCAGAAATCCAGTCTCTGCGACAGCTCCGGCCAGCGCAGCAGGACCGGCCCGAACCTCAGGCCTACGTCGAAACCAAGCTGCGCGTAGAACTCCGACTTGTCCGGGGCCCCGTCCGGCTCGATCCATGCGCCGCAGGGGATCTTGGGCCCGGGGCACACCTCCGCGGAGTGGTACGCGACGAGCAGTCGGATCCGCAGGGAGAACCCGAACGGCACGTTGCCCACTCGGAGGCACGCCTCGTCCTCCGCCGACGGCGGTGTAAGGAGCCCGCCGGAGGACGCGCTCGTGGTGGAGCTTTCGACTAGCGCGGTTGGGCGCTCTCGACGCCAGCGGAGGCCCGACCCGGCCGTCGAATGCGGCGGGTGCGACCGTTGCGCACAGCGGTCCAATGGCGGCGACGCCGCCAAGCCCTGCCCGTCGCGGTAGGCGCGTTGGGTCGGACGCGCAATCCTCCGCGGACGCCGGTCCGCGGATTCCGTCGGCGGCCGAGGAAGCGGGTCCTCGCGGTTGCCGGCCGTCCCGCTCCGGGCCAAAATGCCGCCCGATGCGCCGCTTGTTTCAAGGAGGTCCGCGATGATCGCAGTTGTCGGCACCCCGCGCGCCGCTCCGTTGCGCCGCCTCGTCGGAATGTCGGCCGTTGTGACGGCCGCCGCCGTCGCGGGGGGAGCGCCCGATCCCTCGCGGTGGCACGGATTCAACTTGCTCGAGAAATTCACCGCCCGCAATCAACGCCCCTTCGTCGAGGACGATTTTCGGTGGATCTGCGAGCTGGGCTTCAACTTCGTGCGGCTTCCGATGGACTACCGATGTTACGCGCCGGACATCCTCTCCACCAACTTCCGCGAGGAAGTGTTGCGGGAGATTGACCAGGCGGTCGACTACGGCCGGCGGCACGGCGTGCACGTCTGCATCAACCTCCATCGCGCGCCGGGGTTCTGCATCAATCCACCGGCTGAGCCGCGCGACCTGTGGACCGACCCGGAGGTACAGGCGGCGTTCGTCGCCCACTGGACGATGTTTGCGCGTCGGTATCGGGGCATCCCCGGGAGCGAGCTGAGCTTCAACCTGCTTAACGAGCCGGCGCGATGCACGCGGGAGGCGTACCTGAAGGTCCATCTCGCGGCGATCGACGCGATCCATGCGATCGACCCCGACCGGCCCGTCATGGTGGATGGCCACGAGGCGGGCCGGGCTCCCCTGGAGGAGTTTCTGGCGCGGCCGAACGTCATTTTGGCGACACGCGGATACCATCCCGGCACGGTCTCGCACTACCGGGCGGGGTGGGTGAAGGGGTCCGAT
>Ga0116210_1002502_pt1 | contig 11137 bp, 6 predicted proteins | sample TshhotsprinmetaG_FD_94483 | JGI IMG/M metagenome (GOLD analysis project Ga0116210, IMG submission 94483) | Hot spring microbial communities from South Africa to study Microbial Dark Matter (Phase II) - Tshipise hot spring metaG | ecosystem: Environmental > Aquatic > Thermal springs > Hot (42-90C)... | reverse complement strand
TTCAGGCCGAACATCAACGCAATCTCCTGGTCTGGCTCGAAGACCAGTTCCGGTCGGGCATTACTGCTGAGCAGCTCTATGCCCGCCTACCAGCATAGTCACAAAGTGCAAAGATAGTGCTCATCGTAAGCCTTCGATTCTGATGTGCGTGCTGGCAGCGTGGCTGCTCCTGGCGTTGACGGGAGGGGCGCCGGCCGCACACAGCGCAGTCGTTTCGCCCGCAGCGCCGACGGCCGTCATCCCCGCCTGTGACCCCATCACCACGAACACCACCTGGACGACTGGTAATATCTACGTCGTCCAGAACTGCAACCTGACCATCGCCGCGGGCGTCACGCTCACCATCCAGCCCGGCGTCATCGTCAAATTCGGCGGAACGGCTCCCGGCTACGGGTCGGCGTTGGGCAGCGTGGCCGTGATCGTGGACGGCGCGCTCAACGCGGTCGGCACGGCCGGGCAGCCGGTGATCTTCACCAGCCTGAAAGACGACACGCACGGCGGCGACACGGACGGCGGCGGCGCCAGCAGCGGCGCGGCCGGCGACTGGTACGGCCTGGTCTTCCGGTCGGGCAGCAGTGGGCAACTGACTCAGTTCTTTGTCGGCTACGGCGGGTCGGGCGTCTTCAACAGCACGCTCGGCTATGGCCGCGGCCAGGTGGATGTGCGGCAGGCGGCCGTGCAGTTGCGCCACGGCGAGATCACGGCCGGAAAGAAAGCGGGCATCTACCTGGAAGGCGCCGGGTTGACGCCGGTGATTGAGAGTGTACAGGTCGTCAACAACCGGGCAAGCAACGCCACCGGCTACGCCATCTACCAGTCCACCATCAACATGCAGCCCACCTACAGCAATCTCACCTTCACCGGCAACGACCGGAACGAAGTGACCATCGGCAACTGGGGCGAGGCGCTGACGCAAGATGTGACCCTGGGCGGCGCGGCCTTCGGCTTCATTTGCGGCTACACCCTCTGCCTGCACACCGTGCCGGACGGACGGACGCTGACCATCGCGCCGGGCGCGCAGCTGGCGTTCAATCCTGCCTTCGGCCTCGCCGTCGGCAGCGGCGGGACCTTGCGGGCCGAGGGGACGGTCAGCCAGCCGATCACCTTCACGTCGGCGACCGCAGCCGGCGCGATGACGCGCAGCGTTGCGGCGCCCCTCGCCGGGGAATGGCTCGGCCTGTGGGCGCAGCAGGGCAGCACCCTGCGCCTGGTGCATTGCGATATCAGCTATGCCGCCGACACCAATTACGGTCTCGGTGGGCTGGAGATCAACACCGATGACGCCCAGGTGCAGAACTGCCGCATCCATCACAACCGGGACACCGGGCTGTACATCTACAGCCGCAACGGCGCCAGCATCGCGCCCAGTTTGAGCAATGTCGAGGTCAGCAACAACGGCAAGCACGGGGTCTATCTCACTACCAGCAGCGGCAGCGTGAATGCCCCCACCTGGGCGGGCGGCCGCAGCGCCGACAACGGCTACAGCGGCGTGTACGTTGACAACTTCGCCGGCGCGGGCATCGTGCAGGCCACGCTGCGCGATCTCACCATCAGCGGCAACGGCAGCGCGGCAGCCGGCGACCCGGCCCGGGCGGCCGGCATTTATGCGCCTGACCCCAACACCAGCCTGATGTTGGAAAATGTAGCCCTCACCAACAACGTGGGCACGGCCGTCCACTGGCGGTGCAACGGTTCGATCCTCGCGCGTGGTCTGACCGCCACAGGCAACACGCCAAACGAGCTGCTCATCCCCGGCTGCGATGTGAGCGGCGGCCGGCAGTGGGACCTGGGCGATGCTGGCATCCCGGCGCGCGTGACCGGCCACATCAACGTGACACCGAACGCGTTGCTCTCCATCCTGCCAGGGACGACGCTCCGCTTCGATAAGAATCAGTACAATTCGCCGACGCGGCTCGAAGTCCAGGATCAGGCGTCCCTGAACGCCCTGGGCGCGGCCGCCCGACCGGTTGTCTTTACCGGCGCGACACAGACGCCGGGCTGGTGGGAGGGCATCCAGGCCCGCCAGCGCGCCGCAATAGTCCTGCGCCATTGTGAGATCGGCTATGGCGGCGCCAATACGACCGGCAGCCTGTTGGTGCGCTGGGGATGGCCCAACACGGGTATTCCCGCAGCCAACATCCAGAACTGCGAGATTCACGACTCCAGCCGCAAGGGCGTCCATTTCGACTTCAACAACTTTTCGCCGATTGCGGCGCTTCCTGTGTTCCGCTACAACCACCTGCACGACAACACCGAGGAAGCGGCGGCCAACTGGAACGCGCCGCCGCTGGATGCGCGGCAGAACTACTGGGGCGACCCTACCGGCCCCTACCACGCCACGCAGAACCCCGGCGGCCTGGGCGACAACGTGGGCGACAACATCCTCTTCTACCCGTGGCTGGCTGCGCCCGGCGGCGGTGAGGTGCCCGGCAGGATGCTCGTCAGCACCGGCGCGCCCAACCTGGTCAGCCCGGGCGAGACGGTGGATTACGCCATCCAGTACCTGAACGATATGACCCTCACCGTGCAAAGCAGCATCCTGATGCTGCAACTGCCCCACGCCGCCTACTTCCTGGAGGGCACGGCCGGCGCGGTCTACTGGCCCGACCGCCATCAGGTGTTCTGGAAGCTGGGCGACCTGCCGACCGGCGCGGGCGGCTTCGTGTCGGCGCGGGTACGGTTCCAGTGGGGGCTGCCGGCCGACTATAGCGACGGCTCCTACACGCAGTTCGCCGGCAGCAACTATAACGCTGGTGCGTTGAATGTGGTCGAGTACAACACCTACGAAACCAGCGCGCCGCGCGTGACGCAGACCGTGGCGTTGAGCCAGGACGAGTTCGTAGCCGTGCATGCCACCAACGCCGACCTGGTGGATCTGTACAAGATGACCCTGGCCGACGGCTACCAGTTCCTCAGCGCGGCGCGCATCACCTACGCTGACGGCAAGGAGACCGTGAACGCGGCCTTCCGCACGGCGGATCGCAAGTACGGCCGCATCCTCAGCCTGGGCGCTGGCCGGGCGCTGGCATCCACCGTCGGCGGCGGGATCGTGGCGGTGCGCGATATGACCGGCGGCCTGAACGCCGATCTGCACACACAGGCGTATGAATTTTGGGGCAGTTGGGTGACAGCCGGCGCGGCCGCGGCCAATGAGGGCGACCGCGAGGGTGCGCCCCTACAAGTTGCCGCGGATTGCGGCGAGGCGCGCTGCTTTGCGAACTGTATGCTCAAGGCCAAAGCGTGGGGCGCGGTCGCGCGCAAGATGGCGGCCGCCGTGAGCTGGGTGATCCCGCCGCTGGGCGCCGCGTGGACGACCTACGAGGTCTACGACGAGATCACCACCTACCTGGAGTGCAAGGAAGACTGCGGGCACGCCGGGACGCGGGATGCGCACTGCTGCACGGCCGGGGATGTGCGCTGGGCGCCCACCGGCCTGAAGCAGCAGTGCGCCAAATACAGTTGCGACGCGGTCGGCACCTGGAAGCAGACGCCCGACATCATTGACAAATGCGGCTTCGGGCAGCGCTGCGTGGCCGGTCCGGGGACGGCCGGCGGCTGCAAGGACTGCGAAGAGGACCTGATCGCGGCGCACTTCTCGCCTCTCGCCCTGCGGGCCGAGCCGGCGGCGTGCCCGGCCGGCGGGAGCAACCCGCGCTGCAGCGACCTGAGCCTGCGCATCGCCAAGGATCCCAACGCCATCTACGGCCCTGAAGGCGACCTGCTGCCAGGCCAGGTCGTCACCTACACCGTCACCTACGAGAACGAGGGCGCGGGCCGGGCCTACGGCGTCTACGTGGTCAATCCGCTCCCGGCCGTGTTCAACGCGGACACGCTCACCTTCGTCAACAAGACCGGGACCTACCTGCCAGGGACCCGCGAGGTCGTCTGGCTGGTGGGCGAGCTGGCGCCCAAGGGCCAGGCCGGCTCCACTGGCGTCATCACCTACACCGTGGCGCTGACCGGCGGGCTGCCCTCCGGCACGGTGGTCGCCAATCAGGCGGTCGTCTACTTCCCCAGCGTGCCCGAGGAGACGCCCACCAACACCTGGGTGAACCTGATGGCGCCGCTGGTCGCCACGCCGCAGCAGCTCGCCACCAACTACATGACGCCGCTGGCTCTCACCCTCAGCGGCCGGGAGGCCAGCGGGCTGCCGCTGACCTACGAAGTGGTGGATCCGCCCCACGGCGGGACGCTGACGGGCGCTGCGCCCAACCTGACCTACACGCCCGGCGCGAACTTCACCGGCGCCGACGCCTTCACCTTCCGGGTGAGCAACGGGACATCCACCAGCCGGCCCGCGGCCGTGCAGATCGAGGTGCGGCCGGCCGGCGACACGACCCCGCCGCAGGTGCTGTGGACCGAGCCGGCGGCGGATACGACCGTCGTCGCGCCCGCCACACCGGCCTACACCGACACCATCGGCCCGGCCTACGCGCCGACCATCCTCGTCGGCATATCCGAGCCGCTGGATGCGACGACCGTGACAACCGCCACGGTGACGCTGGCGCGGGAGGGCGGCGCGGCTGTGACTGCCAGCGCCAGCTTCGACGGCGGGACGAACCAGATCGTGCTCGTCCCGCGCGCGGCATTGAGCGATGGCCGGTATGTGGTCACGGTGACGACCGGCGTCAAGGACGCGGCCGGCAACGCGCTGGCCGCTGCGCACACCTGGCGCTTCACCGTGGGCGCGCCGGAGCGCCACATCTACCTGCCGTTGATGCTGCGGTCTCCGTGAACCGTTGAATCATCACGTGCCAGGCGCCCTGCAAGGGGCCTGGCACGCCGGGGCAGGTAAGCTGACGGCCACGGCGGATCACTTCTCGCGCTTCGCGGTCTTCGGAGAGACGCGTCAGCTTTACCTGCCGGTTATCTTGCGAAATTGACCCCTACGTTTGACCGGGCATGAAGTCGCCCCAAGAGACGGCGTTGGCCGGTCTCTGGCCTCGAACGCCAGAGCAGCCCAAGCCTCAATTCCGGCATCAGGATGACTCTGTCCGCAAAACAGCCGCGGCCATTGGCCCTATGCGCGAATCTCCTGGCGCTGGAACAGCATGTAGGCCACCGCAAACAACACGATCGTCGCGGCAATCAGGCCGGTGAGCTGCGGCCAGATGATGGCCAGGCTCTGCAGCACGGGCAGCGGCGAGCCGAGCAACGCGCCCTGCAGCTGGATCGGCAGCACAAAACCCACCGAGCGCAGGGTCGGCTGCAGCAGCGCCAGCATCACCTCGCTGTAGAGCGTGTTCGGCGACACGCGGCTCAGCGCCAGTTCCAGCTCCACCTGGGCCACGATCTCCTCGGTAAAGCCGTACTGGATCGGCAGGGCGCTCTGCGCGATCAGGCTGGCCAGAATGCCCCAGAAGACCGTAAAGAAAAGCCAGATCGCGATGGCGGCCAGCGCCGCCGAGGCCGGCTGTCGGAACACCACCGAGAAAAGCATCCCTAGCGCGAGCCAGATGCCGCCGTAGAAGATGGTGGCCAGCAGGAAGAGCAAACTGCGCGCGACCTCTTCGCCGCTGGGCGGCACACCCAGCCCCACCAGCCCCAGCCCGATGATCAGCAGCCAGATGGCGGTGAGCACCAGCGCCAGGGTGAACAGTCCGCCCAGGAATTTGCCTGCCAGCAGCGCGTCCCGGTAGATCGGCTGCGCCAGCACGCGCGACATGGTGCGGCGGTTGAACTCGCCGTTGATCGAGTCGAACGCCAGCGCGATGGCGATCAGCGGCACCAGGAAGCCCAAAAAGCCGATAAACGCCGGCAATGGATCGCGCCCCACCGTAAAGAGCTTCAGGAGCACGAACGGATCCTGGCCTATGCTCTCCCGCAGGTTTTGCATCGCGCCGTAGACCGTGCCGGCCGCGGTCAAGATGATCAGCAGCTCCAGGATGACCATGCGGACGCTGGTCAGATGATCGGCCATCTCTTTGGCGACCACCGCCCACAGGCCTGTCCAGGGCGAACCTTCCCGCCGCGACACGGCGACGACGGGTTTAGTTTGTTCCTGCATGACCCACCTCCTGGAAGTAGCGCGCATAAATGTCGTCCAGGCTGGGGGTATCCACGGCCAGCGAGAGCAGCCGGCCACCCGCCTTGACCACGGCTTCCGCGGCTTCCGCGCGCAGATCAGATGTGGCGCGCAGCTCGTAACGATCTGGGCCGACCTGCTTCGCCTCCACCGCGCCCGGCACTGCGGTCAATGCGGAGACCAGGCTATCGGCCGGGCCAGCCGCCTGCACGTGCACCAGATAGGCACCGCCCAGCACTTGCTGCGCCAGCTCGCTCACCGTGCCTTCGAGCACCTTCCGGCCGCGGTGGAACAGCCCCACGCGGTCGCACACGGCCTGCACCTGGGGCAACAGGTGCGACGAGAGCAGGATGGTGATCCCTTCCCGGCTCAGGCCACTGATGATCTGCAGAAACTCGCGCGCGCCTTCGGGATCCAGCCCCTGCGTCGGCTCGTCCATGATGATGAGCTGTGGCTGTTTGATCAGCACGTCGGCCACGCCCAGGCGCTGTCGCATGCCGCGCGAGAACGCGCCGACCCGCTTGTGCGCCACATCGCTCAGGCCGACGCGTTCCAGCGCGACCGCGATGCGCTTGTCGGCCTCGGCCCGCGGGATGCCGTTGAGCCGGGCGATGTAGGCCAGATTTTCGACCGCGCTCAGCTCATCATAGAACCCGACTTCGTCGGGCATGTAGCCGGCGCGCGATTTCACGCTGAGCGGCTGGCGGGTCGGGTCAAACCCAACCACGCGCACCGTGCCCGCGGTCGGTTCGGTGAGGCCCAGCAACATCAGGATTGTCGTGGTTTTGCCGGAGCCATTCGGCCCCAACAGGCCGTAGACCTCGCCGCGGCGCACGGCCAGGTCCAGCCCGTCCACTGCCGTGAAGTTGCCGTAGCGTTTGGTCAGGCCGCGCGCTTCGATCATCAGATCGCTCATGCCTTGACCTCCTTCCCTGTGCGATGATTCCGGCCAAATCAGACGGTTCGGCTGCAACGGCAACTAACGGCGTCCGAAGCGGGCGACGACCAACCCAACGGCCAGAACGGCCACGGCAATCAGCGCGACCCCGGCCACACCCCAGAGGGTCGAGGTCTGCACGGTGATGCGGAACTCGGCCGACGCGGTCGTGCTATCTTCCGGCCGGGCGCGCAGGGTGACCATGTAGTCGCCTGCCAGGGCCTTGTCTGCCGGCCGCAGCTTCGCCGTGACCTCGACCTGCTGGCCGGCCGGGATCTCGTCCACTTTTTTTGGATCGAACTCGACCGTCCAGCCTGACGGCGTGGACGAGCTCAGCTCCACAGCGCGCGCGGGCGCCGAGCCGGTGTTGCGCAGGATCAGTTTCAGGGGTGTTTCCTGGCCGATCGTGGCTTTGCCGGAGAGGCGGCCATCCGGCGCAGTGACGGTCAGCTCGGGCTGGCCGGACACCTGGGCGGTCACATCCAGGCTGGCCTTCAAGGCACCGCTTTCGGCCCGGATGGTGACCGGATACGAGCCGGCGTTCGGCTGGATGTAGGCCTTCACCTCGACGCTCACGCTCTTGGAGCGGTTGGCTTCCACGGGCAGATTGCTCACCTCCTGGCCGGCATAGGTGAATTTGACCGTAAAGCCGGCCGGCGCGTCTGCGGCCAGGTTGACCGACAGGTCTTCATCGCCGTCGTTGCGCAGGGTGACGCTCCAGCGGAAGGTGGTGGTGGGCGTGCCGCGCATGGTCAGCAGGTCGCTGGTCTCCATGGCAAGCTTGGCCGGCACTTTCTCGCGCACGGTCAGCTCGATGGGCAGCTCGGCTTGGGCCTGCTCGCCGCGCGCCACGGCCAGAAAACGATACGTGCCGGCCTTCAGCCCCTCTTTGGGCGGCTCCAGCCGCAGATCCACCGAGGCATCCGCAGACGGATCCACGAAGAGCGACTGCACGATGCGGCCGCCGCCGCGGAAACTCGCGGTCCAGCCCTCGGCGACCTGGCGCATCTCCAGGCGCACGATCTGCGCGGGATAGGTGCTGCGCAGCTTCAACGACAGCGTGACATCTTCACCAAGGCCGATGGTTTGGCTGGGATAGGTGGTGGAGAGGGTGAAGACCGGCGCGCTGGGCGTTGGCGTCTGGGCCAGGGCTGTCGCCGGAACACCCACGATGAACAACAGAACGATCGCCAGGACAACAAGGACTCGCAGATATCGCATGAGATGACCTCCTTCACTTCGCGATGAACTCGCGCGGCCGATGTGTGGGGCGCGCCGGCCGCGCACTCCGGCCCCCGATTATCTGAAGACATCGTTAACAGATGGTTAGTGAAATATTAGAGAAGTGTGAGAAAGGAGCTGTGGGGCGCATGTGCCAGGCACCGGACAGGGTGCCTGGCACGTGCGGCGGTCACTCAGCCCTCATGGGCCGTCGCGATGGCGATGCGGAGGTTATCCCAGCTGGTCTCGGAGGGGACGGTGCAGTCGGCGCCGAGGATGAAGTGCGAGGAGCGCTGCGCCAACACGGCTCGCACCGCCTGTCGGACCTCATCTCCGCTTCCTGTGGCGATGACGCCTTTGCGCTCCAGTCCGCCCATGAACGGCCGGCCGAACATGGCGGAGATCTGCGCGGGCGTCAGCGTCCGGTCGCCCACGTGGAGGCTACAATTCACCACGTGGCCGGGATACTCCAGGAAGGGCGCGAGATCATCGTAGGGAGCATGGTAGTCGCAAATGTGCAGGATGTTGAAGATGCACGAGTGGTTGATCTCGTTCATCAGCAGCAGATCGAACGGCTTGACGCATTCGGCGAAGAAAGGGCTGTTGCCCAGACGGCTGGCCTCGCCGCCCTGGGTCGAATGATAGAAACCATCTACGCCCAGCCGGATGCACTCCCGCACGAAGATCAACAGGCTCTCGGCGATACGCTCGATCCCGCGGCGGACAGCCGGCGGGTTTTCCCGGATCTGCGCCTCCACCGTCGCCGCGCCGACCGACTGGCAGGCCAGCATGAAAGGAGAGTAGAGGGTGAGGATCACCAGCGCCTCATGTTTGGCCGCGCGCACCAGTCCCTCGACCACTTCCAGCTGCGGCTGATAGAGGTCTTTGCCGTAGACCGGCAGATTGGCCCAATCCTCCGGCCGTTGAATCTCCGGGTGGCGCGGGAAGGGAAGCTCGAACTGGATCTTCACAAAATCCATGCCGGTATAGCGAAAGAACTCCAGGTGTTTCTCCACCGCCGGTCGGCCACGATGATATTGCGGATCGAAGTGCAGAAAGAACGCCGCCGGCACATACTCCTGCGGCCTGCTGCTGTCCAGCAGGGCCAGGACCTTTTCTCGACGATTCATGATAGAGAGCTCCTTGATTCGTTCCGACACGTGCCGGGCACCTGGCGAGGTGTCCGGCACGGTGAATGGCCATCTACAGATGCGCGCCGTTGCTGGCGATGACGTCGCGATACCAGTATGCCGAATCCTTCAGCGTGCGCTGCTGGGTGGCAAAATCCACGTAGATCAAACCGAAGCGATGCTTGTAGCCCTCGGCCCACTCGAAGTTGTCCATGATGGACCAGTGGAAGTAGCCGCGCGCGTCCACGCCATCCGCGATGGCCCGGCTCAGCTCTCGCAGGTAGCGCCGGGTGAAGTCAATGCGCGCCGGGTCGTGTACTTTGCCGTCGAGTGCCACCCAATCCATGCCCGAGCAGCCGTTCTCGGTGATGTAGATCGGCTTCCCGTAGCGTTCGTAGAGGAACTTCGGCCCCCAATAAAGTCCCTGCGGCGTGACGTGCCAGTGGAAGAGGGTCAGTGCGGCGCCCGGCGCATGCGGCACGACCTCGGGGTAGCCGTCTGCGCCGGCGCGAATCGCCATGCCCTGGTAGTAGTTAAAGGCCGTGAAGTCAATCGGCTGGCCGATGATCTCCATGTCGCCCGACTTGACCTGCGGCATGGCGCGGCCGAAGACGGCTGCCGCCTCAGGCGGATACTCGCGGCGATAGATCGGATCGTAGAAAAGATGATGGTTCCACACCGATTTCTCGCGCACGGTGAAGGTGGCCAGGCGGGCTGCCTCGATGTCGGCGGCCAACTCGGTTGCGGGATGTGCGATGAAGCCGGTGGGCGCCGCGCCGACGACCGAGGCCGTTTTGCTGGATACCCGGATGGCCTGCACCGCCTTGCCGTGCGCCAGCAGCACGTTGTGCCACGCCTTCATCACCTCCGGCCAGTCGAGCTTCAGGCCGGGCGCGTGGATGCCGGTCTGATGTCCCAGGCCGATGAAGACCTGCGGCTCGTTGAGGGTCATCCAGTGGCGCACCCGATCCGAGAGGCGCTTGACGACCACCTCGACGTACTCGGCGAACCAGTCCGAGCTGTAGGGGTTGAGCCAGCCGCCGCGGCAGAACAGGTCATACGGGTAGTCCCAATGGAAGAGGGTCACCCATGGTTGGATCTCGGCCGCCAACAGTGCATCAATCAGCCGATCGTAAAAGTCCAGCCCCATCTCGTTCACCTGCCCCGTGCCGGCCGGAATCACGCGCGGCCAGGAGATGGAGAGGCGGTAGGCTTTCAGGCCGATCTCCTTCATCAGCCGAACGTCTTCCGCATAGCGATGATAGTGGTCGTCGGCGACATCGCCGGTGTGCCCGTTCCAGATGGCCCCCGGCACCCGACAAAGCATATCCCACACCGATAGCCCTTTGCCGTCCTCATAGGCCGCGCCCTCGATCTGATACGAGGCAGCCGCGGCGCCCCAGAGAAAATCTTTTGGGAATGACATGGTGTCCTCCTGAAATGAGATGAACGTAGCGAGATTGCTTGCTTTGGGCGGCCAGCCCCATTGGTGAAGCGACGCCCATCGGCCCGACGCCTTATGTGAATCAAGAAAATGATCCGGCAATCGCCTTCTCCGGCGCGTGGTTCGTCAGGGCCGCCCGGCGATGAAGTCGCCGGACTACCGTGGTACAGCTGTCTTGTCCGCCGACCTCTGGTCGGCAAGGCCAGGCAGAGTCTGGGGGTACAGCTGGCCTGTACCACCGACCTCTGGTCGGTATTGACCTCTGGTCGGCAAGGCCAGGCAGAGTCTGGGGGTACAGCTGGCCTGTACCACCGACCTCTGGTCGGTATTGACCTCTGGTCGGCAAGGCCAGGCAGAGCCTGGGGGTACAGCTGGCCTGT
>Ga0116210_1002500_pt1 | contig 11146 bp, 17 predicted proteins | sample TshhotsprinmetaG_FD_94483 | JGI IMG/M metagenome (GOLD analysis project Ga0116210, IMG submission 94483) | Hot spring microbial communities from South Africa to study Microbial Dark Matter (Phase II) - Tshipise hot spring metaG | ecosystem: Environmental > Aquatic > Thermal springs > Hot... | reverse complement strand
GGACCTGTAGCACCCTGAAATCCAGTTGCTCCTGTAGCACCCTGAGGACCTGTAGGGCCTGTTGCTCCAGTTGCTCCTGCACCTGTAGCACCCTGAGGACCTGTAGCACCCTGTGGACCTTGAATATTTCCAACATTTTCCCATTGTGTTCCATTCCAAACCCATAAATCACCATTAATCAAATATGCATCACCTAAATTTCCGGTAGGAGGTAATTCAGAAGGATCATTTAAAGAGTCTAAAATATTAATTCCAGTTCCTGTTGCGCCCTGAAATCCTGTAGCTCCCTGTAAACCTGTTGCACCAGTTAGACCTGTAGCTCCAGTTGCACCTGTAAATCCTGTAGCGCCCTGAAAACCTGTTGCACCAATTAGGCCTGTAGCTCCAGTTGCACCTGTAAATCCTGTAGCACCCTGTAATCCAGTTGCACCAGTTAAACCTGTTGCGCCCGGAAATCCCTGTGGGCCAGTAGCACCCTGTAATCCAGTTGCCCCAGTAGCTCCGGTAAATCCAGTTGCACCAATTAGGCCTGTTGCACCAGTTAAACCAGTTGCGCCCGGAAATCCTGTTGCGCCAGTCAACCCTGTAGCGCCAGAAAATCCAGCAGCTCCAGTTGCGCCCTGTAATCCAGTAGCTCCCGGAGGGCCTTGAATATTACCAACATTTTCCCAAATTACACCGTTCCAAATCCACAAATTTTCATCAATTAGATATGCATCACCTACGGAATTTCCAGATAAAGGAAGATCATTTGTACTTTCTAAAGACCCTTTTATTTCCAATCCTTTACCTGCTGGCCCTGTTGCACCAGTCAGACCTGTAGCACCAGTTAAACCAGTTGCACCTGTAGCACCAATAAATGATGATAAATTTGTTATTCCAATTGGTAAATTTTGTGTAATTGTTGTGTTTATTTTCTGCGGCATAGATTACTAATATTTTTGAATTGGATAAATTCCTGATGCACCAACAGCACCAGTTGCCCCAACAAGTTTTTGTGTTGCAGCAGGATATGCTACAACAATTCCATCAAGCAATTTAAAAATCTGATTATTCTCATTTTTTATAAAAAAATCAATTACATATCTTCCACTTTTGACATTCAATGTTTCTTCAGCAGGTAAAAATAGTTGAAACGTCCCTTGATTATATGGCAATAACTTGTTTACTTGTATTTGGTGTACATCTTTATTGTAATAATAACTTCTTCTCATCCAACATTCGCCTGTAGTAAATTCAGTAATATCCATAACTTGATTTGCATCATTATAAAGAGTTATATTTACATAAAAATCTTGTCCACAATACAGATAAAGTAATGAATATTCTGATTTGTTTAATTGTGCCATTTCTCTTCTATTTATTCGTTTCTATTGACACTCCCCATGACTAAAGTCAGGGGATTCTTTGGTGGTAGTCGGAAGTCCATTTCTGGTATCCGTAGTTCCCCAAAGTTTAGGGTGTGTCATCACCCCTCCCAAGACAGTACATATAGCATCGTTAGGCTACACCATCTACCACAGGTGCTTTCATTATATTTATAGCACCTAATCTATCTCTGTGTATATATTTATTATTCATTAGATATTCACCACCTAATATTAGATAGGTGTCAAGTATCTAATAAGCCTTCATCCCAACGACTAAAGTCGTGGGCTTTCGGCTAAATTCTCTGTAATCTTAACTGTCCAGTTATCATCAACATTTGCAGTGATAGGATCAACTTCAACGGTAGTTGATGAAATTTTTTGACCATTACCCAAATCAAAAAAATTTGTTGTAGCACGTTTGATAACTTTAGCATTTGTAATTGGTGGAAATACCCAAGCATTTGCAGTAAAATTCATAGTCCACTGAATAATTCTATCTTCTTCAACTGCTCCTTCATAAGTGTCTTCTTTTGAGATAGATGTAAGTGTAATCGGAATGTCTATTTTCATATCAATATTTTCAATTGGATACATTGTAATTGCATAAAATGGTCTGAAATAAGGCAAAATTTGCTCAATAATTTGCAAACCTTCATCCATATATTTCACAAAAATTCCAACTTCAAATTCAACGTTATATGGAACTGGACGAAATTGTGTTTTGAAAAGATTTGGATTTGTACTTTTAAAAACATTTTTTACTAATTGCTGGCTCATTCTTGTCGTATCATATGAAATTCCAACAATCTCATAACTCATTCTAGGTAAAGAAATTTTAATTTCAGGCAAATCTTTATTTCTAGTTACTACCTGACTCTGAAGCATAGTAATAGTTTTGTCAGCAGATGCGTATGCCAACGGAACTTTGATTACCTTTTCTACTGTTCCATTATCTTTAATTTTTTGTATCTGTATGTTATTCAACAACTTACCAAATCCAATTACCAAATTCCGAATTGTTGAGAAATAAAATGGATTATTTGTAAGCATTAGAGGTTTCTCTCAGAAAATGGATTTTTTTCACTAAAATCAATTAGGGGTTCTGCTTTTTGATCTATAATAGTATTTTTACCAAAAATTTTGTTAACATCATCATCATAACGAGTTGCAATTGTATCAATTTCTGTATTAGTTTGAATGTTTTCATGTGAATATTTAAAGGTTTCGCAAACAAGAGTGAAATATTGTCTAGAACCTAAAGGATATAAAGGATTTTTATCATCAATCCATTTGATTTCAAAAAGATGTTTGCTAACTGGATAATATATTAAATCGCCTTCTTTTGGATATGTTTCACCAACAATTAAAAAAAATCTTTCTTTTGAAACAATAAGTCTCATCTGATCATTAAGAAAAAAACCAAATTTTCCAATCATTTCTCCTTCACCTGTAAAACCATCATAATTTTCAATATACATTTCTACTTTGTAATTTTTTGAAAATTCGCTAAGCGTATCCTCTTTGAAAATTTCATCAAGCTTGACTAATTTTCTTGGAATATAGACAAAATCAATTCCTGCAATTTGAATGGTTTCGTTGACAAGTTGTTGTAGTAATCTCTGTTCTGATTCTGTCCCAATACCAAAACCGTGTTGAAAAAAGTGATTAGTTGGCATTTGTTATTATCCTACAAAAAATCTTGGGGGCAATGAAAGGTTACTGATGAGTTTTTGTTCCAGTCTTTCTACTTCAGCTTGAGCTTCATCATAGATTGATTTTCCATCAATTTGAATACCTCCGGGAAGATTTAGGTTAGTATATTTTTTCAAATTTTCTCCCCATTGTTTCTTAATAAGTGCTGTTGCATAATCTTTCAAAAATTCATCTTCCCAAATATCAGGATATTTTTCTACATCCAGTTTTTTATAACCATGAATCAAAATCCTTGGAGCAAGCCGCTGAAGATTTGCTATTCCTGTAGTGAAAACAAGTTTGTTGGTTTTTCTGTTGAATTGAAAAGAGGGAACTGGAGAAAGACGATGACGAACCGTAGCCAGATACGACTTCAACAACTCAATATAAGATAAATTTCCTCCAACAAATCCACCAGAACCCCAAAAATCAGACATTAAAAACTGATATGTTACATTGAATATTCCAGAACCAGAAGCTAATGAATCTTGTGAAATTGGAACAATTTCATCAACAGCAAAAAATTCATCGGGAAGTTCAATGTAATTATTTGTAACATCTTGATTTTCAATAAGATGTATATAATAAATTTCTTCACTTCCATCAAAATGATAATCAAAATATTTTGTTAACGCATCATCAATTCTGTCTTCTATTTGTTCAGGAGCAACCTCAATTTGAATAACAGGAAACCCAAGTCTTCTTAAACAATAATTTTTGAATTCTTCTCTATTCTGAATTGGCATATTTTTTCTCTTATCAACTATTTAGGAAAAAAGAGTAGACTATGGCCATTATATATTCTAAGTTTTCTTAGAATTTAGGCTTTTAGGTTTTTTTAGGAATCAGGTAGGATAACGAGGTAGGATAAACGGGAATGATGATGATGATTGAAAGGATTATTACCATCATCCATTCCCTCAGACTCATTATAGGCACCTAAAAAGCTAAATGTCAAGTGGTTTACCAGAATTATTTTTCCTTTGTTTTCAACAAGATACAAACTTTTTTCGGAAAGACACTTGACAAACTTTGACTACAGTTGTAGTAATTGAACAGTTTTGACTGCTTATTGCTAAAAATAAAAAATAATAGAACAAGGAAAAGAAATCTGATATTCTAGAATTGAAGGTATGAATTTATGCAAAATATCATTTTCAACAAATCATTTGATGAATTAGATAAGGAATCATTCTTTGAAATTATTGAGAAAATATCTACGTCTTTTAATTTATCCTATATAGATTCTGTGTTATATTTTTGTGAAAAAATGGACGTTGAAATTGATGACCCTTCTATCATAAAGTTGATTTGTCCGGCTTTACGGAGTAAACTAGAAGAAGATGCAATTCGTTTGCATTTAATCAAAAAAAGAAAGAAAACACTACAATGAATGGATTTGAAGTTTACAGAGAATATATTGCAATAAAACTACATTTCACGAATGATTACTATGATTATTTCAAAGTTGGGGGACGTACTACAGCTAATATTCATTCATATAATAAAAGAAAAGATCAATATTTTTTTGACTACCTAGCAAAAAATGGTGGGGATGAATCAGACATCAAAATGAAATTGGTATTGTATTTTCTCAATGAACGTCATATGTATATTAAAGAAATTGTAGAAGAATATCGCAAACGGCCAAACTATTTTTTACAATGGTTAGGATTCATTGAGGGGTTTCCATACACTGCTATCAAACAATTTGGTGAAATTCGCGACGGATTCATTAAAGCTAAATCCTCCACAATTTCTACACAAAATATAGATGTTTTCCATTCTCCTATAATTTTTGAAAAATATCTTGAAAAAGAAATCTATGCAGAGTCATTTATCTTGTTTGATTCATTTTTCAAAATTTCTAAGTTATTGAAACACAATCTCTTATGGAAAGAAGAATCTAAGATCCTAAAAAAATATTTTCCTTTTGTTCAGAAATATATACAACCACATTTCAATGAACAAACTAAACAACAAATTCTTTCAACTTTTACACTATTCAAAGGAGAAACTACATATGTTTGAAGACGACGAAATTGAAGATTTTGACCAATTTGAAGAAGATGAACTGGAATTTTTTGATAAAAATGAAGATAATGAAGAAGCCGATGATGGCGATGGTGATGAAGAAGAAGAAGATGTTTCAGAAAAAACAATAGACGAAATTGTTTCTGAAATTATCATCAACATTGAATTGCTTGAAGCGATTTTGTTGGATGTTATGGAAACAAATGAAAAATTAAGAAAAGAACTAGAAAAATACAGAGGAGATCAGAATAGCAATGACCCGGACTGAGGTAGAGTCTAAATTGTTGAAATTAAAGGAACTTTCTGAAACATATAGATCATTGAAGAAAGATCCAGAAAATTATCTTACAAAAGTTGATCTCATTTTCAGCCGTTTTGAACGCGAAAGTCCCTATTGGTTTTATACTAATAATGAAATCAAACCAAAATACTTGAATATTGTGCTGACATTTTTGACGTCTATTGACTACTTTATCTTGAAAATACAAAAGAAATTTGAAGAGAATGCTAAATAGTAGTATACTAGACGTTAGGCTGGATAGCGCAACAGTCTGGATAGAATAAAATAAGGAGAATAAAATGCCCCTTTCATATAAAGATCTCAAGAATAATTTCAAGAAAAATCAAGAAGCCCTTCTTGATGAACTTTCCAAAATGAAAAAGAAGTATAATGATGATCGCTTTTGGAAGGTAACTGTTGATGAACGAACAGGAAATGGATCAGCAATTATCCGATTTCTTCCCTCCCGTTTTAACGAAATTCCCTTTGTAACATATTACGAATATGCATTCAAAGGCCCAACAGATTTGTGGTATATTGAGAAGTCACTTCGTAGTTTGAATAAGCCCGATCCACTAGGAGAACTTAATTCAAAGCTTTGGGCAACAGGCATTGAAGCCAATCGTGATATTGTCCGTAAGCGTAAGCAAAAGCAGGTATTTATCAGCAACATTTATGTTGTCAAAGATCCTAAACACCCTGAAAATGAAGGTAAGGTTTTTCTTTTCAAATTTGGCAAAAAAATTATGGAAAAAATTCAAGATGCATATTCACCTGAATTTGAAGATCAGCCAAAGATTGATGCGTTTGATATGTGGCAAGGTGCCAATTTCTTGCTTCGTGTAAAGAAAGGTGAAGGTGGATTTCCAAATTATGACAGTTCTTCCTTTGATACTCCTTCTCCTCTTCTTGGTGGTGATGACAAAAAGTTAGAAGAAATTTTCAACCAAACCTATGATTTGAATGAGTTTATTGCACCAGAAACTTTCAAGACCTATGAGGAACTAAAAGCACGTCTGGAACAGGTTTTGGGCGAGAAGTTGGATGATTTATCACCAGTAAAGAAAGAAACAACAAAAAATGTTTCCGCAAAACCAAAGGCTACTTCTAAAAAGGAATCTGTTGCAGATGAAGATGTGCCTTGGGTATTAGATGAAAAAGATGAAATTGAAGAAGAGGAAGATAATGTTGTAGCAGAAAATGATGATGAAGATGATAAAGAAGAAGAATTTCTTTCTAAATTAAAACAATTAGTGAATGAAGATGAGTAGTTGAATGTCTATGTGTAGTCTATGTGTATAGGGGGGAGGCGGTTTCTCCCCCCAATTTTTTCAGAAAGGGTTTAATTATATGTTTATAGATAATTTCTTAAGGAAAATAATAGAAAGAGAAATTCACCTTGAAGACAAAATATCTGCATTGAATCGCCTTATGAGCATTTTATTGGGAGCATTTTTCTTGATTGTTGTTGGATTATCATTTTTGATTTCATTGAAATTTTATGAAACAAATCCAATAATGTTTGGAATTGCCGTCATTTTTTTTATTGGTTGTGTGTTGTATTTTTTGAAGTATGTGGAGTTTTTTCATATATTTACGGTTCGTGGACTGTTCATCATTTCTAATTTTATCGTATTTTTCAAAAAACTTCCACTACACGAAAGAATCCAATTTTATTCTTTATTTCCAACAACTTACAGGCAAATATTATTTGAAATGACTGAAGAAAATGAATTGGATCTCGTTACATTAATGCCAATTGTCAAAGGAGACTAAATATGATTGGAATGACCAAAGTAGATTATCAAGAATTTTTGATTCAGGAACGAGAGCTGATTATTGAGATTCAATATTCTTTAAGGGAGCCTGTAATTGATAGAGAAAAGATTAGTCTAATGTTAGCACATTTGTGGAAACTTAATGAACGGCGGGCTAATAGATTGAAAATTCCGGTTCCTCCGCATAAAGATTTAGTGAAAAGAAAAAATGAAATCATTGAACTAGAGCGGATGTATTCAATGGATGAACCACAAAATGGACAGAGTTGAATATAATGACATAATTCAAAAATCCAAAGACATTATTGTCGTTTTTGCATTAAACGACAAATTGAAATTGCGTGTGTTGAATATGTTGAAAGAACGGCGGTTTTTGTTGTTGGATTATGATGAAAATAAGAACCTTGCTATTTCTTTGAATATTCGGAAATTGCCAACGGTTTTTGTCTATAAGAATGGCGAGTTAGTAAAAATTTTGAATCTTCCTTTTACAGAAAAAGATCTGGATGTATAGGTATGGATTGGACATATAAACTCAGAAATCTTTCTGTTGTTTGTTTCTTTTTTGTTTTATCTTATGCCGTTCTTGATTTTCATTTTTACACAAAAAAGAAAATTGACAATATAGAAAAACGAGTTGATACTACTATTGAATATGTTCAACAAAAAACAGATTCTATTGAAAACGAAACTTTTACTTTTTTGAATAATATTACAGCCTTATTGGATAATCGTTTGCAAAGTATTGAAAGAAATACATTTACTAGAATTGATGTATTGAACACTGAAATTTCTTCGTTGAACAAGGCGGTTCAAGAATCATTGATTGAAGTAAATCAAACTAATGCCGAAAGCCGAAAAACATTAATGGCTATTAATGAATACATGGATTGCGAAAACAATTCATTTTGCTGGCCGAATTTGATTCAGGATACAATGATTTCGGTGAGAAATTCTGCACAAGACACCAATAAAACTATGTTGACCTTGAATGAATCGGTGCCAAAATTGATACAAAATACTGAAAATATTACAGAAAATTTTGCCAAAATTACTAAAGAAATTGAATTGGCAACACCAGAATTTACAAGAAATATCAATAACATTTCGGCAAATATTGATCGCATCACCAAACCAAAGTGGTATGATAGATTATTTGGATATGCAGTTAATGCGTTTAGAATATACTTTTTCGTAAATCAAGCTGGTTCGCCCGGCGGGAAAATAGGAACAGGAACAGAATAAAAGGAGACTAATATGAAATCACTAATGACATCAATGCTTTTGCGTGTATTTTCATTTTTGAAGGGGTTACTTCCCGTAGTTGAACGGGTGGCCCCATATGTCAATATGGTATACCCAATTGTTGTTGAAATTTCAAAATTAACACCAACAAAAACAGACGACAATATCATCAAAGCTTATGAGAAATTTAAAGTAGAACTTAATATTTCTCAATTGACAGCAATGCAAACTCCAGAAGAAAAGTCGTTATTTTTGAGAGATTTGGCTAGAAAAATTCTTCGGGTCAAATTTGGTGTTGATGAACAAAAGGTTGCAGATTCGTTGCTAAATGCAGCAATTGAGTTGGCTTATAATAAATACAAGCTGGAAGAAACAGATCAACAAACTGTGCAAACGGAGTAATATTGCAAAAAAGAGAATTCAGACCAAAATATATGCGGCGTTGGTATGAATTTTTGCGCTCATTTGAAACTGATGGTGGAATCATTTTCACCTTTGTATTCTTGTTGATTTTGTTCATAGTATTGAACAAATTTCTCAATTTTGACATCAAAGGTGAATTGACTGCCCAAATTTTGGCAGGTTTGTTGACATTTTTGCGTCTTAGCAATAGAAATAAAAACAATGACAATAAAGGAGATTCTTGATGACATTGCGTTATTACAAACTTGATAAGAATGCATTTGATCCTGTATATGCAACGAAAGGTTCGGCGTGTTTTGATTTGAAAGCATTTTTACCTAATGATTTTTTTGTAGATATTTACACATTAGGTAACAAAAACATCAAAGTAAAAATCAAAGAAAATCAACTTACACTCAAACCCGGAGATAGAGCATTAATTCCAACTGGGTTAATTTTTGATATTCCAGAAGGATATTCTATTCGTTTGCATATTAGATCTTCTGTAAGTTTGAAAAAAGGATTGATGTTATGCAATTCAGAAGGTGTTATTGATTATGATTATGTAGACCCAACATATATCATGGTTGGAAATTTTTCTTCACAAGGAGTAACTATTTACAATGGAGATAGAATTGCACAAGGGGAGCTTGTAGAAATAAAGCAAGTTGCAATGGAAGAAATTCCAGAACCTCCTCAACAAAAAACAGATAGAAATGGTGGATTTGGTTCAACAGGAGTATGAAATATGAATATTGCATTGGACTTTGATGACGTTCTTATTGTGCCTCAACTTACTGATATTGAATCTAGAAAAAATGTAAAATTGGAAAATGAACATGGTGTTGTTCCTGTTATTGCCGCAAATATGGCAACAATTGGAACACTCCGTGTAGCCAAAGTTTTGGCAAAATACAAAATGGTTACTTGTCTTCATAAGTTTCATAATCTAAAAGACTTTTATGAATTAGAATCGTTTGATCATTATGTGTTGCCTTATGTTGCTATTTCGGCTGGAATTGATAAAGATTCAAATGATAATCTTGATAATATCATGAAAGAATTTCCACAAATTCGGTTTATTTGTTTAGATGTGGCAAATGGATATATCAAAAAATTTGTCCATCATGTTGCAAAAATCAAAGAAAAGTATCCAGATAAAATCATATTTGCTGGAAATGTAGCTACTCCCGTCGGCGGAATGGCGTTGTTAGCCGCTGGTGCTGACTATGTAAAAATTGGAATTGGTTCAGGTTCAGGTTGTCTGACTCGTGTGAAAACAGGTGTTGGGTATCCGCAATTGCAAGCAATTTTGGATTGTCATGAGAAATTTCCGGGCAAAATCATTTCTGATGGTGGTTGTAAAAATCCCGGCGATATTTGCAAAGCATTTGCTGCTGGAGCCAGTTATGTCATGATTGGCGGTATGTTGGCGAATTATGATGAAACAGGTAATTATTTCTATGGAATGAGTTCATTTGTAGCGCAAAAGACGCACTATCAGGATGCTGAAGATAAATTTGAGTATAGGGCATCTGAAGGTAGACATATTGTATTTCCCGGCGTTTCTCGTGGCCCATTGGAAAATGCAGTGAAAGATATCTTTGGCGGCATCAGATCGTGTCTAACTTATTGTGATTACAACAACTTAAGTGATTTCATTAAAGAAGCCGATGTTTCAAGATTTGTTCGGGTATATCCACATTCACAATATAACAGAATTTACGAAAATCTAGATTTTGGAAAATAAGCAAGAAATAAATAGGTAAGAAAGAAACCTAAGGAGAAAAATAGAAAAATGTCTTGGGGAAATAAAGAAGTCGTAACAGTAGCCGAAACTTTTAAAGTTTCGGGTTCACAAATTATTGGAGCTACTGGAGCTTTATCAGCCGTAAATCCCGGAAATAGTGTATATTCAACTGGAGCTACTGGCCCGCTTTCTGCTGGTTTTTTGGGTGTTGTAAAAACAAAGAATGAACACAATAGTATTGTAACTCTTCATAAACCTGTTGCTGGCGCAACTGCTCCTGTGAGCGGAGTTGGAATTTTTGTTTCACAGATTCCAACATTTGTTGATCCAACAAAAGCCAATTCTGTATTTTTTGTAGATACAACTGAAATGGGCGTAGCCGCTAATAAGAAAGGTCAACACGCTGGTTGGGTTCAAGTAAAAACTGGTTCTGGCGGGAGAGCCGGACGTAAAATTGTTGAAACTCTAGTAGCAATGGGAGTTCCACAGTCTACTTCTGGGGACAGAGAAGATACTGAATTTCCTGATTCCTAATTTTGAAATATAGATTTTGTCCGAATTTTTTTCTTGTCCGTTTAGAACGGACAAATACTAG
>Ga0116210_1002495_pt1 | contig 11161 bp, 9 predicted proteins | sample TshhotsprinmetaG_FD_94483 | JGI IMG/M metagenome (GOLD analysis project Ga0116210, IMG submission 94483) | Hot spring microbial communities from South Africa to study Microbial Dark Matter (Phase II) - Tshipise hot spring metaG | ecosystem: Environmental > Aquatic > Thermal springs > Hot (42-90C)... | reverse complement strand
GAAAGCCAAGTCGCCCTGATGCCCCGCTTCCTGACCAGCTTCTTGCGCCAAAATGAGATTTTTGTGCTGGCGGAGGCGCCCCGCCACGACTACCGCAACCCAGTAGACGATGGAGCTATGCTCCGATTGCGCCCGAATGCCGACCTGAGCCGAGTCGCTATCGACCCGCACCGTTTCGGGCTGAAAGTGGTTGTGGAAACCCGCAAGCCGTTGGGCAACACGGCGCAACTGGAACTGACCCTGCTTAGCGTGGATGAAGAGAACCGCTGGACCACCCAGCGCTGGTGTGTGGACACTCAATCGCCCCTTGTCTATGCTCAAGAGGGCAATCGGCTCGTGCTATGGCTTCCTGAGGTGGAGTTGAAAAATTCTCTGCGTGCCTACTTGGTGGTTCAGACGCGCCTGTATGGCGTTGAAATTGATCGCAGTGGCGTTTTGCCCATCCCCTAACCCTTCAGAACACGACCAGCGGGTTGACCCATGGGGTCGTGCTGGGTTTGAGTAGGTCGTACCAGATGCGCTGGAAGGTCGGCGTGCCGAGAAAGAGCCAGCTGGTTCCTGCGCTTCCGAGCAGAGCGATGAGGAGCGGAACCCCACGCGCCCCAGCACGGTAGGTCATCAGGACGCCATATGCCAACGCCCCCACCAACCAAATCAGGTACAGAACCGAGAGCATGCGCCCTGTGAAGTTTAGTCCGCTCACCAACAGCACGACGGGCGCCAAACCCAGCCCCGTGAGCAGCGCCGAGAGCAGTCCCGACGCAAACCCCATCGCCAGCCTATAACGCCACGACTGAGCCGTCAGCCAAGGGCACTTCTCCAGCCACTGAGGGAGCCACCAGCGCACATCGGGCAGAGGGCGCTCGGCGATTTGGGGCTTGATCCCGCGCCGACGCAGTTCGCTCAACACGCAGAGGTAATGGTCGCGGTACTGCACAGGGTGGATATGGAAGTAGACATCCACCAACTCTTCATCCGAGTAGTCCATCAGCCGACGGCGATACTCCTGAAGGTTGAACCACCAGCGGGGCGCTATCATTTTCCTAATTATACGCCACTTTAGCCCCATCAGAGCGCCATCGGAGGGAAGGCTCCCCTTTTTCACCCTCCCCCTGCATTAGGGGGAGGGGGTTGAATCTCCGTTTAGGGCAAACCGCAGGCTTAGTCCAACACGGTCTGGATAGCGTTCAGCACGCGCGAGAGGTCGGGCAAAACGGCGTACTCCAGCTCGGGGCAGAAGGGGATGTGGACATCGTAGCGTGCCACCAGCTGGGGCGGAGAGAGCAACAGATTGAAGCGGTCAGGCACGGTCGTCATCTCCGAGATAATCGCCTGACCGAAACCACAGGTTCGGTTGTCCTCGTGGATGACCACCAGCCGTCCCGTCTTAGCCAGCGACTGCTCAATCGTCTCCCAGTCAAACGGCACGAGGGTGCGCGGGTCAATAATCTCCAGCGAGACCCCTTGCTGGGCCATTGTGTCCGCCGCTTTTTCCGCCAGTTCCAGCGTGTTGCCCCATGCCACCACCGTCACATGCTCGCCGTCGCGTCGGATTGCTGCCTTGCCGAACGGCACTGGCTCGTACGCACTGACTGGGCGACGCACACGGAAGATATGCTTGGGAATCAGCAACATCGTGGGGTCTTCATCTTGCAAGGCGGTCCAGAACAGCCCCGCCACATCTTCGGGAGTGCTGGGGATAGCGACCCGAATGCCGGGTGTGTGCGCCCACCAGCCATCGTTGCTCTGGCTATGCCACATCCCGCCCGCAGGCAGGTATGCCCCATACGGCGAGTAAATAATCAACGGGCACTTCCATTCGCCCTTGCTACGCCAGCGCAGGGTCGCAATCTGCGATACCAGTTGATGGAAGCCCGGCGTGATGAAGTCAATAAACTGTATCTCAAACACAGGACGATAACCCATCGCAGCGAGTCCCACCGCCGTGCCCACAATCGTTGCCTCGGCAAGAGGCGAGTTGAACACGCGGTCAGGGTACTTCGTGCTGAGACCCTTCGTGAAGCCGAACACACCGCCCTTGGGGTCTTCTATGTCCTCCCCGAAGAACACGACATTCGGGAAGGTCTCCATCGCTGTGTGGAACACACGGTTGATGGCGTTCACCATCGTGGTCGGTTCCGACTCGGCTTCCATCGGCAGGGGGCGATAGGTGCTGGGAGGCTCCCCAAACAGGTGTTCCAGTACGCCCGCAGGGTCAGGTAAGGGCACGCGCTCCACCTCCCGATAGATAGCATCTACCTCCTGTACGATCGCTTCTTGCATCTGTTGCCATTCGGCTTCAGTCAGCTCGCCGCTTAGGATGAGCGACTCGGCGAACAGGCGGATAGGGTCGCGCAGGCTCATCGCCTCAATCTCTTCAGCAGGGCGGTAGACGCGGTGGTCATCGGCGCTGGTGTGGGAGCTGAGACGGTCAATCTCACACCAGAGGATGGTGGGACCTTCGCCTTGGCGCGCGCGTCGGATGGCTTCGCCCGACTTCTCGTAGACCTCCATCACATCCCGCCCGTTCACCGGCACAATCCAGCGCTCGTCAAACACATTCAGGCGCATCGGGAGCATTCGGGCAGTGGGAGTGCTGATACCGTACTGGTTATCTTCCACCATAAACACAATCGGTAATTTTTCTTGAATAGCGAAGCAGACCGCCTCGTAGAATTCACCCTGACGGGAGGCAGCGTCGCCGATACTACAGAAGACGACGCAGTCGTCGCCTGCCATCTTGATGCCCCAGGCGGTTCCCACAGCGGGCAGACACTGGGCACCGGTTGGAGTAGCGACCGAGAACACATTCAGGGCGCGTGAGGAGTAGTGGGCGGGCATATTGCGCCCTTCAGAGCTGGAGCCAGCGCGCGCCATAAAGTCCAGCGCAATCTCGCGGGTGGTCATCCCTCGGGCGAGCATCAGGGCGCGGTCGCGATAGGTGGGGTAGAGATAATCATCAGGACGCAGGTGATAAGCGACCACTGCCAGCGCCTCGTGCCCCATGCCTGGCACTTGGAACCAGCCCTTGCCTTGACGCATCAAAATCCCTTCGCGTCGGTCGCCCTCTCGTGAGAGGAACATCGTTCGGAGAAACTCAACCTTCGGTAATGGGGTGCGTTCCATCGTCATCGGCTTCATCGCCATAAACCTCCACAGTCCGATTATACCCCCTGAAGGGGGTCAGGGTGGGCGGTTTACCTCCGACACCTTCCTCAAACTCCCCTATGGCGCCCATCCGCTCTACGGCTTGGTTGGGGAAGGCACCAGTATCTCAACCAGCTCACTCTCTACGGCACCGTTGCTCACAGAAGAGACCGCAACGCGGTAAGCCCGTGAGAACCAGTAAAGCTCGTCTGGAGCTTGGCGCAGGTCTATCTCGTGCGAGCGGGTGTCGGGATGGAGGGTCGCCACAGGCATCCATGGGCGGTCGTTCAGCCCATCGCTGGACACGCGCAGGTAGACCCGATAGGCGGTCAGGCGGTCAAGATAGTGCTGATCGCGTTGAGGGGGAGCGTCCCAGCTCACGCGCAGGCGATGTTCGTCAATTCGTTCAACACGCAGGTTGCGTGGTGCAGGGGGCGAGTCGGCTGAGCCGTAAGGGGTCTTCAGCGTGATGATGAAACGCTCCCGTATGCCCCGCAAGTAAGCCAAGTTGAAGTCGGTAATCTCCAGCCAGAAGTAGCAGGGGCGATCGCCCAGCGTGACACGCACCAGCATCAGCCCACGATTGCCCACCACATTCAAGTTGCCGAACGGATTAGGGCGTCGGTGATAGTCGTTGAGCGTGCGTACCTCCTTGACAGGGCGGTTGGGAAGCCTTAGCAACCCGTTTGCGTCGGTCGTTCCGCGTATCACGGGTTCCGAAGAGACTGGGTGCCCGAAATCGCCGTCCTCAATCACCTCAAAGTACTGCACGCCCTGTTGTTCGGCGGGAGGAACCTGCGTATCAACCCGCACGCCGCGCTGGAATATCTCCACCGTGGCGTTCGGGACACCCTTACCGTTCACATCCACAATCTGCAAAAAGTTTTCAGCGGGGAGGGCAAAGTAGTAGTCGCCGAAATGCCCGCGGGGCTTGTTCCAAGTTTGGTTGAGATAGCCCGCGCACACCTCAGACCACAGGTGCGGTCCGTGCCAGTGCATCATGGTCAAAAATCGGCGGTAGTAGTGCGTGAGCGGGTCGCCGTTATCGGGCATTTTGTGGTTCTCGTGCCCATGATAGTCCAACGCATAGAGGTCGGTCAAGCCTAACTGGTGTCCCAGTTCGTGGGGGAGCGACCATTCGGTCTGATTGCGCCACTCTTTGGTGGGGGGTTCCCATTTTCGGTTGCGGTCTTGGTCGTCAAACCAAATCCAGACGCCTTGGTCATAGGCGATCCCATCGGGCGAGGCGAAGCGATGCTCGTTGACCTTCTCCATATCGTCCAAATAGACGATGCGGTCCAGCCGAACCCGCGCCTTGATGCCCTCAGGGGCTGACGGATAGATGCTGTGTTCAAACAGCAGGTTCATAATCTCGATGTGCCAGCGGTAGAAGTCTTCCCAAGCGAAGGTTCCGTAGTTGTTGCGATAGTTGTGCCACGCTTTCACCCGCTCTGGATGCACATAATAGGTCAGCCCCCACCCCCAGAGCGGGTCGGTTGCTTTGTTGTTGACTGTGGCAATCTCGCGCTGGTTCGTGATAATCTGGAAGGTCACGGTGTTGAAACCGTCTTGCCACTGCCATTTGTACTCAAATCGGGCAATCTCGTGCATTTTGAGCTGTTCGCGATGGCGTCCGCGCTGAACCTCCTTGCCATTGATTTTCCAGACATACTCAAACGGCTCTGCCTGGCGAAATCCGACATTTTTCACATGGGCGGTCAGCGTGATGGTCTCGCCAGGGGTGTAGCTCAGTTTGAGGTTTCGTACAACGGCTTCGGGCGTCTCGTAAGCGCGCTCGCCCAGGTCGGACAAAGCCCCACCGACAATCTTGGGACGCCCATACTGGTCGTAGTGTACACGCCCGTGAAGCCCCGCAAGCTTGGGGTTCATCTCGATGAAAATCACGCTCAGGTCAGGCAGGTCAGGGCGAATGTCCCACTCATCTCCGCGTTCAATCTTGAACTCTTTGACTTGGGCACGCGGGTAGTCCACCCAGCGGTCGGTTCCGACGTCTTCTAAGCGTTTCCACACTCGGACTCGGACCCCCTCATCGCGGAGATAGCAGTTCTCAATCACGGTGCCGTCCACCAGTACCAGTCGGTCGGCAAAGGCACTCACCCAGAGAGCAAGCACGCAACACGCTACCCAAACTCGTCGCCAGTGCCTCATGGCAGGATTTTACCTGCTCATTTCACAACAAGACTCCTGCTGGACAGAGAGTGTTTGAAAAATCGTGGCATGGGCATCCTGCCCGTGTAGCGAAGCACGCAAGCCACGAGGTAGGGTAGGATGTGTCTGCTGGGAACGCAGGCGTCTCGCCTGCCATAAAAACATCAGGGGCAGGATGCCTGTGCCACACGAAGCAACACGGGCAAGGATGCCCGTGCCACGAACAAAGCGGGCGAGACGCCCGCGCTCACGGCGTTTTTCAAACACCCTCTGCTGGATTTGACACGCTACTCCAACACGAACGGATTGAATCGCGTATCGTAATCGTACACATCCACGCCCTCTCGACGCTTGAGGAAGTTCACGATCGCGTAGGTGAGCGGGGTCGCGAATGCCTCGTAAGCGGTCTTGATGAACCACACCGTCAAAATCATTATGCCCAGTTCGCGCAGGGGGATGACACCCCAGAAAGCGACGATGCTGAAAATCGCCGTGTCAAACATCTGACCCACGAAGGTAGAGCCGATGGTGCGTGTCCAGAGCCAGCGTCCCTTTGTGAGGATTTTCATCTTCGCCAGCACATAGGCATTGATGAACTCGCCCACCAGATAAGCACATAACGAGGCGACGAGCAAGCGTGGGGTAGCGCCCAACACGGTCGCATAAGCCTCTTGATGCTCCCAGAAGGGCGCTGGGGGGAGCGCTATCGCCCCCTGAATCGCCAACACCATCAACAGGTTCGCCCCGAACCCTATCCATATCACTATGCGCGAGCGACGGTAGCCATAGACCTCTGTAAGCACATCGTTGACGATGTAGCTAATCGGGAAGATGAACTCCGCCCCGGAAATGATGAAGGGACCCATCTGCACCACTTTGGAGGCGACCACATTGGACACCAGCAGGCTGGTGAGCATGGTCGCAACCACCAGCAAGAACCAGAGAGAGTACCCCTGTTCGGTTGTGCTTCTCATAGGGTTAGCCGTCGCGCAGTGGCTCGCCCAACTCGGTTCCGTCGGGAAGCACGCGCAGGAAGCCCAATTGTACCCACCGCACTGGCTGAACCGAGCGCACAGGGGTCAGCAGGCGAAGGGTCTTGTTGGGAAAGTCTATCTCCTCAATCAAACCCATACCGTAGTGGCGCCCTGTGTAATCAATCAGCCCCACCAACAGGTGCTGATAGGCGTTGGGCGGCATAAAGACCATGCGGTCAGTGCCCGTGAGCGTCATCAGCAGTTGCAGTTGGGCGTCGCTCATCGGTTCGCGCGCGATTGCATGGAGCGAGGTGCTAATCTTCTCGGCGTGGAGTAGTTCGGCACCGACCTGTTCGCTGAGGTAGCGTAGGCGCTGGGGCGAGAACGGTTCGCCAGCGCCCAGCCGTCGCCCCGTGAAACTGATTTGCTCCAACGAAAGGGTCTGAGACGAGGCTCGCTGGAAATAGCGCCCGAACGCCACCCGACGGTATTGCGAGCGCATCAAAGGCGACTTGCGTCCGATGGCGTTGGGCACGCCCAACGCTATCAGTTCCCAATCGGCGCGACGACGCAACGCGCCCAAGATAGGCTCCAACTCCCGCTCCCGCTGAATCGCCACAACCACTCGCGGGCGAAGCAGGTCGGTCAGCATCAGTTTGTACTGCCGTCCCGTCGCCCCGCCAATGAACCCGCAACTATCGATCACGATGCGGTCGGGCTGGGCTTGGAGCGCCTCATCGTAAAGTCGTCGCGCCCCTGTGAGGCTCAGGGTGAGGTGGCGCGCGGGGCTTGTATCGCCCACGAAGACCATCCCGCTCGGTTCCAGGTCGCTGAACCGCTCAAACCGCTCGCGTATCAGCGCCCAGCTGAGCATGCCAGGCGATCCCACAGCTGTCTGCCCTAAATCTAAATCCACGAACCCGACACTTAGCCCGCGCTCCTGCCAGAGCCGTATCAGCAGGCTGCTGAAGGTGGACTTGCCGACATCGGTGGCTCCCAGAATAAAAACAGCCCCGTCCGACTGGCTGAGGCGGTTGAGAGCGTCTATCCATTCTGGGTAAAAGGGCTGCCAGCGCATTTTAGAACTCCAGATGCATCGGCAGAATCGGTGCGGAGTGGGTAATCGCGCCGACCGAGATATAGTCCACCCCAGTTTCGGCAATCGCTCGCACGGTCTGTAGGTTCACCCCACCCGACGCTTCAATCGCCTTGACGCGCCCTTTGGCGATTTGTACCGCCTGGCGGAGGGTCTCAAGGGGCATATTGTCCAAGAGAATCACATCGGCACCCGCCTCCACAGCGATTTCTACCATTTCTAAAGTGGTACACTCCACCTCCACAGCTAACAGGTGGTGTCCGAAGGCGCGCGCTTGGCGCACCGCTTCACGAATATCGCCTCCCAACGCCAGCAGGTGATTGTCCTTGATGAGGATACCGTCGTAAAGCCCGAAGCGGTGGTTGCGCCCTCCACCGACCGAAACCGCATATTTTTCCAACAGGCGCAGGGTGGGTGTGGTCTTGCGTGTGTCCACGATTTGGGTGCCCGTGCCCTCCACCGCTCGCACAAACTGGTGAGTGAGTGTGGCGATACCCGATAGATATTGCAGGAAGTTCAACGCCGTGCGTTCGCCTGTGAGGAGCGCACGCGCCTTGCCGAGAATCTGAAGCACAGGCAAGTCAGGTTCTAAGCGGTCGCCATCACGGAGAGCCGACGCAAAGCGCACTTCGGAGTCTAACCGCTGAAAGACGCGCTTGGCAATCTCCAGCCCACACAGCACGCCTTCGGCTTGGGCAAGGATGGCACCTTCCGAGCGCGCCTCTGGAGGAATTAGAGCTTGGGTGGTAATGTCGCCGTTGCCGATGTCTTCCCGGAGCGCACGCTCAATCAGGTCGTCCACCTGCACCGTCCAGAGAGCATTCATCGCGAGTTATTGTACCAGAATGGAAGCACCCTTTCAAAATTGCACTTGGAACTGGGTCGTCCAGAGTTCCGAGCGTTGGGGCGACTGCTCCTGTTCCCAAGCGAGGCTGAGCCGTGTCGCTGTGTCCAGCTGATACGCCATCCCCAGCCCGTAGCGCAAGAAATAGTCGCCCCTTTGGTTTGTGTTGGGGGCGTAGCGTCGCGTCGGGCATAGAGCGTAATCGGGCTGTTGGGCACTCGCTAAACGAGTTGTGCATACCAACCTCGGACATCGGCAGTGAGAGGTGTCTGGAGGTTGATATCGCGTCCTTCCAGTCCTTCGGCGCGCAGGCTCCATTGGTGAGAAGGTTGCCACTCAGCCCCTAACACGGCGCGTCGGCGTGTGTGATTGTGCAATCCCACTGCCCCGCCGTAGTCGCGTCGTCCCTCACCTTCCATCCATCCAGCCCACACGCGCAGGGTGGGGTCGAGCAAGATGAAACTGTTCAAAAGCAGACGCTTCAACCTCACAGAGCAAAATGATACCTGAGGTGTCGGGTATCATTTGGGGCAAGATGGAGCCGACAGTTCCCCACCGCCCAACAGGCGTGCGCGAGCAGGTCGTCATTTTGGATTTTGGAGGTCAGTACACTCAGCTGATTGCTCGGCGCGTGCGCGAGTGCCAAGTGTTCTGCGAAATCCTGCCCTACGATACGCCCTTGCCTGCCATCCGAGCGCGCCAGCCGAAGGGGATTATCCTCTCTGGGGGACCTGCCAGCGTCTACGAACCCAACGCGCCCCGCGTTGACCCCGAGCTGTTCCTGATGGGGATACCGGTGTTGGGCATCTGCTATGGGCTACAGTTGATGGCGTACCTTCTGGGCGGTGAGGTTCAGCCCGCAGAAGAGCGTGAGTATGGGCGCACTCTCCTCACGGTCGTCCACAGCGAACCCTTGTTTGACCAGCTGGACTATCACCTGACCTGCTGGATGAGCCACGGCGACCATGTGCAGACTCCGCCTCCGGGCTTCGTCATTTTAGCCGAGACCGAAAACACGCCTGTCGCAGCGACGGGCGACCTACAACGCAACCTGTTTGGCGTGCAGTTCCACCCTGAGGTTTCGCATACCGTGTTCGGGATGCACCTGCTCCGAAACTTTCTCTACACGGTGTGTGGGTGCCAACCCCTCTGGACGACCCGCAACTTTATTGATGAGACAATTGAGGCGATTCGTCAGCGGGTGGGGGATGCCCATGTGCTGTGCGCGGTCAGTGGAGGTATCGACTCGTGTACCGTCGCAGGGCTGGTTCAGCGGGCGATTGGCGAGCAGTTGACCTGTATCTTCGTAGACCACGGTCTTCTGCGCAAGGGCGAGGCAGAGCAGGTGCGTGAGCTGTTCACCCAGCATTTTCCCTCACGACTGATTTTCGTGGATGCCCGCGAACGCTTCTTGAACCGACTTCAGGGCGTGGTAGACCCCGAACAGAAACGGCGCCTTATCGGCGAGGAGTTCGTGCGCGTTTTTGAAGAGCATGCCGACGAAATCGGCGATTGCCAGTACTTAGCGCAGGGCACCCTCTACCCCGATGTGATTGAGAGCGGCACCCGGCTCGCAGCGAAAATCAAGACGCACCACAATGTCGGCGGTCTGCCCGAATGGATGCGGATGGAGCTGATTGAACCCCTGCGCTACCTCTTCAAGGATGAGGTGCGCGCCGTCGCCCAAGAGTTGGGGCTACCCCCCAGCATCGTGTGGCGTCAACCGTTCCCCGGTCCGGGACTGGCAGTGCGTGTGCTGGGCGAAATCACGGGCGAGAAGTTAGAACAAGTCCGTGAGGCAGACGCCATCCTAAACGAAGAGTTAGAGCGAACCGGCTGGGCACGACGCGTGTGGCAAGCGTTCGCCGTGTTGCCCGATGTGCGCTCGGTCGGTGTGATGGGCGACCAACGCACCTACCAACACCCCATCGTGCTCCGCGTGGTTCACAGTGAAGACGCCATGACCGCCGAACCCGCCGAGCTGCCGTGGGACTTGCTCCTGCGCATCGCCAACCGCATCGTGAACGAGGTCAACGGGGTCAATCGGGTGCTCTATGACTTGAGTTCCAAACCCCCTGCCACTATAGAATGGGAATAATCATGACGAGCGAGGTGTCCGAAACTGTCTGGTTGGAGCAGTTCCCTGAGCTGGAGGTTCTGCTCACCGCTCAGCAAATCCATGCGCGCGTCGCCGAGCTCGCTCATCAGATTACCTTAGACTATCGCGACACCGACCCTCCTGTCCTGCTGGGAGTTTTGAAAGGTTCGCTGGTGTTCGTCGCCGACTTGATGCGCCATATCCCGCTGTCGGTCTCGTTTGACTTTGTAGCCATCTCCAGTTATGGCGCGCAAACCCAGACGACCGGTCAGGTGCGCCTCCTCAAGGACTCCGACACGCCCCTTGTGGGGCGCCATGTGTTGGTAGTGGAGGACATTTTTGACAGCGGGTTGACCCTCCACTACCTGGTGAGCCTTCTGCGCGACCGTCAGCCAGCGAGCCTGCGTCTCTGCACTCTGTTGAGCAAGCCTGAGTGCCATCGCGTGAGCCTGCCGATTGACTACCTCGGCTTCGAAATTCCGAACCGCTTTGTGGTGGGCTACGGCTTGGACTACAACGAACGCTATCGCAACCTGCCCTTTATTGCGGTTTTGAAAGAGTCCATAGAGACCGAGAAGTGAGTTCGTGCCCTCATCGCCTGCTCAGCCGCGTGTCGCCTGAGGCTGTTTGCAGAGAAGGCATAGACACCACAGCGCGGTCGTAAAGCGGACGATAATACGGATTGCTCCAATACAGCCTCAGCGCGCAGTTGAGCGACGGCTCGTCGCCCTCTAAGTAGTCTACCACGCCACCATCCGCCATGAAGTTCATCCCCTCGTAGAACACTTGATAGGGGTCGTTCGGATGGCTGATGTAGCGGTCTAAGAGCTTCT
>Ga0116210_1002491_pt1 | contig 11175 bp, 8 predicted proteins | sample TshhotsprinmetaG_FD_94483 | JGI IMG/M metagenome (GOLD analysis project Ga0116210, IMG submission 94483) | Hot spring microbial communities from South Africa to study Microbial Dark Matter (Phase II) - Tshipise hot spring metaG | ecosystem: Environmental > Aquatic > Thermal springs > Hot (42-90C)... | reverse complement strand
TCGATAAAGGGCTGCCCCAGCGCAGGCTCCAAAGATAAACTCCTCTCTTTGATAAAAGGATGCTCCTCTGCCCTCTCCTCTTTTAAACCCCTTTAAAAGAGTTGAAAATCCATCCCCTGCGCTATCAATAACGTCGTTTCCATTAAGGATGAGTTTCGAAGCGCAGATTCCAATTTTAGGGTCACTGTCCATAGCTTTGATCAACTGGCCAAGCCAATCTTTATCAGCCTCCGCATCGTTGTTCAAGAGGGCGATATATTCGGCTTGACTATGATTTAAACCGATAGAGTTCCCACCTGCAAAACCTAAATTGCAACACAAGGGAATAATCCTAGTGGCCTGTCTCAGAGAACTCTTTTCGGCAAACTCTTGGATTTTCACTACGGAATCATCTGACGAGCCGTTATCCACAACAATAATTTCAAAGTCCTTAAAGGTTTGCCTTTCCATGCTCCTCAAGCAATCTTGAATAAAACCCTCTCCATTATAATTGGCTATAATGAGGCTTATTTGTGGCATGTCAGCAAAATTGGTTGAGTACGGCAATCAAAGTAATTTGATAAATTGCTCTCTCAGATGGCTTAGACGTTATGCCTCTCTGACAATTCTTTTCTCAATTTATGGTCTCGCTTTTTTGGCAAAGAAACCTGCGGCCAAGGCAATAACGGCGGTAACGGCATTTAAAATCCAGAGGAGGGTCTGCTCTTTCTGGAAAGCGTCTATCACTAAGAGGATGCATCCCACTCCATAGATGACGACAAATTTAAAACTTACTGAATAATTTTTCTTCCCAGCAGAGTAATATAACTGGACCAACCATCCCAAAATGATCAGTGTCAACCCGACGATCACCCATGCGCTTATCATATATTTAACCCCCTTTCCATCTATCATCGATAATTTGATTTTAAATTTCTTATGCCGAGCGGATAAGGCTTCTTTCCTATGTCGACCTTCTTATGGTGAGGATATAACTGAAATGGTCGCTATGATTACCATTTCTGGGAAAGATATGGGGATATCCTCTTAAGTAACCCATAAATCTTAGGGTATTTTGACAATAGCGTAATTTTTAAACGTCCCACAAAGGTCTTAGATAAAAATTGAAGGGAAGATTCTTCACCCACTTCCCTTTGCGGAAAATTATCCTCTCCTAAAGCAATGCTCTTATAAAGAATTTCTGTAAGAAATTCGTAATCAGGTCCTATAATCTTTGGTTCATAGGTGTTGCGGCGATAGGAACGATGGTTGGTTATAAGATGGATTCCCATCTCTTCGCCTATTCGGAAAAGATCACTCCCGGGGTGTGGGGTATAAAAAGCGGGGGAGCAATGATAGGGTTTTATCTGTTCAAGCATGGATAATGTCTCAAGGACCTCTTCTTTGGTTTCGGTGGGTAATCCAAGCATGTAGTTCGCCCAGATCTTAATGCCCAGCTTTTTGCAGATGCGAGCGGCTTCAAGATTCTGCGCGCGCGTGCACCCTTTCCGGAGAAATTTTAGAACACGGTCAGAACCGCTCTCAAAACCGATGATACACAATTTAAGGCCAGCTTCAGCCAAAGCCTTAACCATGTCCTGATGTTTACAGATAATATCTGCCCGGGACTGAATGACAAAAGGTTGAGTAAAACCCTCAGCCTTATATCGTTTACAAAATTCCATTACCCATTGGCGGTCTTCGGTCATACAATCATCGTGAATCATGAACGAGTTGAAATGATATCGACCATATAAGTATTTCAACTCTTCGATGACATTTGTTACAGAACGCCGGCGGACCTTCTTCCCAAACATGATTCTTTCGGCTGGCTGGCAATAATTGCAGTTATAACTGCATCCACGGCTTGCGATGAGAGTGACAAACGGCGGCTTGAGAAACGATACAAATGGCTCCTCCTGACCTTCAAATAGATCGCGATCTGCCCACGGGGATTCATCCAGGTTGTCTAGTCGGTAGCCCTGAACCTCTTTGGGCAAACTCTTCCCATTAGCGATGTCCTCCAACAACTCAGGAAACGTAATTTCGGCCTCACCCCGGACGATACAATCAATACATTTCAAAGCCCTCAGCTCCTCTGGACAAATGGACGGATGCGGACCACCTACAAATACCTTTGTGGTCGGCTTAATCTCCTTAATGATCTCTGCGCACCGGATGCTGGCATCATAGTCAACGCTCATCATCGTAATGCCTGCAATATCGCCAAGATCGTCGCTCACTTTTTGGCGATAATGTTCCCATCCCTTTAACCGCCTGAGGTCAATGAGATTGACCTCATGACCTCTATTCTTAAGTGCAGCAGAAAGAATGGCCAGGCCATGATTCATCCATGATCCTTCATTGCCTTTCAGTGAATCGAAGCCACACTCCGTGATGCCTGGATATATGAGAGTCACTTTCATCTAAGCCATCTCGATAGGTCATAAAGGCTCATATTCTTCAGGATTGGTAAGAGAGGGGTCATATCTTTGAGGGCCCGGAAAAAGATGGCATCGCAGACATTCGAACGGTTTGTCCGCTGAACGCATCTTCGATCGAAATTTTTGGAATTCCTCTCCATTCCAAATCTCCAAGGCCCCCTGCTTATCTAAATTTCCTAAACTGCGATTGGTAATACAGCATGGTCGAATGGTTCCATCGAATCTCACATAAAAAGTCTGCCAGGGCTCAAGGCACATGTACTTGCTGGCAAAGCGATCGACATTTTGTCCAGGTCCTTTCCCCAAGCTCTGAAGTTGCACCTCGGTTTCACGGGAACTGGACTTTTTGGTCAAGGGGTTATAGGAAGAAGGCAACCTTAATTCGAAATATCGGTGTTCGGCCCGCAGCTGATCCACCACTTCCAACGCCTGCTCGTAATATTTCTCTGCAACCGGAAGATTTTCGGGAATATTCATTCGCTCCTTCTCCATCTCGTCAGAATGAGCCACTAAGTCGGCTACCAAAATACCCGTGAGTCGGTACGCTATTGACCGTTTCACAAGATGAGGCAACTCATGGATATTGCTCAATTGCGAAACAAACTCAATGTAAATTGACGGTCGGCCCGAACCCGATTGTTCTTTCAGTCTTTGGAGGCCGGCTATGTTCTCCCAGAGCTGATCCCATTTGCCCCCGCGGTGGATGGATTCGTAAGTTTCAGGGGTCCCTGCGCTGCAGGATATCGTAATTGAATCCTGTCCATACTCGACCATACCCTGCGCAATTTCTTTCGTCAAACATTTGCCGTTCGTGTTAAAACTCACCTTCATTCCTCTCTCTGAAGCCAATTTTAACATATACAAAAAATCAGGATGCATCAGGGTTTCACCCCGTCCATACATCGCAAGACGACTGTCTGGATGAAATATCTCCGCAAGACGCTCAAAGGTCTCCTTTTTCATTATCCCCTTGTCAGACTCTTTTTCGCCAAGAATGGTCTTCCCACACATGCGGCAACTCATATTGCAATAGGTGCACAATTCTGCGTAAACCAAAATTGGCTTACTTTTCATACCTAATGGGAGGTCGCGTACTTCGTAAAAATTAAGCTTTTCGTTTGAAAACGCATTGAATCGGCCCCGAATAAAAAGATCATGAACCGTAATTTCGCAACCCGGACCACATGAAAAATGGATTCGTAACCTCTGCCATGGTTTTTGCCAAACTTTAAGATTTTCAGAACCTGGCGCAAGATCCATCGCGGACAGATCAAAACTTAATGTCCGCCTGCCATTAGGCAATATCTGCCAGTCCGTCCTTCCGGATTGCCCCTCCAAAGAGACCACTTCAATTTCGGCCCCTATATCAGATCTCGATTCAAGTTCAATACAAAGATTGAACTTCTTAAAATCATCCCGATACTCTTCAGGAATACATATTTCAATAAAGACGCGAGCCACTCGGAATCTACCCTGAAAAAAAGCGCCATTCCCCCACGATTCATTTATAAACCCGTGAGAAGACACGAACCAACCACTCTTTGTCATTTGGATTCGAATATCCGATTCGAAAGGTTGATCTACCGTGATCGGCTTTTCCTTTTTCCTCTCATAGGATTCCTGCCATGGATCTCTATCCAAGCGTAGATCGAGATGATTTCCATTTATCTTACGATGAATGAGTTTCCTTTTACCAACAAAAGAAGGTCTAAAGACGAGGCCTGCCAAACCAAGCATAATATATAAAGCAATGGCCCATCGGGCAGGGTTTGTGCCGCACCATGCCGAAAGAAAGCGCCATTCATTTTGGCAGAGCTTTTTAAAACGGCCCCTGACATCTTCGCGACGCAGGTTTTTTAAAATAGTAAAATACCTATTTCTAAAACCGATCGCATAATATCCTGCCTTTTTCCAAATACTGTTCTTACGAGTGGCGCCACGTTCATGATAAGCAATGGCATCTGGAAGAAAAAACCCTTTCCAACCCGCCAGGTTTAATCGCCATGCCAAATCGATATCTTCACAATAGATGAACATCTGTTCATCGAAATACTGTGACTCTTGAAAAACCACCTCCTCCAATGCCTTACGCCTGTAACATCCGGCAGCTCCGGAGGGGCCGAAAATATTCTTTTCCGTGTCATATTGACCCCTATCATACTGCCATTCGCCTCGGTCCGCTGGAATCAGGGTTGAGAAATCGATTCCAGTAGAATCCAGATACATGGATGGCTTCATATCAATAAGCTTATATAATTTGCCCGAAATCATTCCTACCTCGGGCATCGCCTCAAAAGCATCATAAACTTTCTGCAGAAAATCGGCATTCAGCAAACAATCGAAGTTAAGGCAAAGAACATATTTCCCTCTGCTTTTGCTTATCCCCAGATTATTCCCTCCCGAGAAACCAAGGTTTTTACCCGGCTGAAGAAGCTTTAGGTCAGATTGTTTTCTCAGGATTTCCATCGAGCCATCTGTTGAAAGATTGTTCACCACAACCATCTCCCTGGAACCGGAAAAGGTTTGATTCCTTAATCTTTCAAGACATGGTTCGATATAAGCCGAAGAATTAAAATTGATAAGAATGATTGAAAAATCCACGAAAATCACCTTTCCAATCGCCCTAATTCCTTAGGGGAAATCGAAAACTCTATTTCTTTGTTAGAATGGAAAAAACTTTTTTCATTAGCTTTCTTCTTTTAGTTTCGACAGGCAACACCCTATCCCTTGCCCTGTAATAGGTTAATAAGGCCTTCCATCCATGAGAATTGTAAATATGGTCTAATGTGGCCTCCCTCTCCCTGAGGCGGGCTTCAAGACTGCCGATCTGAGTCTCTCTCTCTCTGAGTTCACCTTCATGGGATCTGATCGTCTCCTCAAGGGTTGAGAGATGCAATTCCCTCTCCCTGAGGCGGGCTTCAAGACTGCCGATCTGAGTCTCTCTCTCTCTGAGTTTACCCTCATGGGATCTGATCGTCTCCTCAAGGGTTGAGAGATGCAATTCCCTCTCCCTGAGGCGGGCTTCAAGACTGCCGATCTGAGTCTCTCTCTCTCTGAGTTCACCTTCAAGGGTCGAGACATATAATTCCTTCTGCTTGACAACTTCCTCCAATCCGGCAATTTTCTGGCATAGAGCCGAATTTTGATGTTTTAAAACTTCTTCGGGTGAGTCAGCAATAAGACGATCAATAAGATTCCTCGCTTCTAATGTCGAAGGCGGGGCCGTGTAGCCGGATCTTCCAATAGGGTAGGCATTTTGATATTCAGGAAACACTTCAACCACTCTTGGGACTTTCAACCCCTCTGCAATGGCATAGGGAAGACCTGGATTTCCGATAAATAGAAGAGACCCCTGAATCAGGGTGGCCATTTCAAGTAGATCATGGCATGTCACAAAATCGGCCGTTATTCCCGCTAAGGAATCAAATTCCTGCGGGAGGCCAATGGCCACCACATTTTCCAATCCGGATAAGACCTCTGACCAGTATTCCTTAGGTAGGGAGCGATATCTCGTTGTCAGAGAAAGAACGATATACTTCTGATCCGACTTGGTGCTCTTTACATGGAGCCACTTTTCATAAAGATTGAGATGGACTCCAAATGCCAAAGCGTGGCATATGGCGAGGTGATGTTTGCCAGGGTCGTGAAGCCGAAATCTATCCAGGATGAAATCGACCCCCTCGATGGGTTGGTCTAAAAACTCGAGGGGGAGGTTGCTGGACACAATGGTCACCCTTTTGATATAGGGTTGACTCAACAGAAGGGGGGCTAAGGCGCGGGCCATTGGAAAAGTGATCGCTCTTCCACCCAAACCGCCAAAAGCTGGGTCCGAGGTTAGATTGATGATATAATGACTTGCTCCTAACTCTTTGGCTGTAGGAAGGGAATAAATGATATCTCCTGCATTGCCGCTGTGAATACAGGACTTAACCGTCAAATCCTTTTCGAGGGGGAACGATTTTTCGCTAAGGCTGTCCCAAACCACTTTAAAATTTATCGAAATTTTCATTGTCCTTCACTGTTCAAGACTGTTTAATAGCGATAGATATCTATCCCTGATGTGGGCTTTCCACGGAACAAGTCCATCGAGATCCTTTGCCTCAAAAGCAGTGACCTCATCTACGATGGTTTCGGGATGTGCCGTAAAAATATAGGGAAAATGTGAGATGGTGCCTTTGCATCGAGAATCATCGCTGTTTAACATCAGGGCGGGTTTGCCCAGCGAATTGGCAAGGATTGCACCGTGGAGGCGCGTCGAGAGGATCAGATCATAATCCTTCAGGAGATCAATATAGTCACGGGCATCATACGAATATCGAACCGGTGCAAGGGTTCGGCTAAATTCGACAAACTCATCAATATAATGACACACCACTTCGACTACAAACCCTTTCTTTCTCAGTTGCTTGACGGCATGTACGGAAGCATGGCAGAGTTCCTCAGACACCGATTGATTTAAAGTCTTGCTGGTCTGGATAATGAAGCCAATCTTTTGAATGCTTGGAGGTGGTGTTTCTTTCCATGAGGCAAACAGCGCTGGACAGGGCAATATTTCATGAGGAATACCGTATTCGTTGAAAGCTCGAGAGGCATATTCATCCCGGGCTGTAACAACCTTTAACTGGTGACGGAAACAGTATAATTCATCCTCTGAAAAGGTAATAGGGGCATCAATATAACCAACGCCCAATAAGATTAGGGGGAGATGGCCCTCTTTGACTGTATTATAAAACCCTTTCAGTGGCAGGCCCATCCACTCTGGAGTTCCTGCAATAACCCCCAGGTCAAAGCATTGAGGGTTTCCATGATGGAATGAATTCCCCCATAACCTCTCCCGATGAACAGGATGGCTGAACCCATCAACGAAAAGGTCAGGATTTCGATCGTAGAGAACCCAGTTAATCCGATGCTCTCGGAATGACTCCTTCAGAAGATTCTGAACACCAAAGAAAATAAATTCATCCCCTGGATTCCACTGTCGCGTTGAAGACACCAGAATATTCATAAAATTATTTTTAGCTTCTACAAATTTTGAATAATTATATTATATAATTTGGTTTAGTCAAGCGGTTGAATTACCCTGAGCGCTTTGAGGCGGTGACAACAAAATTAGTCCCCTCCGGTCGGGTGACAATCTCTTTAAAACCAACCGCCTCAAGCTCCTGCCTCATTGTATTCGGCGTGTAGGCGTATTTGTGGCAGAAAAATTCTGGGAACCGCTTTCTTGAGGATGGATCTGCCTCTCCCTGAGGAATATCCTGCCCGCCAAATAGCAGGTTAATTTTTTTCTCCATGGGCAGATCGGTTGACGAGCAGATCTGTTCAAAATCTGGAAGCCGCATCTCAAGGATTCCCCCGGGTTTGAGCAGGGTAAAAAATTCTTTCATAATCCTAACAGCTTCCCAGTGGAAGTGATGCTCAATGAAATCATTGGCAAGGATAAAATCAATGGTCCCCGCCTTAAAATACGTCAATAGGGACTCCTGGCTCACATGGATTACCCGATCCACCCTCGGAAGATCATCCCTGCCATCAATATTGATAAACCCCTCCCGATAATCATTTCCGCAACCGACATTCAACAAAATGGGGTCAGGTCTCAACATTAAACAATTTCTCCTTTATCCTTTCGAGTAGTTTTTCTATGCTCCTGTCTTTCTCTGCCACCTTTCCAAATCTCCGACTTGTCTGGCTCACTGCTGCTCCTGTCATCCCAAAATGCGCCCCAATCTCCTCAAGCCTCCATCCACTCCATTGATGACTCAGATGGATGCACAACTTCCTGTAAAGAGCTTCGCTCTTTCCTACCAACTTACCTACCACCGCTTCAATCTCGCTGGGAGTCGGCCCCTTCAGAATCTCCTCCATAAAAGGGATATTCCGTCTGTCAATCTTTTTCCTCTCCAGATATTCCTCCCTGATCCTCCGTATGAAATCTTCTCTTCCTAAAAAAGTGGAGGCGATCACATCTCTTAAAGGATTCTCCAATTTTGCAGCGATCCCTTCCTCCACATATCTCTGATATTTCCGATGCGCTGACCGGTCATGACCACCAAAATACCCCAAAATGAATGCCGTTGTAAGCCATTCTGGTTCCCCTCCCTTTCCTGCGTAGTGCCGGTAGCTTGACCAACCGTATTGCAAAGGATGATTAACCAACCCAGCACGCACAGGATTCAGGTGGATATACCTTGAGAGCTCTAATCCATAGGAATCCTTTTCTACCAAAAACGCTTTAAATCTTCCCTGAAAAAGATGACCCGGGCGGCCGTGTCTGATATTAAAGTAGGTTGTATAGGCTCCATTGATATGGTGAAGAATCTGGGAAAGATTGCCTCTTGGAGTCTCCAATAGAAGGTGATAGTGATTCTCCATCAGGCAATAAACATGCAGGATTGCTCCATAGCGATGGTGGGCTGATTCAAGATAGGAAAGAAACCGCTTTCGATCTCCATCGCATTTGAAAATGGACTTTCGTTCATTGCCACGGGAGGTCACGTGGTAAAATGCATTCGGAAACTCAACCCTCAACGGTCTTGCCAAATCACTCTCTCCAGAAGGTTTTCTCTCCCCTTATCATAATATTCCATTCATGTCAAGTGTTGAGACCTGACCCCTTATTTGGAATTTGAAAAAAAGGCGGGCGAATTAAGCCCGCCTTTTGAGTTAATGCTTACTGCCAGACTCTGCCGTCTGCCGCGTTGTTGGTGTTGTAGAGGACAGGTGTGGCTGTTCGGCTATTGGTGTTGGGTGAGATGTGATATGCGCTCACATCGATGGTATTCTGTGGTGCCACCACGGTCAGGACAATGGAAACTCGATAGAGCTGGGTATTGTCGATATTGACAAACCAGCCATCGAGATCGCTCTGACGGATGATGTAGACGCTGTTGGCCGGCACGGTGATCACATCATTCTGGGTTTCCGTGACATTGGTCGTGGTGTCGGCGTTCGAAATGATGGCGTCTATGGAGACCGATGCCGCCAGATTGCCCCTGTTGGTGATCGTGATGAAGGAGCTGTAGAGGCTGTCGGGCCGTGTGTCAATGAGCAGGTAGGGGATTCTGGCCTGCATGGCGTTGACCGTCCAAATAAAAGCGTTCGCTTGATTCAATACGGTCTTATCAGCAACGCCTACCTCAGCTGGATCAATCACTAAGGTCACCGTATAAGTGGCAACATTTATAGTGGTGGTGCCATTTACTGTAACGATGAGGTCGTTTAATCCTGAGGTTCTAAGGTCCCATGTTGCAAAATTGGAAGTCAGTGACCAGGATACTCCAGTAGTACGGGTTAAGTTCGAACTTTCAAGCGCTACGTTAGTGATAGCTGTCTGATCTCCATGAAACGTAATGGTGTAACTGGCAGCTGCAACATCGATACCGTTATTAACCGTTGCTTCTACAACCCGAATTTGGGCCTGCGATGTTGTTGTGTTAGGGGTATCACCACCGGCTTCAACTACGAACTTAGCCCGGCTGGGAGTAGCCTCTACATCAATTGTTGAAGTGGCTGGACCATCCGTAGGACCAGGCAGATACTGAACCTTTGCACTGAGCTGCGGTATGGCCTTGGCTACGACTTCGGCATTTGTCAGTGGGGCTATTAGCGGTTGAGCCGTGCTGTCAAAAGCCTGTGTCACCTGCAAGGTCATGTTGCCGGCTAATAACTGGGCAGAGGTGAATCTCAAGGTGGGCCTTTCTGCCGCAGTTGGCATTGCTCTTGTAGTCAAATCTTCGGTCAAGTAAAGAACATCGTCTGCGTATGCAGAGGGTTCAGTTGGCAACCTAGTCTGAAGAAACTTAAAGACTAATCGGGTGTAGTTTCCATTACTGTCTGCCGTGAAGTCAACTAAGTTTGCACCTGGTAACCCAGCATTGTCATTCCATAGACCGTAATTGACGGATGGAGCCAGCGCGCCATTGGTTACTGTAATAACGATGGTATTGCCTATGCCTATATTGATCCCAGGAATATAGATAATATCTGAACGATCGATTGGTGGATTGCCTGGAGTAGGAATTGCATTACCAAGATCCACTGACACCACACCTGCCTGACCAGCCAGCCACTCAGAGCCAACCACATAAGCGCCAGTCGGATCAGTGTCAACATCCAGATCCTCTACTCCTGAACCTGCTGCACAAATATCAAGTATTGATGACTGAGCCCAGGCGCCTCCTGTCATAAAACAGATGAAAGCCAAACTGAAGAATAGTACTTTTAGATATCTCATCATCTTTTTCCTCCTCTTTTAATTAATTCGGTCTTAACTTATAACCCTTAACCTCTTTTCTCTTTTCTCTGCTTATCCAAATCCATGCACAACCCATTCTTCTTCCCGCATCACCCCCTTCTGTTTGAAATTTATTTCTGAGATTTGAGCTGATCACCCTTTGCCTAAAATCCTTCTGATCACCCCTTTCTTAAAAATTTTTCTCAAAAAAGGATTCCCTAATCTTTTTATCCAATTAACATAAGGAGTGAATCTTTGTCAAGAAAAAATTTCTCCTTTTTTGTCGATCAGGCTTTTTCCTCCCTACCCTCCCCTCTCCCCTCCTCATGGGGGAGAGGGGAAATTATAAGAGGTCAGGGTTAGTTAATTTTTGAATCCATTACCATATCGAAAATGGGTTGTCAAGTAAAAATTTTAAAAAAATTTTTTAACCGATCGTCTCATTGGTCAAGAAACTCAATGATATAGATACTCAAAAGGGCATCCCTTGTCAAGAAAAATTTTATGTTAGGGGGA
>Ga0116210_1002490_pt1 | contig 11180 bp, 10 predicted proteins | sample TshhotsprinmetaG_FD_94483 | JGI IMG/M metagenome (GOLD analysis project Ga0116210, IMG submission 94483) | Hot spring microbial communities from South Africa to study Microbial Dark Matter (Phase II) - Tshipise hot spring metaG | ecosystem: Environmental > Aquatic > Thermal springs > Hot... | reverse complement strand
ATACCCTTCCTTTTCCGAAGAATATAGAACTGTATCCAATGCTGTTGCATTTTCAAGAAACTGTTGAACCTGCTCCTCAGTTATCTGTTGGGATAGGATCCGAGCAACCTGGCATTCCACTGCCTCTCTCAACGCATACATATCTAGGATCCGATGAATGGTAGGAATCGCCACTATACACCCACACCGGGGTCGGTACTCCACTAACCCATCCTGCTCTAACCGCTTCAATGCTTCTAAGACCGGAATTTGGCTGACACCAGTCATCTCGGCCAGTTTTCTTCTAGGCAAGCGGGATCCTGGTGGAAACTCCCCCTGAATAATCTTTCGCAGGATCGTTCGATACACTCGTTCGGCTGCGGTGAGAAATGGATCGGTGTCAATGGCTGCTGATTCGATCGGTTCGTAAGTGGTTGGGTCTATCATTATATTTGCTATAGATGCTATAGCAAATATAGCATCTATGTCAACCCTTGATATAGCCGCAGTAGACCTCGGTCTCCAATAGCAGTCTCGCTCTTGCCATACCCTAACGCCCCCGGCTACTATACCGATTACTATGCAGGATAGGCTTACCCATCGATACTTTCTCATTCACACTGGGATAGGCTGCTCTATTCTTTTAGGAATTCTATTATTAGGATCCTGTAAAACAGCCCCCTTGCCACCCGAAGCCCCATCGAAGGCCCCCCTAATAGAAGTGCCGCCCCCCGAAGAAGATATCTACGAAGGAGTAGCCACCTACCTTTCTTTGGGAGATCCAGAGGCAGCGTTGACCGCGTTGGAAAAGGCTCAACAGAAAGATCCTAACTCTAGGGAAACCCAGCGCCTCTTTGCAGAGGTGCTCATCATCGCTGGTAAACTCCAAGAAGCGAAGCAGGTTCTCTCCGAATTGCTACAATCCGATCCAAGAGACACAGAAGTCCTGTACAATTTAGCCATGATCGAAGCTACCTCAAGAAACTCTACGAAACAGAAGGAGCTATTGGAGAAGATCCTCCAAATCGACCCAACCCATTCGAGAGCTCTTTCTGCCTTGGGAGAGCTTTTACTAAAGCAAAAGAAACTGGAAGAAGCCGAAAAAGCGTTCAATACCAGTTTGACTAAGGATCCCGCCAATATCACTGCCTTGATCGGGAAGGGGAATCTGGAACTCCGACAGAAAAAGCCTTTAGAAGCCGAGAAGACTCTCACGAAAGCAGTAGAACTCCTGCCGAACTATCCCTTTGCCTACGTGGACCGGAGTAAAGCCCGGGCGGAATTGGGGAACTTCGAAGCGGCCGATGCAGACCTAACCAAAGCGATAGAACTCGCACCCGATTATGGTTGGAACTATTACGACCGCGGTAGACTAAGGGCAAACATGGGAAAGACAGAGGAAGCTTTGGTAGATTTCAACAGGGCGATTGAACTGGAACCGGATCTGTTCCTGGCTTACATCTATCGAGCTAGAATTCTCGATGGAAAGGAGAAGTACCAGGAAGCCCTAGCGGATTACCAAAAAGCGCTAGTGTTGAATCCACAGTACCCTCATTTGTATGTTCCCATGGGAATCCTGTATTATAAACTAAACAACTTCCAGAAAGCAGCAGAATGCTTCCGAAAGGCGGCCGAACGGGACGAAACCGAACCTGCCTACCATCTCCTTGTTGCCCTCTCCTATAAATCCGCCGGTCAGGAACAGAGTGCTTCCGAATATCTTGAGAAGATTCTTTCTCTTTTACCTCGCGATTCATTGTTCTATCACATGGCAAGGTACTACCTACAACCTTCTTCCGATTTTTTTATCGTTCAACAGGTGAATAACGAAAGAAATCGAACATTGAAAGCCCGCATGTTGTTCTATTTGGCCATTCAGTATAAACTACAAGGTAAAGTGAACTCGGCAAGAACATATCTTATAGAAGCTTCCGATGCTCGATCCAGCGGGTTCATCGAAAACCGTTTGGCCAATTGGGAACTCCGGATGTTGCCGAAGGACCGCTAGCTCGTATGTTACAAACATTATTGGAGTTGCTGGATCGATCGCATCCAGTACTCGTCCAAACCCATGATTTCCCCGATCACGATGCCATTGGATCGGGTCACGCCCTACACTGGATCTTGACTCAACGAGGATTCTGCACCTTCCTTTGCTACAACGGCGAGTTCCAAAGTGAAACTCTGAAAGTTACTATCGATGAATTGGGGATTCCCTTGATTGCGGCAAAAGACCTGTATCTGAAAGAAACGAACCAGATCGTTCTGGTAGATGGATTTGCGGGAAATACGAATGTCACCGACATCATGGGTGAATTGGTAGGCATCATCGATCATCATACCCCACCCATCCCTGCCACCTGCCCCTTCATAGACATCCGTACCTCTTACGGGTCCTGCTCCACCATTCTCTATACCTACCTGAAAGAACACGGCGCCCCTATTCCGCCTTCCATTGCCACGAGTCTTCTGATGGGAATCATGACAGACACCGCGTTCATGACTCGAGCAGTCTCTCCCATGGATCTGGAAGCCTTTTCTGCTCTCTTCTTCCAAGGAGACTGGCAACGAGCCGCTTACATCCTCAGAAACTGTCTTTCCCTCCAGGATTTGCCCATCATCCAGCAGGCAGTGAACCACTATCGGATCATTGATGACATCTGCTTTCTCGAACTTGATTTGGAATGTACTTCCGAACTGTTGGGACTCGTTTCCGATTTCTTTCTTGGACTGAAAGAAATCATCATTGTAGTAAGTTGGGCTTTCGAAAAGGAAATCCTCCATGTCTCTGTCCGTAGTGAGGATCCGGACCGACCTGCAGATTTGATCGTTCGAAAAGCTCTAGCCGGGATCGGTTCCGGAGGAGGGCATGTCCATATGGGGGGGGGTGCCATACGTCGGGATCGCTTTCCTGGTGCAGATGCCCTCCGATCTCGGTTTCTCGAAGCTATAGGAAAAAGGAACATCCATGAGTGACTCTATTACCCGGTTACAACTAGGCGACAGGATCTTCATCCTAGTCGGGACGGCCCATATTTCCAAACAAAGTGTGGAAGAAGTGGAACGGATCATATCTGAAGAAAAACCAGAACGGGTATGCATCGAGATCGATCCGTCTCGGTACAGAACCCTCACCGAAGGAGCCCAGTGGTCGTCCCTCGACATCTATCGGGTCCTCAAAGAAGGTAAGGGATTCCTGTTGCTCAGCAATCTGGTGCTTACTTCTTTCCAACGTAGGTTGGGCCTAGAATTGGGAATCCGTCCCGGCGAAGAGATGTTGGCAGCTATTCGAACCGCAGAGAGTCTGGGAATCCCCACCGCCCTCTGCGACAGGGACATTCAGGTTACTTTGCGGAGGGCTTGGGCTCGATCTAGCTTCTGGGGAAAGAACAAACTTCTCGCCGCTCTCCTTTCCTCTGTCCTCAGCTCGGAGAAACTGACTTCCGAGCAAATCGAGGAACTGAAAAAGAAGAACGAACTGGAATCGATGATGGAAGAGTTGGCTGGGTACCTCCCTTCAGTGAAAGAAGTACTGATCGATGAGCGGGACCAGTACCTTGCCCAAAACATCTTTAATCAGCCTGAGAAGAAGATCCTGGCCGTTGTGGGAGCCGGTCATGTTCCAGGGATCGTCCAGTGGTTAGAGGCTTTATATAGAGGGGAAACTCTGATCGATGTGACGAAGTTGGAGGCGGTTCCGCCACCGGCAAAGGTTTCGAAAGTTTTACCCTGGGTGCTTCCCGCTCTCATCATCGGATTGATCGGTTGGGGATTCCTACGGTCTGGTTGGATGCAAGGGATGGAGATGGTGTGGGTATGGGTACTGGTGAATGGTGGGTTAGCAGCCCTCGGGAGTTTTCTTGCCTTGGCTCATCCGGTTACCATTCTCGCTTCTTTTCCAGCCGCGCCCATCGCTACCCTAAATCCTGCAATAGGGGTAGGGATGATCACCGGCCTGATAGAAGCTTACTTCCGGAAACCCAGGGTAGAGGATTTCGAACGATTGAGCGAGGATATCACCTCCCTAAGAGGATTCTTTCGGAATCGGGTGACCCACGTGCTTCTAGTCTTTTTTTTCTCCAACTTGGGGGGAATGATCGGTAACTTCATTGCCTTGCCGTACCTTACCGTCCTAGCCCGGAAGTAAATACAGTCCGCACCGCCTCCCCCACCGTGGCAACCTCGATCCAGGAGGTGTGTTCCCGTTCCTCATCCCAGGCCTCGGGACCAATGCAAGTGGAAAAGCCCAACTCTTGAGCGGAACGAAACCGCCTTCGGATATGGGACACAGGCCTCACCTCCCCTGCCAAGCTCACCTCTCCCGCCACAACCGTGTCCGCAGGAAAAGGAATTCCCGTGCGGGCAGAGTAGAGGGCAAGGGCAAGGGGAAGTTCGATTCCCACCTCACTGATCCGGATCCCCCCTGCTACGTTTACATAGATGTCTTGATCCGAGAACCTCAAACTTGCGTGTTTTTCCAGTACCGCAGCAATTCTAGAGACCCTTCCAACATCCAGCCGATCTGAAAACACACGGGAAACCCCACCCTTCGCGGGAACCACCAAGGCTTGAAGTTCCACCAATAGCACTCGACTACCCTCGTACACCGGCGCTACCACCACTCCAGGAGGTAACGTCCCATCCCTCCGTACCAGAAACACCGAGGAAGGATCGGCCACCTCCCTGAGTCCCTGCTCTCCCATGGAAAAAAGACCGATTTCATCCACCGAGCCGAACCGATTCTTCACTGCCCGGAGAAAGCGAAGATCCCCACCTCCCTGTTCGAAATAGAGAACCGTGTCCACCATATGCTCGATCACCTTGGGTCCCGCGATAAGACCTTCCTTCGTGATATGGGCCACAAACACGAGGCCCGCGTCTAGATCTTTGGCCCATTCTGACATTTCATGACAGCAATATTTCATCTGGTTCACAGTGCCAGGCATGGACCCCATTTCCGGCGCGTAGAGGGTTTGAATGGAATCCACCACGACAAACTCGGGCTTCAGTTTATCCATGCACTGAAGTACCCGTTCCAATTCCGTCTCCGCATAGATATGGATCCTTCCCGGATGAACTCCCACCCGCTCGGCCCGTTGGCGAATCTGCGCAGGGGATTCTTCCCCACTTACATAGAGAGATTTGCATTTCTCCCCTAGTGCTCCTGCCACTTGAAGGAGGAGGGTGGATTTGCCGATGCCAGGCTCTCCTCCTAGCAGGATCGTGCTTCCCCTGTAAACTCCTCCCCCCAGTACTCGGTTCAGTTCCGGTACCGTTGAATCCATCGCTTCGGCCCGGGAACTGTCCACGGTAGAGAGAAGGATCGCCGAATCCTCCCTCTTTCTTGTTTCTTCCCCCGAAGCTCCTTTACGTAACCTTTTCGCCGAACCTTTTTGGGTTCGTTTGAGGGATACACCTTCCAAAAGCGTATTCCATTCTCCGCACTGAGGACATCTCCCCAGCCAACGGGGTTCTTCGTGCCCACAGTTCGTACACGTAAAGGTCGTTTTCGATCCTGCCATTCCTTATTTCGTTCCTCTATATTTTTCTAACCCGGATGACTCCTTCGATCGATTGGATGCGCGTTATAGATTCATCGCTGATATCCGAATCCAGATCAATGATATTGTAAGCAATACCATCCTTATGCCTATTCAATAGATCCGAAATATTAATCTTCTCTTTAGCGAGGATAGCTGTGATTTGCCCTACCATGTTGGGGATGTTGAAGTTGGAAACGGTAAGTCGTACTTTCCCCGTTCGTTCCAGCGTACAATCGGGAAAGTTAACCGAACGATTGATATTCCCGGTTTCCAGAAAGGTTTTCAACTGTGTTGCCGCCATGATCGCGCAGTTTTCCTCTGCTTCGGGAGTAGAGGCTCCCAGGTGGGGAATACAGAGAACATTCTCCACCTTGAGCAACTTTTCCTCTGGAAAATCCGTTACATACTTTGCCACCTGTCCGGTTTGCAGAGCCTCGATCAAGTCCTCATTGTTCACAAGACCCCCACGGGCAAAGTTCATGATCCGTACCCCTTTCTTCATTACGGCGAACCGCTCCTCGTTCAAAAGACCCCTGGTTTTGTCCGTCAGCGGGGTATGGAGAGTGATAAAATCACTTTGCCTCAATAGAGATTCTAGCCCTTCTGCGCGAATCACATCCCGAGATAATCGCCAGGCAGATTCGACGGAGATGAACGGATCGTACCCAATGACCCGCATTCCCAACCCAACGGCTGCATTGGCTACCATCACTCCGATAGCTCCCAACCCAATGACTCCTAACGTCTTTCCCATCAGCTCCGGGCCGGCGAACTGATTCTTGTTCTGCTCCACTATTCCAGGGATATCCTCTGTCTGACCTAAAAGGGACTTTGTCCAGCTGATTCCCTCGTGGATCCGTCGACAGGAAAGGAGTAGCCCCGCCACCACTAGCTCTTTCACCGCGTTGGCGTTGGCTCCCGGAGTGTTGAACACTACGATTCCCTTTTCCGTGCATCGCTCTACCGGTATGTTGTTGGTCCCTACTCCCGCACGGGCTATCGCTTTCACCGATTCTGGGAACTCCATTTCATGGAGAGGAGAACTCCGAACAATGATCGCGTCTGGGTTGCTCAGCTCCGATGCCACCTCGTACTGATCCCGGGGAAACAACTCGAGCCCCTTAGGCGATATTTTATTTACCGTCATGATCTTGAACATACTACGCTCCTTTTCCATGCTTTGCTTCGAAGTCCTTCATGAAAGCTACCAACGCTTTCACTCCTTCCACGGGCATGGCATTGTAGATACTGGCCCGCATGCCCCCTACGGTTCGGTGCCCCTTTAGATTGATGAACCCCTTAGCTTCCGCTTCCTTCAGGAAAAGGGCATCCAGTTCCTTTGAGCCCGTGACAAAGGGAATATTCATGAGGGAACGTACAGCCGGATCCGCCGTACCATGGAAAAGCCGGGATTGGTCGAGGAAATCGTACAGGATCCTAGCTTTTTCCAGGTTTCGCCGATACATTGCTTCGACACCCCCGTTCCGCTTTACTTCCTCTAGCACGAGTTTTAGGATATAGATGCTATAGCAGGGAGGCGTATTGTATAGGGAGCCATTTTCCACGTGGATATCGTACCGAAGCATGGTGGGAGTGAAAGGTCGATGCTTTCCCACTATATCTTTGCGGAGGATCACTACGGTAACTCCTGCCGGGCCTAAGTTTTTCTGGGCACCCGCGTACACGAGGGCAAACTTCCCAATATCTACCGGTTCAGACAGAATGTTACTGGACATATCGGCTACCAGGGGTACAGATCCTGTTTCTGGAAGCCGGGTAAACCGAGTTCCGTAGATGGTATTGTTCGTGGTGATATGCAGGTATGAAGCGTCCGTTCCAGGGAAGGGTACGTTGGGTATATAGCTATAGTTCCGATCTTTCGAAGAAGCAGTGATCCGCACCGTACCATACCGTGCCGCTTCCTCGGCTGCTTTAGCCGCCCAATGACCGGTTTCCACGTATTCCGCTACTCCCCCTTCTGGAAGGAGGTTCAAGGGAACCATGGAGAACTGCAACGAAGCACCTCCCTGAAGAAACAGGACTGCATGTGTATCCGGTATCCCCATCAATTCCCGAAGGAGCGCTTCCGCTTCCTGAATGATCTCTTCGAACCAGTGGGAACGGTGACTCATCTCCATTACCGATTGACCGCTTCCCTTATAGTCCAGCATCTCCTCAGCCGCTCGTTTCAACACAGACTCCGGCAGCATCGAAGGTCCCGGCGAAAAATTGTACACTCTACCCATCTACATCCTCCTGTTGATAGAGATACGCGGAAAGTATGTTCAGTTCTCCTGCCAGGGAGACATTTCTCACTAACACACGGTTCGATTTCACGGTCAGTACCACTGGAGCAAAGTTGATGATTCCTCGAATACCAGCTCGAACTAGACGGTCCGCTGTTTCCTGAGCAGCCTCAGGCGGTACGGTTAGAATCCCGATTTCGATCCGGTATTTCCGCACTACCCCCTCCAGTTCCCGGGCGTGATACAAGGGAATCTTTGTGGAAAGGAGTTCCAGCCGGTTTTCACTGAGATCGAAGGCGGCCACTAAACGATACACTCCCTCCTGCCATATCCTTCGATTTAGAATAGCCACCCCTAGATTTCCTAAGCCCACAAGGCAAGCGGTTCGAGGATGAGTGAGCCCTAACTTCGCCCCAATGAGCACACGAAGGGATTCCAAGGGATATCCTCTCCCCAACCCAGATCCAGGCTTCCCCACCCCTGTCTTTTCTTTTCCTGTGAGCTGTTCTGTACCTAGTCCTTCTCTTAAAAAACTCAAGTCTTTGCGAATGGTATGATCCGGAACACCGAGAAGCTCGCTCAACCGTTTGGAGGAAACTGCCTGCAAACCCTGGTTCTGAAGCTTCCCCAACAGAACATAAAGACGAGCGAGTCGCTCCAGCGTTGGGGGGGGAAGGGTTGAATCCTTTTTCACTGTTCCTCCTACACCTAACCTCCGAAGTCATTAACTGTGAAATTTTTCACAATTATTTTACTCTATTCTCCTGTTCCTGTCAAGCCTCATCCGCCTTCTCTTTACGCACCTCCTTACTGCCATAAGGTAGCCATTCTCGTTTTTCCCCATCCCCCTCTTACGTCTTCCTTGCATTTTTCCCTAAGAGTCCCTATCATTACTTCCCGATGGATGAAACACCGCTTTTAGTATCCTGCGGGATCCTGCAACAAGGGGACAAGATCCTGGCCCTTCGACGGAAGGATGGAAACGAACTCGGAGGCAAATGGGAGTTCCCCGGCGGAAAAATTGAACAGGGAGAAACCCCCGAACGATGCCTAGAACGGGAACTCGAAGAGGAGTTGGGTTTACGGGTGACAGTCGGAGAAGCCCTTCCACCTGTCCAGTATACGTACCCGCATCGCGCAATCATCCTATACCCCTACGTATGTAGCTCCCCTTCCACCATCCAGATCATGAAGGACCATGACGACCTAATTTGGGACACCCCAGAACAGTTACGGTCCCTCGATTGGGCCGAAGCGGACCGCTTGGTGCTCGAAACATACATCCATCGGAGGAGTAGACACCCATGATCGGCCCCTACTGTTTCTTTAATCAACAGTTAATCCCCATCGAACAAGCGGTAGTATCCGTTGACGACCTTGATTTTTCCTATGGGTATGGAGTGTACGAAACCCTCAAGGTAAGGCATCGGATTCTCTACTTTCCTTCCCTCCACGAGGAACGATTGTTCCATTCCGCTTCAATCATTGGTCTTGCCCATCCCTTCAAACCAGGAGACCTTACCCGGGGAATTCAGGAACTGGTGCGAGCCAACAAGACGGAACATGCAAATATCAAAGTCCTCCTCATCGGAGGGGATACGGCAGAACAAGCCCGACTCTACATCATGACGCTGAACCCCCTATTCCCTGATCGGAAGGACTACAAGCAGGGTGCTATCGCCCTGATCTATCCAGGTGAGCGGGTATTTCCCGAAGCAAAAACATTGAACATGTTGGTCAGTACCCTGGCATTTAGGGAAGCCAAAAAGGCGGGGGCTTACGACGCCGTGTTAAAAAATCGGGAAGGATACCTTACCGAGGGAACCCGCACGAACCTGTTCTATGTGAAAGGAGGGATCGTGTACACGCCTCCCCGGAATCAGGTGCTGGAAGGAGTCACCCGGATAACTCTCCTGGACGCTCTCCACCAGAAAGGCATCCCTGTCCAGGAGCGACCTCTCCAAGAAACAGAGATTCCCCAGCAGGACGGATTCTTCCTCACCAGCACTTCCACCAAGGTCATGCCGTTGCGGAAACTCGGGTCTTACGATCTCTCCATTCCCTCCCTTATCCGGGAGATCATGAAACACTACGACGCGTACCTGGACGTCTATGCAGCCACCCAGGAGGCGTTGTTCTAGCGATGGTTACCCCTCCCAACCATCCCCCCAACTGTCTCCAGTGCACCTACTTCTTCGTAACCTGGGATCCTCGCTTTCCCCGGGGATGCAGCGTGTTCAACATAAAAAGTCGGGAGTTCCCCAGTTATGAAGTATTCCGGGCTACTGGTAAGCATTGCCCGGCCTTCCAAAAATCTGAACGCATACGGGGAACGGGATGAGGAAGCTATGTACTAACCTCCTTCTACTCGGAATGGGAGTCCTGTTCTTAACCTGGGGATTAACGAGCTGCTATATCCTGAAACAGGGAACGACCCTCCTTTCCTACCACTCCAAAGCTGAGTCTGTGGAAGATCTCCTGAGTAAGCAGGATCTGGATCAGAAGACACGGTCCTTTCTGGAACGAGTCCAAGACATCCGGTCCTTTGCGACAGGTACCCTTGGGTTAGAAACGAACTCCAACTACACGCGGTATGTGGAACTCGATCAAGACCATTTGGCTTATGTGGTTTCCGCGGCAGATAAGACTTCCTTCACTCCCCATGAATGGAGTTTCCCCATCGTGGGGAAGGTTCCTTACAAGGGGTTCTTTCAGTTGGAAGACGCCAAAGCGGAAGCGGAAAGTCTACGGAATCTGGATCTCGACGTATGGGTGCGGAAGGTGGATGCCTTCAGTACTTTAGGATACTTTTCCGACCCACTCTACTCCTTCATGAAGTCCTACAAGGTACACCAACTTGCCGAGTTGAACATTCACGAACAGGCCCATGCCACCCTCTACCTGAAAGGGCAGTCGCAGTTCAACGAAGAGTTCGCGACCTTCGTGGGAAGGGAAGGGGCTCGTCTGTATATCCGGTCCCGGTTTGGAGAATCCTCCCCAGAATCTGCTACTCTGGAAGCCTGGGAAAAAGACCAGAAGACCTTCCTGCAAGAAGTTCGACGGTTGATCCGGAGCCTGGAAGATCTGTATAAAGCTCCCCTGACGAGAGAAGAAAAACTTAGACGCAAAACATTACTTATCCAGGATTTTCAGCGGGAGTTCCTTGCCTCCTATGATAAGCTGTTTCAAACCGACACTTTTAAAGCTTTCTCCAAATTACCGGTAAACAATGCCTACCTGTACCTGTATCGCCTATACTATCCGGAAAATCAGATCTTCGAAAAATTCTACCATGCAGCGGGACAAGACCTTCCCCGACTAATCCAAGCAGCCAAGCGAATCAAAGGAAAAAAAGGGGACCCCTACGCCTTAATAGAAAAAGAGATCCGAACAGGGCCATACTGATGATAGT
>Ga0116210_1002488_pt1 | contig 11183 bp, 10 predicted proteins | sample TshhotsprinmetaG_FD_94483 | JGI IMG/M metagenome (GOLD analysis project Ga0116210, IMG submission 94483) | Hot spring microbial communities from South Africa to study Microbial Dark Matter (Phase II) - Tshipise hot spring metaG | ecosystem: Environmental > Aquatic > Thermal springs > Hot... | reverse complement strand
ACGCTGCTAAACAAAATATTCCCATTGATGTGATCAAAAAACAGCTCCATGTCGCCTAAGGGGTACCCTGTTTGTCTTTTAGGGATGGAAATTAATGTAATGAAAAATACTCATCTACAGTTATAAAAAAACTAAAAAGTAAATAAAAAATTGAATTTTTTTATTTATATAAAAATTAAACATATCGTTCCATACGTGAATACACTTGCAACGAGGGCGTAAATTTTTTAAAATAATGTGTATAATGAAATAATGGAAAATGACGGTGAAAAGGAGTAGTAGTAAACAAATGGTCGACAGAGAGTTGACGGACGGTGCGAGTCAACCGAAGTTTGTTTACGAACTCGCCTTGGAGTCGCGTATGCGAATGAAGTAGCGTGCGCCGTGAATCTGCGTTAATGATGAAAGTGAGTGCACGATTCGTGCGCTAACAAGGGTGGTACCGCGGGAGAATCCTCTCGTCCCTTTTCGGGATGAGAGGTTTTTTGTTTTTCATTTTTGTTAAAAATGAACAAAAAGGAGGTTTGTCACGTGAGTTTTAATCATCGTGAAATCGAAAAAAAATGGCAAAAGTATTGGGAAGAAAATAAAACGTTCCAAACGACAGAAGATGACGGGAAGAGAAAGTTTTATGCGCTCGACATGTTTCCATATCCGTCCGGGGCAGGTTTGCATGTTGGCCACCCTGAAGGGTATACAGCGACAGACATTTTAGCGCGCATGAAGCGCATGCAAGGATATAACGTGCTACATCCGATGGGGTGGGATGCGTTCGGATTACCAGCTGAGCAATATGCGCTTGATACCGGAAATGATCCAGCGGAATTTACGGAAAAAAATATTAACAACTTCCGCCGGCAAATTAAATCGCTCGGTTTTTCATATGACTGGGATCGTGAAGTGAACACGACCGATCCGAACTATTACAAATGGACACAATGGATTTTCTTAAAGTTGTATGAAAAAGGATTAGCGTATATGGATGAAGTGCCGGTTAACTGGTGCCCTGCATTAGGAACGGTGCTTGCGAATGAAGAAGTCATTGATGGTAAAAGTGAGCGCGGTGGTCACCCGGTCATTCGCAAACCGATGAAACAATGGATGCTTCGCATTACGGCATACGCTGATCGCTTGCTTGAAGACTTAGAGGAGCTTGATTGGCCGGAAAGCATTAAAGAAATGCAACGAAACTGGATCGGTCGTTCGGAAGGAGCAAACATTCATTTCCAAGTTGATGGACATGATGAAACGTTTACGGTGTTTACAACACGTCCCGATACGTTATTCGGCGCAACTTATGCGGTGCTCGCTCCTGAACATCCGCTCGTTGAAAAAATTACAACACCGGAACAAAAAGAAGCTGTCGAAGCTTATTTAAAACAAATTCAAAGCAAAAGCGACCTTGAGCGCACAGATTTGGCGAAGGAAAAAACAGGTGTATTTACGGGAGCATATGCGATCAATCCGGCTAATGGTGAAAAATTGCCAATTTGGATTGCAGATTATGTGTTAATGAGCTACGGCACGGGGGCAATTATGGCGGTGCCAGCGCATGATGAGCGCGATTATGAGTTCGCGAAAAAATTCAATTTGCCGATCAAACAAGTCGTTGCTGGTGGCGATATTTCGAAAGAAGCGTACACAGGTGACGGGGAACACGTGAACTCTGATTTCTTAAACGGATTAAATAAAGAAGAAGCGACGAAAAAAATGATTGAATGGCTAGAAGCAAACGGAAAAGGTGAGAAAAAAGTATCGTATCGCCTCCGCGATTGGCTGTTTAGCCGCCAACGTTATTGGGGCGAACCGATTCCGATCATCCATTGGGAAGACGGCACGATGACACCAGTGCCAGAAGAGGAATTGCCGCTTGTATTACCAAAAACGGATGAAATTAAACCGTCAGGCACAGGAGAGTCTCCGCTAGCCAACATTGAAGAATGGGTTAATGTCGTTGATCCGAAAACGGGCAAGAAAGGTCGTCGCGAAACGAATACGATGCCACAGTGGGCAGGAAGTTGCTGGTATTATTTGCGCTATATCGATCCGCATAACGAAAAGCAATTAGCCGATCCTAAAAAATTAGAAAAATGGTTGCCTGTCGACATTTACATTGGCGGCGCTGAACATGCGGTATTACACTTGTTATATGCACGTTTTTGGCATAAGTTTTTATACGATATTGGCGTTGTGCCGACGAAAGAGCCATTCCAAAAGCTATTTAACCAAGGAATGATTCTTGGGGAAAATAATGAAAAAATGAGTAAGTCGAAAGGAAATGTCGTCAACCCAGATGATATCGTTGAAAGCCATGGCGCCGATACGTTACGTTTATACGAAATGTTTATGGGACCGCTAGAAGCATCGATCGCATGGTCGACAAAAGGGCTTGACGGTGCACGCCGTTTCCTCGATCGTGTATGGCGTCTATTCGTTGAAGAGAACGGTCAACTAAATCCGAAAATCGTTGACAATCCGGAAACAGATACGCTTGAACGTGTATACCATCAAACGGTGAAAAAAGTAACAGAAGATTACGAAGCGCTTCGTTTTAATACCGCCATTTCACAATTAATGGTATTCATTAATGAAGCATATAAAGCGCCTGTATTGCCGAAAGTATACATGGAAGGATTCGTAAAACTGTTATCGCCAGTTTGTCCGCACATTGCTGAAGAGTTGTGGGAAAAACTAGGTCATAGCAACACGATTGCTTACGAAGCTTGGCCAGCATACGATGAAGCAAAATTAGTTGAAGATGAAGTCGAAATTGTCATTCAAGTGAATGGAAAAGTACGTACAAAACTACATGTGCCAGCTGATGCAACGAAAGAACAACTTGAGCAATTAGCAATGGAAGACGAAAAAATTAAAGAACAAATTGAAGGAAAAACAGTGCGTAAAGTCATTGCAGTACCAGGTAAACTAGTCAACATCGTTGCCAATTAACGAAGAAAACCCTCCCACACATGCGGTGGGAGGCTGTCTTTAAAAGAAAGGGAGAGATGGATGAAAGAAATGACAGCGGCGCAATTAAAACAAATGATCGAAGCCGGGGAGCGAATTCAGGTTATTGACGTGCGTGAAGATGAAGAAGTCGCTTTTGGAATGATTCCGTCGGCGATTCATATAAAAATGGGGGATATCCCTCATCGAATGAACGAATTAGATAAAAATGAAACGTATATGATTATTTGCCGTTCAGGTGTTCGGAGTGAACATGTTTGTACGTATTTAGAGGCGCACGGTTACAACGTATGCAACATTGTTGATGGGATGCTCGGCTGGGACGGAGAAGTTGTGTAAAGATAAAACAATAAGATCGCTTCGTGGCGATCTTATTGTTTTGCATATATGGCAGCGTGCATTCCAGCGAGTCGTCCGGTGACGAGTGCGGCGGTAATATTGTAGCCGCCTGTATAACCGTGAATGTCTAAAATTTCTCCGCAAAAATAAAGACCTTTCATTAACTTCGATGCCATTTCCTTCGGATGCACTTCTTTCACTGACACTCCACCCCCTGTGACGAACGCTTTTTCAAGCGGCAACGTGCCATGAACGGAAAAAGAAAACGTCTTGCATATCGCGACGAATGCGCGAACTTTGTCGTGTCCTAACGTACTCGCGGTCGTTTGTGGGTCGATCGCTACTCGTTCAAGTAAAAATAATATATATCGCTCAGGAAGAGGGAGAAGTGTCTTTACAATATTTTTTATCGTTTTTTTCGGTTCTTCTTTTATGGCACGTACAATGCGTTGAAATAACACTTCTTCTTTATCATCTGGCAAGGCATCGATCGTCATCATAACGGACGGTTGCTTTTTTAATTGTTTGACGACAAATTGGCTACAACGTAGTGCTGCCGGTCCTGAAACCCCAAAATGTGTAAAAATCATATCCATACGATGTGTCACGATTCGTTTCCCTTTTGCGTTTAATACGCTTAACGCGACGTCACGCAACGATAGCCCTTGTAACGTTCGCTCTTGAATAAATGGCTCATGAGAAATGATTGGTACTTCGGTTGGGAACAGTTCTGTAATCGTATGTCCAGCTTTTTCGGCCCACGCGTAACCGTCACCTGTGGAACCTGTATGAGGCACAGACTTTCCACCGACGGCAACGACGACAGCCTTTGCGCGAATGATTTCTTCTGTTTCAAGTTTCACCCCGTACACTGCGCCATCTTTATATTCAATGTCCTTCACACGTGTGTGAACGCGAATATGTACACCTAAGCGTTTTAACTCACGAAGAAGAGCTTGTACGACAGATTGAGCGCTATCGCTGATGGGGAACATGCGACCGTGGTCTTCTTCTTTCAGTGGAACACCGAGCCGTTCAAAAAAACGGATAATATCCTCATTATTAAATACCGAAAAGGCACGATATAAAAAACGACCGTTTCCTGGGATATGTTGAATGAGTTCATCCACCGGCCGTCGATTTGTGACATTACATCGTCCACCGCCCGAAATGGCTAATTTTCGACCAAGCTTATCCCCTTTATCAAGGAGAAGTACACGTCCCCCTTGTTCGCCGGCGGCAATGGCAGCCATTAACCCTGACGGCCCTCCACCGATCACTACGACATCATATATCATGACTTTCACGTCCTTTCTGTTAAAATTATAATGATTTTATGAAAAAGAAAAAAGTGTGCTAAAATAAGTGAAGCAATGAATCCGGTAAGGAAGGGATAATATGTCGTCATCAAAATTGTTGCGCGGGACGTTTATTTTAACTGGTGGTGTATTTTTATCTCGCATTTTAGGACTTATATACGTCTTCCCATTTTACCAACTCGTTGGTAAACAAGGGGGGGCACTTTATTCATACGGCTACGTTCCATATACGTTGTTTATTAGCATTGCCACAATGGGTGTGCCGCTGGCGGTATCAAAGTTTGTGTCGAAATACAATGCACTTGGAGAATATGCGATCGGGCGAAAATTGTTTCGTTCAGGCGTTACGTTAATGGCGATTACCGGATTTCTCGCTTGGCTCATTTTATATATGAGCGCACCGTTGTTAGCGCCATTTGTCGTCAATGATGATGGACACGGCAACTCCATTGCTGATGTTACTTCCGTGATTCGTGCCGTTAGTTTTGCTTTATTGCTCGTGCCGATGATGAGCTTAATTCGTGGATTTTTTCAAGGGCATGAATCAATGGGGCCAACAGCGTTGTCGCAAGTTATTGAGCAACTTGTGCGCATCGTCTTTTTGCTTTTAGGGAGCTACATCGTGTTGCGTATTTTCGGGGGCTCGCTAACAACAGCTGTTCAAGTGGCAACGTTTGCAGCATTTGTCGGAGCGCTTGGTGGACTAGCTGTGTTATTGATGTATTGGTTCAAGCGTAAAACATTTTTAAATGAGCTATTAAAACAAGATCGCGGCACCATTGATATGTCATTAAAAGACATGTATAAAGAATTGATTGCTTACGCTGCTCCCTTTGCGTTTGTTGGTCTAGCTATGCCGCTATATCAACTGATTGATCAATTTACGTTTAACAAGGCGATGGCGAGCATTGGGCTCGGAGCCATATCGGAAGATGCATACGGCATTTTCAACGTATGGGCGCAAAAACTCGTCATTATTCCGATTACGTTAGCTACATCGTTTAGCTTAACGCTTATTCCGACGATTATGAAAGCGTACGTGCAAGGGGAGAAGAAACAGTTACGAAAATATTTAAACGATACGTTTCAAGTCGTCATGTTTATTACGTTGCCTGCTGTTATCGGTATGGCGCTTTTGTCTGAATACGTATATGCTGCTTTTTATAGTTATGATCCACTCGGAACAGAAGTGTTGCGCGCATATGCACCGACAGCTATTTTCTTTGCATTATTTTCTGTTACGGCTGCCATTTTACAAGGAATCAATAAACAAAAATTTACCGTTATTAGTTTATGTATTGGGTTGTTGTTCAAATTGCTTTTTAACTATATGTTTATCGTTTCTTTTGAAACGGTGGGAGCTATTTTGGCAACGACGATTGGATACGCTTTATCGGTCGGGATAAACTTATGGATCATTCAACGTTACACAAATTATCGTTATCATTTCGTCGCTAAGCGCATATTGTTTATGGGAATTTTAACAGCGATCATGTGTGCTGTCGTTTGGCCGATTGTAAAACTAATTGATCGTTTCTTTCATTACAACGGCAGCATGGTTCAATCGGTCGCGATCGTTGCGTTCGGTGGATTCATTGGAGCGGCTGTTTATTTTTATTTAAGTGAGCGTTCAAACTTGTTGTATATGTTATTTGGAAACAGGTTTTCATTTTTGCGAAAAAAAGAAAAGAAGGCTGTATCGTAGCCTTCTTCTTTCTATTAGAAATCGCTGCTAAACGGGAATCCAAGCTGACGCTCAACGCGTTGAAGGCGTCGATTTAAATTGTTAATTTGTTGTTGTTGTCGCTCGGTTATGCGTTCAAGACGGTCGACGCGACGCTCAAGAGAACCGCTTGGAAATCCAGGTGTTCCAGGGAATCCAGGTGTTCCAGGGAATCCCGGCATAAACGGAGTGCCTCCGTAATAAGGCATACCAGGCATTTGCTGTTGTTGTTGGCGTTCATCCATTCGGAAAACTCCTTTCGCTTTGATCGTTACGTAGGCAGTATATGTGACAATTGCCATACGTGTATGGACGGATGCCTAAAAACGAAAAACATTTGGAGGGATTTTAGTGTTACGAATCGACAAACTGTTGGCAAATATGGGATATGGAACGAGAAAGGAAGTGAAAAAGCTATTAAAAGCAGGCGTCGTTAAAGTCGATGGGATGACGGTAAAAGATGCGAAAACGCACGTTGATCCTAAGGAACAAGTTGTTACCGTATGGGGGGAAGAAGTCGAGTATAAGCCGTTTATTTATCTCATGATGAACAAACCGAAAGGGGTTATTTCAGCAACGGAGGATGCGGTCGAAGAGACAGTTGTTGATTTGCTAGAAGAGGAAGATCGCATATTTGATCCATTTCCTGTTGGACGGTTAGATAAAGATACAGAGGGGCTATTGTTGTTAACAAATGATGGTCAGCTTGCTCATCAACTATTGTCACCGAAAAAACATGTTCCGAAAACGTATGAGGCGATCATTGATGGAGAAGTAACAGAAGAAGATGTTGCTGCCTTCCGGCGCGGTGTCGTGCTCGACGACGGGTATGAAACGAAACCAGCAAAACTTGTTATCGTTCGCTCCGGTTTACGTTCTGACGTGCAAATTACAATTACAGAAGGGAAGTTTCATCAAATTAAACGAATGTTCCAAGCGGTTGGCAAGCGAGTCGTTTACTTAAAGCGGGTTCAAATGGGACCGTTGACGCTTGATGAAACGTTAGAGCCTGGGGAATATCGCGAGTTGACGGATGAAGAAATGGCTTTATTAAAGGGAGAGAACAAAAAATAGGAACCTGCTAGGAGGTTCCGTCTATGTGCACGCTGTTACGATGACATCTTGACTCTTTTTTTAGTTGTTGTCCATTTACCTTTGCTAGGGCTGTGAATTAAGTCGTTGTATGCTAACACGTTTAAATCCCGCTGAATCGTTCGTGGGGTAATGCCGAATTCGTCCACGAGCTCTTGCGTTGTCACTGTTCCTCTCTCGCTAATGAACATGTAGACGGACTTAATACGGGTTAGCATGCGATCGGTAGATGGTTTCAAATGATCACTCCCTATCGTCACATCATTCGCATGGTACAACAAAGATGAAAAACTAGATGTCTCATTATTTATTTTACACGAAAACATAAGAAAAATGCTATAAATTTGCTGAATTTTACACAATATTAACACAATTAATACCATATTTTTCTGTGGAAAGGATGAATGCAGCAATGAACGTGAACTGGATGGAAGAAGTAAAAAAGCGAGAGTCAGCGCTTTTGAAAGATTTGCAAACATTTTTGCGCATTCCAAGTGTGCGAAATGAACAGACAGCTACACAAGAGACACCATTAGGAAAAGAGGTGTATGAAGCGCTTTGTTACATGCTAAAGCGTGGTGAAGAAGAAGGATTTGTTGCAAAAAACGTTGATGGATTAGCTGGTCATTTGGAAATGGGCAATGGTGAAGAGATTGTAGGGATATTATGTCATGTGGATGTTGTTCCCCCTGGCGACGGTTGGACGTTTGATCCGTTCGGGGGAACGATTGTAGATGGAAAAATTTATGCCCGAGGTGCACTCGATGATAAAGGTCCGACGATCGCTGCCTTTTATGCGATGAAAATTGTCAAAGAGCTCGGTTTACCGTTAGCTAAGCGCGTACGAATGATTATTGGAACAGATGAAGAGAGCGATTGGCAATGTGTTGAGCGTTATTTTCAAACGGAGCAAATGCCAACGCTCGGTTTTGCACCTGATGCGGACTTTCCAATTATTTATGCTGAAAAAGGAATCGCTGATTTTGACCTGATTCAACAGCCAACAAACGAGCGAAGTGAATGTATCCTTCTTTCGTTCCATGCCGGGCGCCGATACAATATGGTGCCAGACTTCGCTGAAGCGGCTTTGCGGTTAACAGATGGGGAAGCGATGAAAGAACGTTTTCTCGCATTTTTACAAGCACATGCTATTGACGGTGAAGCACATAGCGACGGAGAGACGTTCACTTTGCGCGTTCGTGGCGTTTCGGCTCATGGAATGGAACCGAACAATGGTGTAAATGCTGGATTATGGCTTGTGAAATTTTTGGAAAACGAACAACTTGATCCGCAAGCCAACGCGTTTGTTCGGTTTGTTTCCCAATATTTTCATGAAGATACGTGCGGAAGACGATTAGGGGTTGCACATACAAACGAGGAACTCGGTGATTTGACGATAAACGTTGGTGTTCTTTCATATACGAATGAATATGGTGGAAAGATCGGCATCAACTTGCGCTACCCTGTGACGAATGACATCGTGCATACGAAAAAAATGATTGAGCAAGTCGCTGAGCGTCATGCGTTTGCACTGACGGATTTTTCGAATTCTGCACCGCATTATGTAGGAAAAGATCATCCGCTCGTTCAAACGTTGCAACGTGTCTATGAAGAGCAGACGGGTGAACGAGCGTCACTACTTGCCATTGGTGGTGGGACATATGCTCGTTCGTTACAAGCTGGGGTAGCATTCGGCCCGTTATTTCCGAATCGTCCGGATGTGGCGCACCAAAAGGATGAGCATATGTTTATTGACGATTTGTTAAAAGCAACGGCCATTTATGCTCAAGCGATTTATGAGCTAGCAAAATGACAGTTTCCAAAAATATGTTATAATGAAAAGTGCCGTCGATCGTGACGGTACTTTTCGTTATTTTATTTGATATGGGGGATGTTTGTGTATACACGTATTTTTCGAGCATTTTATTTTTTACAGTTTTTTAGTTTTGGTTCGCTCTTTCCGTTGTTATCTGTATATTTAAAAGATGAAGTCGGTTTGTCTGGGACAGAAATTGGAATGATTATGTCCATTAGCCCGATCGTCATGATTTTTACTCAGCCTATTTGGGGGATGGCGGGTGATTATACGCGTAAGCCGGTTCAAGTATTAATGATATCTCTATTAGGGACCGCTTTATTCGGGATGATGTATTCACTCGCTTACTCTTACGTATCGTTGCTTGTTATTGCTGCGCTGCTTGCAGTTATGCAAAGTGGCATCGTGCCTCTGTCTGATAGTATTACTCTTCATTATGTACAAAAGGCAAATGAGCGATATGGATCGATTCGGCTCTGGGGGGCGCTTGGGTTTGCATCGGCTGTTCCTGTCGCTGGACAAGTGGCTGAGTGGTTTCACCTCCGTTTTATTTTTTATATTTTCGTGACGTTGCTCATCATTTCAAGTGCATTAGCATGGAAATTACCGAGAGAGCAGGCAAATGCAAAAGTGAATACTCGTGAGGGAATGAAGGAGCTTATTCGCATTCCACCGTTTCTTTTATTTTTATTGACAACGTTTCTCGTTTTTGGACCGATTTATGCGAACAATTTTTATTTCGGTATTTTCATTACAGATTTAGGAGGAACGCTTGCAGGAGTGGGGATTGCATTTTTATTGGCGGCAGGTAGTGAGGCGCCGTTTATGAAATTTGCTGACGGTGTCGTTCGGAAATTCGGGATGATGAACGTGCTATTAGTCGCAACCGCTTTATCTTGTGCTCGTTGGTTGTTTTACTTTTTTGAGCCTCCGTTAATGGTCGTTTATGCGACAACGATTGTGCAAGGAGCGTCTGTTGGTTTATTTATTCCAGCAGCGTTGCAATACGTTCGCGATGTGACACCTGAACATGTGCGCACAACGGCTGTATCGCTCTATGCTACAGTTGGAAATGGACTTGGAAGCTGGTTTTGCACGTTTGTAGGAGGATATATTTTAGAGCGTTGGACGATCGAGCATGTATATTTATTTTTTGGATTGTTGACGTTTGGAGGAATGGTTATTTTCGCCTGGCAGTCAAAAAGGGCGTTGCATAAAGTATCGGAAATTTGATAAAATTTAGAAAATTGGAGGTAGGGGAGATGAATGCATTATTTTTTGGCGATCGCTTTGCCAGATGAAGTGAAGCGGCGGTTACATGCTTTCATTTCTGAGTGGGAAGCGCCATTTCGTCTGTTCGTTCATGAGGCGGATTATCATATGACGCTCGCGTTTTTAGGGCATGTCACGGAAGTCGAACGAAAACAAATTGCCCAACTAATGCCCGAGGCGGTAAAGAAACATCGAGCTTTTCCATTGCAACTAAGTGAAGTTTATTCATTTGGTTCTCGCGTTTTATGGTATGGGGTGAAAGAGGAACCTCGTTTGTTTTCACTCCGTCAAGACGTGTATGATGTTTGTCAGCGTATTGGCTTTTCGCTAGATAGCCGGCCATTTACGCCTCATATTACACTTGCGAAAAAATGGAGTGGATCACTTCCGCTTTCGCTTGAGCTATATCCACGAAAAATGGATGAGGAGGACATTTCCTTTTTTGTTCGTGATGTTGTATTGTATGAAACGCATATGGATAAAAATCCGAAATATAAGCCGATTATGCGCTTTCCTCTTTCACCATAAATAAGAGGAGGGGAAGAGATGGGGATTACGGTCATTCAAATCGGGGGATTGTATGCATTGTATATCGTCGGTTCATTCATTCAGCGACTGCTTCACGTTCCAATTCCAGGAAGTGTGATAGGAATGT
>Ga0116210_1002486_pt1 | contig 11196 bp, 6 predicted proteins | sample TshhotsprinmetaG_FD_94483 | JGI IMG/M metagenome (GOLD analysis project Ga0116210, IMG submission 94483) | Hot spring microbial communities from South Africa to study Microbial Dark Matter (Phase II) - Tshipise hot spring metaG | ecosystem: Environmental > Aquatic > Thermal springs > Hot (42-90C)... | reverse complement strand
TTGGGATCGTACGCCACCATGGCCATTTCGGCAGCCCGCGAACGCATGGCCTCGATAAGATCCGATTGCGCAGCGACCGAGGCCGGGATGCGGTATTCGTTTTCGGGTGCAGAGTACGCGGCCGGATAGTAACTGAAGAGCTGATAGAGCGGCAGATCCTTGAAGAACCAGGGAGCATCCTCGCGCAGATCGAGCTGCAAATTGTCCCGCAGCGCGTGCAGCATTTCGAACAACGCGTAGTGATCGCTGCGCGGGATGGCCCGTCCTGCCCGCAAATCAGGGATGATCCGCCCCCGCCACCAGCGTTCGACGACGCGCTCCAGCTCGGCAGCGGCGAGCTTCGGGCGGTGGTCGGCCAGAGCGACAGCCGCCAACACCCGGTTGCGAGCGGCAGCCACAGAATCGCGGGGCGGCTCGCGAAGGCCGCGTTCGAGCCGGGCGACCAGTGCCTCGGTCGCTGCGCCGTCCATCCGAGATTGGCACCAATCCATGACCAACGCCATCTGGCGCAGGTCCGCGTCAGGGCCCAGCGACCACTGGATCGCGTCGCGCCCGACCTGCGGATCCCCGCTGACGCGGTAATACAGGGCCCATGCAAAGCCTGGCTCGGGCAAGCGCGCGCGGCCTCGAATCAAAGCCTCGAACTGCTCCCAACGCATTGACTGCCGCTCTCGCTCACGCTGGAGCAGCCGCAGACGATGAGGCCGCAGCAGCAAGCGGGGGGCCTCGGTATAGATCGCGTAGGGGCTCTCGGGCACCTGAAGCGAGCCGGAGGCGGCAACCCACGCCGCCACGATGCAGGCGAGTCTGAAGGGTCTCAAATTCGATTGTGTCATAGCGACACAGCCGCTGGGTCGGCTCGCCACGCGTCCCAGGCCGCGACGCCCGGACGGGCGGTGTGTTTTCAATCTGTTGCACGGCGTAACGATCGGTCGCCAGGTTGCACCACCGAGGATGAGTTGTCGAGAGATCTTTGAAACCTGCCCTCTGCTGCGGCAGGCAGACCGACAGGGAGCGGTTCGGAATTGGACAGCGTGCTTGCGGGAGCCGATGTTTGAAGGATGCGCCGCTTCGGATTGAGGGATGCAGGTCGCAACAGAGGGTCTTTTTTTGGCCTTATTTAGAAGTTCACGCCCGGGGTCGAAGGTTCCGGATGCAGCCCGGCCTTCCTGGTGATGCATAAGTGGACGCGGGCTTCGCCAGGAGGGAATTGCGAAGCGGGTGCTCCAAGCTCCGGGCCGCTCCGGCGCCCGACCCCAGCCCGGGCACGGGCAAGCCCGCGCCGGTGAGGTTTTCGGCCTTCCGGCGCGGGTTTTTCTTCGGGTGAGACCGCTAAGCCCGGCGATACGGCAGCTTCACCAACACAGCGTGCCGCTGCGGGGTTCCTCCTCCGGATTGGGCAGGTACAGGGTCTTACAGCGCTCGCAGCGGTACATCTCTGCTTCCGGTCCGTACTTGCGCCGGATTTCCTCACCGAAGAAATACCAGCGCTTCAGGTGGCCGGTGCAGAGCTTGCCTTTCGCGTCTTTTTCATCGCACGCGCGCTGGCGCAGGCGACGGCGTTTGATCCTGGTGCCGTCGGAAAGTGTGTCAACCACTCGCCCGTCGGTGCCCGGGCCGCCTGTTACCTGCTGGGACGAGTCGCTCATGGGTTCTCAGAAAGGCTGAGTATAGCATCGCAAAGCGGAATTTCGCCTTGAAACCGACGACGGGCGCACGCTCGGATCGCGACACCCGCTCAGGCCATGAGCCGGGTCAGGCCGCTCTCTTGGCAGCCCACCAAACAGCAGAAGTGTAGTTAAGGCACTGAACGACATGGCAGCGTCAACCGCCCGGAGCCGACCTTGGGCACTTGGCGGGGCGCACTCTTGGCAAGGGCGGCACCCTCTGTGGCGGCCGGCACCGGGTCACTTTCCTATGCCGCCGGCCCGTTGATCAGGCGCCACGGTGCAGCAGCATGCAGAGCTGCCGCCGGCGCCCCCCCGATTGCGCCGGGCATCAAAGGCATCGGCCTGAAGGCACATCCGGAGACTTACCCCGCACGCAGCGTGGCCCCTGGGGCTTCTCACAGGAGCCGGACAGTCGGGCCTAGTTACTTTAGGCCCAGTTGATCCTTTGTGAACGCCTCGGACTGGAACTCCCAGTTCACCGTTCCGTCCTTGAATCGCATCCAGGTCTTGTGACTGGCGGGAGTTCCGTCCGAGATCTGGAAGACGCGTCCGCCGCGAACCCTGCCGTTGGCAGGATCATCCGGGGCCACATGCGGATACGTGTAGTGACCGACCGAGCCGGCATAGCCAAGTTCCACACCTTTCCAGCGTCCCACGTAGTTATTGGTGTGATCGTGACCACAGTAAATGCCGCGCACGTCGCGACGCTCCAGAACGGCGGCGAACAGTCCGCTGTTGATGGGCGAAGGAGCCTCCGGTTCGTGGCGCACGCCGATGATCTTGACCTGATTCACCATGTCGTTGAACTCACGCAGGGGAATGTGGAAAAACATCAGGCCGGGAACCTTACTTCCGAATTCTTTCTCCAGCTCGATGGAAGTCCGGTAGTACCAATGAATCTGATCCGCGTGAATCCAATCGTAGTAGGTGTTCTTACCCTCAGTGACGTACTCGTTGGAATCCAGCAGCCAGACACAATAGACCGGCTTTGTCCCGGCAGCGTTCCAAATCAGCAGATATTTGTTGCCACCCCCTGAAAGCCCACGTACGTAACCGCCGTTGACGTTGTGCGGATGAGCCGCATAGAGGTCCAAAACAGCATCCTTGTTCAGGCCGCTCTTGGGGAAATGTTCCTGATCGTGATTGCCGAAGGTGACGGCCCAGAAAACTCGGTGTTTTTCCATCGCGGAGGCCACATTGCCGATGGCGGTGCGCACCTGCTCGGCCGATTCGCAGTGTCTGCCCGACAGGCAGTCGCCGGTTACGACCACCAGATCCGGCCGCTCGGTCTCAATCAGCCGTTCGGTGAGGGCAATGCCGTGCACATCCGGTGCCGGCCGGTAATGCAGGTCGGTGATCTGGAGGATCTTGAAGGTTCCCTCGGCGCGACAGCGTAACCTGCGCTCCCTCGGGGCAGCCACAACTCCCAGGCTGCCCAACAAAGAAGTAAAGAACGAGCGTCGCCTCATTCGTCTGTCTCCCCGAAAACGATCCGCCGCCTGAAAGCTGCGCGGCCTTCGATCTTAGCAAGTCGCGAGGGGCTGCCGCACGCAAACCCGGCTCCGCTAAACGCCGCGAGGCTCGTTAAGGGGCTTGCGTTCGGACGCGGTGCGCCTGTAGCCTCCGCTTGCTTGAGTCCTGAAACCGCGCTCGTGCGTTTGGCTCCCGCCACAGGGCTATCGGTGCGACGCGACCTAACCTCACCTCCTGTTAGGGCGGCCGGTGGCGGTCTTCCGCGAGACTCCCCCGCAAGGCTCGGGGACCATCGCCGCGATCCCGGCCCTCTGGCGTCCTACCGAGCTGCCGCTTGACCCAGAGCCACGTGGTGGCGCGTGCACGCGGCCCCTCGCCATGTTACCCTAAAAGGTACACCGATCGCCGATGCCGGCCCGCGTCAGCGAAGCCCTTGTGCTTCGTAGTTATCCCTTCCGGGAGGCCGAGCTGATCGTAAGTTTTCTGGCAAGAGACGCGGGAAAATTGCGCGGCGCGGCCCGTGGGGCCCGGCGGCCCCGGAGTCGCTTCGGCGCCGGCCTGGAGCGGCTCTCACACGTGAGGATGTCGTATTTTCAACGGGAAACCAGGGAACTGGTCAGTCTTGACTCGTGTGAGCTAATCTGGTCGCCCTTCGAGCTGACCACCGACTACACCACGGGCGTGGTCTTGGACTACATGGCCGAGGTAACCGAACAGTTGCTGCCACCTGCGGAGCCGAACGAACGCTTCTTTCGTCTGCTGCTGGCAATGCTGGATCACCTGCGAACCACCGCGGGCCGCGGTATCTGGGCAGCGGTGAGCTATTTCAGTCTCTGGGCGGTAAAACTATCAGGGTTTCTCCCGCCTCTGGATGTTGTGGAGGATTCGCGCCTGTTAGCGGAGGAGATGCTTCACTCCCCGATTGGTCGGCTCACCCCGCGAGACTGGGGGCCTGAAACGGCCGCCGACCTCCGCCGTTTCCTCGTCCGTCGGATCGAGGAACACATCGAGCGGAAACTGGTGACCGCGCCGTTGTTGGAGACAACCTAAGGAGACAACCTACGCCGGAGCCAGCCGAGACAGAAATGTACACCTTTCAAGACATACTGATGCGGCTCAAACAGTACTGGGGTGAACGGGGCTGCGTCGTACAGGAGCCCTATGACGTCGAGGTCGGCGCAGGCACCATGTGCCCGGAAACCTTCCTGCGCGTGCTGGGCCCTGAGCCCTACCGCGTGGCGTACGTCCAGCCCAGCCGCCGCCCTACGGACGGCCGCTACGGTGAAAATCCGAACCGTCTTTACAAGCATTGGCAGTTGCAAGTGATCCTGAAACCCTCTCCGGAAGATATCCAGGATCAATATCTGGAGAGTCTGGCAGCCATAGGGATTGACCTGCGCAAACACGACATCAAGTTCGAGGAGGATAACTGGGAGTCCCCCACGCTCGGCGCCTGGGGCATCGGCTGGCAGGTCATGCTGGACGGTCTGGAAATCACGCAGTTCACTTACTTTCAACAATGTGGCGGCGTGGATCTGGAAGTTGTTCCCGTGGAGTTGACTTACGGGATGGAGCGTCTGGCAGCCTTCCTTCAGGGTAAGTCCAGCGTGTACGAGATTGAATGGGCGAAAGGCGTGACTTACGGGCAGGTCCGTCTGGCTGACGAAGTACAGTTTTCTGTTTATAACTTCGAGATGGCGGACGTGAAGACTCTGTGGAAGCTTTTCGAGTTGCACGAGGCTGAGTGTGCGCGCCTGCTGGCTGCCTGGCCCCACAGCCCGGACAAACGCCGCTTTCCCTTGCTGGCCGCCTATGATCAGGTGTTGAAGTGCTCGCACCTGTTCAACCTGCTGGACTCGCGGGGAGCCATCAGCGTCACCGAGCGCGTGACGGTGATCGGACGCGTCCGTAAGCTGGCTGTGGCAGTTGCCGAAGCGTGGCTCCGGCAAAATCAGGCGGAGGTGACGGCATGAACCGGCTGCCCTTACTGGTGGAGGTTGGCAGCGAGGAAATCCCCGCCTGGATGATCCCGCCGGCGCTCGACCAGTTGCGGGATTCCTTTCGCAGGTTGCTCGAAGAGCAGCGGCTGGCTGATGAGGAGGTTCAGATCACGGTGGATGCCACGCCCCGGCGTCTGGTCTTACGGGCGGAGAACGTGGCTGAGCGGCAGCCGGACGCCGAGCAGTGGGTTCTCGGCCCGCCCGTGAGCGCGGCGTTTCGCGAGGGCCAACCCACCGCAGCCGCTGAGGGTTTTGCCCGCAAAATGGGCGCTGCGGTGAGCGCACTGGAAATCCGCCAGACGCCGCGCGGCGACTACCTCGGTTACCGGCAAAAGATCGAGGGCCGCCCCACCCGTGAAATCCTGGCGGCCGCTTTGCCGGATCTGATCTTGAGCCTCCATTTTCCGAAGACCATGTACTGGACCGGCAAAGGCGGCCCGCGCTTCATACGGCCGATTCGCTGGCTGGTCGCCCTGCTAGGCGAGCAACTCATCGAATTCGAAGTGGCCGGTGTGCGGTCCGGCGATCAGAGCCGCGGACATCGTTTTCTGGGCCAGTCCCGCATTCCGGTCCGTCCGGGGAATTACCAGGAGGTCCTGCGCCGGAACTACGTTCTGGTCTCGGCTGCCGAACGCCGCGAAAGAATTGAGAGCCGGATCGCACAGTTGCTGGAAGGATCCGGTCTCCGGGTGCGGAAAGACGAGGCTCTGCTGGACACCGTGGTTTACCTCACCGAGTTTCCCACCCCTATCCTGGGCAGCTTTGATGCCGAGTACCTCAGCCTGCCCGATGAAGTGCTGGTCACGGTGATGCGTCATCACCAAAAATACTTTTCGGTGGAGAATGCCGAGGGACGGATCGCTCCGTGCTTCATCGCCGTGATGAACACCGACCAGGACCCGGAAGGGTTGATTCGCCAGGGGCACGAGCGCGTGTTGCGCGCGCGCTTCAACGATGCCCGCTTCTTCTGGGACGTGGACCAGCAGCGCACGTTGGCCGAGCGGGTTCCGGCACTGGCCCACGTGACCTACCAGGCTAAACTGGGCAGCTACCTGGATAAGGCGCAGCGCATGGTCCGGCTGGGCCGGCGGATGGCGCGCATGCTGAAGACCGACCCTGCGCCCGTCGAGCGCGCCGCCTTACTGGCCAAGTGCGATCTGACCACCGAAATGGTCAAAGAATTCCCCGAGCTTCAGGGTATCGTCGGCGGCTTGTATGCGCGGCGTCAGGGTGAGCCCGAGCAGGTTTGGCGCGCCATCTACGAGCATTACCGTCCCGAGAGCATGGAGGACGCCATTCCGACGACGCTTACCGGGCTTCTGGTTTCCTTGGCTGACAAGCTGGATACTTTAACCGGGTGTTTTCGCCTGGGGCTGGTTCCCAGCGGCTCGCGGGACCCGTTCGCTCTGCGCCGGGCGGCCCAGGGCGTGGTGCGGATCCTGATCGAGGGCCGTCTCCCGCTGCCGCTGCGGACCCTGCTGGGCAAGGACCAGACTCTGATTGACTTCTTCGAGGACCGCCTGCGTTACTACTTCCGCGAAGTCCGGGACTTGCGCTACGACGAGGTGAACGCTGCGCTGGCGGCCGGCTGGGATGATTTGACGGACCTGGAGAGTCGCCTGATCGCTCTGGCGGCCGTGCGACCAACCCCCAATTTCGAGCCGCTGGCTGCCAGTTTCAAACGCATCAAAAACATCTTGCGTCAGGCGAGCGTGGCACCCGCGGTGCCTGCGGAAGTTTCTGCGGTCCAGGAAACGCTGCTTGAGCCCGGGCCGGAGACCGACTTGTATGAGGCCTTCCGGCGCCTGCGAGCCCGCGTGAGGCGACTGCGCCGGGCTAAGGACTACCGCGCAGCGCTGGAGGCCATCGCCTCTCTGCGTCCCGCGGTAGACTGTTTCTTCGACAAGGTTCTGGTAAACGCGCCGCACGAGCAGGTGCGGCGAAACCGGCTCACCTTGCTCAGCGAACTGCTGGGTGAGTTTTCAGCCATTGCAGATTTTTCGGAAATTGTTACGACAGAAGAGGAGAAATAACGGTATGCCAAAGTACGTGCACGCCTTCGGCGGAGGGACAGCCGACGGCGATGGGACCATGAAGGATGTGCTGGGCGGCAAGGGGGCCGGCCTGGCGGAGATGTCGCGGGCCGGAGTGCCCGTGCCGCCTGGGTTCACAATCTCCACCCAGGTGTGCAACATCTACTTTCAGCGCGGCGGCGAGCTGCCGTCGGAGATCGAGGAAGAGATCCTTCAGGCGCTTCATCAACTGGAAGAGCGCATGGGGCAGAAGCTGGGCGACTCGGAGAATCCGCTGCTGGTCAGCGTGCGTTCCGGGGCCAAGTTCTCGATGCCCGGCATGATGGACACCGTGCTGAACCTGGGTCTCAACGATGAGACTGTGAAAGCGCTCGAGGCCAAAAGCGGCAATCCGCGCTTCGCCTACGACTGCTATCGCCGTTTCATCCAAATGTTCGGCAACGTGGTGCTGGAGATCCCCAAAGAACAGTTCGAGCACATCTTCGAGGCGCGCAAGAAAAAGGTCAAAGCCCGTTATGACACGGATCTCACAGCCGAGGATCTGAAGGCCATCATTGCCGAGTACAAGAAGCTGGTCGAGAAGAAGACCGGCAAGCCCTTCCCGCAAGACGCGCGTGAGCAGCTCCGGCTGGCGCGCAATGCGGTCTTCCGTTCCTGGTTCAATCCCCGGGCCCAGCACTACCGCAGGATGAACAAGATCCCCGACGATCTGGGCACGGCGGTCAACGTCCAGGCCATGGTGTTTGGCAACCTGGGTGAGACTTCGGCGACCGGTGTGGGGTTCACACGCAACCCGGCCACCGGCGAGAAAGAGTTCTACGGCGAGTTCCTGGTCAACGCCCAAGGCGAAGACGTGGTGGCCGGGATTCGCACGCCCAAGCCGATCCGGGAGTTGGAACAGTTGATGCCTGACGTCTACAACCAGCTCCGCGAGATCACCGCCATGCTGGAGCGCCATTACCGGGATGTGCAGGACTTCGAGTTCACCATCCAGGAAGGCAAGCTCTACATGCTCCAGACCCGCAACGGCAAGCGCACCGGGCCGGCAGCGGTGAAGATCGCGGTGGACATGGTCGAGGAAGGCCTCATCACCAAAGAAGAGGCTGTCATGCGCGTGGATCCGCAACAGCTCGATCAGCTCCTCCACCCCATGATCGCCCCCGAGTCCCGCAAGAACTTGGAGAAGATTGCGGTCGGGTTACCGGCTTCCCCAGGTGCAGCCGTGGGCCGGATCGTCTTCACGGCCGATGATGCCGTTGTCCAGGCCAAGAAGGGGCCGGTGATTTTGGTGCGGGCTGAGACCGTGCCGGACGACATTCACGGTATGGAAGTCGCCAAGGGCATTCTGACTTCTCGCGGTGGCATGACCTCGCACGCGGCAGTGGTCGCCCGCGGCATGGGGACACCGTGCGTGGCAGGAGCCGGGGCCATTGAAGTGGACGAGGCCAAACGGCAAATGAGAGTCGCGGTGGGCAACCGCACTGTGGTGCTCAAGGAAGGCGACTGGATTTCGCTCGACGGATCCGCCGGCGAGGTTTTTGCCGGCCAAGCCAAGACCGTGGATCCGGATCCCACCTCGGGAGTGCTGGCCACCTTCATGAGCTGGGCCGATGAATTCCGCGGCTCCTTCGGCGTGCGCGCCAATGCCGATATCCCGCGGGACGCACTGGTCGCCCGCCGTTTTGGCGCCCAGGGCATCGGGCTGTGCCGCACCGAGCACATGTTCTTCGCCCCCGATCGGATCCCGCACATGCAGGCCATGATCCTGGCGCGCGACGAAAAGGCTCGACGGAAGGCCTTGGCCAAGCTGCTGCCCATGCAACGCAAAGATTTCATCGGGCTGTTCAAGGCCATGGACGGCTACCCGGTGATCATCCGCACACTGGATCCGCCGCTACACGAGTTCTTGCCCAAGCGCGAGCAGCTCATGGTGGATCTGGCGAAGCTCCCTCATGCCGACGCCAAAACCAAGAAAGAAATGGCTGAGCGTTATGGCGTCAAAGTGGCCGAGCTGAAGAAGCATCTGCCTGAACTGCTCAAGCGGGTCGAAGAGCTGCACGAGTTCAACCCCATGCTCGGTTTGCGCGGCTGCCGGCTGGGCATCACCAATCCGGAGATCACCGAAATGCAGGCGCGCGCGATTTTCGAGGCGGCCGTCGAGTGCCATAAGAAGGGAATCAAGGTGATTCCCGAGGTCATGATCCCGCTGGTGGGCAACGTGGCCGAGCTGGCGCATCAAAAAGAGATCGTGGTGCGTGTGGCCGAAGAGGTGCTCTCCCAACACGGCATCACGGACTTGAAATACATGGTGGGTACCATGATCGAGGTGCCGCGCGCTGCCCTGACCGCCGACCAGATCGCGCGGGAGGCCGAATTCTTCAGTTACGGCACCAACGATCTGACGCAGATGGCGCTGGGCATCTCCCGCGACGACTACGTGAAATTCTCCAAGGTCTATGAGGAGAAAAAGCTGTTCAAGGCCGATCCGTTTGCGGTGCTCGACCAGGAAGGCGTGGGCAAGCTGGTCGAGATGGGGGTCCAGCTCGGGCGCAAGACCCGGCCCAATCTGGAGGTCGGCATCTGCGGCGAGCATGGCGGCGAGCCCAGCTCGGTCGAGTTCTGCTACCGCGTGGGCATGGATTACGTCTCCTGCTCTCCCTATCGGGTGCCCATCGCACGGTTGGCTGCCGCTCAGGCGGCCATCGCGGCCAAGGCGGCAGAAGCCAAGGCCGAGCTGATGCGCACGGCTTGAGATCTCACCCTCCGATGTTCGGCCCGGCGTGCCCGGGGCATGCCGGGCCGACTCACGTTTCGTTGACCAGCTGCTGCCGGGCGATGGCGGTTGTGGTGTCTCCGCCTGTGGGGGGTCTGTCTGACGTGCCCTACTTGACGGCCACGAATCGGGAGTGACAAATTATCTGATTACCAGAACGACGACTCATCGCGCGTCGCGAAAAACCGCGCCGGCTGGGAGCCGTCGCTCTGGCGAGGAGTTATGAAGCAACAGAATCGCAGGACCTTCTTGGGCGAGGCCACGGCGGTCGCTGTCCCTTTGTTCGTCCCGCGGCGGGCTTTCGGCGCCAACGATCGGCTGACCTACGGCGTCATCGGCGCCGGAGGGCGGGGCCGCTATCTGAACCGTGTCTTCATGAAGCTGGGCGCCGAGTGTGTCGCCATCAGCGAGGTCTATGAGCCGAACATGCAGGAGGCGCTCAAGGATGCACCCCACGCCAAGAGCTACGTGGACTACCGCGACCTGCTGGCGCAGCCGGGCATTGATTTCGTCATTATCGCCACGCCTGACCACCAGCACTGTCCCAATCTGCTGGATTCACTGGCCGCAGGCAAGGACGTCTACCTGGAAAAGCCCATGTCCCACTCGCTCGAGGAAAGCCGTCGCATGATCGAGGCCACGCGACGCGCGAAACGAGTGGTGCAGATCGGGATGCAGCGCCGCAGCGCGCAGGTCATCGCCCGGGCCGAGAAAGTGATCGCCGAGGGTGCCCTGGGCAAGATCTCCATGGTGAAGCCGATGTGGAACTGGAACACTTCGAGGCCGCTCGATAACTCCCCGCTGCCGGGCAAGCTCGACTGGCAACGCTTCCTGGGCAAGGCGCCCAAGCGTCCGCTCGAGCCCATGCGCTTTCGCGCCTGGCGCTGCTTCTGGGATTACTCCGGAGGCCACATGACCGATCAGGGTACCCATCTGATGGATTGCGTGCTCCGGTTCACCAAGAGCGAACCGCCACGCTCGGCGGTCTGCTGGGGCGAGGTCGTCAAGATGACCGGCGCTGAGACGCCCGAGGTCTTCTGCGCGGTGTTCGAGTTCTCGGGTTTCGTCTGCACCTGGACCTTGAATTATTGCAACTCTTACGAGAACGGCTGGTCCATCACTTTCATGGGCGACCAAGGTACGCTGATCTTGGACGAGGCCGGGTTCCGTCTCTTCAAGGAACCCTGGGCCAAGCCCGAAAACCGCAAGCCGATCATGGAGGTCCAGGAGGGCGTGCCCGTCGAGGC
>Ga0116210_1002480_pt1 | contig 11208 bp, 10 predicted proteins | sample TshhotsprinmetaG_FD_94483 | JGI IMG/M metagenome (GOLD analysis project Ga0116210, IMG submission 94483) | Hot spring microbial communities from South Africa to study Microbial Dark Matter (Phase II) - Tshipise hot spring metaG | ecosystem: Environmental > Aquatic > Thermal springs > Hot... | reverse complement strand
TGTGGAGATAAATATTCATAATAAAGGGTTGCGGTCGGTATGGTTAGGAAATGACATAAATTCTGTCCCGGCCCCGGTTTTTGTAAGTGTATTTTTAGAAGGAAATGAAAAACAAATTTTTACTCCTTATGAAGTAAAAACAGAAAATTTATTATCACAGCCTGTTGCATTGGTTTTTAATAAAGAAGGGGGGAAAATAAGTCCCAGGCGGGCTATTACACTTTTTTATCAACTGGCCCCGGGTGTTTATACTATAAAACTGGAAGGTAAGGGAAGTTACTATCAGCCCCGGCAAGTCCGATTGGTATTGCCCGAACAGAGAAAAGAAGCCGTTTCTGCTCCACAGGAAAAGAATAGGGATGCTGAAAAAGAAGAGGATAATCAAAGCAAAGAGATAAAAGAAGAAAGAAGTCCCGTTATGAAACAACCCACTATGGATAATTCTATTTTTGAAGAAATACAAAATACATCTGAGACAATGTTGGCTTCCTTAAAAGAAGGAGAGATTCTTGTATTCTTTCACGGTTTTGCAAAAGTTCAGAATAATTCTGAAGAAACCGATGCTTCTCCAAAGTTTCGTATATCTATATTTACAAAGGATAGAAAAGTTGTGGAACAATTTATCCATTTAGGGGATAAAATCGTTGGCGACTGGTTACTCTCGGAATTCAGCCCACAAAGAGAAACGATAACTTTAAATTACAAAGGGCAATTATTTGTAGCAACGATAGGAAAATATTACAAACTACAATCATGATAATTTTAGATATTGCTGATATATACTTGAAGTTGAAAGCATAGTTACCAAGTTTTTATAGTAAGTAGATATTTTGAAATTCTGTAAATGGAGAGTTTTGCCATGAAAAAAGAATATTTTTATTTTATTATTGCTGGGAGTGTTTTATCTTTATTTCTATTGACTCATTGTGGGGGACAGCAACAAGCGAAACAGCCTGCCCCAACAAAATTGCCCGAAGTTAAGCCTATTGAGTTAACATATAGCATATTTTTTCCGGCTACGCATTCACAGTATAAATTAGCAGAAAGTTGGGCCAAGGAGGTTGAAGCACGAACAAATGGCAAGGTGAAAATTGTGATGTATCCGGGAGGATCTTTAACAAAGGCAGATCAGTGCTATGAAGGAGTGATTAACGGGGTATCGGACCTTGGAATGAGTTGTTTTGCTTATACTCGTGGACGGTTCCCACTGTTGGAGGTTCTGGATTTGCCTTTAGGTTATCCCAGTGGTAAAGTGGCAACTCTTGTGGCCATGGATATGATCAAGAAATACCAACCTGAGGAGTTGAAAGATGTTCAAGTTTTATATGTGCATGCACATGGACCGGGTATTTTAGCCAGTAAGAAACCTGTCCGTTCACTTGATGATTTAAAGGGCCTAAAGGTCCGTGCGACAGGTTTGTGCACAAAGATTGTAGAAAGATTAGGAGCCCAACCTGTTGGAATGAGCCAGCCCGAGACTTATGAAGCATTACAGAAAGGCGTGGTAGATGCAACTTTTTGCCCTATGGAGACATTGCAGGGCTGGAAACAAGGGGAGGTAATACAAGTGGTTACGGATAGTCGTTGCATTGGGTATACCACTTCTATGTTTGTTGTTATGAACAAGGCAAAGTGGGCCCAATTGCCCAAAGATATTAAAGACACAATATTAGCCGTGAGTGAAGAATGGGTCGAAAAACATGCACAAGCATGGGATAACGACGACGAAAAAGCGAAAGAGTATATTTTAGGAATGGGAAAAGAAATTGTATCTCTCACCCCTGAAGAACAAGAGCGATGGAAAAATGCGGTTCAACCTGTGATACAGGATTACGCATCTGTTAATGATAACTTACCACGCACAGAAATTTTAGCAGATACGCAGAAAAGGATTCAGGAACTCAGTCAATAAGGTAATGGGGTTCATTGAAAATTAGCATATCGGATGTAATAGAAGGTTACGGGAAAGGGGTTCGTATTCTTGTCTATTTATTAGGTTTTGTATCGGCCCTGGCATTACTTTTTATCGTAGTTGTTGTTATGGCAGATGTTATTGGAAGAATCTGGGGTAGTGGCATTCGTGGTGGTATGGATTACATCCGACTTGCGAGTGCTGTAGTGTTGGGAGGAGCACTACCCTATACCACTGCTGTTAAGGGGCATATAGCCATTGAATTTCTTTTCCGCCGAATAAATAAAACAATGAAAATCGTTATAGATACCCTTTCTCGATTGATGATGTTAGTATTGTTCATATTGATTATTGTTTTTATGATAAAACACGGTCTCTCCTTATACCGCTCTGGAGAGGTAACCTCTACGGTGCAATTACCCATATTTTGGGTTCCATACTGGCTTGCTATATCCTTCTTAGTAACTTCTCTGGTAAAAATTTATCATATACTCCGTCCCGGGAAGGAATTAATCAAGCCATGAGTTTAACAGGGTATGGAATTCTCGGTATTGGTGTTTTACTACTCCTTCTTATTGCAAGTATGCCAGTGGCTTTTGCAATGATGGGGGTGGGATTGACGGGTTTTGTTATGGTCGTGAACAAGAATGCGGGGTTTAGTATGCTATCCAGTGATTTAATAGACACTTTTTCTTCTCCAAGTCTTGTTGTTATCCCGTTGTTCGTTCTTATGGGTCAGGTAGCCTTTCATTCGGGTATTAGCAAACGATTGTTTCGTTCTGCTTATATCTGGATAGGTTCTTTGCCGGGTGGATTAGCGATGGCGTCTGTTATTGCCTGTGCTTTATTCGGGACTATCTGCGGGTCTGGACCTGCAACGGCTGCAACGATGTCTGCGGTTGCTCTGCCCGAAATGCGAAGATATAAATACGACCCCGCATTAGCAAGTGGGACTGTTGCATCCGCAGGTGGCTTGGGAATGATGATACCTCCTAGTGTTGTCTTTATTGTTTATGGAATTTTAACACAGCAATCCATCGGCAAATTGTTTCTTGCAGGGATATTCCCGGGTGTTTTTATTGCATCCCTCTTTTGCATAAACATTTATATTCGCTGTTTAAAGGATTCTTCTTTAGGTCCCGCAGGTGAAAAAACTTCATTGAAAGAAAAATTCCTATCATTAGCAGGTGTTATTGAAACGCTCATTCTATTTCTCATTGTCATGATAGGTATCTTTTTTGGTTTCTTTACGCCAACCGAAGGGGCCGGAATCGGAGCCGGTGGAACAATTATTCTATCTGTGCTTTTACGACAGATTACATGGAAAGGTTTTATCCGTGCAATGATGGAGACGCTTCGCACCTCCTGCATGATATTAATTATAGTAGCGGGTGCCGTTATATTAGGAAGGTTTTTTGCAATTACAAGATTGCCTATGACAATAGCCAGTGGACTTATCTCATTACCTTTGCCGGATTGGGCTATATGTTTTCTGGTTATGCTTTTCTATATGGTTGCAGGATGTTTCATTGACGCATTAGCATTGCTTCTGTTGACCATCCCCATTTTTTACCCAGTGGTTCAGCAATTGGGATATGACCCGATATGGTTTGGTGTGATGATTGTTGTATTAACCCAAATTGGAGTTATATCACCCCCAGTCGGGATTAATGTGTATGTCGTTAGCGGAATGGACCGAAGCCTTCCTTTATCTACGGTTTTTCGTGGTTCTATTCCCTTCTTGTGGATATTGATCATTGTGAGTATTCTATTTTTAATGTTTCCCAGTTTAGTCCTTTGGTTTCCGAATTGGTTAGTAAATGTCTAACCCAAAAAAGGAGGACAAATTTATGTTGGAAAAGCGTATGAATGTATGCAAAGCACAGAAAATACTTTTTTGTACCGATTTTTCAGAGAATGCAGATATTGCTTTCCAACATGCCCTGGATATGGTGCTTCGGAGGCCAAATTCGCTATTAATTATCTTGCATGTTATACCTGAACCTGAGGCCGAGTTCTGGAAAACTTATGTCTATGAAATGGAAGGGATTGACGAGAAAGCGAAACGAGATATTGACGAGCGTATCCAGCAATCCTATTTGTCAATTATTCCGCCAGAAGTTATGGTACAAGTTGAAGTTAAAATTGGAAGGGACTATCAAACAATATTAGATTTTGCGAATGAAATTGTTGCAGATATTATTGTAATGGGACGGAGGGGACATAGTACCTGGGAGCGACACTTTTTTGGTAGTGTTGTAGAGCGGGTTGTCCGTCGAGCGGAATGTCCTGTTCTGGTTGTGCCCCGCTCTGAAAGAAAATAAAAAAAATAATCATAATTTTTGAGTAGCCCTATTTCTGACGCTTTTAAATTCAGAGGATTGTTTTGTCTTCTGTATACAAAACCATTCAGTATGATTTGATAATGGAACAAAAACAAATTTACACTTATCGAAAAGTCTTTTGTAATTAAAATAGTTAAAAATAAGGAATGGGAACATGAAAAGTCTATACCTTCTTTTTTTCTTTTTGTTGTCTATGTCCTTTGTTGTAATGGCACAAAACACAGATGCCGGCGGGAGTACTCCGGAAACCGCACCACAAGAGGCAGAGCAAGAATTAAGAATAGGTTTAATAGGACTGGATACATCGCATGTGATTGCCTTTACTCAATTGTTTAACGATCCCAATAACCCAAATCATATCAAAGGGGCACGCGTTACATTAGGTTATCGAGGAGGTAGCCAGGATTTAGAAGCCAGTTATTCTCGTATTGACGGTTATACGGAACGACTTAAAAACGAATATGGGGTAGAAATTGTAAATTCCATAGAGGAACTCTGTTCTCGTGTAGATGCGGTGATGTTGACAAGTGTCGATGGAAGAGTACATCTGGAACAGGTAAAACCTGTGTTTCAGGCCAAGAAACGTGTATTTATTGATAAACCATTAGCAGGTTCGCTGGTTGACGCAATAAAAATTGCACGATTGGCGAAAGAACATGGTGTTGCATGGTTTTCAAGTTCGTCCTATCGTTTTTATACCAGCCTTGCAAAATTGTGTAAGCAAGATATAGGTCCGATCCATACAGTTATTTCGTATGGTCCATGTCATTTAGAACCTCATCATCCGGACCTGTTCTGGTATGGTATTCATCCCACTGAGGCCCTATATACCGTGATGGGAAAAGGCTGTGAGACTGTAACTCGGGTAAGTACTCCGGATACAGATGTGGTAACGGGAGTCTGGAAGGATGGAAGAGTGGGCATTTTAGTTGGGCTGAGGAAAGGGCCTTTACCTCATCAAGTTATTGCATTTGGTGAGCAAGGGACGGCCTATCAGGAGGATGAAAGCGACTATGCACCGTTAGCACACGAAGTATTTAAATTCTTTAAAACGGGAGTTCCTCCTATTACACCGGAAGAAACTATCGAAATCTTTACTTTTTTAGAGTCTGCGGATGAGAGTAAAAGGCAGGGAGGTAAACCCGTCCGATTGGAAGAGGTTTTTGCAAATGCAGAAAAACAAATTGCAGAGGACAAAGAATCCATAGCAAATTTCTAATTTTCATTTTATTATTAAATGCTTCTAAATCGATTCTGGGTAATCATTAGTGTAGGGTTTGTAAGTGGAGCCGTTCTTGCAAAAGCACAATGGATAACAGGATTAACTCTCCCAGTTCTATTTACCTTTGCCCTTCTTATTTTCTTTATCGGGAAAAGAAAGAGGATTAAGTACCTTGACAATGTCTGGATTGTCTTGCTCTTCCTCAGTATCGGTTCACTATCGTATCTTTTACACCCTTATCCAGAAGAAGGGGATGATTTTTTCCTCTACCTTCAACAGCAATGCCCCAATGTTTATGTAGAAGTTGAAGGATATGTTTCTAAAAATACACTCCTCGACCCTTCTGATAGGCAAATTCGTTTTGCGATTCATATCACAAAAATAAGAGAAGGGAATACATGGAAACCGATTGAAGGTAAAGCCCTTGTTTTATGCAGAGATGCACAATTTCCCCTCTTTACAAGTATACAGGTCCATTTAACAGGAAAAACCTCTCTTTACTTGAGTCCTGTAAATGAGTCATTAAATAGTTATGAAAATTACCTTCGCTCGCAACGGATTTATTCAAAAATTTTTACTTCTGGACCACAAATAAAAATTATCCATACGCCTACCTTTTCACCCCTTTTTCAAATATCCCGAATCCAACAGTATTTCTACAATAAATTTATTAAATATATGCCTCGTTCTATCCGGGATACTGCAAGGGCTATCTGGCTGGGAGACCGAAGCGGATTGGATTATGACGAGAAAAGGAATTTTATACTCACAGGAACGGTTCATGTTCTTGCTATTTCAGGATTACATATAGGTTTAGTGTTCTGGTTTATCCGGGTTATAGCACGGGCATTGCTCAAATCAAGGGGACGATTACCGGAAATGCTTACGCTTCTGATTTGTGTTTTTTACACACTTGTTAGTGGAGCCCATGGCTCCTCTTTAAGGGCTGTTTTAATGCTTCTTATTTATCAACTCTATTTGTTCAGCAGAAGGAATGAAGACCTTCTGTCTGCTTTGTCTATAACCGCTACCCTTTTGTTTGTTTTCAATACAGACCTTATCTGGGACCCTGGTACACAAATGTCTATATTAGTAGTGGCTTCAATTCTTATATTTCACAAACCCATTTCAGAATTTTTCCATCTTCTACGCTTTTTATCATGGACGGTATGCTCTTATTTATCCTTATTCATTTCATCACAAATACTTTTACTGCCTCTGCTCATCATATCAAATCAATATATAAATCTATTAAGCCCTATATACAATTTGTTTGTCGTTCCATTGATAGCACTTTACCTGATGGCCAGTATTTGTGGATTCGTCTTTATTTTTATTCCAGGGCTCCCTTCTTTATTTTTCTACTCGAGTGGTTTGTTTCTCATCCTTATTCGTTGGTTGTGTGATTTGGGAAGTTCCTTTTCTTACACAATATTCCCGGTCTCCCGTCCTTCCTCTTTTGCCCTTGTGTTGTACTTATTCGTATGTATATTTTTATATCGTTGGCTACGCATAAGAACGCGGGAAACATTATTTGTTTTTGTTGTAGGCTGTATTTTCCTGTTTTTCTTTTGGACGGGAATCCCTTTTGATAAAAAGACTACAGTTCATATTCTTGATGTAGGGCATGGAGATGCCATCGTTATTACTACTGCAGAAAACGAGAATATCCTTATTGATGCAGGAACAAATAGCATGGGTAAGTGGGTCGTTCTTCCATTCCTTCATGCAAAAGGAATTCGGAAATTGGATTATGTGATTGCTACACATGCGGATGAAGATCATATAGGGGGCATTTCTTCTGTAATAGATAAATTGAAAGTACATTGTTTTATTCATGGAGAGGGGTTTTTAAGTGAGAAATTAGGTAGTGAAATTATCAACAAAGCAATAGCGAAAGGAATACCTATTATGAAGGTTGAAGAGGGACAGCAAATAAAACTGACAAAAGGTTTTCTGGATATTATTTATGCAGGAAGGACCTGTTACGAAGAAACAAATGCTAATTCAATTGTTATGAGATTTATTCATAACCATTTTTCAATTTTACTCACCGGAGATTTTCCCTCAGAATTGACCAATAAAGAATTAATATTTAAGGACTGTTTTGCAAAGATAATAAAAATACCTCATCATGGTTTAAAAAATTCATTAAACCAGGACCTATTAGAAAAAACCCGACCCCAGGTGGCCGTTGTTTCTGTTAACGAATTTCGACAAAATAGAGGAGTGAGAAGGGAGATAAAAGAACTATTACAAAAACGGGGGATTCCCGTATGGCGGACCGATTACTACGGTGGTATTACTATCCGAGATAATGGGGAGATAATAGAAATCTATGGAGCCCGACAAAAAAACGGTTACCTTCTTCGAGCAAACTAAAAGAAGAGGTGTAAAATTAGAACAATACTGATAAATGTATGTCTGAAATAGGAGTATGCGTGATTCCTTCTTATAAATGTTTTGTTCGGGTATGTATGTTCTGTATTTCCTGTCGCAACAGATTTTATGGGGGCAAAAGTTGAGTATTATGTAGTTAAAACGGGGAGATAGAATTTTTGGGATGTATGTTGATATTATGTTGATATTTAGTGTCTATATAAAAGGCTAATAGTTATGAAACATTTATTATTTATTTTTTGTTAAAATTTTAAATAATATTTTTTTTGGAGTTTATACATCCATTATGGAAAATGTAGCCAAGTATCAGCAGTATGCGGAAAAAATAGGTATTTTCAAAAATTTTTCTCCGGAGGATGTTGCTTATATATTGAAACAGGGGAAGGTTTTTGATTATCCACAAGGTAAAACTATCTTTTACGAGGGGCAATTAGGTTCAGCGTTGTTTGTAGTGTTGTCCGGAAAGGTTGGATTGTATAAAAAGACGAAGGAGATAGCCGTAGTGGGAGTAGGGGATGTTTTTGGAGAGATGTCCGTACTAAACAAAGAGCCGCGAACTGCGTCAGCAGTGGCACTGACGCCGGTGCGGGTATTTACGCTGGACGAACATCAATTATCGGGGATGTTAGATACGAAAATAGCGGTTCGCTTTCTGATGAATATTATCCATATTCTCTCTGAACGATTAGAAAGAATGAATAAAACTTCCTAAAAACTCTATTCGGAGATAATTCTTTTCTGTATATGGAATATTCTATTGAGGAGGGGAAAGGATACAAAAATAGGTGGTTCGGGACATAAGAAATAAAAATTTCTTTAAAACCTTTAAATAAGAATTTTAAATGAGAATTTATAAAAGATTAAAAGACGGAGGGATATTAGGGAGAAAGTATTTATTTTTATTTACCTATATTGAGTTACATAGAAGAAATTTTCTATTTTGTGTTGTGGGGGTAGCGGTTCTTAAGGATGAAAAAATATTTATAAGGGACGATGGTTAATAATAAAAAGTCTAAAGAGGGCAAGTATTTTTTATGGGATTGAAAGGGAATAGTAATTGAGGTAGTTAAAGATTTGTTTTAGTAATTTAAAGTTCAATTGATTTTTTTTTGGAGAAAGGTTAGATAGAAAGGGGACCAAAGGTGGGGTGCTGGAAGTATAACAATTTGATTGATAATTAATTACGAAACTATCTATTCTGGGGAAGTAGATTGGCATAGGGATTGTGTAGTCTTATTTGCAGTAAAAGAACATAAACCTAAAAAGGAGATAATGAGTATAAATTGGATAGTGTTAGTATTGAGTTTAATAGCATGGATACTGGTAGAGGTGGGGGTAGTAAATGAGGTGACATTAATAATAATATTCCTATTGTTGGGCTTATTTTTCTTCTTTTTTATGATAGGGTAGAGATGTCCCTCCTCTTGAGATTCTTTTTGTTATTTTTTTGTTTTCTGACTTGTGAGGGAATAAGTGGAGTCAATTTAGTGAAAAAAGGAGGTTAGGAAATTAAGATGAAGCGTAATTATATGGAGAAATGGAGAAGGCAAACCGGAGAATTAAAAATGGGTTAAAAAAAGATCAATAAAAGTTTAAATTTTTTAGTTGATTTTTTCATTTATAAATGTTCTGGTCAGGGAGGATTAAAAGGTAAATTATTTTTAAGTAAGGACTTAGGGATTTTTGGATGTTTTTCCTTTGTTTGGCATGGACATTGCTTCATATTAAATGAAAATTGAATATAAATTTAACCAAAAAAGATAAGGAATATAATTATGATTAAAAGATTGAATAAAAATGAGATGAAATTCGTAATAAATGATATAATAAATCCAAACTATTATAAAGAAAGGAAAAGTGATATGAATAAATATCCACACATAAAGAAAAAAGAAATATACAAAAGAGGAGAGGAAAGACATGAGTAATGTGAAAAAATTGACTTTTGGACTTTTGCTTTTGCTTGTTATTGGGTGTGGCCTTTTTTTTGTTTGTAATTTGGATTCGGGGCCAAAACAAATACAGAATATAAATATTTCGGAAATAGGAGGAAAACAAATGCAGTTATTAGTAGATTTTATACAGTCGTTAAGTCCTTCACTTTCGAATCAGGATGCTTTATATATTTTTTTATCTATTCTTGTTTTTGGATCTATATTCATGCTATTGATGTTTTTCATATTTCTCCCCGGACAAATGGAGAGTGGTGATAAGAAAAAGCAGTATGCCTATTTAACTGAAAGTAGTAGAAAAAATCAAAGATGGGATATTATCCACAATTAAAAATAGGAGGGACTACTATGAAGAATTATTCCTTGATTAATGGTCAGAATAAGCATTACATCTTAAATAATGGGCAACAAGGGAATAGTAATGTAACACCGAGCGAACGAGAAAATGGAGGAAGCGGTCTGAATGGATTTAACAATCGAAGAAAAGAAACAGGGGATGAAAAGGAAGGTAGTTCGATAAGGAATAAATTATTGAAAGGTCTGTTGTACATCATTATTGGTTTGGGAATTATTTTGATGGGTTGGTTTTTAGTGCATCTAAATTCCGACTTTTCTTCCGACTTTTCTAAGAAAGAATCTGGAAAGAAGACAAACATAATACTGAGAAGTCAAGGAGGAGTAAAAAATAAAATATCTAAGGAAGAGATGATAAAGAAAATATTGAATGAAGAAGTGTCACCTGCGATGATTGGATGTATCAGAAATAATGAAGAAGTTTTGAATAGATGTTTACAAACGATAGATGAGAGGTCTGCTGAATTCTATACTGGAATAGACCCATTTTTGGAGGATATAACATCATTACGGACAAAGGTAGTGATGGGTTGGAAATGGATACAGGGAGATCATGAGCAATATGTTGTAAGTAAGTTTAGTGAGTATGTGGTATCGGAGCAGAAATTGGAAAAAATGTTGGATGAAGCTGTACAACAGGCTATAGAAGGGATAGAGGCAAATATCAATAAAATGGATTCAGAGATTAAGGTGAATCTTCAGAATTTCGGTAATCGTTATAAAATCCCTCAAGAGAATATTGAGATGCTATATAAAGAGCATTATGCTAATTTAATTCGCAAAATGCAATCCAATAGTTTCAAATTAGTCGGGAATACAATTTTGAATGATGTTTTTTCAGGGATGGTTGGTGGGATGGTTGGTTCTTACGTAGCGATCAATTTAACACACATGGTAGTGCGTATGTTAGCTTCTTCGCAATTGGCAGGTGTTGGGGGTCAGACTTCGCAGTCCATCTTAGTCCCTGCTATGGCAAAGGTTGGGGCAAAAATAACATCTACTACTTTGTCAGGGGTTGGTTCT
>Ga0116210_1002478_pt1 | contig 11214 bp, 8 predicted proteins | sample TshhotsprinmetaG_FD_94483 | JGI IMG/M metagenome (GOLD analysis project Ga0116210, IMG submission 94483) | Hot spring microbial communities from South Africa to study Microbial Dark Matter (Phase II) - Tshipise hot spring metaG | ecosystem: Environmental > Aquatic > Thermal springs > Hot (42-90C)... | reverse complement strand
TCCGTCAGGGTTTGGGTGGGGTGTTCCCGGGCTCCATCGCCCCCGTTGATGATGGGGACAGGAGAATGAAGCGCGGCCAGTTTGGCCGCGCCCTCCTTGGGGTGACGCATGACGATGATGTCGGCGTACCCCGCCACCGTGCGGATGGTGTCGGCCAGGGACTCCCCCTTGGCTGCTGAGCTCGTCTGGGGGTCGGCCACGGTGATGATTTGTCCCCCCAAACGGAGCATGGCCGCCTCAAAGGACAGGCGGGTACGGGTGCTGGGCTCGAAAAACAACGTGGCCAACAGCTTTCCCCTGCAAGCTTGGGCGTAGGCAGCGGGGTCACGGTGGATGGCACGGGCCAGGTCGAGCAGGGCGTCGTACTCCTGAGGGGAAAAGTCCAAGGCATCTACAAAATGACGACCCAGGAAGGCGTTCCCCTTGTTGGCGCTCATCCTGGGCCTTGATTGTACAGGGAAGAGTGGAAGGGGGGCAACTCCGGGGAGGGTCACTCCCACTCGATCGTAGCCGGGGGTTTGCTGGTGATGTCGTACACCACGCGGCCGACCTCAGGCACGCGGCGGGTGATCCGCGCGGCCACGCCGTCCAAAAAGTCGTGGGGGAGGCGGGCCCAGTCCGCCGTCATTCCATCTTGGCTTGTGACCGCGCGCAGGGCCACCACATACCCGTACTTGCGTTCGTCCCCGGCCACACCCACGCTGCGCAGGGGGGTGACCACAGCCAACGCCTGCCAAACTTCGCTGTACAAACCGTGTTCGCGCAGGGCGTGGATGAACTCGTGGTCCACATGCCGGGCGATGTCCAAAGCCTCGGGGGTCACTTCCCCCAAGATGCGCACGGCCAGGCCTGGACCAGGGAAAGGGTGGCGGAGGCAGATGGAGTCCGGCAGGCCCAGCACGCGACCCAGCGCCCGCACTTCGTCCTTGAACAGCCAGCGCAAGGGCTCCACAAGGTCAAAGCCCAGCTCGGCCGGCAGCCCCCCCACGTTGTGGTGGCTCTTGATCTTGGCGGCCCCTTGGGAGCCTGCAGACTCGATCACGTCCGGGTAAAGCGTGCCTTGGGCCAGGAAGCGGAAATGCCCAAGGCGGGCGGCTTGCTCGCGGAACACGTCGATGAAAGTCGCTCCGATGGCCCCCCGCTTGGCCTCCGGGTCCACGAGGCCCTTCAGGGCCGTGAGGAACCGCGCGGAGGCGTCGACCACGTGCAGCTGCACACCCAGCCCGCGCAGGGCCTGCTCCACTTCCTCCCGCTCCCCAAGGCGCAACAGGCCGTGGTCGACAAACACCGCCCTGTGCTCCACCCCGGCCTGGACCAGGAGCAGGGCGAGAACCGAGGAGTCCACACCCCCGGAGGCGGCAAGGATCACCCGGTCCCTTCCCACCCGGTCCCGGACTTCCCGCGCAAGCTCGTGGGCGATGTTTTCCGGCGTCCACGATCGATCCACCCCTGCCCAGTCCAGGAAACGTTCCAAAATTGCTTGGCCGTGCTCGGTGTGGGCAACCTCGGGGTGGAACTGAACCCCGAACATGCGGCGATCCGGGGAACTCAGGGCCGCCACAGGGCAATCCGAGGTCGAGGCCTCCACCTTCCAACCCGGCGGAACCTGGCGCACCGTGTCTCCGTGGCTCATCCAGACCGTGAAGGGAGTAGACACCCCCGAAAACAGGGGGCCTTGGGCGCAAGTGAGCTGAGCCCGACCGTACTCCCGCACCCAACCGGGCACCACCTGGCCTCCGTGCACCTGAACCAGGAGGTGCATCCCGTAGCAGATGCCCAAGATGGGGAGGTGGGAACTCCACAGGCGGGGATCGGGGCGGGGAGCGTGGGGGTCGGTGAGCGAGGCCGGAGAGCCAGAGAGCACGAGGGCTTGAGGTTTGTGGGCCAGGACGTGTTCCCAGGGAGAGGAGCCGGGGAGGATGACGGAGAAGGTCCGCAGTTCCCGAAGCCGCCGGGCAATGAGCTGGGTGTACTGGGAACCAAAGTCCAACACCACTACCGCCATGCTGGAGGGACTATATCCGCAGGCGGAGGGGGTTCACAAAGGGCGGTAGAGGTTTAGGCCAGTTCCACCACGGTGACGCCGTCGCCGCCTTCTTCAGGGGGAGCGAGGAAGAACGTCTTGACGTGGGGAGCTCGGCGCAAGTAGGCGTGCAGGGCCTGGCGCAGGGTTCCGGTTCCTTTGCCGTGCACGATGCGGCCGGTGCCGAGCCCGGCCCGAACAAGCTTGTCCAACCACAGCTCCACCTCCCGCTCGGCCTCGGCCACCGTCAACCCCCGCACCGAGATTTCCAGGGAAATTTGGTCCACAAAGGGGAGCGCCATCCCCGGAACCCGGGAGACCTCTTTCCCTGGGGCTTCCGCTGCTTGGAGGGCTTCGGGAGGCAACTCCACCCGGCGCCCCTTGATTTCCACTTCCACGCGGTCCCCGTGGACCTTGCGAATCGTGCCCACTGCGCCTGTGCTCTTGACTTTCACGAACGCCCCTTCTTCCACTTTCAGGGGTTTGGCAGGGGGTTGAGGAGGCCGGGGCAGTTGGGCCGCCCGCTTTTCCACCTCGTGCAGGATCTTCTTGCGCTCTTCAGTGGACTGGGTGGCTCGGGCCTGGGCGATGAGTTCGCCCAGTTCCTTGCGGGCCGCCCGGATTTCCTCCTCCAGGCGGGAGAGTTCCCTTGTGAGGGCTTGGGCTTTCTTTTCCTTGAGGACCGTCAGGCGTCTTTCCAATTCCGCCCGCATCTTCAGCACAACCTCGCGCTCCAACTCCAGGTTGGCTCGCAGCTTGCGCGCTGCGCTCCGCTCCCGCTCAAGTTCCTCGATTACTTCCTCGGCCCGAATCTCTCCCCCTGTGAGTTTGCTTCGGGCCCGTTCCACGAGCTCCTTGTCCAGACCCAGCCGTTCGGCGATGGCCAGGGCGTTGGATCTCCCGGGCACGCCCTCCAGCACCCTATACGTGGGGGAAAGTGTTTCCACGTCGAACTCCATGGAGCAGGAGAGGACCCGGGGGTGAGAAATGGAGAAAAGCTTGAGGGGGGTGAGGTGGGTAGCCATGGCAGCCGGGCAACCGAGCTCCAAAAGCTTTTCCAGAATGGCGAGCCCCAGGGCCGCCCCCTCCTGGGGGTCGGTCCCCGCCCCCAGTTCATCAAGCAAGATCAAGGTCTGGTCATCGGCCTCCCTCAAGATGTCCACGATGTTGTTCATGTGGGAGGAGAACGTAGACAAGTTCTGTTCGATCGATTGTTCCTCGCCAATGTCGGAACGTATCTTGGGGAACACGGTCAGAGCTGTGCGGGGCGATGCAGGGACAGGGATGCCGCACTGGGCCATGACGGTGAGGAGCCCGATCGTCTTGAGGAGCACGGTTTTCCCACCCGTGTTGGGGCCGGTGATCACCGCCACGGGCCTTTCTCCTCCAAACGAGATACTGACGGGGACCGCGCGATCCCCAAGCAAGGGGTGGCGGGCCTCCCGGAGCTCGATCCGCCCGTCCTGGCGAAGCTCGGGGCGCGTGGCCTGGACGGCCTGGGCGTATCGGGCCCGGGCGTACAGGCCGTCGAGCCGGGCCAGCGTGGCCAAATCCCTGCGGAGGCGCGTCTCCTCGTGGACCAAGGCCGCGGTCAGCTCGGCCAAGATTCTGTGACGCTCTCGCTCCAGCTCGTCCTCGATCTCCCGCAGGCGGTTGTTCAGACGGACCACACCGAGGGGTTCGGCAAAAACGGTGTGCCCGCTGCCCGAGGTCTCGTGGACCACGAAAGCCGAGGTGCGGGCCCCGGTCTTGAGAGGAAGGACGTACCGCCCCCCCCGCTGGGTGATCACCGGTTCCTGGACCAGTTCGCGGTGGGAGTCCATGAACCGCCGCAGGGTGGTGGTGATTTCCTCACCGAGTTCCTTGCGCTCCCGACCGAGGGAGCGGAGCTTGGGCGTGGCGTCCTCCCGGATCTGGCCCCGGTCGTCCACGGCCCGCCAAATGGCCTTGAGAAGCGAGGTTTGATCGGAGATCCCCGCGGCTAGGGCCGTCAGACCGGGGAGCTCGGCTGCCCCCAGCGCTTGACGAACTTCGGCGGCCGCCACAAGGGTCGAAGCCACCACCACGAACGATTCGGAGGAGAGGGTTCCCCGTTCGTTGGCCTCCCGCAACAGGGGATCCAGGTCGTGGATGGCTCCAAAGGAAAAGCCCCCTCGCACGGCCTTTTCCATCTCCTCGACCAGGGCAAACTCCCGGAGGAGGGCGTGGCGGTCGGCTTGGGGTTGCAGGGCTTGAACTTGGCGTTGGCCCAAGGAGGAGGCCGCGAAGCGGGCCACGATGTCCAGGACCTGGGAGAGTTCCAGGTCCCGCTCTGTCCGAGGATTGAGAACCATCGTTGATCACTATATCCGAGCGCTCCGGGCGACGCTAGAAGGGTTCTCTGTGAGGACTTACAATGCGCGGTGATCGGCGATGCCTGCCAATTTGACCCCGGCGTTTCTTGCCGCCCGGGACCGGTTCAACCGGGCCAAGACGGACGAAGAGCGCCTCGACGCCCTGATGGAGATGCTGGCCACGATTCCCAAGCACAAGGGGACCGAGAAGCTTCAGGCCGACATCAAGAAGCGGATCGCCAAGCTCAAGGAACGGGCCGATCAGCAGCGGCGGTCGAAGAAAGGGGGCGGCGTCAGCTACCACATCGACCGTGAGGGAGCAGCCCAAATCGCCCTTGTCGGGGCGCCCAACACGGGAAAGTCCTCCCTCCTGGCCGCTCTCACCAACGCCACCCCCCAGGTGGCCGACTACCCCTTGACCACCCACGAGCCGCTCCCGGGGATGATGGAGTACGAGGACATCCAGATCCAGCTCGTGGACTTGCCGGCGATCACCAAGGACTACACCGAAGGCTGGGTCTACGGCCTTGTGCGCCACGCGGATGCCCTGGCCCTGGTGGCCGACCTCTCCGCAGGCAACTGGTTGGAGGAAACCCAGCACGTTTTGCAGCTTCTGGAGGAGCGGCGCATTCGACCTACCGGGGGCCCGAGCAAGATGGCGGAGTGGGGGCCGGTGGACCGTCACACCTTGGCTGTGGGCCTCAAAAAGGACTTGGCTCCGGAGGAAGCGCCCAAGTTCCTGGCCTGGGCCCAGGGGAAATTCCCAGCGGTGGCGGCTTCCACGGTGAGCGGCGAGGGGCTGGAGGACGTGCGCCACCTTATCTTCAAGAACGCGGGCATTGTTCGTATCTACACCAAGAAACCGGGTCATCCTCCGGATCTGTCGCAGCCCTACACCATCCGCCAGGGGGCTACCGTACTGGACTTGGTCAAACAGATCCACAAGGAGTTTGTGAACAAGCTGCGGTACGTGCGGCTGTGGGGCTCGGGGCGTTTTGACGGGCAGCACGTGCCCCTGGACCACGCGCTCCAGGACAAGGACATCGTGGAAATTCACCTGGCTTAGTGGCGGATGCGCCCCGGGCTGGGCTGGGGGAAAATGGGGGCATGACCAGCGACGTTGTCCGACTCGCTCAAGATCTCGTTCGCATTCCCAGTCCGTCGGGAGAAGAAGGGGAGGTTGCCGAGTTCCTCCGGTCGGCCCTGGGGGAGTTCGCCGAGGTGGAAGCTGGCCCGTGCGGGGCTGTGGTGGCCCAGATCGCCCGCGGTCCTGGGCCCGTGGTGATGCTCTGTGGGCACATGGACACCGTGCCGGCCGGGGATGAGTCCGCCTGGGAAGAGCCTCCGTTTGGGGCGAAAGTGGTGGACGGGGTGTTGTTCGGGCGGGGTGTGGTGGACATGAAAGGGGCCATAGCGGCCCAGCTCACAGCGGCGGCCTCCGTCGCCCGGGAAGTCCAGGGTACTCTGTTCCTGGTGTACGTGCCCCACGAAGAAATCGCCGAAGGGGTCGTACTGGCCAAGGTGCTGGACCGGTGGGCCAAGCCGGATGTCGTGGTGTTGGGGGAACCCACGGATCTGCGGCTGGGGATCGGCCACCGCGGCCGGGTGGTGATCCGGTTGGAGGCCCGCGGCAAAGCCGCCCATGCGGCGATGCCCGAGCTCGGGGAGAACGCGATCGAGAAGCTGGTGGAAGCCATGCCGTTTGCCTGGGCGGCCCCGCCTGTGGAAGACCCGGTCCTGGGGCGGGGCTCGGTGACCCCCGTGGCCTTGGCCACGGATTTCGCTGGCCCTGTGGTGCCTTCCCGCTGCTGGGCTTTGCTCGACCGGAGGATTGGTCGAGGGGAGACCCCGCAGTCCGTGCTGGTGGAGTACGAGGGCTTGGGGGTTGAGGCCAAGGTCGAGGCCGAGGAGATCCGTTTATACACAGGAGAGAAGCTCCAGGTGCGGTTCTTTTTCCCGGCGTGGTGGATGGACCCCGAGCACCCTTGGGTAGCCCGGGCCTGGGAGGCCCTGGGAACCCCACCCTTGCGGGTGTGGCGGTTCTCCACGGACGGTGTGGAGAGCTGCGGTCGGCGCGGCCTACCCACGGTGGGGTTCGGACCCGGTGACGAAACCCTGGCCCACCAGGCGAACGAACGGTTGGCCACCGCCGACCTGGTGAAGGCTGTGGAGGGGTACAAGCGCCTCCTGAGGGGCCTTTTCCGCGGTGAGCCCGAGCGCTCCCCACAGGTCGTTCCCGAGCGGCGAGGCCGTGTGCGCCGGCGGCGCTAGCCCTGGCCGGGGGTTGAACCCTTGAGTGTTGACCCCCTTCCCGAGGAACACGAGGTCGATGAGGAACTCCGCGAGGAGAGGCCGCCCAGGTGGTGGGTTCCAGCCCTGGCTGTGGTGGTGGCCGCGGCCTTGTTGGCTCTGGCCATCCCCGGCCTTCTCCCTGGCCGGTCCGTCTCCTCGGGAACAGCGTTCGCCGTGGCCGAGGGGCTCTTGGTGACCGCGGCCCACGTGGTCCAGGCCACGGAGACGGCCACGGTTTACGTGGAGGGGCGGAGGTACAAGGGAACGGTCGTGGCTCGCAGCACCGAACTGGACGCAGCCGTCGTTGCCCTACCCCCGGGTGTAGGCGTTGTGCCTCTGCCTTTGGGCGATCCTTTGCGCTTGGACTGGGGCGAAGCCGTGTGGGCCCTGGGCTTCCCGGGAGGGGAACCCTGGCCCACGGCCGTGGGAAGCGAAGTGGTGGGCGTGGGTTGGTCTGCTGTGGGGGGGGACGGCTCCATTCTTTCTGGGCTCGTGGCCGTGCGCGCCCCCTTTCGCCCCGGCTTCAGTGGCTCTCCTCTTCTCAACGGTCGGGGCGAGGTCGTGGGGATTGTGTCGGGGACCCTGCGGGGAGACGGCGCGGGAAGTCTGGGCTTTGCTGTCTCGGCCAGTCGGGTACGATCTTGGCTTCAGGGCCGAGGCGTGGGTCTGTTGGCGCCCTCGTTGAGGGAAGACCAATTAAGCCAGACCGAGCTCTCGGGCTTGGCCCGTCGCTCGGTGTTCCGCATCGAGGTGCGCCGCTAGGTTCGGCTCTCTGGCCGCACGTCCTGTCTTGACTTGAGCGCTGCCGATCAGGGGAGCTCGTCCCTTCGCGCCCGGCGAAGGAAGCTTTGCCAGGATTTCCACCACTTTGCCGTTTGCCGGTGCCGAATCAGTCCTATTCCGACAAGCACGCGAAGGGCGTCAACAAGGAGGGGACTCCACGACCCGGGCAAGCTCAACCGCCTCATCTCCAAGAGAGAGGCCACGTTTCCAATGAGAGCAGGGATTCCCAGGACAAAGGCCGTGTAGATGCCCAAGCCCGAGAGGACCCAGCTCCACACGGTTTCTGCGGGGATGGACACCACCATCGTTTCCTCGCCCTTGGCCAGCTTCCGGGCCCACGTCGGTGCGTAGGCCAAGCACACGGTGGTCCCAATCACGTACCCTGCAAAGGGGAGAAGCACCAAACCAGCGGTGTACCACCAGGGACCGGACCTAGGGTTGTACAGCAGCATGGACAGTGCCGACCCGAAAAAGTACTGCAGGGCCATCAACCCCAACGCAATCCCCACAAAGCGGAAAAGGAGGGTGTAGACTTGCACGAGCTTCATTGTGGCCTCACCTCCGGACAATCCATGTGGTCCTGCCCCCTCGCATCCTTGCCCAAATTCTCCGTCCTGCGCCCTTTGTGGGCAATCTAGCCGCAATGCTAAATCGTGGTCGCGCAGCCCCGCTTCCCCAGGATCGGAGCAGGCGTTCGTGGCGCGCATTTGCAGAAAGAAGGAGAAAGCGCGCCAAGTCCAGCAAAAAGTCAAGGGGCGCGAGCTAGGCCAGGGTCGCTGGGCCCTGCCCATTTGGCCAGGGCGGTGAGCAGGGCCTGCATGAACGCAGGGAGGTCGCTGGGAACGCGGGAGGTGATGAGGTTACCGTCCACCACCACAGGCTCGTCCACCCAGGTCGCACCCGCGTTTTCCAGGTCGTCGCGGATGGCGGCGACGCTGGTGACCTTCTTGCCCCTGACCACCCGGGCTGAGCACAGCATCCAGCCCCCGTGGCAGATGGCGGCCACGGGCTTGCCGGCTTGGGCCATCTCCCTCACAAAGGCCACAAGTTCAGGACTCCGCCGCATATAGTCCGGGGCGTAGCCCCCGGGGATGACCACGGCGTCGAAATCCTTGGCCCGGACCTCCTTGACCCCCAGTTCCGCTTGGGCTGGGTACCCCAATTTGCTCTCGTAGGCCTTGGCTTCGGGTCCTACGGCCACCACCGTAGCCCCCTCTTCCTTCAGCCGCAGATAGGGGTACCAAAACTCCAGTTCCTGGTACATGTCCGCCACCAGCACCGCCACTTTCTTGCCTTTTCCTTTCATGCGCTCTCCTCTCCTTTACTCTCTGGGGCGAATCCACACTCGGGTGGGGTCCAGACGGGCCTTGCCTGAGGCAGCCCGGCGCAGGCGGTCCATCATGGCCACCCCGAGACCTGTTTCCGGGACGGGCTCGGCCACGATGGCCTCCAGCCCCTCTTGGTCGAGAACGCGCAGTGCCGTGAAGAAGTTGGCCGCGGCCGTGATGAGGTCCCCTTGGGGTGAAAGCACTTCCACCCGGGCAAAGCCCTCCCAGCGGTCGCGGAAGGCCAACAGGCCGCACCTTCGCCGGTCCAAGGCTTGCTCGCTTCCTTCCGACGTTCCTGGGGTCAACAAGAAAAGGGGGGTGGAGGGCATGTAGTGGCGGGGAAGGGTTCCCGGGGAGGCCGAGGGCCCGACCCGGGCCTCGACCCTCAGGTTGGGAACCAATTCCCGCAGGGCCTCGAGGGGCGTTCCCCCCGGCCGCAGCACCACCGGCGGGTCCTCCACCAACGAGACCACGGTGGACTCGATGCCCACCGGCGTGGGGCCGCTGGCGATCACCGCGTCGATTCGTCCTTCCAGTTGCTCCAGCACCGCCGCGTGGTGGGTGGGGGAGAGCCGGCCGAACCGGTTGGCACTGGGAGCAGCCATCGGGCATCCCGCACGGCGGAGGAGGTCGAGGGCCACAGGGTGGCTGGGCATCCGCACGGCCACCGTGGGTAGTCCGGCGGTGACCAGGTCCGGCACCCCCGGCTTGCGAGGAAGCACCAGGGTGAGCGGACCGGGCCAGAACCGCTTCATGAGTTTGTGAGCCAGCCGGGGCACTCGGGCCCAGAGGCCCCGCGCTTCCTTGGGCGAGGCCACGTGGAGGATCACGGGATCGAAGGTGGGTCGTCCCTTGACCTCGAACAATTTGGCCACGGCCTCGGCCCACAGCCCACATGCCCCCAGCCCGTACACCGTCTCCGTGGGGAAGGCCACGAGGCCGCCGCTCTTCACAATCCGGGCGGCCCGACTCAGGCCGGCCTCGTCCGGGGACAAAACTTCCGTTTCCACGGCTTGATCCTACCGCAGGTGAGCAAAAGCGGTCTATAATGGCGGCGATGGGTGCGGATCTCATTTTCTACGGCGGTCCGGTGTGGGGTGGGTCGGGAGCGGATGCGGTGGCGGTGCGGTGTGGGAGGATCGCCGCGGTGGGGCCTTCCCCGGAGGTCCTCCGCTTGCGGGGCCCGGAAACCCGCATGGTGGCCCTCAACGGACGGGCTCTTCTTCCTGGCTTTTTCGACGCCCACGTTCACTTCTTGCGCATCGGTTTGGAACGCACGTTCTACGTGGACCTGAGCCTGGCTCGTTCCTTGGCCGAAGCCCTGGATCTCCTGCACCAGGCGGCGGAAAACCGCCCTGGGGCTTGGGTGGTGGGCCGAGGTTGGGACGAATCCCGGTGGCGCGAGCGCCGGTACTTGGAGCGGGCCGACCTGGACAGGGCAGTTCCCCATCAACCCTGTTGCACCGTGCGCGTCGACGGGCATCTGGTGGCCTGCAACACCCTCGCCCTGGCCCGCTGCACCCGTCCCGAAGGGGAGTTTGTGGATCGGGACCTGGGGCACCTCCGGGAGGACGCCGCTTGGGAACTGATGTCCACCGTCAAGCCCGATGAGGAGACCCTGGTGGAAGGCCTGGCCGAGGCCTCGCGGTTTGCAGCTTCTCACGGGGTAACCGCCGTGGCCGACATGGCGTCCGATGACCTTCCTCTCTATCTCCGGGCTGTCCGGAGGGGGGCCCTCAAGACCCGTGTCTTCTTGTACCTGCCCTTCGAGCAGGTCGAGGCCTGGGCCGAGCTGGGGTTGGTCCGGGGATTCGGCTCACCCTTGGTTCGGGTGCAAGGGGTGAAGTTGTTCGTGGACGGTTCGATTGGCGCCCGCACGGCCGCGGTGAGGGAACCTTATGCCGGGACCGGAGGTCGAGGCACGCTTCTTCTGGAAAGGAACGAGCTGGCTCGGCGCTGGCGGCGGATCGCCGAGGCGGAGGCCCAGGCCGCCATCCACGCCATTGGGGACCAAGCCCTGGAAGAGGTCTTGGCTGCTGCCCGCATGGCCCGCATTGGCGTGCACGAACGGCACCGCATCGAGCACCTCGAGCTGGCCAGCGAGCCTCAACTGGACGCCATGGATGCCTTGGGCCTTGTGGCTTCGATGCAGCCCAACTTCGTGGCCAACTGGTCCGGGCCAGGGAAGATGTACGAGGACCGCTTGGGTCCTGAACGCGATGCCCGCATCGACCCCCACGCCTGGGTGGTAGCCCGCCACATTCCCCTGGCGTTTGGCTCGGACGGGATGCCGTTTGGGCCCCACTTGGGCATCGGGGCCGTGCTCCATCCACCTCATCCTGTCCAAAAGCTCGACCTTGAACAGGCAATCCAGGCCTACACCGAGGGAGCAGCGTTCGCCGCTTTCGCCGAAGCTGAGCTGGGGAGAATTGCCCCGGACCTCCGCGCCGATCTT
>Ga0116210_1002476_pt1 | contig 11223 bp, 12 predicted proteins | sample TshhotsprinmetaG_FD_94483 | JGI IMG/M metagenome (GOLD analysis project Ga0116210, IMG submission 94483) | Hot spring microbial communities from South Africa to study Microbial Dark Matter (Phase II) - Tshipise hot spring metaG | ecosystem: Environmental > Aquatic > Thermal springs > Hot... | reverse complement strand
CCTGGCCTTCTCTGGCTTCCTCGAATCTCTGATCGCAACCGTGCTCGACGGCTCCGATGCGGCAGACGTGGTGCCAGCCGCCGAACTTGCGTCGAGAGAGCTCGTGGGTTGGCAGGGCTGATATTGTCAATTGGAGTGAGTCTCGGCAACCGATGATCGGCAGAAATGCGCTGCATGTTTCTTTGACGAATTCGAAGCAATGTTGTAGCATGTATGTTGAGATTGGCCCGACTCCACCGGCAGCGTATCCTTGCGGAGGTGGAAAGTCCGTGTCTATTCCATGCCCCATTTGTCACCGTGTTAACCGAGATGTAGCGACGTTTTGTGCGACCTGTAGTGCACCGATCGTTCTGGCGGGTCGTTTTCGAGTCCTGCGGAAAGTCGCCCCGGGAGGTATGAGCGTAGTCTATCAAGTAGAAGACATGCGCTTGCCCGGCAAGAGGTGGGCCGCGAAAGAAATGAGCGACGCCGGCCTGATCGATCCTGTCGAGAAGCAGCGCGCGATCTCCCTTTTCAAGCAAGAAGCCCAGATCCTGGCAAAACTCCACCATCCCAACATCCCCCAGGTCGTGGACTCGTTCCAGCAAGGCAACCGACATTATATCATAAGTGAGTACGTGGACGGAGCGACCGTGCACGACATACTCATGAAACGGGGTCATCCTTTCCCTGAAATCGAGGTGCGGGCCTGGCTGATGCAATTGTGCGATGTCCTCTCCTATCTGCACGCGCAGCAGCCGCCGATCATTTATAGGGATCTCAAGCCGTAGAACCTGATGGTAGACGGTTCCGGCCAGGTGAAGCTGATTGACTTCGGAATCGCTCGCTTTTTCAAACCGGGCAAGGCGAAGGATACTACCTTGTTGGGCACTCCTGGCTATGCGCCGCCCGAACAACATGGACATGGGCAGACTGACGTACGTTCGGACATCTTCGCGCTGGGCGTGACCATATATCAGTTGCTGACCGGCTATGATCCTACGACGACGCCGTACAGCCTGCCCCCTGTTCGCACGTTGGCCCCGGCTGTGTCACCGGCCATGGAACACATCATTCAACGCGCCATTCAGCTGCGCCCGCAAGATCGCTGGCAAAACATCGGCGAGATCCAGGCTGTCCTGAAGGGGAAGTGGACGGCGCAGCCGTCCTTCCAGGGGATGGGCGTTCCAGCCAAAGGCGCCGGGCCTGCGAGCCCGGCGCAGCCAACGCCCTACGTTGGTGCACCGGCTGGCATCAAGCGACCCACCACCCGCCTGATCATGGCCGCAGCCACGCTGTCGAATGAGCAGCTGGCCGCCGTGCTCGCGGCGCTGGCCGTGCTGGTTGCGCTCGGTGTATGGCTGCTTGCGCCCATCATCCAACGCGACGCGCCGCTCATCTGGAACAACGTGCCGGCCTTCGTCATTGCCGGGCCGTTGGCGCATGCCGCTCTGCAACGCCGCTGGACGGCTTTTCTTGCCCACATCGCGATCACGGTGGTCGGTTGGGCGGCATGGTGGACGCGGAGCGGAGATGCGCCTTCCTCATATGTGCCTTTCATCGTGGCCACGGCGTTGAGCGGCGGCGTAGTCGAGCTCCTCATGAGCTATCTGCCTCAAATCAAGCGTAAAGGCGGTGCTGATCCCTGGAAATATGAATTGGGGTGGTATGCGCTGGGCGCCTTTGCCGCTGCTGTGACTTTTTATCTTGTCTTCGCAGGCGTCTATGTGGCTCTGCAGCCTGGTATGTGGATCGGTTCAGCTTTGCTGGGCGCTCTGGGCTGGTTCCTGGGCGACCTGGTACAGTTGAGCTGTCGGCTGCGCGAGGCCGGTTCCCCGGCTGTGCTCGGCGGAGGCAGCGGAGACATCGTGGCTGACGGGGGTCGCTTCTACCTGCGGGTGCCCGATCAGCCGGCCGCGAGCGTTGCGCCGGCCGCGACGCCGCCAACCGCGCAGCCAGGGCTGACTTTGGCCGTCGGTTATGCGTCACACGTCGGGATGGTGCGCGAGCTGGACGAGGACAGCATTTGCGTCTTCACCCTGGCCGGCGTCTACAAGTCGGTTGCCGAACCCACCCTGGGCCTGTTCATCGTGGCCGATGGCATGGGCGGGCATGAGGGCGGCGAAGTCGCCAGCAAGATGACCGTCGAGATCATCGCCCGCGAGTTGATCCGCCGCCTGCTCCTGCGCCGTTTTCTCGGCGAGTTTCGGGGCCAGGGGGACGCCGTGCCCAAGCTGATCGCCGGCGTGATCGTCGAGGCCAACAAGAAAGTGCATGATTTGGCGCAGAAGCGGGGCAGCGATATGGGCAGCACCGTCACCCTGGCGCTGGTCATGGACGGCGTGGCCCACATCGCCAACGTCGGCGACAGCCGCACCTACCTCTATCGGCAAGGAAAGCTGCGCCAGATCACGGCCGACCATTCGCTGGTGGCCAGCCTGGTCAAGGCCGGTGTGCTGGCGCCGGAGGAGATCTTCACGCACCCCGACCGCAACATCATTTACCGCTCCATCGGCGCCAAGCCGACCGTCGAGGTGGATACCTTCCAGGAGCCGCTGGCGCCGGGCGACACATTGCTGCTCTGTTGCGACGGCCTGTGGGAGATGATCCGGGACGAGGGCATCGAGGAGGTGTTGCTGGCCTGTCCCGACCCCCAGGCCGCCTGCGCCGAGATGATCCGGCGGGCCAACCTGGCCGGCGGGGAGGATAACATCAGTGTGATTGTGGTGCGGGTGGTGGGGTGATCGGTGATAGGGAGGAACGCAAGACATGCCGTTAGCCGTTGGTCAACTTCTTCAAGGTCGCTATCGCATCCTGCGCCTGCTGGGCCAGGGCGGCATGGGTGCCGTCTACCTGGCCGAAGACACGCGCCTGGGGCGGCAATGCGCAGTCAAAGAGAACATCCCTGATCCGACCGCCGCCCCGCAGGTGTTGGCCCAACTGCGCCAGCAGTTCCAGGCCGAGGCGCGCATCCTGGCCGCGCTGGATCATCCCAATCTGCCGAAGGTTTACGACTTTTTTACGGACGGCGGCAGCGAGTACATCGTGATGGAGTATATCGAGGGAGATACGCTGGCGACGTTGTCGCAGCGCCAGGGCGGGCCGTTGCCCGAACGGCCGGTGCTGATCTGGGCCGATCAGGTGTTGGACGCGCTGGAAGAGCTGCACGGCCAGCAGCCGCGGCCGATCATCCACCGCGACATCAAGCCGGCGAATATTATTCTGACCGCTAAAGGCCGCATCAAGCTGGTGGACTTCGGGCTGGTCAAGCTGCTGGACCCCAACGATCCGCGCACGGCGACGGTGATGAAGGGGATGGGCACGCCCGAGTATGCGCCGTTGGAGCAGTATGCGAGCGGCGCCGGGCACACCGATGCGCGGTCGGACATCTACTCGATAGCCGAGTTTCGGGCGGCGCTGGCAGCGGCGCGAGCGGGGCTGGGGCTTTCGATCCCGCCGGCTTCCCCGCCTGCGCCGGCTGCCATGAGGTGTCCATCGTGCGGTCAGGCCTATGCGGTCGGTGAGATCTATTGCCAGAACTGCGCTGCGGTACTGGCCGGGGAGCGCGCCTGCCCGCATTGCGGTGCGAGCGCGCCGAGTGGTGCGCTCTATTGTCCTGGGTGTGGGCGGGTGATCGCATCCTCGGTCACACCCTGCCCCCAGTGCGGCCATGCCAACGCGCCGGTCGAGGTTTATTGCCAGGGGTGCAGCCGGCCGTTGGGCCGCGACGGGGTCTGTCGGGCGTGTGGCCAGGGCCTGCCGCAGCACGCTCGCTATTGCCCCGCATGCGGCAGCCACGTCTAACCAGGAGGTGACGCGATGCGGTGTCATGTGTGCAGCAAGACGATCCCCGATGGCAGCCGGCATTGCGCCTACTGCGGCGCGGGGACGCGGCCGGTGGGCCGCGGGTGGCCGTTGTGGGCGGTGGCGCTGGTTGCGCTGGCGGCCCTGGGTGGCGGCTGTCTGGCCGGCGGGTTGCGGCCGGAGCCGACGCCGTTGGTTGTGGAAAAGGTGGTGGAGCGTGTCGTGACGGCGACGCCTGCCCGGGGCATCGGCTCGACCCGGACCTCGCCGGCCGATGGCATGGTGATGGTCTACGTGCCGGCCGGTGAATTCACCATGGGTTCGGCGGATAGCGACGGCGATGCGTACAGCAACGAGAAGCCGCAGCACAACGTCTATCTGGATGCGTTCTGGATTGACCGGACGGAGGTGACCAACGCTATGTTTGCGAAGTTCGTGGCGGCTGCGGGTTATAGAACCGATGCAGAGAAAGCGGGGAAGGGATGGACCTTCAATGCCGCGAGGAAGGAGTGGGAGGAAACCAACGGCGCCGACTGGCAGCATCCGCGCGGCCCAGGCAGTTCCATCTCGGGACTAGAGCAGCATCCGGTGGTGTTGGTGAGTTGGAACGATGCGGCAGCATATTGCCAGTGGGCCGGCCGGCGGCTGCCGACGGAGGCGGAGTGGGAGAAGGCGGCGCGCGGCACCGACGGCCACAAGTTCCCCAGGGGCAATCAGAACGTTGCTGGCGACTTGCTGAATTTCGCCGACCGCAATCTGGATGTAGACTGGGCTGACAAAAACATCAACGACGGTCATCAGTTCACTGCACCGGTAGGCAGTTATCCCAAAGGTGCGAGTCCTTTTGGCGCGCTGGACATGGCGGGGAACGTGTGGGAGTGGGTGGCGGATTGGTACGATGAGACCTACTACAGGAGTTCGCCGGCGCAGAACCCAACAGGGCCGGATACAGGGCAGCACCGCGTGTTGCGGGGCGGCTCGTGGGGCAATGAGCGGAGGCACGGACGTGCCTCCGTCCGGAACAGGGGCCTCCCGGAGTTCAGGTACGTCAACATCGGCTTCCGGTGCGCCCTCTCTCCCTGATGCTGGGTTTCTGGTTTCTGGGCTTCTGGATTTCTGAAGCGGGGGAGAGTCCAGAGAGGGGGCAAAGCCCCCTCTCTGGTCGCGCGGGAAAAACGTGCCAGGCACTTTTGGAAGTGCCTGGCACGTGAGGGCGAATCATGGGCAAATGCTATTTTCATCTTTGGGGCGAGGTGACCTCCTTCGACAACCTGCTCCTGGCCTTCCGCAAAGCCAGCCTGGGCAAGCGGCGCAAGGCCTCGGTGGCCGCGTTCGAGTATCGGCTGGAGGAGAACCTGTTCGCGCTGCAGGAGGAGCTGCGCAGCGGTGCGTATCGGCCCGGCCCGTACGACAGCTTCTACATCCACGAGCCGAAAAAGCGGCTGATCTCGGCCGCGCCGTTCCGGGATCGGGTGGTGCATCATGCGCTGTGCAACGTCATCGGCCCGCTGTTCGAGCGGCAGTTCATCCACGACACCTACGCCAACCGCGTCGGCAAGGGCACGCACGCCGCGCTGGACCGCTGCACGGAGTTCATGCGCCGCTTCGCCTACGTCTTGCCCATGGATGTGCGGCAGTTTTTCCCGGCGATTGACCACGCGATCTTGCTGGACATCCTGGCGCGCACCATCGGCGATGAGCGGACGCTCGACCTGGCCGCGAAGATCATCGCGGGCGGCGCGGGGGTGCAGGCAGACGAGTACGATATGGTATACTTTCCGGGAGACGATTTGCTGGCGGCCGCTCGCCCACGAGGACTGCCCATCGGCAATCTGACCAGCCAGTTCTGGGCCAACGTCTATCTCAACGGGCTGGATCACTTCGTCAAGCGCCGGCTCCGGTGCCGCGGCTACGTCCGCTACGTGGATGACCTGCTGCTGTTCGCCGACGACAAGCCCACGCTGCATGCGTGGCGGGGCGAGGTCATCGCGTACCTGGCCGGGCTGCGGCTGACGATCCACGAGAACTCGGCCCAGCCGCGGCCCACGCGTTGCGGCGTGCCGTTCCTGGGCTTCCAGGTCTTTCCGGATCACCGTCGCCTGAAGCGGCGCAACGCGGTGCTGGCCCGCCGCCGGCTGCGGGCGCTCCGTGATGCCTATCATCGCGGGGAGGTGAGCCGGGAGCGGGTGCGCGTCGGTGTGCAGGGGTGGATCAACCATGCACGCTACGGCGACACCTGGGGCCTGCGCCGGGCCGTGCTGGCCGACATCGTCTTGTGCGGGAGCGAGAATGGAGAACGAAGCCGAGAGCACGGCATCGCCGATCTTCAGCAAGACCTGTGACTTCATCCTGTGGCTGTTGAACCACACGGAGAAGTTCCCGAAGAGCGAGCGCTTTCGCATGGCGAAGCGGCTGGAGGACACGGCTTTCGAGTTCTACGAACTCCTGATCACTGCGGCCCGGAGCGCGCAGCGCAAGCGGCAGGTGTTGCTCCAGGCCGACCTGGTGCTGGACAAGTGGCGGTTCTACGTCCGGCTCAGCCATGCGCGCAAGCTGACGAGCGTTGCCCAATACCGGTATGCGGCCGGTGAGCTGGTCGAAATCGGCAAGCTGCTGGGTGGCTGGTTGAAGAAGACCGCCTGAACAAGGCACAACCGGAGACTGACGTGCCAGGCACTTTCCGATAAGTGCCTGGCACGTGATCGGGCTCCGTGACGTGTGGGGGCGCCGGCGGGCGTGTTGCGGGGCGGCTCGTGGAACAATGAACAGAGGAACGTCCGTGCCGCCAACCGGAACAGGAACAACCCGGAGAACAGGAACGACAACATCGGCTTCCGGTGCGCCCTATTGCCCTCCAAGGGTCCGCGTGACCTGGCTGGAATGTCGTCGGCCTGCGCCCCGTGCGGGTGCCAGACCGGCGGCGCGTGCCGGGAGGGCGAGCGCCGGCCGTCCCCGTCTGAGTCAGGTGCCAGGCACCTCGGAGGTGCCTGGCACCTGGCCCAGGCAAATAGCAAAGCGCCCGGCTCCCTGGCGCAACGGGCGCCACGGAGCCGGGCAAGCCTGGCTTGACTCCGTGCTCGTTGCCGGTCCACTCTGGCCTGTCGGCCAGGACAGGCTCGGCGGATAATGAAATCAAAGACCGGCAATCCAGAAGTTCGACGAGGTGGGACCATGTGCAACCATAAGAGAACTCTGACCTCCTGCCTACTGGTGAGCCTTCTGCTGGCAATGTTGCTACCACCTGGGTCGGTGCAAGCCACTCCAAGTCTTCAGGCGGATCCGGTGGTGGTGATCCAGCCGTCCTTGCTATATCAGGGTCATCGCTACACAGTTGAGTATCGGCCAACGGGCGACTATCGTGCTGATAGCACTGCCTTTTTCTTCCAGGCTACGCCGGATTTCTTTGACCGACGCGGTATTGCCGACCTGCTCGTGCGGCGGGATGGAGAGCCTGTAACCGACCCGGAAGAACTGTATCGAGTCTTTCTGCTCTACACAGCCGCAGACGCCCTCTACCGCCACCTGCCGTACGACCCCTCGTCAGCCATCCCTTCGGGCTTCCGTGAGGACCTTCAGGTAGTTACGCGCAATCCTTTGTTTATAGAGCAGTGGATCAAGGGGCTGTTTGCCTCGCGTGAAGAGCAGACGCTGGAGGCACTGCGGGCCATCCTCAGTCCTCAGCTTGAAACCGACACCGTAAGTCAATTGGCGGATGGCATCGGGCAAGCTATGAGTTCAGGCAACACGGCTTTGGAGGCCTTGGACCAGACCATCGAGGCGATGCGCTTTTCCAACAACCGCGCCGTCCGTAACCTGCAGAAGGACATCCGCGACGTCTTCAAAGCGTGGCGACCGATCACTGAGCAGGGTACTTCCTTTGTGGACATTGGTGGCAGCAGGATCGAGTTCTTCAATGCTTTGGACGTGATCGCGCTCGGCGTCCGCTTGCTATGGGCGGCGCAGCTCAACCGTGAACGTACCGAGTGGCTGGCGCTGTATCAGTCCGGATCCTTTACCGGCCAGGCTGCTCTGGATGCCGACCAGACAGCGGCTGCGATCTCGGCACGCGCTGAAGCGGAAGAAGCCTGGGTACAGCGAGCAGACGTCATTCTCCAGTTCGCACGTGAGCATGTGGTGGATGCTGCTTATCACCTCGGCAGGGATCAGTTGGCCAAATTGTGGGTTCAGAAATCGTGGGACGTTTTCGGCAAACGCATCACCGGCCATCTGGTGGCCGGCGTAGCCTCGGCCGTTCTGGCAGGGCTGTCTTTGGGCAATCTGCTTTACGGCTTGGATGATTTGGTCACCAATTTTCGTGTGGCCGAGCGCGCCGATGAACTGCGAATCTGCTTTCGTACCGGCCGTGCACAGTTGCAGCTGCGCGCCAGGCAAACAGGAAGCAACGTCTACGATGGACACCTGGCTGAGGCCTTTCGTGCTGCCTATATGCTTGAAGCGCTTGCAGCGGCCCAGGCCTATCGCAGCTACGCTGACGGTGTAGGCGCTACTGTCAACAAAGGCTTGTTCGATTTCTTAAAACCTTTGAACTGGTTCGTAGGCGATAATTGGCGTGAGGCGATTAGCGGCCTGCGCGAGCTGGCCGATCAGGGCGAGCGTGAAGCCGACAAGGTGATCGGCCATCCGCCATACATTGATACAGCGGTGGCCCTGGCCCAGGAAACGGCGCACAGGCTGATCGAGGAACCGAAGTCGGCTGGCCTGGCCGCCCTGCCGGTTGCCCCATTGTTTTTCGACATCATTCAACCCAACGAGACGGCCCATCTGGTCATCGAGATGCGCAACACCGGAACCTTGGCATGGAGCCTCGACCAGGGTATTGCGCTCAGCCAGATCGGCCATGCAGGGCAGCCAACCGGAGAGACCTATGTCCTGCGGCAATCAATAGCCCCAGGCCAAAGCGGACGGTGGGAGGTCACCTTATCGGCGCCAAAGCAGCGATTTGCCCTGTTGCGCTTCCAGATGATCCGACAGGGTCAGCCATTTGGCGGCCAGGCCAACGCCGTGGTGATTACCCTGCCGGAGCAGCTCCAAGGCTTGGAGGAACGACTTCGCACAACCATTGAGAAGCAGATTGAGGAGTGGCGCAACGCAGTCGAACAGGAAGTCGAACAACGCCTGCAGGATTTAGAAGCGTTTGTGCTAGAATGGATCCAGCGCGAACTGGAAAAGCAAGTGGACAATTTGATCGAGCGGCTGTGTGGCAGCAGCATCTTGCTCCCGCTCGGCGCAGCCGTGTGGGTCTTCTGCCGCTGTCGCAAATCGGTATGATTGTCAGATCAGCGGCTGAATACGTTGAGAGGGGCTCATGTCAACTGACCCTGAAGACCTGCTGCGTGTCATCCACCGCATCTGCGCCAATCGCGACTGGCGATTGTTCAGTTGCGCTGAACTGGGCGTCACCGCGGAGGCCTTTGCCGGCCGTGTTGCCGCCCGGCTGCAGGCCTGGCTAGAGGCAGGGGAACATGCCGAGATCACGGCGCCGTTGATCGAACGCGCCGTGATCAATGAGTATTGCCGCCTTTTGCATCATGCTGTCGGGCTGGAGCGCACCGCAGCCCAACAGCGCGGCCTGGACGAGGTCTGGAACTACGTCACGCCGATCATCCGTCGTATTCTGCCGGACGATGCCGAGGCGATCGCATGCGCCAACGCAGTGCTGCTGACGATCTGGCGCCAGCGCGGAGAGGTGCGCGACCCAGGCAGCTTCTTGAAGTGGGCCGGCATGATCGCCGGCCGGGCCGCCCTGCAGGCGTTCAGGTCCCGTGGAGGCCGAGAGATCCCCTTTTCCGACCTGTTCGCGGCCGAAGAAACCGAGAATGACGACAAGCGGGTTGTGGCTGCAGTCGGCACGGCGGCACTGCAAAGTCATTCTTCCTCTATGTTCGCGAGGGTGGAGGATGCCGAGAGCCTCGAGATGCTGGCCGCGCTCATCCGCCAGTGTCTGAGCCGCATGCGCGCTGGCGCAGAGGTGATCATCCGGCTGGTGCTGGCCGGTCAGTCGGTGAGCGAGGTCAGCCGGGCGCTGGGCGTGAGCCCGACCAACCTGTACGTCATCAAGACGCGAGCGTTGGCTCGCCTGCGGCGGTGCAACCCGTTGCTGGCAGCGTTGGGACGGGCTCTGTCATCGGCGGAGAGTGGACTCCGGGGAGGGAACCCATGAATGTCTTGCCGGATCACGGCGTATCCTGTACAATGTTCAGCGGGGCGTGGCCTGCGCTGTGCGAGGCAACATTGCGCGAGGCGCGATTTGTCGGTTTTCATCGTGTCGCAGCAGACCACCTCGCCGTGTGTCCGGCCTGCGCCGCTGAGTTTGCCGCCCTGTTGGCTTTCGTGCGCTGGCGCGAGGCACGGGAGCCATTCAACGCGGACAGCCTGCCGCTCGCTGTCCGCCGCGAGCCTGCTATCGGTCCTGGAGGAATCTCTGGTGACGGTTCCACATCTTGATCCTGACCTGGAACAGCTGCGCCGCAGATTGCGTGCGGCCGACCCGACGACATGGGGCCCTGTCGAACGCCTGGCCAGCGCGCTGGTCGGTGAGCCGGGGCCAACGCCTGCGTGCGCCGACATACAGGCGCAACTTCCGGCCTGTGCAGAAGCGGAGCTCCGCGGCATCTCCATTGCGCAACGCTACCCCGACGTTGTGCGCCACCTGTTATCCTGTGAGGAGTGCGGCGCGTTGTACGCCTTGATGCTGGAGCGTGAGTTGGCGCCGACGCTCGAACCGTTGCCGACATCTGTCCGGTTCCATGTGTTGCGCCAGCAGCAGCGCTTCGAAGAGGTGCGCCGTTTCGTCCTCGAAGTCACCGCAGCGGCTCTGGAGGTCGTCCGGCCCGCCGCGTTGCCTGGCCTGGCGGAAGCCGCACAGGTTTTCTTCGATCAGGTGCGCAGCCTGGGCGGTGCGTTTCGTCTGGAGCCTGCTGCGGCCCATGCCCTGGGCCAGGGCGGCGACCTGTCGCCGGCCGTTCGGTTCCTGATGGCGAGCTTTCTGGCGACGCAGCAGCTGAGCCAGGAGCGGGCAGAAGCGCAGGGCGGCGACCTGACAGCGGCCCAACTTCCTCGCCTGGCTGTCCGCCGGATCGCCCGGGCTGCGGCCAGTAACAGCGGCTTGCGCGGCGCTGAGGCAGAACGCTTCGCCGATGCGTACGCCGATCTCGTAACCGCCAGAGAGATAACCTTGCCGGCATGGCCTGACGACGAGTGAGAAGATGCCCTCCTCCGCGAGCCCTCGGCCGCGCCGGCTCAACATCCTGGCGTTGCCCAGTGCGACGGCCGTTCTGTTTGCCCTGATCGCCCTCGTGGTCCTGGGCGCCGCGTTCAGCAGCTTGCTGCCGGGATCGCAGCTGTGGCCGCTGCCCATCATCGTCGGCTTCACCTTGCTGCCCCTGCGCGACTTCCTGCATCGGCCAGATCGCCACATGG
>Ga0116210_1002473_pt1 | contig 11229 bp, 11 predicted proteins | sample TshhotsprinmetaG_FD_94483 | JGI IMG/M metagenome (GOLD analysis project Ga0116210, IMG submission 94483) | Hot spring microbial communities from South Africa to study Microbial Dark Matter (Phase II) - Tshipise hot spring metaG | ecosystem: Environmental > Aquatic > Thermal springs > Hot... | reverse complement strand
GGCGACACCAAACTCAATCACTTTGCACTCAAGTCCAAACTGTATTTGCGCGCCATCCAATCTGCCTTCGCTGCTTTGCGGGAACTCCATCCCGCTCAACTTGCTGCGTAAGGTGAGTTATTATAACACACCCTTCAAGCCCTTTGGGGCGTCTGATATAATGTTCAACATGCCCCTTACCTTGCACGAAGTCGAACATATTGCACGTCTGGCACGGCTTCATCTCTCGCCGGAGCAGAAGGAACATTATCGAAGCCAGCTCTCGACCATCCTGGACCATATCGCCCGCCTGCAGGAACTAGACACACGAGATGTTCCTCCAACCACTGGCGGCGGGTTGACCGAGATGCCCCTGCGCGAGGATCAAGTACGCCCAAGCCTGCCGGTCGAACAGTTGCTTTCTAACGCCGCCGAAAGCCAGGAGAACCAATTCAAAATCCCCCCCGTATTTGACTGATCCCTTGCCGGCCTCACGACTATCCATGTCCCCCGCGCTCGCTTCCCTGACCCTTGCCCAGATGAAAGCCGGCCTCGAAAGCGGTGATTTCACCGCCCGCCAGCTGGTTGAGGCCAGCCTAGAGGCCATCGCTCGACTGGATCCCCTGCTCCATGCCTTTCTATACATAGACGCAGAACGCGCCCTCAACCAAGCCGCTGCAGCCGATCGCCAACCGAAGGCCACGGGCCGGCCGCTGCATGGCATCCCAATCGCCGTCAAAGACGTCCTCACCGTTGAAGGAATGCCATGCACCGCTGGATCAAAAATCCTCCAAGGCTTTTATCCTCCCTACACCGCCACCGCAGTCAAACGACTCCAAGAGGCCGGCGCCATCGTGATCGGCAAGACCAATACCGATGAATTTGCCATGGGCTCCTCTACCGAAAACTCGGCCTACGGTCGCACCCACAACCCTTGGGATACCCATCGCGTGCCTGGTGGCTCATCCGGCGGCAGCGCAGCAGCCGTAGCAGCGCGCATGGTTTCGGCAGCGCTGGGAACCGACACCGGCGGCTCGGTACGGCAACCAGCCTCCTTCTGCGGCGTCACTGGCCTCAAACCCACCTATGGACGGGTATCACGCTACGGACTGATCGCCTTCGGTTCCTCCCTGGACACAGTAGGGGTATTTGCCCAAACGGCGGAAGATGCCGCCCTCATCTTCTCGATCATGGCTGGACACGACCCCTTAGATGCCACCTCCTCCAAACAACCGCTTCCCGACCTCCACCTACCGAACGATCCCTCCCTCCGAGGCCTCCGGATCGGTGTTCCACGAGAATACTTCGTCGAAGGAATGCAACCCGAGATCCAACTCCGAACCCAAGAAGCTATCGAGCAGATGCGTCAACTTGGGGCCGAAGTCGTTGAGATCAGCCTCCCTCATACAGCATACGCCCTTCCGGTGTATTACCTCATCGCTCCAGCAGAGGCCTCCGCCAATCTAGCTCGTTACGATGGAATTCGCTACGGCCCCCGCAGCCGAGCGGATTCGATCTGGGAAGTCTTTTTCCAAACGCGGGGAGAACTGTTTGGCGAGGAAGTTATCCGACGGATCATGCTGGGAACCTACGCCCTCTCCGCCGGCTACTACGAAGCATTCTATGGACAAGCTCAAAAGGCACGCACTCTGATCACTCGCGATTTCGAAGCGGCTTTCCAAACCGTGGACGTGATCGCTGCACCCACCACGCCCACCACTGCCTTCTTGGCCGGCGCCCATGCCGATGATCCGCTTTCCATGTACTTAGAAGACATCTTCACCCTTCCAGCCAGCCTGGCCGGCATTCCAGGCATCTGTTTCCCGGTCGGGTTTGACTCCCAGGGCTTGCCGATTGGGCTACAACTACTAGGCCCGCGTTTCCGAGAGGATCGCATCCTGAGCGTAGCCCACGTTTACCAGCAGATCACGGATTGGCATCTGCGCTTGCCAGCTCTGGTCAAGGGAGATGCCGCCCAATAATCCACCTCATTTTCGATCCTTAGGAGAATTATGAACATCCTAGTCACCGGTGGAGCCGGTTACATTGGCTCCGCAACTGCAGAAACTCTGCTGCGCGCAGGCCATTCGGTCACTGTCTACGACTCTCTGGTCAGCGGTCATCGCGCCGCTGTCCCGCAAGGGGCAACGTTCATCTACGCCGATCTAGGCGACAAACCAACCCTGATCAAGACCCTGCAGACCGGGGCGTTTGACGCCATCATGCACTTTGCGGCGTTCATCGAAGCCGGAGAGTCGATGAAAAACCCCGGCAAATACTTCGAAAACAACCTGAACCATTCCCTAACCCTGATCGAAACCGCGGTCCAGGTCGGGATAAAACGCTTTGTGCTTTCGTCCACGGCAGCCGTATATCGGTCGAGCGATGAACCGCTGACTGAAGATTCCCCCCTCGAGCCGACGAACGTATATGGCCAGACCAAACTGATGATTGAACAAACCCTGGAGTGGTACCGCCGTATTCATGGCCTGCATTACGCAGCGCTTCGCTACTTTAACGCCTGTGGGGCGTTGCCCGGCCGAGGCGAAGATCACCGCCCCGAGTCGCACTTAATTCCCAACATTCTGAAAGTTGCCCTAGGACAACGTCCAGCCATCGAGATTTACGGCGTGGATTACCCCACCCCGGACGGCACCTGCATCCGAGACTTCATCCATATCGCCGACCTGGTGGACGCTCACCTCTTGACGCTGGAGGCTCTAGCCAGCCACGATCGCTTGATCTACAACCTGGGAAGCGGGCGCGGCTACTCGGTGCGAGAGGTGATCGAAACGGCGCGCCAAGTCACTGGGCATCCCATCCCGATTCGGGAAGCACCTCGTCGAGAGGGGGATGCGGTGCGTTTGGTTGCTTCTTCAGAGAAAATCCGCCGTGAACTGGGATGGAACCCCAAACACGACACCCTGCACGACATCCTCTCCAGCGCTTGGGAATGGCATCGCACCCATCCAAACGGTTATGAGGATTGACCGATGACGTTCACGATCGTTTTCTTGGGCTGGATCGCCTCTCTGAGCCTACATGAATTCTTGCACGCTCTGGTAGCCTACTTGGGCGGCGATTGGTCTGTGAAGGAAAAGGGATATCTAACCCTTAACCCCTTGAAGTACACTCATCCGCCATATTCACTCGTGCTACCGATGATCTTTCTGCTGCTCGGCGGGATCGGTCTGCCTGGCGGGGCGGTATACATCGAAACGTGGCGGTTACGAAGTTCGGCTTGGCGGAGCCTGGTCTCGCTGGCCGGCCCTGCGGCCAATTTGCTGATCGCCATCGTGCTGTCCCTGCTACTTCAGTTTGCACCAACCGATACCCTTGCTCAAAATAGCCCTTGGCCAGGGATCGCCTTCCTGGCCATGCTACAGATCTCAGCACTCGTTCTAAATTTGATCCCGTTGCCTCCCTTTGATGGCTATGGCATCATAGAGCCCTACCTCAGCGACCAGATACGGGAGCGAATTGACGCCTGGCGGATATGGATCATGCTGATCGTATTCCTAGCGCTATGGAACATCCCCCTAATCAACTCGATGTTCTGGTTACAGGTATACATCCTGGGCATTCGCTTGGGCATTCCTTTTGAGCTGGCTATCATAGGCCTCCAGCGTTTTCGCTTTTGGGAACTGTAGACCTGTACCACAAGTGGGGGTGAACAAACTTGGCGGATTCTATCCACTTCGTCCCTTTTTGTGGATAAACTGCACAAAACTGGGGATAAGTGCTTAATGATGTGGAAAAATGTCCCCAAGCGGCGCAAGGCATAGCGACAGTTCCCCCTACATATAGAAGTTTGTTCAAACTTGCTCCCAAATATGGAAGAGTAAAAAAGAGTCCCTCTTTGACACAAACTGTTTCCAAACTCATCCCAAAACGCCATGTGGATAAAGGGAATGGATATAGGATAGAAATCCGCCTATGGATTGGGGATGTTATTCGCTTATCGCCCATATATACGGGGACGATAGGCTTTTCCCCACTCTCCACAGGCCCTACTAAGATGACTACTTAGAACAAAATCAAATCATGTTTTGGGCAAGGTAACGCTTGTGTGGTTGGAAAAAATTTTGTACAATAATATAGAGAGCTCAGTCTTCTTCTTCGATGCTGGGAGGCAGCCATGGATATTATCAAAGTTTCCGCAAACTCCCGAACCTCTGCAGTCGCTGGCGCCATTGCAGGGGTAATCCGTGAGCATAAGCATGCTGAGGTGCAAGCCATCGGAGCGGGCGCAGTCAACCAAGCGATCAAGGCGCTGGTTTTGGCCACAGGTTACTTAAAGAATGATGGTATAAACATCGTTTGTATCCCTGAGTTTGTGGATGTGGAAATTGATGGCAAAGTACGCACGGCAATCAAGCTTATTGTAGAGCCGCGCTAGCTGGTCAGCGGTTCGTAAACGAGCGTGAATTCTCCTGAACCGTGACGCATGGATAGGTGCTTGATCGGTATTCTGTATCTCTGTTGGCCTGCTTTTTCTGCCATTTGTCCATGGCTAGAACAAAGCGCCTTTCTATTGCTCGGGATGGTCAAATTTGCCGATCGTACAAGGGATCGGCAACGAGACAATATGATGGTCTAAGAGAAAAGCTAGAAGTCTATGCGCCCTCGTTCGCTAGTTGTCATTTTACTGGTTTTCTTCCTGGTAGTCATACCGATCCTGACCTCGGTAGAAGGGACCTTGGCTCGAAGCCGGCTCGAATCGCCGCTTGCTCAGGCCACACCGTGTTGGGGGACCCTTATTGTTCAGTGGACGTTCACAGGAAACTTAACCACCCCCTCGTTCGGTTTTGGTACGCTCACTCAAGGGCCTGAGGTAACGAGTCCAACGTTTGTATCCTTTGGTAGTACCAGCCCAGGGATCAGCTATAGCAGTTGGAGTACCTCTGCAACCTTCGATCCGAATTCGAATAAGTATATAGAATTCTCGACAGACGTATCAGGCAGGGACTCCATTCGCTTGACGCTCGATGCGAGTCGCTCTACCACCGGCCCAAAGAAATTTCATCTTCAGTATAGCACTGGCGGACCTTTTACGTCGTTTGACTCACCGCGGAACATTACTACCGATGAATTGACCTATTTATTTGATTTTAGTTCGCTTGATTTTGACGGAGCTACTGAGGTCAAGTTTCGCTTGTTCGGGTATGATGCAAGTAGTGCAAGCGGTACGTGGCGTCTCGACAACGTGACATTCTCCGGAGATTGCTCGAGGATGGACGATACCCCAACACCTTCCCAGCCGCGCCTTGTGGTAATCAGCGAAGTGGCATGGATGGGGACGGTGGCTTCTGCGAACCACGAGTGGATTGAGTTGTATAACCCGACCGCTGCTCCGATTAGCCTGCTCGGATGGACGCTTCGGGCTAGGGATGGCAGTCCGTCGATTGCCCTTTCAGGAAGTATCCCGCCATATGGATACTTTTTGCTAGGCAACGACAATGTGTTTAGAGATTTATCCCTTGACTTGGTCTATTCAAGTTCGTTGGAAAATGGCGGGGAAGTATTGATCTTACGCGATGCCTATGGGTATGTGGTGGATACGGCCAATGGGGACGGCGGGCCTTGGCCGGCCGGTAGCGGTGCCGGCCCGCGCTGCACGATGGAACGCTTAGAAATGGGCGATGAGAGCGATGAGGATTGGTATACGAGCACGGTTTCTACGGTGTTTGACGCGGCCGGCAACCCGATCTGCGGCACACCCGGCGGAACAAATTCGATGACCCCAACCCCCACGTTCACCTTTACCCCAACCAACACTCTCCCTCCAACTCTAACCTTCACTCCCACCAATACTTTGACTCCCTCACCGGTTCGATCGGTGGTGATCAGCGAAGTGGGCTGGATGGGGACTCAGGCTTCCAGTAGTCACGAGTGGATCGAGTTGTACAATACCACTCCCCAACCGATCAGCTTGGATGGTTGGCGGTTGCAGGCAGCCGACGGGAGTCCGTCAATCGTTCTGAGCGGCTCTGTTCCGGCCAACGGTTTCTTCTTGTTGGAGTGCTCCACCGATAATGTGATTTCGGACATTCCAGCCGATGTGATCTACACGGGCAGTTTGGGTAACGACGGCGAGCGGCTCTATTTGTACGATGCCGGTGGCTACCTTGTGGATACAGCCAATGGGGATGGCGGGCCCTGGCCGGCGGGCAATGCGGCTACCCGTGGAAGCATGGAGCGGGCCGGGCCGGCTATCCCCAACGATAGTGATGTTGCCTGGTTGACCCACACTGGCGCGTCGCCGCAAAACGGAAAAGATGCCAACGGCCATCCGATCTGGGGCACACCCAAACGCTCCAACTGGTCCTTTACCGTGACAGTAACCCCTACTCCCACCCGCACACCAACCCGCACGGCCACGCCTATTCCTACCCGGGTGCCGTTCAAATCAGTAGTGATCAGTGAAGTGGGCTGGATGGGGACCCAGGCTTCCAGTAGTCACGAGTGGATCGAGTTGTACAATACCACTCTCCAACCGATCAGCTTGGATGGTTGGCGGCTGGTTTCTTTTTATTGGAGCGGCAGTCGGTTTGTCAAGAACCTGGATATCCCCTTGCAAGGGGTGATCCAGCCCCGAACCTCTTCGGCTCAGAACGATCCCAGTGGGTATTTCTTGTTGGTGGACAACGCGAACGCCATTCGCTTCCCTGGAACTAGCATCACCTACGATCAGCTGTTTTCGGGAACGTTGTACAACAGCGGCGAAATTCTGCTGTTGTGTTCTACATATAACGTGCAAATTGCCCAAAATTGTGATGTCAATCACAAGACCGAGGTGGTCGATTTTGTCAACGGACGCCTATCGTCCACGGGGACAGTCCGTCCCTGGCCGGCCGGCAGCAGCTCAACCTATGGCAGCATGGAACGCAAAATCCTTCAGAGCGACGAAGATTTCGCTTATTACACCCATACGGGTGGTTTCCCGCGCTTTGGTATAGACGCAGATGGCAATCCGATCAAGGGAACGCCGAAGCATCCCAACTGGGCGTTTACGGTAACTGCCACGCCGAGCCGTACCCCTACGCCCACACGGACCCCAACCCGTTCACCGCTGATCGTTGCTCCTATCCTTGTTCTTAACGAGATTCTGCCTCGGCCCGGATCGGACTGGAATGTGGATGGAAAGGTAGACGTTCTGGACGAGTTTGTGGAGGTGATCAACGCCGGCACGATCAATGTCACCCTGCGCAGCTATCGGATCGATACCGGCCCTGGAACGACGGCGTTTACCCTACCAAACGTGACGCTCCGGCCCGGCGAGCGAATGCTCTTCTACGGTTCGCAGAGTGGAATCCGGCTGAAGGACTCCGGAGGGGTGGTTCGCCTGGTTAGGACCTCGAACAATTCGGTGGTGGACGCAGTTGCCTATCCGATCGCCAAGACGCTGGATTCATCTATCTGTCGCTATGCCGATGGGTATGGCTCTTGGCTGTATACCTGCTTCCCCACGCCGGGGCTGCCGAATACCTTGAGCGGTTCACAGCCGCCGACGCCGGTGGGCAGGCCTCCGGTCTGCACCTTGCCTGATTCAACGCCTCGGGAATTCGTCCAGGCGGAATGCGAGGAGGGGGGATCGTGGGTATGGAATCCTGCGTATTGGGATGGCTTTCCGGGAGAGGGTAGCGAGATTTGGGTGCTGAGCGAGCGAGAGAAGTGGCAGGTAATCTACCGGTAAAGGGCGCGCTGTTCTAGTCTTCGGCGGCTCGGGCTACTTCATCGGCATTGAACACCACTTCTTCTTTGCCAGTCAATTTTTCCTGCATTTTGGCAATGATTAGGTTAAGGTGGCCGGGGTGAGCCACGAAATCCAGGTCGTCGCCTGGGACGGTGAGCACAGGACACAAGTTGAAGTTGCTGAGCCAGGATTCGTATAACTCGTTTAGGCTGGCTAGGTAATCTGGGGGGATGCGGCGTTCGTAGTCGCGGCCGCGCAGGGCGATGCGTTTAAGCAAGGTGGGAACAGATGCTCTGACGTAGATCACCAAATCGGGTGGGGGGAGGAATCGCAGGACGGTTTCGTAGAGTCCACGGTAGGTCTGATAGTCACGGGGATGGATATGTCCCTGAAGATAAAGATTGCGGGCGAATACTTCGGCATCTTCGTAGACGCTTCGATCCTGGATGACCGATGTGGGGCATTGCGAGAGTTCATGGTGGGCCTTTAGGCGGTGGGTGAGGAAGAAGATTTGGGAATGGAAGGCCCAAGTGCTCATGTCACGGTAGAAATCGGCCAGGTAGGGGTTTTGCGTTACTGGCTCGTAGAAGGCTTCCCAGCCTAATTTGGCGGAGAGCAGACCGACCAGGGTGGATTTCCCTACGCCAATGTTGCCGGCGATAGTCACAAACTTCTTCATGGGTTGTCCTCAGGGGCAAGGATGGGGCGGTAAGAGGGCGCCTGCTTGGTTGGAGAAAGGGAATGGTTTTTTGGTTGGTACGCTTCGGCCAGCGCTTATTTGGGGATTTTTCCGGCCAGCTCATCTTCGATCACCTGTTGGAAGATCGCCAGAGGTTGGGCTCCAACGATCGCCAACCCGTTGATGAAGAATGTGGGAGTAGACTGTATGCCTAGGTTGAAGGCAAATTCCATGTCGGCTTGGATGTCGTCCAGGAAAGTGTCGTTGTTCATGCAGTTTTCAAAGGCCGTTACATCCAGCCCTAGTTCGGTAGCCAGTATGGCGTAGAGATCGTCGTTTAGACGATTGGCATTCTCAAAGAGTTTGTCGTGGTATTGCCAATAGGCGTTTTGTTCGCCGGCGCACAAGGCGGCTTCGGCAGCGTTCATGGCTTGGGGATGGATTTGGGTGAGCGGCAGGTTGCGATAGACGAAGCGGATCTTGCCTGGATAGGCCGCCATCAGAGGTTTGTACACTTGATCGTGCCAGCGCTTGCAGTAGGGGCATTGAAAGTCGCTGAATTCGACGATGGTGATCGGGGCGTCGGCAGGACCGATGCTGGGGAAGCCTTCGGTGGGGATGTCGTAGCGGCGGATAGTAGGGGTTGGTTCTGCTGGAGGATCGGAAGAAGGCCGGGCAATGGCACGAGGTGCTCTTCCCCATACAACGTAGCCGATCAGAAGACCACTGAAAAAGGCTAGGATGACGAGAACGGCATAGAAGTGTTGGGTTTTAAAGGTTAATGTATCGGGTTGATCGTTTTTCATAATTGGCATTATACCATTTTGGAGAATGGGCAGGTTTTTAGGGAATGGGGGGCCGCAGGAGACCAGAGAGGCGCACACGGGTTCGGAAGGAGGTAAAGAAACGCCGCAAGGCGGGGATGCGCAGGGCCATCAGGAGAGCAAAGAGCAGGGCATATCCCCAAGGGCGAGCTACTTCGCCGCTCAAGCGGAAAAAATCACCTTTTTCGCCCCAGGCATAATGGAGGATGACCAACGGCGCAATTAGGTAGACCAGGCGATGTAAGTGTTTCCAGGTTTTGCCGAGACGAATTTTCCAGATGTCGAAGGAGGTGATGGCTAGAGGGATGAGCAGGAAGAATGCGACTGAACCAGCAATGATATAGGGTTTTTCGAGCACGGTCTGGGTGATCAAGCCCCAGGCTAGGCCGTAATCCAAGTCGAGGAAGATGATCACGTGGGCGGCGGCATAGAAGAAGGCGTATAGGCCGAGGGTGCGGCGGTGAGGGAGCAGTTCTCGCCAGCCGAATAGGGTGTTGAGGGGGGTTACGGCTAGGGAGAGTAGGAGCAGGGTGAGGGCGATGCGGCCGGTGCGTTGTTCGAGGTATTGGATGGGGTTGGCCGTCAGATCTCCCGTTAGGGCTTGAAACAGGAGCTGGGCGGCCGGCAACCACGCGCCGAGGTGGATCAAGAACCGCAGGGAGAGTCGGCGTCGGGCGAGGAGGAGGATCGGAGCGAGAGAAGGCATGTTCAGGCGGTGAGTCTCAGTAGTTTTTTGTCAGATCCATGCCAGTATAGAGATGCGCTACTTCGGCTTCGTATCCGTTAAACATCAGGGTGGGACGACGCCCCAGTTCGCCGATGCGACGTTCGGTGGCTTGGGACCAGCGCGGGTGGGGCACATTGGGGTTGACGTTGGCGTAGAAGCCGTATTCGTGTGGTGAGGCGGTGGACCAGAAGGTTTTGGGTTGGGCGGCGGCGAGTTCGATGAGCACGATGCCTTTGATGGATTTGAAGCCGTATTTCCAGGGAACTACTAGCCGAATCGGGGCCCCATTTTGGTTGGGCAGAAGTTCGCCATAGAGACCGGTTGCCAGGATGGTGAGGGGGTGCATGGCTTCGTCGAGACGCAGGCCTTCCTGGTAGGGCCAGTCGAAGAAGGGATCACGTTGGCCAGGCATCTCTTCTGGCCGAAGAATGGAGACAAAGCGGACGAAGCGGGCGTCGGAGGTGGGTTCAACTTCGGCCAGGAGATTGGCTAGGGGGAATCCCAGCCAGGGGATGACCATGCTCCAGCTTTCTACGCAGCGCAGGCGGTAGATGCGCTCTTCTTGAGGGAAGCGTTTGAGCAGGTCTTCGATACCGTAGGTTTTGGGACGACGCACTAGACCGTCTATGTGCACTTCCCAGGGACGAGGACGAAATTTTTGGGCCAGGCGTGCAACGGCCTGTTTGTCCATGCTAAATTCGTAGTAGTTGTTGTAGGTGGTGATGGCTTCGTAGGAGGTGAGGGTGTCAGTCAGAAGGGTGGGAGAGATTGATGGCGATCGGGATAGTTGGGATAGATCGGAAGGGACACAGGCTGCCAGGAGGGCACCGCTGGCTAGGAGGGCAGAGGTTTTCATGAAATCCCGTCGGGAAAGATAGAGTGTTTTGGGGGTGATCTCGTAGGAAGGGATGTTGGAACGGAGCATGGGCACCTCTAAATTCGGTGTGGGGTCGAATTTGATGTTGGTTGTGGTTTGGATAGGTGTTTGACTAATGCGTCTGAGGGCCGGTAATGGCCTTGTTCAATAGGGAGTGGATAAAAAGGGGATTTTTTCACACCGAGACACAAAGACAAGGGGAGGCTCTGTGGTCTACGTGTTGGGTTCCCATGCGACTCACGTTGCACGGCAGGGTGGAGGCCGGTTCCCAAGCACAGGCTGACCCCGAAGGGAAGAACGCCGAGTGAGGCCAGGATCTCGCTCGCCTGGCGCGACGCTCGCGCTGTTTTTCGCGTGGTCCAGAAGCCTGGAAGGCAGCCTGGAAGATTTTTCTGTACTGCTTCCACTGCCGTCCATGGCGCAAGCAGCGTTTTCCGAACTATCCCG
>Ga0116210_1002470_pt1 | contig 11239 bp, 6 predicted proteins | sample TshhotsprinmetaG_FD_94483 | JGI IMG/M metagenome (GOLD analysis project Ga0116210, IMG submission 94483) | Hot spring microbial communities from South Africa to study Microbial Dark Matter (Phase II) - Tshipise hot spring metaG | ecosystem: Environmental > Aquatic > Thermal springs > Hot (42-90C)... | reverse complement strand
GTCGCATCATCCGACCCACTCACCGCGTTGCCATCGTCGTCCACGCCCGAGGCCGTCACCACGTCCGTCTCGGTGTCCCCAGCATTGCCACTCACCGTCGCCGTGAACGCACACTCGTACCAACCACCTGCAACGATGTTCTGCGGCACGGAACAACTGCCCCTGTTGTGCAGATTACCATGCACAGTGTCTGTCAGACTGTTGATGGTCACCGTGTCCGCCAGACTGGTGTTCGTGATGCGCACCGTGAACGTCACCACTCCACCCGGCTCCGCCACGCTCGTCGGATCAGCCGTCTTAGTGACAACGATGGAAGATGGGACACGCGTGTTGGTAAACGTGCACGTCACGGTCTCACTTGCCTGCAGACTGATGGCATTCACCGGGCTGCCATCGCTGCACGTGGCACCACTCAGATCCCACCCCGCCGGCACCGTCTCCGTCACCGTGTAAACCCCAGGCAACAGCGGGCCACTGTCAAATGGCGCCTGCGTGTCGGTCAAACTAAAGGTCTGCGTGATGTTGCCCGGCTTCGTCAGCACAAACGAGAAACTCACCGACGACCCTGCCGGATCAGTCACCTTGTCTACGACAATACGGCCCGGCTGCACGTTGCCGAAGTTCTTGTTGCTGTGCGTGGGGGTCGTGTACGTGATGACGAGCGGCCCATAATAGCCAGGCGCAGGCGGATAGGTCTGTACCCAACCTGCTTGTGGTACCTCACGCACATAGTAGGTGCCGGGGAAGGCGTATAGGGTGTACACACCCGTCGAGGTGAAGGTCGTATCGGTACGCAAGATCTCAGTGAAGGCGGCGGTAGAGGCCAGCTGGATCGTCCAGCCACTCAACCGTGGCTCCCCAGTATCCACGCTCCCATTTGCGTTCAGGTCGTTCCACTTAAAGCCGCTGATAGAACCGCGCAAGATTGCATCCGGGTTGATCTGAAGCGTACCACCGCCGCCAAGCATGGTCGCGCCAGATACCGTCGGAGTGCCTTTCACATATGTCTGCAACGATGCACCGGGCCACGCCTGAGCGCCAGTGCACGTGCCATTGGTTTCAGGATAAGCGAGATGTAGCCCCCAATAGAATTCAGCCGTACGCGCCGTGGCCGTGAAAACCACCTGTACGTACCGGTGAATCCCATCGCCTGCATCCCATGGTCCCAACACCTCTGCTATGTTCGCTCCAACAGTGTAGAAATTACCGTGGCCTTCGGGCAGCGAGGCGTTCGAGGTTGGGTTACTACCAACGGGGGTAGGCGAGCGGCTGGTGTTGTACTGTGCCATATAGTCAAAACCGCAGCCATCCTTACTTGCCCAGTAGTAATCATAGTAGATGTTGAACGCATATCGGCCGCCAACGGCAAGTTTTTCACTCTTCCAGTAGTATGGCACCACCTCGCCTTCGAAATACTGTGAATTGGTCGACTGCAGCGCACCGTTCCGCCAGCCCGCCGGGGGTTTGTCTGCCCAGTGTTTATAGTCTTCTTGCGAGTCGGTGAACGTTGTACTGGCCAGCGGCACCTGGTTGCGGTCGCCGTTCCAGCCGTATGGGTAGACGCGCACCTCGTAGAGGCCCAGGATGCCATCCAGGATGTAATGGTACACGAAACTGCCGTTTTCATCGGCTTGCACGCGATCCCACCCGGGCACAAACAGGTCGCCTTCCTTGACCACGATGTCGCCATTGGGCCGAATCACCGGGATGTCATACCATTCCCCGGGCACAAAGCCGCTACCGGTAATAATGACTGTCTCCTCTGGGCTGTAGTCCGGTTTGTCGGTCACCACCATTGGCGCTGGCTCTTGCTGCGGCGGCGCCGCATATGCCGTACTGCTCGTCCCGCCCAGCCCTATCAGCACAACCACAGCGCCGAGCAGCAGCATGGCCACCAGCCCAAGCGTTCGAAACGCACTTCGGCTATTCCGGCTGCTCGCAACATCAAGGATCAATTCTTTCATGATTTCCTCCTCATCAAGTCCCCACACGCTTCTTATCTCAGAAGCAATGGTCAGGTCCGCATACCGCCAGCGGCACGCACTTGCCCCGCTGCGTACACCAGATTCCTCCCCAGCGCTGTCACCCACTGGCAGTGCCCTTCCTGTGTTGTCATTGAGGCCACGCACGCTTGAACGAACGCAAACACATTGATAGTATCGGCAGGCAGCTGCGGATAAGCCAGGGTTTACTATATTTATTATAACACACCAACATTACGAATCACATTACGAAGGCGCGAATTTTCGGGAAATCCCCCCATTTTCCCTCGATCGAGTTGTCAAAAAGGCCATTTTGCCTTATCCTGCGCCATGGGAGCACACGGGAGGAGAGTCGGAGATGACCAGCAGAGCCTCAAGTACACTGACAACGGAGCGTGGTGGCACGGCCGGCGACATCACTGCCCGGTTGCGCGGGCTGGTGGAGCTGGGACATCAGCTGGATGTCGCTGACCCGAAGGTATTACCGGAACAGATTGCTGACACGCTGCGTACCATACTGAACTGTGATCAGGTGACGGTCTACCTGCGGGAAGATGTGACATCCGATACCTCACAAGGATGGCCTCCGGCCGAGGCGGGTGGCGTTGTGGCATGGGTGGCCGAGCAAGGCGCCCCCCTCCTGGTGGCAGACGGGCATCAGGATGCGCGCTGCCGTGACGCTGCGGGACAGGTTGTGGCCGCCGAAATGGCAGTGCCTCTGCGGGCGGGTGAAAGTCTGCTGGGTGTGCTGGATGTGCGCGCGGGCCGACCTAACGTCTTCTCAGAAATCGACCTGCTCATTCTCCAATTGGCGGCCGACCGTATTGCTGCTGCGCTCAAGAATATCCACTTTCGTACACAGTGCAGCACATTGGTGGAAGAGATGCACCGCAGATTGGCTGAGACCTCCACACTCTACCAGGTCGCTCAAGAGGTGACCAGCAGCCTGCACCTGGATGAGGTGTTGGAGATGGTGGTGCAGGCGATCCGTCACGCGCTGAATTGTCGCGGTTGCTGCGTCTTCTTGTTCAATCCCTCCGATCAGATGTTGGAGATCAAAGCAGCCGCCGGACTCAAGCCAGAATGGCAACAGACGGCGCGGTTGGCGCTGGGCGAGGGCGTCGCTGGGCAAGTGGCTGCTTCTCTGCAGCCGCTGTACGTGCCGGACGTGCATGCATATCCGGGTTATGTGGTGTTTGATCCCGAAGTGCGCTGCCTGCTGGCAGTGCCCTTACAGGCGCGTGGCCACCTGGTCGGAGTGCTCAACATCGATCATAACCAGCCGGATGCGTTTGGGCCGGAACATGAACGCCTGCTCACCGTGGCGGCGTCGCAGGTGGCGGTGGCTATTGACAATGCGCGTCTCTATTCGGAGCTGCTATCCGAAAAACGGCGCCAGGACGAGTTCCTCGCGATCACGTCGCACGAGCTGCGGACGCCGCTGTCGTGTATTCAGGGCTCAGTGGGTGTGTTGCTGGAGGACGAACTGCCCGACGAGACAACCTTGCGCGAGTTTCTGGAGATCATACAACGGCAGAGCGAACGGCTCATCCTGATGGTCAACAATATGCTCAATGTGGCGCACCTGGAGCATGCCGAACTGCGACCGGTTTTCCAACCGGTGGTACTGAGCGAGCTGGTGTCTCGGGCAGCTCAGCGTCTGCGCAGCTTCGCCAAGGAGAAGCACATTACCCTGCGAATCGACCTGCCAGACGAATTACCCACGGTAGCTGGCGATGCTGATTGGCTGGAGCAAGTCATTGTCAACTTACTCGACAATGCCATCAAGTTCACTCCGCCGGAGGGAGAAGTCAATGTAGCAGTGCAAGCCACCCCGCAAGAAGTAAGCGTGACTGTGCGTGACACCGGCATTGGCATTCCGGCAGCCCACCTGAAGCGCCTATTCGACAAGTTCTATCAGGTCTCGGACCAGGCTACTGATGCAGCCAGACCGCGCCGTGGCAGCGGCCTGGGACTCTACATCGCGCGTAGAATTGTCGAGGCCCATAGAGGCCGCATTCACGTTGAGTCCGTTCCTGAGGGAGGTAGTGCCTTTGTCATCTCTCTGCCGGTGAGCGGCAGTCCAGCGTCAGGCCTTGCTGATTAGGCTTCAAACCTATCCCGTGCAACGAGATACAATGCTGCCGAATGTGTCCCACACGATATGTGCGTTCAGGCACACGTGCTGCTCGCAAGCGCGCTTATCTCCTGGTTGTATGCCCTGCGGCAGCTAGCCCAGCATATTGCCTTAAGGCGGATAATCTCTCAGCGCAGGCGTGCTTCCTGGTAGCGCGCGGTCAGGTAGTTGACCACCATCACCAGGATCAAGATCATGCCCCAGATAGCGATGGTTAGGAAGGGGTTGATGTTTAGCAGATTCAGCCCACTGGACACCAGCTGAAGGATGACGAGCGCCAACACCAGCCCGGAGACGCGCCCAAAACCACCCGCCGCGCTGACTCCCCCCAACACAGACGCGAGCACCGTCATGAGCAGGTACGACTCACCGTAGTCCGCCTTGGCCGAGTTGAAACGCGACATCATAATCATCGCGGCAATTCCCGCGTAGACCCCCGAGATCAGGTAGGTGCGAAAGAGCACAGCTGCGTTGTTCACCCCGGAGAAGAAACAGGCGACCGGATTTGAGCCGATCATATAGATATGGTTGCCCAAGGGGGTGTGGTTCAAGACCACTGCCATAAACACGGCGCACAGGATGAAGATAATCATCGGCATCGGGATGCCGGCCACGAGACCGTTGCCGATAAAGAGGATGGGCTCAGGCAATCCCGAAAGGGTGTACCCGCGCGTCAGCACAATGGACACCCCTTTCATCAGAATCATTGTGCCCAGCGTCGCCAGAATCGGCGAAACCTCCACCACAGCGATTAGGAAACCGTTCAGCAGGCCGATGATTGCGGAAACCAACAGGCCGGCCGCTACAGCTCCTGCCGCGATGGCTGCCGGGCCGATACCACCAGCATCCGGCGTGACAAAGTTGGTCAGGATCAGCGCCGCAGTGATCGCCGACAGGTTCGCCGACGCGATAATGGAAAGGTTGATCCCACTGGTCAGCATCGTGATCATCATAGCGAGGGAAAGGATGCCCAGCTCAGGGAGCTGGAACGCCATCGACTGAACGTTTTCGAACTGGACGAACTGGCTGCCGTTCAGAGCCCACATAAGACCCAGCACGGCCAATAGAATGGCACCCAGAATGAGCGTCTCAGAGTTCTTACGCATCGTCGTCTACTCCACTTCGACGGTCATCGTGCGTTTGCGTTGCAACTTGCGTCGGTAGGCGCTCACCCCGACGCTGACAATGATGGTCAGACCGATAAAGACGTTGTACCAGTAGGACGAGATGCGCATCAGGGTGAGGCCATTGCCGATGATGCCCACCAGCGCCACGCCCAGCAGCGTGCCCCACAATGTTCCCACTCCACCGGTCAGGCTGGCGCCGCCCAGCACCACAGCGGCGATCACGTCCAACTCCTTGCCCACCATGGAATTGGTGGCTACGCGCTGTGCCAGCATCACCTCAACCACGCCGGCGATGCCAGCCAGGAGCCCCATAAACCCATACACGAACAGGTTCAATGTCAGGATGTTGAATCCGGCGCGCTGCGCCGAGGCAGGATTGCCTCCCAACGCATAGATGCCCCGTCCCAGCATCGTATAGCGCAAAACAATTCCGGCCGCCACAATCACAGCAAACCAGATGAGAGGGATCACCGACAGCCCGTAAGGCACCCCATCCGGGTTCACCAGGCTAATCACATTGGTCTCCGCGAAGCGGCGAAACCACTCCGGCATATTATAGAGCCAGGTGCCACCTGAGAATACGGTGAGCAAGCCATAGTACACGTTCAACATTGCAATTGTTGTGATAATGCTAGGAATGTTGAAGAAATAGATTATCGCTGCGTTGATCAAACCCAGGCTGGCTCCGATAGCGGCGGACATCAAGAGCACGGTGGCTATATTGCCGCCATGCTGCAACGTGACATACATTGTGGTATAAACCGCCACGGTGGCGACCGCGGTGAAGGAAATGTCGATGCCGCCCGAAATCAGAACGAATAACACACCAATTGAGAGAATACCCAAGAACGTGTAACTCTTGAGCAGATCAAATAGATTCTCAAGTGTCAGGAAATTCGGGTTTAGTAATGTGATCGCCAACGAAAGGATCACAATGACGAGCGCAACGTAGGTCTCTTGATATCTCCACAGTCTTCTCATAGCGTCGTCCTTGGGCTACAACGAAACGAGCTAGCCGAGCTGATTGATGCACTGTTGAATGTCGTCTTCACTGGCGCGCGCTGTGTCAAACTCAGCGATGACACAACCTTTATGCATCACCAAGACACGGTTGCAGTTATGGTATACCTCCGGTATCTCATCGGAAATCATGATGATGCCCAGACCACGTCGCGCCAAGTCGCGAATGATCTCATGGATGGCGCTCTTGGCAGCAACGTCGATGCCGATCGTTGGACCGTCCAGGATAAGGATGCGAGGTTGGGTCGCGATCCACTTTGCCAACACAACGCGTTGTTGATTGCCACCCGAAAGAGTCTGGACAGGGGCTTCCGGAGAAGGCACTTTAATGCTCAACTGTTCGATCCAATGCTTCACTGTGCTGCGCACAGTGCGGTGATCAATCAGACGCAGTCGGTTGACCAGACGCTCCAGAATGGTGAGCACAATGTTGCGGCTCACCGGTTGCTGGCTCACCAGCCCTTGGGTCAGGCGGTTCTCAGGCACATAGCCGATACCCAGTCGTACGGCATCTTGCACTGACTTGATGTGCACAGGGCGACCATCCACACGAATTTCGCCGGACTGTGCTGGATTTACCCCGAAGAGTGCCAGAGCGAGCTCAGTCCGCCCAGAACCCAGCAGGCCTGTGATGCCCAAAATTTCGCCGGCGCGCAGCTGGAAGGTGATGTCGCGAAAGTTGCCGCGCAAGGAGAGATGTCGCACCTCTAACAATGGCTGTTCCGGCAGCTTGACGGGCACAGGACGGCTATATTCCAGCTGTTTACCTGTCATTAGCTCAGCTAATTTGCGATCGTCCAGCGTCTGCGCCGGAAAGCAACCGATGTTGCGCCCATCGCGCAGGACGGTGACGCGTTCGGCAATCTGGAGCACCTCGTTCAGCTTATGGCTGACAAAGAGAATGGCAATCCCCTTCGACTGGAGATCGCGCACCACGTTGAATAGCGCCTCCACCTCTTTGCGGGTCAACGAGGCGGTCGGCTCATCCATGATCACAAGACGCACATCACGCGTCAAGGCGCGACAAATGGCCACCAGCTGCTGATCAGCAATCGAGATCTCGCCCACCAGCTCATCGAGCGGCAAACGCACTCCGATGCGCGCCATCGAGCGTCGTGCGATCTCGTAGACGGCGGCCCAGTTGACGAAGCGGTCTCCTGAAGCCAAGATCTCTCCGAGAGCGATGTTTTCGGCAACACTGAGGTTGGGAAAGAGCGACAAATCCTGATAGATGACTTCGATGCCTTTGCGAATGGCATCGATGGAATGATAGTCGTGGAAACGTTCGCCATCTATCTCGATGGTGCCCCCCGGATCGGGTTGCACCGCTCCGGAAATGATTTTGATCAGCGTGGACTTTCCTGAACCATTCTCGCCCACCAGACAGTGGATCTCGCCGTGCGCGACCTCGAAATCCACCCGATCCAGCGCCTGCACACCTATATAGCGCTTGCTGATGTTCTTCATAGAGAGAAACGGTTGAGCCATCTTGAGCAACCCGAGCCGCTGAGAGGGATAATCACGGAGTCCGAAGCAGTTGCTTCGGACTCCGTGGATTTGTATTTATGTCAAGTTCCAAGCCGGCATGCTGAATTAGAAGCCAAGGCTCTCGGCGTTGTCCTTGGTGATGTCAAGCGCTGCGTCAATGACAAGTACCCTGTCTTTGAGCGTGGCCTTGCCCAGGCCAGCCACGTCCATACCATCTGTGACCTTGCCGCCGTCGAGCAGGTACTTAGCCAGCCACACCATGCCGTAACCAGCATCTGCCGGATTCCAGAGCGTGCCATGCTTCAGCGATCCATCCTTAAGATAGGGCAACGCCTGGCTGGGCAAAACAGTTCCTACCACAGCGATTTTGTCGGCCAGCCCCTTCTCTTGCAGTGCCTGAGCAGCTCCAATTGGCCCCTGGCTGCCGAAGGCAAGGACCCCCTTGAGGTCAGGATATGCCTTGATCAGATCCAAGGTCTGCTTGCGCGCGTCGTCCACCTTCTCGGAGACCGGGTAACGATCGCCTACTTGCTTCAGGTTGGGATATTTCTCCTTTGCGTAGGCGAGCGCTGCATCGGCCCACATATTGTGGGCTGGCACAGTCAGCGAGCCCACATAGACGGCGAACTCTCCGGAGTCGCCCATAAACTTGACCAGCATATCCAGGTTATGCTCGCCGAACTTCTTGTTGTCGATCAACTCCAGGTCGTAGTCATTGCCCACCTGATCGGGGGATTCGTGCGTGATGATAATGATACCCTTATCCTTGGCCTTCTTGAAGACGGGTTCGAGGGACTTAGCATCATTCGGCACAACACACAGCACATCCACTCCCTTGGCGATCAAGTCCTCGATGACTTTGGCTTGCTGGGCGGGGTCATCAGTGGTGTGGCCAGTCTGGTAAGCATTAACGCCCAGTTCCTCTGCAGCGCGCTTGACCCCCTTCTCCATTGTGTTAAACCAAGGGATGCCGGTCAGCTTGACAACAACGGCGATTTCGTACTTCTTGCCTTCTGGCTTGGCAGCTTCGGTAGCAGGTGCTTCTGTTTTGGCTGGCTCTGTCGCCGGCGCCACAGTCGCGGGAGCTTCCGTTGCTGGAGCCTCTGTCTTGGGCGCCTCCGTGGCAGGGGGAGCGGTTGGTGTGGCACAGGCACTCAGGATCAGGCCAGCGACCAAAACAAAAGTGACACCCAGCGCTAACAACGTACGCGATCTCATAGGTACTCCTCCTTTGGAATTACGAGATGAACAACTTGTCAACATATGCATGTCCCAACGACACGCAGTACCTCCTTAGCTGGCTCACAAACGGGAATACTGGAGAAGATTTCCTGACCCTTGCTCTCTGGCGACTCCTGGTGACTAAGAAAGCTCTCAGGTTTCCGCTTGCATTTTCCTATTGGCGGGACACTCTAAACACATTTTAGCAGTACTTAGGCTAAATAGCAAGTGGCTCACGAAGACCTCGTCGTTTGATCGGGCAGGGCAAGTCGGCGTCCCAAGACGGCAACATGTCGAGAAGCTCATACTGCTCAGAAGTCAGAAGCACTCTCGACTCCTTCTAACCGCGAAGACAGGCTTATAAAGATCCCGTCTTAGGAGAACTCACCGTCAATCCAACGTGCAGCCAGCGCGGGCAACTGAGCAAGGGGGGCCTCCTGGTATGTGCAATCAGGCAACGAACGCAGAAACTCTTGGCCATATGCCTTTGTGCGAACACGCCGATCCAGGCACACCACCACGCCCCGATCTCGATGCGAGCGAATCAATCGCCCAAAACCTTGGCGAAAGCGCAGAATAGCGTTGGGCAGCGAAAATTCACTGAAAGGATCTGCATACATCTCGCTGCGCGCTGCAAAGATCGGATCATCAGGGACATCGAACGGCAGGCGCGTGATCACCACACAGCTCAGCTGCTCGCCCGCGACATCAATACCCTCCCAGAAGCTGCGAGTGCCAAACAAGGCACAACGTTCCGTGGTCTTGAAACGCTCCAGCAGATGCACACGCGAGCTAGTGCCCTGCTCCAACAGCACAATCCCCTCCTGTCCCAATCTTTCGCGGAGAGCGTTGGCCGTGTGACGCAACTGGTTGTGAGATGTAAACAACACCAACGCACGACCGCGCGTCGCACGCAGCAGACTGAGCAATACCGTCTCCAACTTGCGTTGATAGCCCGGCTGGCCCGGCTCGGGCATATCGGTTGGCACATAGAATAGGGTAGAGGAACGATAATCGAAGGGAGAATCCAGCGTCATCTCCTCGAGATCTTCGGCGCCCAGTCGTTCGCGCAAATAGGTGAAACTACCTGCAGTCCGCAGCGTGGCAGAGGTTAACACAACCGCCTCGTTAGCTTCAAAAAGGTGGCGGCGCACCAGATGCCCCACATGCAACGGCGCGGCGTGCAAGGTGGGCATTTGTTCCTGGGCAGGGAGCTCCAACCAAGTGACATATGCATGCCGGCTCGCCCGCGATGCATCGTCCTCCAGGATAGTCTTCAACTGAGCATAGAAGGTGTCGACTCGGACGCGGTAGCTGGTCAATTCGCCAAAGAGCTCAACTGCATCACGTATTCCCACTTGCTCATCCAAGCCAATAAGCCACTGGGCTAAATCGGCCAAATGACGGCTGAGCTGTATAAAGCAACCCGCCAAGTCATTCCATATCACTTCCACTTTGTCCCATGCAGGCTGACGGCGCATCGCAAGCGTCAGACGCAACCGTTGTTCGTAAAGGGTGTTATTCTCCCCTGACCCGTGAAGCTCCAGAAAAACCTTCAGTGTCTCGAACAGTGGCCGCGTCGCGCTGCGTGCTTGTGCCACGGCCTCATAACACACGGCTACCTGCTCTTGCAGCGCGCTGAGTCTCTCCGGTGACAGCTCTGCGAGCAGGCGCGGCACCAGTGTTCTCAAAAAGCCACTATGGCGGCGCGAACCTGTCGGCTCGTCGAGCTCACTAAACAAACGCTCCAGTGCAGCCCGACTCACTTGAAAGCTCAGCTGACCGGTGACACTATCCTCAAGATGGTGTGCTTCGTCGATAATCAGATAACGATACTCTGGCAACACACGATTTTGGGTCGCCACGTCCGCCAGCAACAGTGCATGATTGACTACCACAATGTGGGCGCTTTCTGCTGCTCGCCGCGCGCGATGGAAAAAGCAGTTCTCGCGACGACATTGCTCAGGCTTGCACAGCTCTGCGTCGCTGCACAAATAGCCCCAGATGGCGTTTTCCTCCGGGGTAGGCAGAAACAGCTCCTGCTTATCACCGGTGAGTGTGGTTTCCATCCACACCAACACACGTGCTAACACGCGTAACATCACCTCTTGCGCGAAAGGGAATACCCGTCCAGGCAAACTGGCCTGACCTGTCTCCAGCTCGGCACGCATCTGACGCACACGACGTGGACAAACATAATTGTTGCGTCCTTTTAGGACAACCGCTCTAAACTCGAATGGCAGGATGCGTTGTAAGTCAGGGAT